>Ga0255055_10000024_pt1 | contig 101397 bp, 87 predicted proteins | sample JV7_2_27_MG_FD_188633 | JGI IMG/M metagenome (GOLD analysis project Ga0255055, IMG submission 188633) | Seawater microbial communities from Jervis Inlet, British Columbia, Canada - JV7_2_27 | ecosystem: Environmental > Aquatic > Marine > Inlet | place: Canada: British Columbia | collected... | reverse complement strand
GGCGCAGCCGCGCTACGGCGGCCGCGCTCTCCTCGAGCTGTTTCTGCTTGGATTCGAGATCCGCACGCAGTTCCATCACGCGCAACCCGCCGGCACGCACCATGCCGTACTGTACGAGCAGCTGCTCGTGCTTCATCTGCAGGTCCTGGTAGAGCGACAGCGGAACGATCTCGCGCAGGAGTTGGTTCTGTAGCGTGTCCTGGAGCATCGTCAGCTCTTTCCCGACCGGCGCGGCGGGGGTCAGCGCTTCGCCACGCTCGCGCGGCTCGGAGTCCAGTCCGGCGTCGGCCAGGTCCTGCTCGGAAACGAAGTATTCGGGTCCAAATCGGCCGTATCGTTTTTCCGCGTGCATTCTGCCGCTACGGATGTAACGGCGCAGGGTCGTGATCGACCGCGAGGTACGCTCGGCTGCTTCGCGTAGGGTCATCCGCTCCACTGTTCGATCTCCGGCGCCGATCGCGCCCCGACGCCGGAAGCCGGCGGTGCACCGGCCTTCTTACCACATGCGGTGCGTGCGTCACAAGAAGAACGTCGATTCGCGGTGAATCTCTCCTGCCGTGCTGGCCCGGCGGTTTCGTTGCGAGGGGAGCCGAGCACCATGTATCCTGCGAGCTTTGCCCCGCAGCGACGGCGCCGAGCGAAAGAGCGACAGGCATGACCGAGACCGAAGCGCGCAGAATCCACTGGGCCGACGACTACGCCGAGCAGGTGGTTCGAGCCGGTCGAGCAGCGGTGCTCTCCACCGGCATCTCTCCCTCCGGCGAGATCCACATCGGGAACATGCGCGAGGTGCTGACCGCCGACGCGATCTTCCGCGCGTTGCAGGAGCTTGGCGCCGCAGCCCGCTTCAACTACGTGGCCGACAACTTCGACCCGCTGCGAAAGGTCTATCCGTTCCTCGATCGTCGCACCTACGAACCGCTCGTCGGTCGTCCGTTGTCCGAGATCCCGTGTCCCTGCGGCGAGCACGACTCCTACTCGGAACACTTTCTGCAGCCCTTTCTCCGAGCGCTCGACGAGCTGCGTATCGAGGTCGAGGTCGAGCGTGCCGACCGGATGTACAAGTCGGGTCGAATGACTCCCTACATCATCATGGCCCTGGAGCAGCGGGATCGCATCGCCGCGATCCTCGCCGAGCTGACCGGCAAACAGGCCGCCCCGGACTGGTCACCGTTCAATCCTCTGTGTGCGGACTGCGGCCGCATCGACCAGGCCAAGGTCTCGGGCTTCGACGCCCGTGCCGAGCTCGTGCGTTACGCCTGCGCATGCGGGTCGGAGGGCGCGGTCCCGATGGCCGGCGGCGGCAAGCTCGTCTGGCGCATCGACTGGCCCGCGCGTTGGAGGATGCTCGGGGTGACCGTCGAGCCCTTCGGCAAGGATCACGCCACACGCGGCGGCTCCTACGATACGGGATCGCGCGTGGTGCGCGAGGTATTCGGCGGCGAGCCGCCCTTCCCGATTCGTTACGAATGGATTCGGCTGAAAGGGAAGGGGGACATGTCGTCGAGCAAGGGAAACGTCCTGGCCATCGGCAAGATTCTCGAAGTCGTCCCGCCGGAGGCGTTGCGCTATCTGGTCATTCGCGAGCGTCCGAACCGTACGATCAACTTCGATCCCGGTCTGCCCTTGCTCCAGCTGGTCGATGCGATCGACGACGTGAACGCGAGGGGCCGCGATGAGCGCTCGGTCGAGCTCTCTCAGGCGGGCGGGTTCGAGCCCGTCGGCGTTCCTTTCAAGCATCTCGTCGTCGTGGCGCAAGCCGCGCGGTTCGACCCCGACAAGGTGGTCGAGATCCTGCGCCGCTCGGGCTACCCCGATGTCGAGCGCAGCGCGGTGCTCGGGCGGCTGGGCTACGCTCGCCGTTGGCTCGCCACCTTCGCTCCCGAAGAGATTCGCTTCGAGGTGCGCGAAGGACTGCCAAGCGAGGTCAGGCGACTCGACGAGGCGCAGAGAGCCTTCCTGGCCAAGCTCGCCGACGGACTGGAGAAGGGAATGGACGGAGAGCGCGTCCACAAACTGGTCCACGATCTGGCCGTGCAGTTCGAAGGGGTCAAGGCGGGCTCTTTTTTCCAGGCTATCTACTTGGCGTTGCTGGGCAAGGAGCGCGGGCCCCGTGCGGGATGGTTCATCGCTCTGCTGGGTCCTGAGTTCTGCGCGGAGCGTTTTCGGCAGGCCTCGAAACGGGTGTCGTGAGTCGGCCCGACAGGGCGTTCTACGCCGCGGCGTCCGTGCCGTCCGGACCGCTACGCCGCGGCTTCCGGCTGCCCGAGAACGGCGGGCTCTTTTCCATTCGCTTTTCCGCCTCCTCGGCGACACGCTTGAGCACGAGTTGCTGGATGCGCCAGGCCTGCTCGAGCAGCTTCAGCGTCTCGTCGGCGTGCTCCTGGAACGAGTCGGTCAGAGCCGAGAGATAGCCGGGTGCGCCCTCGGCCGGCTCCTTGGAGAGAGCCCGCACGGCCTCGCGGATGATCGCCAGGGCCTCGTCGACGGCGGCGTGCTCGTCCTCACTGACCTCGCGCAAGGTGCACGCGGTTCGAAGGATCTCGGGTGTCAGGCGTTCCTGCGCCTCCGAGCCGTTCTCCCAGTGATAGCCCGTCAGCACCCACTCGATGCTGGTCTGACCTACCCGGGCCAGCTCGACGAGCCGCCGAGGCTCGGGCACGACGCCGTGCTCGTACTTGTGGACCGCAGACTGGGTGGTGCCGAGCATCCGGGCAAGCTCCCACTGCCGGAGCCCCGCCGCCAGACGAATCTGCCGGATCCTCTTTCCCATCGCGGCCTTGTCCAAGTCGCGCATCGGACACCTGCGACACTCCCGCCCATGGCGGCACGAGTCCCGTCAATTCCATGGCTGGAATATAGAGTTGCAGGTGCACAAATCAAGTTGCGGACCCCGGCGCCGGGGCCGCCCGGCGAGCCCGGTTGTCGTCGATCCAGAGCAGCAAGGCGAGCCCCACGACGAAGAACGGGACGACGGACAGGACCGCGAGTCGCTGGTTGCCGGACCAGCTCGAGATCAAACCGAAAAGCAGTAGGCTGAAGATCGAGCCGATCTTGCTGCACAGGATGTAGAAGCCGAAGAACTCCGACTCGCGGGCGGGCGGGCTGATTTGCGCCATGTAGGAGCGGCCGATTGCCTGCGTGCTCCCCATCCCGATCGCAATGCCGGAGGCCATGATCCAGAACGTGATCCTGGACCGAGCCACCGCGCCGAAGAACAGCAAGACGATCCAGGCCGTCAGCGTGATCGCCAGGGCACGTTTGCCACCGATCCTGTCGGCAGCGTATCCCGCCAACAGGGTGCCTGGCACGGCGATGATGTTCATGAAGATGAACAGGAGCGACAGTTCTTTACCGTCGATGCCAAAGGTCACGCTGGCATAGATCGCGCTGAATTTGATCACCGTATCGATCCCGCCGTAAAAGAACAAGGTCGAGGCAACGTACTTCGCCGTCTCGCGGTAGCGCCGCAGGTGCGAGATGGTGTCGGCCACTCGGCGAAACCCGGCCGTGACGTAGTCCCACGGTGAGGCCAGCGACCGTGGCGCCGCGCGCTCCCGAAGAAACAGGAACGTGGGAACAGCGAAGACGGCGAAAAAAACGGCGACGATGACGAAGGAAATCCGGTAACCGCCCACGGCCTCGAGATCGACAGCGCCGGTCCCGGACCCGATGAGCGGTCGAGCGAGAAAGGGTGTGCAGGCCAGGAGCGCGAGCAGGCCGCCGATGAACCCCATGCCCCAACTCCACCCGGACACGCGCCCGATCGTCTCCGGAGTGGAGACTTCGGGCAGGAACGCGTTGTAGAAAACGTAGCCCCCCTCGAAGCCGATCATGCCCACGATGAGCAGGATCATGCCGAGGGCGACGTCTCCCGGCCCCACCAGCGCGAGCAACGCGCAGGCCGCCACCGTCTGGATCGTGGTCAGCAGCAGGAAGCGCTTCTTGCGACCGGAGTAGTCGGCCAGAGCACCGAAGACCGGGGCCAAGGCGATCAAGATCAGGTAGGCAATGACCTGCGCCACGCTCCACAGAAAATCGCCCCGAGGGTCCTGAGCCCCGACCACGGCCTGCCGGAAGTAGACGGAATAGGCGACGGTACTGATCAGGGTGGTGTACGAGGAGTTCGCGAAGTCGAACATGCAGTAGCCGAAGACTTCGCGTCGGCGCACGTTCATCAGGCGACCCGGCTGTGGCGGTTCAGCGCTCGCCCCAGCGGAGCTTGCGGCGCAGCACCTCGAAGAAACTGCGATCCGCGATGCGGACGAGACGTACGGGATTGGGATGGGCGTCGACCACCAACGAATCGTCGACTTCCATGGGGAAACCGATCTGACCGTCCAAAGTCAGGTATACCGCTTCTCCGTCGCTGCGCAGAATCACCTCGACGGTGACCGAGCTCGGGACCACCAGCGGCCGGTAGGTCATGCTGTGCGGACAGATCGGCGAGATCACGAACGCGCCCACCCGCGGGTCGAGGATCGGGCCGCCGGCCGAAAGGTTGTAGGCGGTCGAACCGGTCGGGGTTGCGACGATCAGGCCGTCGCTGGTGTAGGTCGCCACCGGATCGTCGTCAACGCGCACGTCGATCGAGATCATGCGGGCAAGCGCGCTCTTGGCGATCACCGCGTCGTTGAGCAGGGCATACTCCTGTTGGGGTTTGCCCTCGCGGTAGGGACGCACGCGCAGGGTCTGTCGCTCCTCGACCGTGTAGCGGCCGTCAAGGACGGCCTGCAGCCCCTCGAAGATCTCGTTCGGCTGGAGCTCGGTCAGGAATCCGAGACTGCCCAGATTCACACCCAGCATCGGAATCCCCAGCGGCCCGGCCGTTCGGGCAACCGAGAGCAGCGTACCGTCGCCCCCGGCGACGACGGCCAGATCGGTGTCCGCGGGCAACTCGTTTCTCGCCACGCCGTTGGTGCGGCCGATCGCACTCGCCGTATTCGTCTCGTAGGTGACCTCGATCCCTTGCTGGGCCAGCCACTCGCCGGTTTGGGCCGCCAGGCGCCGGCCCTCGGGGGGACCCAGCTTGGCGACGATGACGACGCGCCGGATCGGGGCGTGTCGCGGAATTGAATCGCTCATTTTTCGACCTCTCGCTCCACGGGAGAGACTATCGCAGCTTTCACCGCGCGGTCGAGCGTTTCGGGATCGAGGCCGCCGCCGGGCGGCCGCAGGTGGATCAGGAACTCCCGGTTGCCCTCGGCGCCGGTGAGCGGTGAGACGATCAGACCGGCGACCCCCCAGGACTTTTCGCGCGCGAAAGCCACGGCGCGTTGCAGCACGCGGCGATGCAGACGCGGCTCCTTGACGACTCCTCCGCGACCGACGAGGCCCCGGCCAACCTCGAACTGCGGCTTGACCAGGGCCACGACGTCGATCTCAGCGCTCCGGTCCATTCTGCCGATCACGGCCGGCAGCACGAGCTCGAGCGATATGAACGAGACGTCGACGACGGCCAACGTGGGCGTGAATGGAAGCGCCACCGGCTCGAGCTTCCGCGCGTTGATGCCTTCCATGGGAAAGACCCGCTCGTCGATGCGCAGGGACCAGTCGAGCTGGCCGCGCCCGACATCGAGGGCGATCACCCGCCGCGCTCCGGCCTCGAGCAGGACCTGGGTGAATCCTCCCGTCGACGCCCCCACGTCCACGCAATCGCGATCTACCACCAGAAGATCGAACGCGCCGAGGGCCGCCTCGAGCTTGTGTCCGCCCCGGCTGACGTAGCGGCGCCCGGGCTCGACCTCCAGCTCGACGTCGCAGGGGAACTTGACGCCCGGTTTGACGAGTCTCGTCGTACCCGAGCGCACACGGCCGGAGAGAATCAAGGCCTGGGCGCGGTTGCGCGTCTGCGCCAAACCTCGCTCGAGCAGGATCCGGTCCAGTCTCTCGCGACGGATCCGGTCCCCGGCCATCACTTCTTCCGGTGGACCGCGAAACGGGCCAGGCTCTCGAGCGGAGGGCTGAGCAACCGGTGAGGGCGGAGCGCTCCGAGCGCCTCGTCGACCAGGGCGTCCGCCCGTTTTCGCGACGCATCCAGACCGAAAAGGGAGGGGTAGGTGGCCTTGCCCGCGATCTCGTCCTTGCCGGGCGTCTTGCCCAGGTCCTCGGCTGTCGCGGTGCAGTCCAGAATGTCGTCGGCGATCTGGAACGCCAGGCCCAGGGTCGCTCCATAACGGGCCATGGCCGAACGAGCCGTCTTGTCCGCCCCGGCAAGGATGGCGCCAATCTCGGTACTGGCTGCGAGCAAGGCGCCGGTCTTGTGGCGGTGGATCCACTCCAGCCCCGCGGCGTCCACGGGCGCCCGCTCGGCCTCGAGGTCGGCCATCTGGCCCCCGACCATGCCCGCGACACCCGCGCTGGTCGCGAGCACCTGCACGGCGTCGATCCGCCGGGCGGCGTAGCGCTCGCCGGAGGGCCGGCCCGCCACGACCTCGAACGCCAGCGTGTGCAGCGCGTCGCCGGCCAGGATCGCCTCCGCCTCCCCGAATGCTCGATGCACGGTAGGCCGGCCGCGTCTGAGGTCGTCGTCATCCATCGCCGGGAGGTCGTCGTGAATCAGTGAGTAGGTGTGGAGCATTTCGAGCGCGGCGGCGGGCTCGATCACCTCGTCCGAATCACCGCCGCAGGCCTCGGCCGAGGCGAGGGCGAGGATCGGACGCAGGCGCTTGCCGCCGGCCGTGACCGCGTATCGCATCGCCTCGACGATGGTGCGTGCCGGGCCCTTCGGCTCGGGTAGCAGCCGATCCAGAGTCTCGTCGACCCGTCGTTTCTTCTCTCGAAGATAGGAGTCGAGATCCAAGCCGGGATCCTCGCGAACCGACAGGCTATATCGCGAAGCGCACGGCTCGCGTTTCGCGGATGACATTGATCTTGATCTGACCGGGGTAGGAGAGTTCCTTTTCGACCGCACGGGCGATCTCCTTCGATAGCGCGTAGGTCCGCTCGTCGTTGATTCGAGCCGCGTCGACGATCACGCGAATCTCCTTGCCCGCCTTGACCGCGAAGGCCTTCTCGATGCCGTCGAAGCGGGTGGCGATCTGTTCCAGACGTCTGAGCCTCTCGATGTAGACCGCGAGATTCTCCTTGCGCGCGCCGGGACGTGCATCGCTCATTCGACTGGCGATACGGACCAGCAAGGGCTCGAGCGCCTTCGTCTCGACGTCGGAGTGCAACCCGCGGATCGTCTCGACAACCTCCGGACGCTCGCCGAACTTGGAGCACAACTCGGCGGAGTTCAGCACCGGATCACTCGAAAGACCCTCTTCCACCCGACCGAGCTCGTGTAGCAGTCCTGCTCGAACCGCCACGTCGATTCGCCCATTGATCGCCTGGGCCATATGGCCGGCGATGAGCGCCGTCTCGCGGCAGTGCTGCAGGAGGTTGTGACCATGACACGTGCGGTAGCGCATCTTGCCCACGAGCTGGATCAGTCTGGGGTGCAGATCCGAGATTCCCAGCCCGTAGGCAGCCTCGCTACCGCGCTCCTGGATCAGCGTGTCGATTTCCTCACGCACTCGCTGCACGACCTCTTCGATCCTCGCCGGGTGAATCCGTCCGTCCTCGACCAGGCGATCGATGGCCACGCGTGCGATCTCGCGACGCAGCGGGTCGAAGGAGGAGATCAGAATCGAGCGCGGCGTGTCGTCCACGATCAGATCGATTCCGGTGGCCATCTCGAGCGCGCGAATATTCCGGCCCTCACGACCGATGATACGGCCCTTCATCTCGTCGCTGGGAAGCTCGATGAAGCTCACCGTGGACTCGACCACGTCGCGGATGTCGATGCGCTCGGAAGCCTGGAGCATCAGGTTGATCGCCCGGCGCTCGGAACGCTGCTTGGACTCGTCCTCGATCCTGCGAGCCGTACGAGCGGCCTCGGCCCGCGCCTCGGCCTCGATGCCCGCGACGAGCTCGCGGCGCGCCTCCTCGAGTGTCAAACCCGTGATTCGCTCCAGGTTGCCGTGGGCCTTTTCCAACGCGGCCCGCGCGTCCGCCTCCTGCTCGCGCGTGGTCCGCTCGAGCCGTTCGATCTCGGCGCGCTTTCGTTCAAGACGCCCCTGTTGGCGCGAAAACTCGGAACTTCCTTGCTCGAGCTCTCGGCTCCGCCGCTCCAGTCCGGCTTCCCTATCGTCGAGCTCGCGCTCCCGCTGGTCGGCTTCTTCCTGGAGTACGAGCATCCGCTCCTGGGCCGAGACCAGAATCTCTTTCTGTTTGTTCTCCGCCTCGAGCCGGGTTTCGTGGAGCAGGGTCTTGGCCGCGGCACGCGCCCGTGCGACGAAACGTCGGGCCAGGAGCAGGCCGACGAAGAAGGCGGCCACGCCCAGCAGTGTCCCCAGGGCCATCGGGAGAATTGTCGTGTTCGTGGGCACTCCGCTCGCACCTCGAGGCCTCGAGGACGCTGCGGACTCCGAAGTTGCGGATCGTCAGCGACGCCGGCGGAGGGCCGACGAGTGGATGGAAGCGGCGGGATCAGGCCGTCGAGTGATCGATGGAAACCCCGCGCGAGTCGTGTGGGCGATCAGTTTGAACCTGGTCTCCCAGGTGGGGATCCTAGCGTCACTTCAGGCTCCCTCCCGCAGGGGAGGTCTGCTCACCATGACATCCGTTCGGAACCCCGTTTTCGGTTTGTTGGCTCAATCCAAGCTACCCATCACGTGCCCCGCAGGGATCTTCCAAATCCATGCAGGTTTCCATCTATCTCCACTCGTCGCCTCGTGCGTCCCACCGAATCGATCCACGACGCTGGCGACACGGCACGCTCGGTGGCCTCAGCCTGCCAGAACCTCGTCCAGCAAGGTCACCATGCGCGCCAGCCGCTTGTCGTTCTCCCGTTCGTCCGCTTTTCTTCCCCTACTCGATGTCGGGGGGGAATCGCGGCGGGCCTTCAGATAATCGTCCGCTATGTTCAACGAGGCCAGTATCGCAACTTTCAACGTATCGGCCGTGCCGGTCAACGACTCGATCTCGCGCATCCTGCGGTCGACCAGCGCAGCCAGCTCCTTCACGTGTTCGCTGTCTCCATCTCCGCGGAGGCGGTAGGTCCGACCCAGAATGGTGACCGGCGTCGAGCCGTCAGCCTCTGTTTTTCCAACTCCGGCCATCCGTCCACCCGTCCCTGCCGGGATCTTCCGCCCTCGCGCCAGTGTCAATCGGCGCGGAGCTCGGCGATCGTCTCCTTTAGCGCGGCGACGATCTCCTCCCGCTGATCCGGCCAGCCGTTCGACCCCGCGCCGCGGGCGGCGTCGGGGGGCTCATCGGCTGACCGCTTCTTTTCCAGACTCTCCAGGCGCGTCTGCAGAGTCTGGACCTTCTTCTCGAGCCGTTTCCGCTCCGTCGACGTCTCCTTGAGCCGTTCGGCGGCGCGTCGGACCCGATCCTCGAGCAGTTTAATGTTCTGTTTCATAGCGTGTCAATTTTAGCCTGATCCGGCTCGAGTGGGGCCCAAAGGTTTTCAATTCTTCAATTGCCGCGGATTCCGATCCCCAGATCGCGCTCCAGCGCCTCGATCAGCGCGCGTCGGTAGGCCTCGATCTCGGCCTCGGTCAGGGTGCGTTCGTCCGGGCGCAGGCAGACGCGCACGGTCAGCGACGACTGACCGGTATCCAGAGGCGGGCCCTCGTAGCGGTCGATGACCTCCAGGGCGACCGGCGCGGGGGGCGGGACGGCGTCCAACGTCTCCCGGATTCTCTCGTAGCTCGTTCCGCTCTCCATGACGAGCGACAGGTCCCGCGTCACCGGCGTCAATCGGGGCAGAGCCGCAAAGCGCGGCAATCGTCGTTCCTCGACTTCCAGCTCGTCGAGAACGATCTCGGCCAGAAAGACGGGTTGCCCCAGCTCGTGCTCGTGCTGCAGCTCGGGGTGAAGCGCCCCCGCCCAGGCGAAGGGTCGGCCGTCGGGACCTCTCCAGAGCGAGGACTTGCCGGGATGAAAGGCACTTTGCTCGCAGCGCTCGCGGCGGAGCGCGGTTCCGGGCCTCAGCGAGGCCAGCAGGTGCTCGACGACACCCATCGTGTCGAGAAGATCGACTTCGCGGTCCGGCTGGGACCAGTGCCGCGGCCGTCCGGCGCCGGTCCAGCCGATGCCCACGCGAGCCGACTCCGTCGGGAACTCGCCTCTTCCTCCGGGGAGGAAGACATGGCCGCACTCGAACAGACGCACGTCCCGCGCTCCGCGTCGCAGATTGAAATCGACCGCGCGGAGCAGACCCGGCAGGATCGAACGACGCAGGCGGGCCATCGTCTCGCTGATCGGGTTGGTCAAGCGCAGCGCCTCGCGGTCCGGCGTATCGATGAAGCGCGCGTCCTCGTCGTCGGCAATCATGGCGTAGCCGAAGGCCTCGTGGAATCCGCCGGCCGTCAGTAGGTCCCGGGCGCGGCTCTCGAGAGCACCCCCGCCCTCCGCCGCGATCACGGTGGGGAGGCCGGTCGTCCCCGCCGGAATGCGGTCGTAGCCCAGGTGGCGGGCGACCTCCTCGACGAGGTCGGCCTCGCGTTCGAGATCGACCCGCCATGAAGGGACGGTGATCTCGAAACGCTGCCCGTCGATCTCGTTGGGTTCCAAGCGCAGGGCGCGCAGGGCGTCGATCGTCGTTTCGGGTCCCGGGTCGTAGCCGAGCAGTCGTGGAAGCTGGCCCTGTCGCAGGACGAGGTTCCGCGGCTCACAGCGTCCCGGCCAGACGTCGACGATTCCGGGGCAGGGCTGTCCGCCGGCGAGCTCGACAAGCAGGCTGACCGCGAGGTCCTGGGCAAGGGCGGCGCCCTCCGGATCGACGCCCCGCTCGAACCGGTGACTTGCGTCGGTCTTCAGGCCCAGGCGTCGCGAAGTCGCACGCACCGAACGCGGTAGGAAGTGAGCCGCCTCGATCAGGATGTCGCGCGTGGAGATTCCGATCTCGGAGTCCGCGCCTCCCATCACTCCAGCGACCGCGATCGGCCGTTCGGCGTCCGCGATCAGGAGCATCTCCGGCTCGAGCGCCCGCTCGACTCCGTCGAGCGTGGTCAGCGTCTCTCCCGGCGCCGCGCGCCGGATGCGCACGGTCGCCTCATCGATGCACTCGAGATCGAAGAAGTGGATCGGGTTGCCCAGCTCGAGCATGACGAGGTTGGATGCGTCGACGACGTTGTTGATCGAGCGCAGTCCGCAGGCCTCGAGACGACGGGCCACCCAGTCGGGGGAGGGACCGATCGCCACATCGCGGACGAGGCGGGCCGTATAGCGCCAGCAAAGGTCCGGATCGTCGATAGCGACGGTAACCGAGGAGCCAACCTCGGGACCTACGCCCTGTGGGGGGGGCGCCCTCTCGGCCAGCGGCACGCCGAAGACCGCCGAGAGTTCGCGGGCCAGTCCGAGGTGACCCAGACAATCGGGCCGGTTGGCCGGAACGTCGATATCCAAGACGTGATCGTCGCCGGCCGGCGAGACGGCGTCGACGGTCAGGCCCCGGGACGTGAGCGCTTCGGCTACCGCTTCCACGCTCTCGGTCACGGAGCAGAGGGCGCGAAGCCAGGTGAGCGAGACCAGCATGACCCGTACGGGCTCCTACGCCGGAAACTGCGTCAGGAAACGGATGTCGTTCTCCATCAGCAGCCGCAGATCGTTGATTCCGTGCCGCATCATCGCGATGCGGTCGATGCCCAAACCGAAGGCGAAACCCGAGTAACGCTCGGGATCGAGATCGACGGCCTCGAAGACCGCCGGGTGCACCATCCCCGCCCCTCCGAGCTCGATCCAACCCGAGCCCTTGCACACGCGACAGCCCTCGCCCCCGCAAACGCGACAGGAGACGTCGTACTCGCAGCCGGGCTCGACGAAGGGGAAGTAGCCCGGCCGCAGGCGCATTTCCACCTCCTCGCCGAAGAAGCGTCTCCAAACCACAGACAGCGTCCCCTTGAGGTCGGCCATCGAGATCCGCTCGCCCACGACCAGCGCCTCCAGCTGGTGAAACATCGGCAGATGGGTGGCGTCGAGATCCCGGCGGTAGACCCGTCCGGGACAGATCATCTTGATCGGCGGCTTGCGTGCCTGCATGGTCCGGATCTGCACCGGGGACGTGTGGGTCCGCAGCACCAGCCCGCCTTCGAGGTAGAACGTGTCGCTGTCGTCGCGCGCCGGATGGTCGGGAGGCATGTTGAGTGCCTCGAAGTTGTGAAAGTCGTCCTCGACCTCCGGGCCGGACTCGACGGTGAACCCGATCGAACGAAAGATACGCTCGAGCTCGCGTCGTGTCTGCGTCACGGGGTGAAGCGAACCGACCCAGGGCCGTCGCGGGGGCAGGGTGACGTCGAGCTTCTCGCGCTCGAGCTGAAGACGGTGGGCTTCGAGGAGCGCCGATTTCCCGGCCTGCTCGACCGCACTCTCCAGCCGGCTCTTGAGCGAGTTGATCGACTTTCCCGCTGCGGGCCGCTCTTCTGGCCCGAGCGCGCCCAGCCGTTTCATCAGGCCGTTGAGCTCGCCTTTTTTGCCGAGGTAGCGGACGCGAACGCCGTCGATGGAGCGCGAATCATCACCCGCCGCCGAGAGCGCTTCGGCGAACTCCCGCTCGATGCGCTCGAGGTCTTTTTTCAACGGGACCTCTCTCAGACGGAGTTCGCGGCTTCCTGGGCCGCTCGAACGACCTGGCCGAAGGCTGCGGGATCGCGAACCGCGATGTCGGCCAGTGCCTTCCGGTCCAGTTGGACACCGGCGAGCTTGAGGCCGTGCATCAGGCGTGAGTAGGACATCTGGTGCTCGCGCGCGGCAGCGTTGATTCTAACGATCCATAGGCGACGGAACTGCCGTTTCTTCTGCCGTCGGTCGCGATAGGCGAACTGCTCGGAGCGCATCACCTGTTCGCGGGCGATGCGGTAGAGCTTCGACTTGGCGAGGTAGTAGCCTTTGGCTCGGCGGAGGATCTTCTTCCGCTTTAGCCGCCTCTTGTTTCCGCGTTTGACTCGGGGCATCGTAACCTCCAGGCCGTCGGACCCGTGTCGGCCCGCTCGGCGGGAGCGTCGTCATCCAGACGGATAGGCGGATGACGCCACGTCCACTTGTCTTGTTTTGAATCGATCGGTCCTCTACCTATGCTTGCTGGCGTAGGGCAGCATCTGCTGCACGCTCTTCTGGTCTGCCACCGAGACCAGCGTCGGCGTGTCCAGCTTGCGTTTTCGCTTCGTCGTCTTCTTCGTCAGGATGTGGCTCCTGTAAGCCTTGGATCGCTTGAATCGTCCCGAGGCGGTGCACTTGAAGCGCTTCGCCGCACCGCGGTGGGTCTTGAGCTTGGGCATCGCGACACTCCTCTTCGTTCCATGAACGGCGCGCTTCCACGCCGCGCGGGCTATCCGAACAAATCTCCCGGGTCCGCACTCTTGCGGGCGTCCCACTCGCAGGCCTTCTCGACGAACGCGTCCACGGCCACGGCGCCGCGGTCACCTTGCTGGCGCAGGCGGACGGCGACCGTCCCCTCTGCCACCTCGCGATCGCCGACGACCAGCATGATCGGGATCTTCGCCAGTTGGGCCTCGCGGATTTTGGCTCCGATCTTCTCGTTTCGCAAGTCCGCCTCGGCGCGGAGGCCGGCCGATCCCAGCACACGGGCGGTTTCCCGGGCACTCTCGACGGTACGTTCGGTGATCGACAGGACCCGGATCTGCTCGGGGGCCAGCCAGAAGGGAAAGGCACCGGCCGTGTGCTCGATCAGGATGCCCAGAAATCGTTCGAGTGAGCCGAGCATCGCCCGATGGATCATCACCGGTCGTTGCTCGGTGTCGTTGGCGTCGATGTAACGCAGCTCGAAGCGGTCGGGCAGGACATAGTCGAGCTGGATCGTGCCCAGCTGGTGCTCTCGCTTGAGGGCATCCTTGACGACGAAGTCGATCTTCGGGCCATAGAACGCACCTTCTCCCGGTGCGACCGTGAAATCGTAGCCTTGTTGCTCGAGGGCGGCGTGTAGGGCCTGCTCGGCGCGGTCCCACAGCGCGTCGTCGCCGGCCCGGTCTTCGGGCCGGGTGGACAGGACGATTCTCACCTCGAAGTCGAACAGTGCGTAGCACTCGAGGATCATGCGGGTGACCGAAGCCACCTCGGAAGGGATCTGCTCCTGAGTGCAAAAGATGTGCGCGTCGTCCTGCGCGAAGCTGCGGACGCGGGTCAGACCCGCCGTGACCCCGGACAGCTCGTAGCGATGCAGCCGCCCGAAGTCCGCGATGCGGATCGGTAGCTCGCGATACGAGTGCCGTCCCTCGGAGTAGATCAGGCAGTGCGCGGGGCAGTTCATCGGCTTGACCGCGTACTGCCGCCCGTCGACCTCGGTGAAGTACATGTTGTCGTGATAGTGCTCGTAGTGACCCGACTGTCTCCACAACGACGCGTCGAAGATCTGAGGAGTGATCACCTCGGAGTAGCCGTACTCGCGGTAGAGCGTCCGCACGTGGTCCACGAGGGCGTTGTACACGGCCGCGCCGCGCGGATGGAAAAACGGGCTGGCCGGTGCGGCGGGATGGAATGAAAACAGAGCCAGCTCGCGACCCAGCTTCCGGTGGTCGCGCTTGCGCGCCTCCTCCAGGAGGCGCAGGTGTTCGGCCAGTTCCTCGCGTGTGAAGAACGCGGTCCCGTAGATCCGCTGGAGCATCTTGTTTCGCTCGTCGCCGAGCCAGTAGGCTCCCGCCACCGACAGCAGTTTGAAGACACCCAGACGCCCCGTGGAGCTGACGTGCGGCCCCCGACAGAAGTCGTCCCAGTCGCCCTGGCGGTAGATCGATACCATCTCGCCACCCTTGGTCCGGGCGAAATGGACCTTGTACGGCTCTTCCTCTTTCTCGAAATGTTCGATGGCCTCGTCCCGCGGCAGGTCGAGACGTTCGACGGGAAGGTCGCGTTCGATGATCTCCCGCACCCTGGCCTCGATCGCCTCCAGGTCCTTGTCCGTGAAAGGCTCTGCGCGATCGAAATCGTAGTAGAAGCCGTCCTCGATGACGGGACCCTGGCCGATCTTGGTGCCGGGAAACAACTCCTGAACGGCCTGCGCCGTGGCGTGCGCGGTCGAATGACGCAATACCTCGAGAGACTCGGGGGCCCGACGGGTCAGGATCTCCAGGCTCGCATCCTCGGTGATCGGTCGATGGAGATCCACCAGGACGCCGTCCATACGGGCGACGAAGGCATCCCGGGCGAGCCGGCTGCCGATGCCGGCGGCTACTTGGAGCGGCGTCGTCCCCGGCGCAATCTCCTGGATCGATCCGTCGGGGAGCGTGAGTCTTACGACCGTTGTCGGATTGGACATCTCCGGCTGTCCTTTCGCGCTCGCGAGCCGCGGCTCGACGCTGCTCGTCGCGAATTGCATGGCCTGGTCTCCGGGATCAGGGAACGGGAAGAATCCTCCCGTCGGCCCAGCGCTGTCCGCAAACCCGTCCGCTCCGAGTGCGTCGAGATGCCCTGGTAGGCGCGGGCGGTTTCGAACCGCCGACCTCTACCGTGTCAAGGTAGCGCTCTCCCACTGAGCTACGCGCCTGATCGGACACCCGGTTCGCACACCCGAACCGAAGCGAAATCCAGGTGACGGCCGAAAGTAGCACAGCGCGCAAACGCTGTCAACGAAAGGAGTTCCGGCTCGCACCCGGCCCCTGCCGAGGCCTCGCACGGTTGATTCCACGGATCCGTTTCGTTACCATCCCTGCCTTTATGTCCGAGGGCTCGTCGCGGCCCGGCCGGACCCGATCGACCCGAGGCAGGAGACGATTTCTTGATCCGCTTCGATTTGGGGGAGCTGCGGTTGACTCTGTTGGACGCCGGGGCCATATGGCTCGACGGTGGCGCGATGTTCGGGGTCGTGCCCAGGCCGCTCTGGGAGCGCGAGCGGGTCCCGGACGAGAAGAACCGCATCCGGCTCTCGATGAACCTGCTGCTGATCGAGGACGGCAAACGGCGCACGCTCGTGGACAGTGGGGCCGGAGACAAGTGGGATGACAAGGCTCGAGCGATCTATCGGTTGGAGTCGAGGACTCCCCGGGCGTACATGGGCGACGTCGGACTGGCTCCCGAGCAGATCGACTGCGTGATCTCGACCCACCTGCACTTCGACCACGCCGGTGGAAACACCGAGCGGGACGGCGACGGCACGCTGCATCCGACCTTTCCCAACGCGGAGTACGTGGTGCAAGGAGGCGAGTTGGAAACGGCACGCTGGCACAACGAGCGCACGCGTGCCTCCTACATCGAGGACGACTTCGAGCCTCTCGCCGCCGAGACGGGGCGCCTGCGGCTGGTCGAGGGCGACGCGGATTGGACGGATCACGTGCGCCTGCGCGTTGCCCCGGGACACACCCCGGCGATGCAGATGGTCCAGATCGGCTCGGGCGGCAGGACCATTTGCTACCTTGCGGACCTGGTCCCGACGACCAGCCATCTGCGCCGTCCCTACATCATGGGATACGACCTCGAGCCGCTGAGAACGCTCGAAACCAAGAAACGGGTCCTGCGTGAGGCCTTCGACGAGGATTGGATTCTGATCTTCGAGCACGATCCGGAGACGCCGATGGGAACGCTCGAAGAGCGGGAGGGCCGACTGCGGGCCCGACCGTGGGGACCCGAAGCCTGAGACCCCGAGCACGCGACGGGAAGGACACGAGAACGCCGTGGAAGCGATGCTGGTTTTAGAAGACGGCCGTACCTTTCGGGGACGCGCCTTCGGCGCCGTCGGTGAACGGACGGGCGAGGTCGTCTTCAACACCGCGATGACCGGCTACCAGGAGATCCTCACCGATCCCTCTTACAAGGGGCAGATCGTTACCATGACCTCGCCCGAGATCGGCAACTACGGTACGAACGCCTGGGACGTCGAATCCGACGCACCCCAGGTCGAGGGATTCGTGGTGCGGCACGTTTCCGTGTTGCCGTCCAACTGGCAGGCCACGCAGGGGCTCCCGCAGTACCTGCGCGAATTTGGCATCCCGGGCATCTCCGAGCTGGACACCCGCGCCCTGACCCGGCACCTGCGCACGCGCGGCTCGATGAAGGGAATCCTATCGACGCTCGACCGCGATCCGGAATCGCTGGCGCGCAAGGCGCGCGAGGCGCCGGGTCTCGAAGAGCAGGATCTGGTGTCCAGGGTGACCTGCTCCAGCAAGTACATCTGGGACCGGCCGCGGGAAGCCGAGTGGGTCACCGACCTCGGGGTCGGCTCGATCGAGCGCAGGCTGCACTGCGTGGCCTACGACTTCGGTCTGAAGCAGAACATCCTCAGGCTGCTCCACGAGAGCGGCTTCAGGGTCACCGTGGTACCCGCCGTGTACCCGGCGGCGGAGGTGGCGGCTCTCGCGCCGGACGCCGTCTTTCTCTCCAATGGTCCCGGAGATCCCACCGTCGCGAGCTACGCGATCGAAAACGTGCAGGCGCTGCTCGGCAAGGTGCCGATCTTCGGGATATGCCTCGGCCACCAGATCGCCGCCCTCGCGCTGGGCGCCAAGACGTTCAAACTGAAGTTCGGCCATCACGGCGCGAACCACCCCGTCCAGGATCTGCGCACGGGCAAGGTCGCCATCACATCGCAAAACCATGGCTACGCGGTCGAGGCCGAGTCGTTGCCCGACCGGGTCCAGCTGACTCACGTGAACCTCAACGACAGGACCTGCGAGGGATTCGTGGACCACGACAGGCTTCTGCTGGCCGTGCAGTACCACCCGGAATCTTCGCCCGGACCTCACGACTCGTTCGATTTGTTCCGAGAATTTCGCGAGCTGGCGCTGGCCAACGCCGGTGGAGCCGACCCGCTGCGAGAGGATCAAGCATGACCGACTGGAAGTCCTCCCTGCGTTCCGACCCGATACCGTGGTTGCTGGACAACGCGTGCGCGCCGATCCGCTATCGCGTGCTGACCGAGTTGCTCGAACTGGGTCGAGACGATCAAAAGGTGCAGGAGGTCCGCAAGGAGATGCTGGCCCATCCGGCGGCCAAGCAGCTCGAGCGGAACCAGCGCAAGGACGGAACCTGGGGAGGCGTGATCCACGCCGGGGAGTCCAGAAAGTACCAACCTTCCCTGGAGAACGGGCTGTGTCGCCTGTTCGAGTTCGCGTGGGATCGCGAGACCAAGGTAGTGCGCAACGCCGCGAAGACCCTGCGCCAGTTCATGACCGCGAAGAAGGACATCAAGTTCTTCGAGTTCGCAAAGTCGATCAAGGCCGACGAGAAGCGCGAGAATTACTACCGCTGGTTCCTGAGGATCCTGGCCCTGGGATTATTGATCCGCGCCGGGTACACCGAGGAGAGAATGCGTCTGGCGGTGCTCGAGCTGCTCGACCTGACCGCCGGTTTCGTCGACAATCCGGTTTCGCGCAGTCCGGTCGAGGAGATCGGCGCCAACCTGCCGTTGATTCGCCAAGCGGCCTGGAAGAGGAACTACCCGTTCATTCCGGATATGTATTCCGTGGGCGTCCTCTCCCACTCACCGTGGCTGTTGAAGGGCGAGCTGGCTAAGATGCGGCTGAAGAAGGTGTTTGACTACGTACTATCCGCGCGTTATCAGGAGCTCGCCCCCGAGTTAGGCTTGGTGCGGACGGCCAAGGGCGCGTTCGCGAAGTCGAACGGGATCAAGCTTCGCCCTCTGGACTACTACCAGAAGCACGGTCAGATCGACGAGTTGCTCGTTCTGCTGGAGATGTTCGCGCGACTCGGTCTGATCAATCGATACCCGCTGCTGATGTCGCATCTCGACTGGGCTCAGTCGCAGCAGGGGAAGGAGGGCCGATGGAACCTCCCGACCCAGCTCATCAACGACAACAGCCGATGGACCACGCTGCTACGGATCGAGAAGGACTGGCGTAGCCCGGTGCGCAAGGAAGCCGACCTGACCTTCCGCATGTTGCTGATCATCAAGAATCAATGGGAGCGGCAGATCCGCATGCTGGACCGTCGCGACGACGGCTATCCGATCTAGCTCTGAACTTCGAATAAGAGATCGAGGGCCTGCGCGAGCGTTGCCGCTCGCAACGTGGTCATCCCGTCCACCGCAACTTCGGTGCCACGGTCCGGGACTAGGGCCGTCGTGAAGCCGAGACGCGCAGCCTCCCGCAAACGCGTTTCGACGCGCGACACGGGACGAATCTCCGTGGTCAAGCCGATCTCGCCCATCACCACGCAGCGTGCGGGCAACGGATGGCGCCGCACCGAGGAAGCGATGGCCGAGGCCACGGCCAGATCGGCCGCCGGCTCCGCCACGCAGACCCCGCCCGCGGCGTTGGCGAAGACGTCGCGGTTCGCCAGCTCCGGCCCCAGGACGCGCTGCAACACCGCCAGCACCATCGCGAGACGGCTGGTCTCGATGCCGAGGGCGGTTCGTCGCGGCGATCCTTGAGTCACCTCGCCGACCAGGGCCTGCACCTCGACGAGCAACGGCCGGCTGCCCACGATCGCCGGCAGCACCGCCGAGCCCTGGACTTGCTCGGTCCTGTGATCCACGAACAGCTCGCTCGGATTGGCGACCTCCGCGAGACCGCGGTCCTCCATGCGGAACACACCCAGCTCGTCTGTCGACCCGAAGCGGTTTTTCAGCGCTCGCAGGATCCGATGGGTGTGGTGCCGGTCGCCCTCGAAGTGGATCACGGCGTCGACCAGGTGCTCGAGCGTGCGGGGTCCGGCAATCGCTCCGTCCTTGGTGACGTGGCCCACCAGAACGACCGGTGTGCCCGTCTCCTTGGCGAAGCCGGCAAATCTGGTGGCCGCGGCGCGCACCTGAGTTGTCGACCCGGGAATCGAATCGAGGTCGGGGCAACGTACGGCCTGGATCGAATCGACGACCAGCACGGCGGGGCCGACTCGCCGTGCGGTCTCGATCGATCGATCGACATCGGTCTCCGCCAAGACCAGGAGATCCTTCGCTTCCACCCCGAGCCGATCGCCGCGCAAGCGGAGCTGCGCCGCGGATTCCTCGCCGCTGAGGTAGAGCACCCGTAGGCTGGCGGCGGCAAAGGCCGCAGCGGCCTGCAGCAGCAAGGTGCTCTTTCCGATGCCGGGCTCGCCGCCGAGGAGCACCACGGCGCCCGGAACCAGTCCGCCGCCGAGCACACGATCGAGCTCGTTGATGCCCGTGAGCAAGCGCTCCGCATCGGCGGCGCGGATCGCGGAGAAGGGGAGGGGCTCGAGCGGCGCGGGCGCGTCGCCCGAGCGATCGTGCGTGCGCGCGCGGCTCTCGATCGTGCCCCAGCCACCACATTCGGGACAGCGCCCCAGCCACTTCGCGCTCTGATAGTCGCAGCGGCCGCAGACGTAGATCGCGTCCCGCCGCAAGTCAGGCGTCCCGGTACTCTGGATTGACGAAGCGTGTGAACTGTCTGATGAAGTTGAGATGGACCATGCCGATCGGACCGTTGCGCTGCTTGCCGATGATCAGCTCGGCCTTGCCCTCGACCGTCGGGTCGTCCCGCTTGTAGAGTTCTTCGCGAAACAGGAACAGCACGACGTCGGCGTCCTGCTCGATCGCCCCGGATTCGCGTAGATCGGACAGTTGCGGCCGGTGGTCTCCGCTACGCTGTTCGGGGGCGCGCGACAGCTGGGACAGCGCGAGGACCGGGATGTTTAGTTCCTTGGCCAGCTCCTTGAGCGACCGCGAGATATCGGAGATCTCCTGCTGGCGGCTGTCGTAGCCGCCACGCCCCCGCATCAGCTGCAGGTAGTCGATGATCAGCAGGTCGATTCCTTGCTCGCGTTTCAACCGGCGTGCCTTGGCCCGCATCTCCATGATGCCGATGCCCGGCGTGTCGTCGATGAAGACCGGCGCCTCGGAGAGCTTGCCGTAGATGCGGATGACGCTTTGCCACTGCTCGCGGTTGACCCGTCCGGTGCGCAGGCGGTGAGCGTCGATCTGGCCCTCGGAGCAGAGCAATCGGACGAAGAGCTGCTGGTGCGACATCTCCAAAGAGAAGACTCCGACGGTTCTGTGTTGGCGAAGAGCCGCGTGGGCGCAAATGTTCAGAGCCAGCGCCGTCTTGCCCATCGAGGGACGGGCGGCAAGGATGATCAAGTCCGCGGGCTGGAGCCCGGCTGTCATCTCGTCGAACTGTGGAAATCCACAGGCCACGCCGGTGACGAGCTCCTGGCGCTCGGTCAGCTCCTCGATCCATCGCAGACTCTGCTCAGCGGACACGCTGAGCGGGATGAATCCGCCTGCGAGACGGGTTTCGGCGACGCGGAAGATCGCCTTTTCCGCCTCGTCGAGCAGGTCGTCGGTCGTGCCCTCGGGACGCATCGCCGAGCTGAGGATCGACTGGCTCGTGCGGATCAGCTCCCGCAGGATCGACTTTTCCTTGACGATCTGCGCGTAATGTTCGACGTTGGCCGAGCGCGGAACTCCGCCCAGCAATGTCGCCAGATAGGCCGGCCCGCCACAATTCTCCAGATCCTTGCTTCGTTCCAACGCGTCCTTGAGCGTGACCACGTCGAGCGCCGCCCCGTCCTCGACCATCACTTCCATCACGCGAAAGATCTTCTGGTGGCGCATGGAATAGAACGAGCTGGCGCTCAGCAACTCGCGCGCGCGATCGAACTGCGCGTTGTCGAGAAGGATCGCGCCGAGGACGGATCGCTCGGCCTCATCGGAGTGCGGGAGCGTATCGGAGATCGACTCGGTGGGCATCGTGAACGCGGCCTCGATGTGGAGGAGACATCGGCGAAGGGCCGAACCTGGAGATGGTACCACAGCGCAGCCTGGCTTCCTTCGGAGTGGATGCTAAGCTTTGTCCGACCGGCTCCCGTAACGGGAGATGGAGGACTCGATGAAACGTGGCCGGCGGATTCTCGCCCTGTTTGGAGTGTTGCTCGCGGCGAGTTTTTGGGTGTCGAGCGCCGCGGCCGACCGCCCCAAGGTGGTCGTTCTGGGCTTCGACGGCGCCGACTCGCGACTCGTCGAACGCTGGATGGACGAGGGACGACTCCCTAATCTGGCTCGCCTGCGGGACGAGGGCACCTACGCGCCGTTGCAGCCGACCAACCCGCCCCAGACCCCCGTATCGTGGTCGTCGTTCGCCACGGGAACCGATCCCGGCAAGACCGAGATCTTCGACTTTCTGAAACGCAACCCGGACGACTACCTCCCCGATTTCGCGATGATGAGCGAGAGCCGGCGCACCTTCCTGTTCGGCGAGCGGAACGCGCCGCTGCTCGGTCTGATCGGCGGGACGGCCATCTTCGCCATCGGCCTGCTGGCGACCCTGCTCCTCTTGCGCCGGTGGCCCGCGCGCCTCGTGGTCTCCTTCGCACTCGCCTTGCTCGGCGGCGGGGCCGTCGCTCTCGCGGCGCGGGCCTATCTCCCGGTCGAGATGCCCGACGCAGTGAACAATCGCAAGGGCCGCACGATGTGGGAGGTCGCCAGCGAGGCTGGAATGAAGGTCCAGGTTATCCGCGTGCCGGCCACCTTTCCGGCGGAGGACGTCGGTCGGGGTCACATGCTGTCCGGTCTCGGGGTGCCCGACATGCGGGGCCGCATCGGCACACCCGCCTTCTACACCTCCGAGCCGGGATTCGAAGCGGGGGACAACCAGTTCAGTCTCGAGCTCATCAAATTGGAGGCGCGGAGGGGCCGGATCGAAAGCCGCGTGGTGGGGCCGAGAAACAAGCCGTTCTACGACTACGTGGCGGCCCGGGAAACCGCTGACGCCGAGCCGCGCGAGCGAGCACAGGCGCGACGCGATGCGCGGCGCAGGCTGGACGACGCGGGCGTGCCGGCGCGCGTGGACCTGCCGCTGACGATCGAAGCCACGGATACGACCGTGATCGTCGAGGTCTCGGGCCGGACGGAAACGCTGCACGTCGGCGAGTGGAGCGACTGGTTCGAGCTGTCCTTTCCGGTCAACCCGCTCGTCAACGCCATGGCTCCGCTCAAGGGCATCGCTCGCTTCAAGCTCCTCAAACTCGAACCGGAGCTCGAGCTGTACCTCTCGCCGATCAACTTCCACCCCGACTGTCATCCGATAGCCTTTTCTTGGCCTCCCGACCATTCGGAGGAGCTCGCGGAACGCTTCGGTCTTTACAAGACGATCGGGTGGGCGCTGGATACCTGGTCGCTACCCTCGGGCGTCGGGGACGAGAACTTGTTTCTGGAGGACATGCGTTTCACGGTGGCCAAGTACGAAGAGATGATGGAGGGCCTGCTGTCGGACGACGGCAACGATCTGTACGTCCAGATCTTCTACTTCACCGACCGCATCGCTCACCTGTTCTGGCGCTTCGTCGACCCCGGCCACCCACTCTACGACGCGGAAAGCGCCGGGCGATACCGAGACGAGCTACTCCACGCCTACGAGAAAATGGACGATCTGGTAGGCAAGGCGCGCGAACTGGCGGGTGACGAGGCGCTGTTCATCGTTTGCTCGGATCACGGTTTCTCGTCGTTCCGTCGCGGCGTCAACTACAACAACTGGCTGGTGGCCAACGGACTGATGACCCTCAAGAACCAGCCGACGGGACCGGCTACTCTGGAGAAACTGTTCGACACGCGGCAGCTGTTCGAAAACGTCGACTGGACGAAGACCAAGGCCTACGCGATGGGTCTGGGCAGCATCTATATCAACCTCATCGGTCGGGAGCGGCACGGAATCGTGTTGCCCGGTCCGGAGTACGATGAGGTGCGCCGCCAGATCAAGGAAGGTCTCGAATCGCTCGTCGATCCGCTGACGGGAGAACGGCCCGTGAGTCGCGTCCTGACTCGGGAGGAGATGTACGTCGAGTATGACACCAACTTGATACCGGACCTGCGGGTCAACAACAACCTGAACTATCGCGTTTCGTGGCAGACCAGCCTGGGCGGTTTCGGCGACGAACTGATCGAGGACAATCTCCGAGCCTGGTCGGGCGACCACTGCTCGAACGATCCCGACCTGGTACGCGGCGTTTTCTTCGCCAACCGCCCGATCAACACGGGCACGCCGCGCATGATCGACATCATGCCCACCGTGCTCGAGGCTCTGGGCCTCGAGCCGCCCGAGGAGGTACAAGGCCGTCCGCTGCTCTGAGCCCATCCGAAGCAGGCGAAGAACGACGATACGAGCCGTGCTGGCGGTTGGCCTCGCCGGCGTTCTCAGCGTGCTCTGCGCCCAGCAGGCGGTCGATCGACAGGCCCGCCTACGGGCCATTCGAGCGGAAATCGAGCGGCTCGAAAGCGAGATACATTCCTTGAGCAGCCGGGAGAGCGGCCTGCTGGGAGAATTGGATCGCCTGCGGGCCGAGACCCGCCTCCGCGAGGCCGAGGCCGAGCGGGTCAACCTCGAGATCGAGGGCGTTGCGGCCGCGATCGAGGACCGCACGGCGAGCTTGACCGATCTGGAGCTGTCCCAGGCGGACCGCAAGCGTTATCTCGGCTTCCGCTTGCGCGAGATCTACAAGCAGGGGCCCCACCAGGCCCTCCGGCGTCTGTTCGGAGGAGAAGAGGTGGACTCCTATCTGAGCGGACTGCAATACGCGGCCTACCTCAGTGAGCGCGACGTACGCGTTCTGGCGGACTATCGCGACGACGCGAAACGGCTCGGCGAGGAGCGAGAGTCGTTGACAGAGCGGCGGAGCGCGTTGGAGCGATTGCGGGCCGAGTTGGCTCGTGCCCGCCGCAGATTGGCCGCCGCGCGCGACCGGCGCAGTCGCCTGCTCGAGGAGGTGCGTGAGGACAAGTCCCAGCGCGAACGTGCCCTGGAAGAGTTGCAGGGAGCCTCGAGCGAGCTGAGCCGGCTCGTCGATTCGTTCGGGCCGGGGACCGACGGACCAAGCCTCGACGTGCAGAAGTTCCGAGGGCTGCTCGACTGGCCCGCCGACGGCGAGGTGAGCGCAGGCTTCGGAACGGTGATCCATCCGAGGTTCAAGACGGGCGTTCCTCACCCCGGTCTGGATATCGACGGGGACCAGGGCGAGAACATCCAAAACGTCTTCGACGGTCGGGTGGTCTTCGCCTCGTGGATGCGGGGCTACGGGCTGACGGCGATCGTGGATCACGGCGGTGGTCTGCTCTCGGTCTACGCCCATGCCTCCGCGCTGCTCGTCGAGCCCGGGGAGCAGGTCCTGCGCGGGCAGCTTCTGGGGAAAATAGGGGAGACCGGCTCGCTGCGTGGGCCGTATCTTTACTTCGAACTGCGGAAAAACGGTGTCGCCGTCGACCCTGTCGAATGGCTGAGGAATCGCTAGTAACGGTTGCGAAGCCCTGGTAGGGGGGGTAGCTTGAATACTGGCCTTCGACGATTCTCGAAGAAGAAGACGAACACTATGAAGACGAACCGCTCGCTGCTTCTGATCGCCTCGGCTCTTGTCATGGTCTGCCTGCTCGGGGGCGGACTCGTCGTCAAGGTCGGCGCCGCCGAGAGCTCCTACCGCCAGGCGGTCCTTTTCGCCGAGATCCTGTCCCAGGTGCTGGACAACTACGTCGATCCGGTCGAGGCCGATGGGTTGCTCGAGGGTGCCTACGAGGGCATGCTCGGCTCTCTCGATCCGAACGGGGCCTACCTTACGGCGGCTGAAGTCAGTGCCTGGAAGAACCCCGGCGACCCATCGAGGTCGGATCCCGGGATCAGCGTTCTGAAGAGCGGACACTCGATCCAGGTCGTGGCCGTCGCCGCGGAGTCGCCCGCCGAGGATGCGGGTGTGCGCGTGGGAGACCACCTGCGCAGCGTGGACGGTGTGCTGTTCCGCGATCTTTCCTTGCAGCAGGCCCGGCGGATGATCGCGGGAGAGACGGGGACGGTCGTGCGGATCGAGTTACTTCACACGGAAGACGGCTTTCGTCGGGAGGCGCTCGAGCTCGTCCGCACGTCGCGTCAGTCCGCACCGTACGAGCTGCGCGTCGAGCGCGGGACGGCGATCCTGCGAATTCACGACCTCCGGGAGCTTCCCCTCGAAGAGATCGCCAAGGAGCTCGACGACGTGCGCTCGCGACCCGTCGATCGATTGCTCCTGGACCTCAGGAATCTGGCGCTCGGCGGACCGCGGGACGGCGCGCGCGCCGCTGCGTTGTTCACCGATCGTGGCCGGCTGAGCCTGCGGGACAGATCGGGGCGCGTGGTCGACACCGTGGAATCTGAGCAGGGACTCTCGGCGTGGACCGGCCCCCTGTTCGTGCTCGTCAACGGTGCGACCGCCGAGGGCGGCGAAGCACTGGCCCTGATCGTACGCGAGGGTACCGAAGTTAGGGTTTTCGGAGAAACCACCTTTGGTCTGGGGGCGGAAACGAAGCTCTTCGAGCTGCAGAACGGGGCCGGGCTGCTTCTTTCGTCGGAATTGTGGGAAACCTCCGAGGGCTCGACCTGGCACGCGCGAGGCGTTGAGCCGGACGAGGAAATCGAGGGCGAGGGGCGCGACTTCGCGGACTCGTCCGCCGATCAGCTGAAGCGGGTTCTCGAAATCCTGGACGCCCCGGCTTCCACCGAAGCCGAGCGGGACGCGGCCTGAGCACTTTCCGGCGTCGATTCTCCAGAATGCCGACAACGACCGGGGGCGTGGCACGCGATGCGGTGGCTTGCTGCGGGCTCTGCTCGTACTTTGAGAGCGACGCGTGAGAGAATGGCCAAGGCGCCTGTCCTCGATACAATAGGATCGATCGTTGTTCCGGCGCCTGGCCGCTCGGGGGAGCCGGGTCGGTTGGAGAAAGGGCTCGAATGTCGATGAAACCGCGCACCGCGACCCTCGTTCTGGCGGCTCTCGCCATCCTGATCGTCGTCGGCCCGGCGCCGCTCGCACGATCCGCCAAACCGGAAGATTCGGTCATAGACGAGGCGACCCGCGTGCGCGGCGAGGTCTACGCACTGTTCATGCGCGCCCTCATGGCCCAACGCCGAGGCGAGTATCGCAGTGCGGCCAGCGACGTTCGGAAAGCGGTCGAGCTGCAGCCGGACTCGCCAGCCGTCTTGATTCAAGGCGCCGAGTTGCTCGAACGCATGGGTCGCCTGCGCGATGCGGAGGAATTGGCTCGGCGCGCGTTCGAGCTCGACCCGGACAACATCGAAACCCTGTGGTTCGTCGCGGACCGGGCGGCGGCGCGAGCCTTGGGTACGAGCAAGCCCGACGCCAAGAGCCGCGAAGAGGCGCTAAAGCTGTACGAGCGGCTGAGAGAGCTGGGCGTGGAAGACGCCGAACTGCTGCGCAAGGTCGTGAGCCTGCGGTTGCAGGCGGGTGACCAGGCAGGAGCGCTGGAGGCGGCCCGGCTTCTGGCCGAGAAACGGCCCGGGGATCGGCACGCGGTCGGCATGCTGGCCCAGCTCCAGCTGGACAGCGGCGAACCGCGAGAAGCGCTGCGAGTGTTGGTGCGCTTCATCGCGGAGCACCCGAACGACTCGCCCCTCATTCGCCTCGCCGAAGAGCTGGCCCAAGACCTCGACGCCTGGGACCTCGTCGAGGAAGTCTTCGCCGAGAGTAACGGATTCGAGGAGCGCGCCGTCGAGGCCCAGCGCCTTCGTGGTCAGGCCCTCCTCCGCCTGGACCAGGTGGAATCGGCGAGTCGGGCACTCGAAAAGGTGCTGCTCACCGATCCGACCGACCGCAACGTCAAGTATCACTTGTCGCGGATCTACCGCCGAATGGGGCGCCTCGGTGAGGCCTCCGTCTTCGCCCGTGATCTCGCCGAGGAAGCTCCCGGCGACCGCGGAGCGAATCTTCTTCTCGCGGAGATCCTCGACGACCAGGGAGACGTCGAGGGGGCGCTCAACGCCTACAACACCGTACTTCGCCTGTTCGCCACCGAAGAGACCGACGGCCAGGCCCTGCAGGTGCGTGAAGCCGTTCGACGCCGGATGTTCCTGCTCTATCTGGTCAACGACCAGCCCGGCGCCGCGCGACGGCTGATCGAGCGATCCGAGCTGCCCGACGCCCCCGAGACGCTGCAGCTTCGGGCGCGCCTCGGGGTGACGCAGGAGGACTGGGCCGAGGCCCGGCAACTGGCGCGTGGGCTCCGCGCGGACGGCGAGGTCGCCACGGCCGCGATGATCGAGGCCGAGATCTACCTCGGCACCGACCGGGCCAACCGAGCCAAGACGAAGATCGAGGAAGCCGTGCAAGAGGCGGGCTCCTCCGCGCGCGTTCGCGCGGCCGCGCTGTACCTCGACGCCGGCCTCGTGGACGAAGGGGTGGTCTTGCTTCGCGAGTGGGTCGAGCAGGAACCCGACAGCACGGACGCGCGTTTCCAGCTCGGAAGCTATCTGTACCAGGCGGAGCGATTCGAGGATGCTGAAGTCGAGATGCGGGAGGTCTTCCGCGTCGATCCCGAGCACTCGCAGGCCCTGAACTTCCTCGGCTACAGCTACGCCGAGCGCGGTATCCACCTGGAGGAGGCTCTCGATCTGATCCAGCACGCGTTGCGCATCGACGCGTGGAACGGAGCCTACCTCGACTCGCTCGGCTGGGCCTACTACCGGATGGGTCGCTACGAAGAGGCGAAAGAGCCTCTCGAGCAGGCGGCGCGGACCTATCCCCACGACCCGACGGTGCTCGAGCATCTGGGCGACCTCTACGTGAAGGTCGGCGAGCGAGAGCTGGCGGTGGCGGCGTGGAATCGCGCGATCCAGGCCGGAGCCGAGGATGTCGCCTCGCTGAGGACAAAGATCGAGGTCGTCGAGGTGGCCGAGCAGGAAGGTCAGCCGAGCGGGCAGCCGGCCGAGCCCGGCCCGGCCGGCGATCCCTTCGATCCGGCGAACCCGCCACCGTGGCCCTGAGGCCGGGGCACGCTCTCGCCCACGGGGGCTGCCTGGTCCTGGCGGTCCTTCTCGTTTCTTGTGGCGGAGGCCGGCGCTACACCCCGAAGACGGAGCCCAGCGGGGCGATGATGGGTGTCTACCGTGCGAAGCTCGAGAAACCTTCGGGAGAGGCGCGGCGTTTCCGGCTACTGCTCTATGCAACTCTTCCGGATAGGCTCCACGCAGAGGTGCTTTCGCCCGTCGGGACTACGGAGCTGATCGTCGACGGCGGCAGCGGCCGCGTGGCCGTGACGATTCCACGCGAGCGTGTCTCGTACACCGGTTCCGGGAACGCCGAGGGCCTGGAGAAGATACTCGGTGTACATCTGTCCCTCGAGGATCTCGTCCACGCGCTGCTGGGACGGCCCGTCGACGCTGCAGGCTACCGGGTCGCCCGCGAACCGGAAGGGGAAAGCGGCTTACCCAGCACACTCGAGATCGACAGATCCGGACACCGGTTCAGTTTGCGTTTGAAGAAGATGCAGCCGCTGCGCGTCAGTACCAGCGGACTCGGGAACGGCGAACCGCCACCGGGGATGGAGGTCCTGCCCCTCGAAAGCCTCGAGACCGTCGAGCTTCCGGACGATCCCGCCGCCGGGGAGGACGGGCGGTGACCGCGCCCCTGGTCGCCTGGTGCCCGGCCAAGGTCAACCTCGCGCTGAAGGTCATCGATCGACGGGCCGACGGCTATCACGAGCTCGACACCGTTTTTCAGGCGATCGATCTGTGGGACCGACTCGAAATCCGACCCGATCGCAGGCTGACATTTTCTTGCGACGATGCCGAATTGCCGACCGACGAGCGCAACCTGGTGGTTCAGGCGGCGAGGCGGGTCCGCGAGCTCGCGAGCGATCCTCCGCCAGGGGCTGCGTTGCACCTCTCGAAGATCATTCCCGTCCAGGCGGGCCTCGGGGGCGGGAGCTCGGACGCCGCCGGGGCATTGATGTTGTGCGCCCGATACTGGGGCGTGCCCCTGGACGGTGAGGAGATGCACCGGCTGGCGGGGGAGCTAGGGGCGGACGTGCCGTTCTTTCTCGCCGGAGGGACGGCTCGAGGCCTGGGACGCGGAGACCGGATCGAGCCGTTGCCTTTCATCGGTGAGATCGGGTTGGTGCTCGGTCTTCCTCCCTTCGGAATCGCCACTCGGGAGGTCTTCGCGGGGGTCCGAACGAGGTTGACACTGCCCCGAAATGGTGTTAGCCTGCCAGCCGTTATCGCGCGTAAGTGGCCGGGAGATAACGACTTTTCGTTCGCGACAAACGATTTGGAGAGAGTCGTTTTTGGGCGCTGGCCGGAGTTGCGACGGTTTCGCGACGCGCTTCTCGACGAGGGAGCGCGGGGGGCTTTGCTTAGCGGCAGCGGTTCGACGGTGTACGGTCTCTTCGCCGGCACGTTCGGCCCGGGACACGTCGTCGAACGGCTGACGGAGCGGTTTCCGGACTGGACGATCCTGCCGACGCGCACCGTCGCAGGCGGGGCGCGGGTAGAGGCGAGCGCCGAGGACAACCGAGGGGACTGAGAGGGCTCGACCATGGAGATCACCCAGATTCGGGTCTTTCCCGTCGAAGAAGAGAAGTTGAAAGCGTTCGTCTCGATCGTTTTCGACGACTGCTTCGTGATCAGCGACATCAAGATCATCCAGGGCAACGGCGGCCTGTTCGTATCCATGCCGAGCAAGAAGCGGAAGAACGGAACCTTCCGGGACATCGCCCATCCGCTGAACAACGAGACCCGACGCAAGATCGAGGACCAGATCATCGGCGAGTTTCGACGCGTTGTCGCCGAATCCGGCGGGGACTCGACGACACCGGTACGCGAACTCAGCAACGAAGATCAAGACGACGCCGTCAACGGCGACGCACACGCCGCTCGTGATACATTCAAGCGGCGGGATTACCTGGAGCCGCCGTTCGAGCATCCCGGAGGTTGAGGACGGCTCTTCAGGATTCCCGGGTCACGACGGCGACGTAGCGTCCGAATCGTTGGGGCGTCGCCAAGAGGTAAGGCACCGCTCTTTGGAAGCGGCATTCGGAGGTTCGAATCCTCCCGCCCCAGCCAAGACGAGAGGCTGAGCCAACGGCCCGGCAATCCCCATCGCGAGTGCCAGAAGAGCAAGCAGGAGACCTTTTCACGGACCCGGCGGACTCATGAAAAGCGAACTGAAAGTCTTCAGCGGCAACGGCAACCCGACCCTGGCCAAGTCGATCTGCGAGTATCTGCGGCTCCCGCTGGGCAAGTGGCAGCTGACCCGCTTTGCCGACGGCGAGGTCTACTGCCAGATCCTGGAGAATGTTCGCGGAACGGACGTCTTCGTGATCCAGCCGACCTGCAGGCCGGTCAACGAGAATCTGCTCGAGCTGCTGCTCGCCGTCGACGCGCTCAAGCGCTCCAGCGCAGCGCGAATCACCGCCGTACTGCCGTACTATGGCTACGCGAGGCAGGATCGCAAGGACAAGCCGCGCGTGCCGATCTCGGCCAAACTCGTCGCCGACCTGCTGCAGGCCGCAGGGGTCGATCGCCTGTTGGCCCTGGACCTCCACGCCCCCGCAATTCAGGGCTTCTTCAACGTCCCAGTGGATCACCTCCTGGCGGCCCCGGTCCTGCTGGACTGGATTGATCGCCAGCGATATGACAACCTGACGATCGTATCGCCGGATGCCGGTGGTGTGGAGCGGGCGCGTTTTTACGCCAAGCGACTCGGCGCCGACCTGGCGATCATCGACAAACGTCGCGTCGTGGCCAATGTGGCCGAGACGATGAACGTCATCGGCGACGTCGGAGGGCGCACGTGCGTCATCGTCGATGATCTGGTCGATACAGCGGGCACGCTGATCGGCTCGGCCAAAGCGCTGATCGACAAGGATGCGGTGTCGGTCGTGGCCTGCTTCTCCCACGCCGTCCTGTCGGGGCCGGCGATGGAGCGGCTGGCAGCAAAGGAGATCGAGCGGGTCGTGGTCACCGACACGATTCCGCTGTCCGAGGAGAAAGCTCGAGAAGAGAAACTGACCGTCCTGTCGGTAGCCAGCCTTTTGGGTGAGGCGATCGCCAGGATTCACAGCAACAGCTCGGTGAGTTCGTTGTTCGTTTGATCCCACGAAGATGAGCGACACGATTACTACCGGATAGAGAGGAAGGAAGCGAGCACCATGTCCACTCCCAGGGAAAGGGTCGTCGTAACCGTCGAGACCCGCGACGAGTTCGGCAAGAACGCCTGCCGCAGGCTGCGCGCCGCCGGAAAGATTCCGGCCACCGTCTACGGCATGAACATGCCTTCGTTCTCCGTCGCGGTGGACCCGCGCGGCGTGGAAGAGGTCATACGGATGTCCAGCGGCCGGAACACGATCTTCACCCTATCGCTCGCCGGCGGTGAGCAGAGCCGCGCGGTCATGCTGCGAGAGATGCAGCGGGACCCGGTCAGCGAGAGTTTGGTCCACGTCGATTTCGTTCGGGTCGATCCGGACAAGCGCATCCAGGTCCGTGTGCCGGTGCGGCTGGTGGGCACTCCTGAGGGCGTGAAGAACGAGGCCGGTCTGATGGACTTCGTGCATCGCGAGGTGGAGGTCGCCTGTCTGCCCGCCGCGATTCCGGAGCACCTGGACGTCGACGTATCTCATCTCCACCTCAATCAGCACGTGTCCATCAAGGAGCTGCACGTGGAGGAGGGTGTGGAGATCGTTGACGATCCGGAGACGATTCTGGCGGTCGTCGCGGCGCCGCGTGTCGAGGTCGTCGAGGCCCCGGCCGAGGAAGAAGCCGAGGTCGAGGCAGAGGCCGCTCCCGAGGACGAGGCCGCAGCGAAGAAAGACGAATCCACGGAGGAGAGCGGCGCGAAGTAGTCGCCCCCACCCGTCGTGGCTTCGTCGACCATCGTTGTGGGTTTGGGCAACCCGGGCAAGACCTACCGCGCCACCCGTCACAATATCGGTTTCTGGGTGCTCGACAGGCTGGCTCTACGGCTCGAGGCCACCTTCCGTGCCGAGGGAGAGTTGCGACGGTACGCCTGGGTGGCGAGGACGCGTCTGGCCGGAGAGAACGTGGTGTTGGCCAAACCGCGTACGTACATGAACCGCTCGGGGCGTGCGGTGGCGGCGCTCTGCCGGGCGTTCGACGTCGAGGCTGGGGAGTTGCTGGTGGTTTTCGACGACGCCGATCTTGAACTCGGGCGTCTCCGCGTTCGCCGAGGTGGAGGGGCGGGCGGACACAACGGCGTTCGCTCGATGATCGAAGTACTCGGAGAGGACGCCTTCACGAGGATTCGTCTGGGCATCCGCGGAGATGACCGGGACGAGGGGGAACTGGCCGATTACGTGCTTTCGGAGTTCACCGACGATGAGCTGCCGTTGGCCGATCCGCTCGCCGAGCTGGGAGCCGACGCCGTCGAGTATCTCCTGGCCAACGGGCTTTCGGCTACCATGAACCGCTACAACGGAACCAAGGTTGGCGCAGACAGTGACAGTACGCGTGAGCAGTAACGGTCGGGCGTCGGAGCGACGAGGCCCGTCCTAACCAGCCGGACCGTGCGGTCTTTCGGGGTGCCGGGAGCCTGGCGGCGGGCTAAGGAGCGATGGTCGATATGGAGAGCTGGATGACCTTCGTCCCGATCGAAGGGGCACTCGGTCTCGTCTTCGCGCTCGTGCTCTACATCAGCATCACGAGAGGCAGTGCGGGAACCGAGTTGATGCAGGAGATCGCCGGGGCGATCGAGAACGGAGCGATGACGTTCCTGCGGCGCGAATACTCGATCCTGATCGTCTTTATCGTCGTGGTCGCGATCCTGCTCGGCCTGACGTTAGCCTGGCAGACGGCGGTGGCCTTTCTCAGCGGGGCGGCCTGTTCGGTCTTGGCCGGCTTCCTGGGTATGAAGGCGGCCACCAAGGCCAACGTGCGCACCACGGCGGCGGCCAAAGAGGGGGGTCAGGGACCGGCGTTGCTGATGGCCTTCAACGGCGGCTCGGTCATGGGAGTCTCGGTGGCCAGCCTGGGCCTCATCGGCGTGGGCATCTTCTTTCTCGTCTTCGGCAAACCTGAGACGGCGCAGATCATCAACGGTTTCGCGATGGGCGCGTCGTCGATCGCGTTGTTCGCGCGCGTCGGTGGTGGGATCTTCACGAAGGCGGCCGACGTCGGCGCCGATCTCGTCGGCAAGGTCGAGGCCGGTATCCCCGAGGACGATCCACGCAACCCCGGCGTGATCGCCGACAACGTGGGCGACAACGTGGGGGACGTGGCCGGCATGGGAGCCGACATCTTCGAATCCTACGTCGGCTCGATCGTGGCCACGATCGCGATCGGAGCCACGCTGCTGCCCGAGGGCATCGAGCGGCTACGCTCCGCTGCCTCGACGGCGGACGGAGCCACGGTGAAGTCGATCCTGATGGCGTTGCCGCTGGTGCTGGCAGCGATCGGGCTGATCGCCTCGTTCCTGGGCATCGTCTCGATGCGGATCCTCAAGAGATTCAATCCGGCGGCGGCATTACGAAACTCGACCTTCATCGCGGCGCTGCTCTTCCTGGCCGCGGCCTACTGGTTTATCCGTGTCAACGACGTCGCTAATCCGGTTTTCTGGGCCGTTCTCTGCGGAACGCTCGTGGGCATCTTCATCGGCCTGATCACCGAGTACTACACGGCGTCACGTCCGGTTCGCCGAATCGCTCTCGCCAGCAAGACCGGGCCGGCGACCAACATCATCAGCGGCCTCGCGGTCGGCCTCGAGTCGACGGCGTTACCCGTACTGTTCATTTGCCTCGGGATCTGGATCAGCAACGAGGTTGCCGGCCTGTACGGCATCGGCATCGCCGCCGTCGGCATGCTGGCCACGGTGGGCATCACGATGTCCGTCGACGCCTACGGACCGATCGCGGACAACGCGGGCGGTATCTCGGAGATGGCCGGTCTGGGCCCAGAGGTGCGGAAGATCACCGACAGCCTCGATGCGCTGGGCAACACGACCGCCGCGATCGGCAAGGGGTTCGCCATCGGTTCCGCCGCGCTGACCGCGCTCGCATTGTTCGCCGCCTACAACCAGGCGGTCAACAAGGCGATGCTGGCCACGATAGGCGAGACGATGACGATCGTCCTGACCGATCCCCGTGTGGTCATCGGTTTGCTGATCGGAGGCACCCTGCCGTTTCTTGTCGGGGCGATGACGATGACCGCAGTCGGTCGCGCGGCGGAGAAGATGGTCTCGGAGATCCGTCGTCAGTTCCGCGAGATTCCGGGCCTGCTCGAGGGCAAACCCGGTGCCAAGCCGGACGCGGCGCGCTGCGTCGACATCTCGACGCGCGCCGCGCTCAAGGAGATGGTCGTGCCCGGTCTGACCGCCGTGATCGCACCGGTGCTCGTCGGCTTTGGGCTCGGACCGGCTTCTCTCGGCGGGATGCTGGCCGGCGCCACGGTCACCGGCGTTCTGTTGGCGTTGTTCATGGCCAACGCCGGAGGGGCCTGGGACAACGCGAAGAAGGCGATCGAGAGGGGTGAGATCGAGGGCGAGGAGAAGGGCACCGATTCGCACAAGGCCGCGGTGGTCGGCGACACCGTGGGGGACCCGTTCAAGGACACCTCGGGACCCTCGATGAACATCCTGATCAAGCTGATGTCGGTCGTCAGCCTGGTGATCGCTCCGCTGATCGCAGGCTGACCCGGCGGCTTCGAACACCCGGGCGCGCCTCCGCGGTTGGCAATCCGCGTGGGGCAGTGGTATGTTTTGGCGTCAATTTTGTCGATTCGCGGGTCGAATCGAGCCAGACACGATTCCGGCACCCCTTGCTCCCGGTGAGTCCGGGGGCTCTGAGCCGTGAGGAGGTGCAGATGCCGACGTACGAAACACTCTTCATCACGCCGCCCAATCTGACCGAGGACGAGGAACTCGCGACGGTCGAGACGATGGCCAAGATCGTCACCGAGGGCGGCGGCCAGATGATCGCCAACGACCGCATGGGACGGCGCCGGCTGGCCTACCAGATTCGCAAGTTCGAGGACGGGGTCTACACGCGCTTTCTGTACGACTCCGAGGCCGCCATCCCGACGGAGCTCGAGCGGCGCATCCGCCTGTCGGACAAGGTTCTTCGCAGCCTCACCGTACGCCTCGAGGAGGACTGGGCGGAGGAGGCCAAGCAGGAGGCCGTACGCGAAGCGGAGCGACGCGCGCGCGCCGAGGAAGAGCGGGCCGCCGAAGCCGCTGCGGAGGCCGAGCGGGCCGAGCAGGCCGAGCAGGCAGGTGAGACAACGGACGAGGCGGTGGAGAAAGCCGCTGTCGTGGCAGAGCAGGAGACGGGGCCGGTTGTCGGCGCCGACGAGGCTGCCGAGGAAACGACCGACACCGAGCGAATTGGAGACTGAGCCATGGCAACCCGATCCGGTCCCGGCGGCCGCAGACGGTTCCTGTTTCGCCGTCGAAAGTACTGCAAGTTCTGCGAATCGAAGGCGGCTTGGATCGATCACAAGGATCTGAAGACGATCCAGAGCTACATCCCCGAGCGGGCCAAGATCCTGCCGCGGCGAATCTCGGGAACCTGCGCCAAGCACCAACGTCAGCTGATGCAGGCGATCAAGCGCGCGCGCATGATCGCTCTGCTGCCCTTCACCAGCGACTGAGCGAAGAGTGATCGCGGGCTGAAGGAGAACCCGAGAACTGCCCGCCTGGGCTCGTCGGGAGCTCCGCTGTCCGGGAAGTAGGAGAGGCCGTGAAAATCATCCTACGCGAGAACGTCGATCATCTGGGCGAGCGCGGCGAGATCGTCAACGTCGCGCCCGGATACGCGCGCAACTATCTGCTACCCAAGGGACTGGCCTACCTGGCCACGCCGGGCAACATGAAACAGCTGGGGCACCAGAAGAGGGTCTGGGAAACTCGGGACCTCTCCGAGCAGCGCGAGGCGGAAGCCCTCTCCGCTCGTCTGGCCGCGCTCGAGCTGACGATCGCCCACAAGGCCGGCGAATCGGGTACGCTTTACGGGTCGGTGACGCCGATCCAGATCGCCGAGCTACTGGCCGGCAAGGGCATCGAGGTGGACCGCCGCAAGTTGGACCTCGCCGAACCGATCAAGGCCATCGGCGAGTACGAGATCCAGCTCCGGCTGCACCCCAGAGTGGTGGGAAAGTTCAAGCTGCACGTGGTTGGTGAAGGACAGGCGGAATAGTCGATGGCGGACCAGACGGGTCGGGAAGCCGGCAACGGATCCTCGGAACGATCCGAGCTGCGGCGCCTCGCCCTGATCCTGGCCGCCGCTTGGGCGGTTCCCGGACTGGGGCACGTCCTACTCGGCCGCGTCGGCCGGGGTCTGTTGTTCGCCGGGATCATCTGGAGTGCCTTCGGACTGGGCCTGGCCCATTCGGGGCGCCTGGCGCTGAAGGATTCGCGCCAGCCGATTCTCAGCTCTCTGCAACTCGTCGCCAACCTCGGCGTCGGACCCGCCGACGTCGCCGCACGGGTGGGCGTCTACGGTTCTCCCGTCTACGCCTTCAAAGGGCGCCCGGACGCGCGCTCCGAGGACCGCATCGAGCGGATCTTTCGCGAACGTGCCCGCTCGGGTGTCTCGATCTACGGCACGGCCTATCTGTGGACCGCGGGGTTGATGAATCTCCTGTTGCTGTTCGATGTCTGGGACATCGGGTTGAAGAGAAAATCCTGAGATGCAGAGTCACTTCCTGCACATGGTTCTCTACTCTACGCTGGTGTCCGTTTTCTTTGCTGTGGTGTTTAAAGAAACGTCGCGCGACCGGCTGCGTCTGGGTGCGACGCTGTGGCTGGCCATGGTCGGGGGCGCGCTGGTGCTGGCGTACGTCATGTACCCGTTCCCCCGTTGAAGCTTCTGCGGATCATCGGTCTGTGGGGACCGGTCGCATTGTTCATGGTCCTGATCTACGCCTTCTCGGCGCCGGGCTCGATACCGCGGTTCCCCGGTCACTGGGACAAGGCCGTCCACGCCGGCGCCTACGGTATGTTCGGCCTGCTCTGCGTCCGCGCGTTTCACGGTGGGCTGCGTCCTGCGCGGATCCTGCCGACCTTGTGGGCGATGCTTCTGGTCCTCGGATACGCGATGGTCGACGAGTGGCATCAGACGCGGATCGTCGGGCGCGATGCCAGTTTCTGGGACTGGTTTGCCGACGCGAGCGGAGCCGGCCTGGCGTTGCTGCTGGTGGCCACGCTCGTGACGCGGAGGCGTAAACCTGCCGGACCCGCGGAGGGGTTCGTGGAAGAAGATCGAGGTGAAAGATGACGAAGCGATTTGCGGTGCTCCCGGGTGACGGTATCGGTGTCGACGTAACGCGCGAGGCGGTCAAAGTGCTGGAGGCGGCGGCCTCCGTCGGGCCCTTCGATCTGGAAATGCAGACGTTCGATTACGGGGCGGACCATTTCCTGAAGACGGGCGAGACGCTTCCCGACAGCGCTCTGGAAGAGTTCAAGACTTTCGACGCCGTCTACATGGGAGCCCTGGGGGACCCTCGTGTCCCCGACATGCGCCATGCACGGGACATCCTGCTCGGCACGCGTTTCAAGCTCGACCTGTTCATCAACCTGCGTCCGATCCGCTGTCTTCACGACAGACTGTGCCCGTTGCGCGACTACTCCGCCAAGGAAATCGACTTCGTCGTTTTCCGTGAGAACACCGAGGGCCTGTACGTCGGGCTGGGCGGGATCTTCAAGAAGGGCACCCCGGACGAGATCGCCATCCAGGAGGACGTCAATACCCGCAAGGGCGTCGAGCGCATCGTTCGTGCGGCGTTCGACTACGCCAAGCGGCACGGGCGCACCAGCGTGACGATGTCGGACAAGTCCAACGCCCTGCGCTTTGGTCACGACATCTGGCAGCGGGTCTTCTTCGAGGTGGCTGAGGAGTATCCCGAGATCGAGCCTCGCCACCTCTACGTGGATGCGCTGACGATGCAGATGATCAAAAACCCGGCGCAGTTCGACGTCATCGTCACCTGCAACATGTTTGGCGACATCGTCACCGATCTGGGAGCTCAGCTGCAGGGAGGCCTGGGAATGGCGGCCTCGGGAAACATCCACCCGGGTCGGACGTCGATGTTCGAACCCGTGCACGGCTCGGCCCCCAAGTACGCCGGGAAGGATCACGCCAACCCGTTCGCCGCGATTCTCACCGCGGCAATGATGCTGGAACACACCGGCCTCGGCGACGCAGCGCAGCGCATCGAGCGAGCGGTCGGCGCATGCCTCGACGCCCACGAGTGCACCCGGGACCTCGGGGGAGAGTTGGGGACGGCCGCCACCGGCGACGTCGTCGTGCGGCGCATGCTCGAAGGCTGATCCTCCGGCCCCGGGTAGGCAGGCGAAACCGCACCGCGCGCACAGGGAATCCGGGTTAAGATGGCGCGCGCCGTATGCCGCGGCGAAGCGGGAAACGATCGGAGAGAGCCGTGCGACGCCTGTCCCTGACCCAGTGGATCGTGGTCTCCGTGGTGGCCGGGATCGTCGTGGGCGGTCTGTTCCTGCTGCTGGCCCCCGACGTGTTCCAGGCCGATCCCGAAGAGCTGTCCGCCGGAGCCCTGTTCGTGCGCACAGCCTTCGAGTTCGCCAAGGAGCTGTTCCTCCGGCTGCTCAAAATGATCATCGTTCCGCTGATCCTGACCTCGATCGTCGCAGGCGTGCTGGCCGTCGGCGACGGGGAGGGGCTGGGGCGAATCGGCCTCAAAACGATGGCCTACTACGTGTCGACCAGCACGCTGGCGATTCTCACCGGTCTGGTGATGGTCAATCTGATCCGGCCGGGCCTCGGCGCAAGCTTCACGCTCGAACAGGTCCCCGAAAGCCTGGAGGCCGTCGAGCGGACGCCACTGGAGTTCCTGGTCGACTTCTTCATCAATCTCGTGCCGCTCAATCCCTTCGCAGCGATGGTCGAGGGCAACATTCTCCAAGTGATCGTCTTTTCCCTGCTCGTCGGCTTCTTCATCACACGCATCCCGGAACCGCATCGCGGCACGTTGACGCGTTTGTTCCAGGGTGGTTTCGAGGTCATGATGCGTGTGGTGCACTTCGTCTTCCTGTTCGCACCGCTGGGCATCTTTGCTCTGCTCGCGAAGATGGTGGCCAGCGAAGGCGTGGCCGCCTTCAAGAGTCTGGCCTGGTATACGCTGGCCGTTTTGTTGGCCCTGCTCATCCACGCCACGGTCAGCCTGCCCCTGATCGTGGCCGCCCTGGGAAGGGTCAACCCGTTGAGGCACCTGGGCGCGATGGGGCCGGCGTTGATGGTCGCCTTTTCCACGGCGTCGTCCTCCGGTACCTTGCCCTTGACCCTGGAGTGCGCGGAGAAGCGGGCCAAGGTCTCCAACCGCGTCAGCTCGTTCGTCCTGCCACTGGGCGCGACGATCAACATGGACGGCACGGCGCTCTACGAGTGTGTCGCAGCGATCTTCATTGCGCAGATCTACGTCAGCCAGGGCGCGATTCCGCCGCTGACGGTGGGCCAGCAGATGCTCGTCGTGGTCACCGCGCTGGGGGCGTCGATCGGTGCAGCCGGGGTACCGATGGCCGGACTGGTGATGATGAGCATCGTTCTCAAGGCCCTGGGTCTGCCGCTCGAGGCCGTGGGATACGTACTCGCCGTCGACCGCATCCTCGACATGTGCCGCACCGCCGTCAACGTGTGGAGCGACTCCTGCGGCGTGGTGGTCATCGCCAGGAGCGAAGGCGAGACGGGCCTGGTGTAGGAGCAAACAAGGTGGTGGAGCGATTCGATCCGGCCGACCTGGACAAGATCGAGACCCGGGCGTTGTCCGATCGCGCCAACAAGGTCTCCATCGACGTGTTCGCACGAGAATGCGACGAGAACGTTTCCTTCGCCGAGTTTGTCGATTCGCTGCCCGACACGCTTGCCGCTCGTTCGCTGCGCGATCTGGCCCGTGCTGTCGTCGAGGCGCGGCTCGGCGGCCGGCCCGTTGTGTGGGCCATGGGAGCGCATCCGATCAAGGTCGGTGTGTCGCCAGTCCTGATCCGTCTCATGGAACGAGGAATGATCTGTGCCCTCGTCCTGAACGGGGCCGGCGCGATTCACGACTGGGAGATTGCCGCCATCGGGGCCACGTCGGAGGACGTGGCCTCGGGTCTGGACGACGGACGGTTCGGCATGGCCGAGGAAACGGGCCGTGCGCTCAACGACGCGGCTCGAGAAGCTGCAGAGTCGGGACGCGGCCTCGGAGAGGTACTCGGCCGGAGGATCGCGGAATCGGAGCTACCGCACAAGCGGTTCAGTCTACTCGCGGGCGCGCACCGTTTGGGCCTTCCCGTCACGGTACACGTCGCGATTGGCAGTGACACGGTCCACATGCAGCCCTCGGCCGACGGGGGTGCTATCGGCGCCGCGACGTTTACCGACTTCAAACGTCTGGCCGGACTGGTCGGACAGCTGGCCGGGGGGGTGTGGATCCACTGCGGTTCCGCGGTCCAGCTGCCCGAGGTCTTCCTGAAGGCCCTCACCGTGGCGCGCAACCTGGGCAACGCCGTCCGCCCGATCACCACCGCCAATCTGGACATGCAACGCCACTATCGCGTCGAGCAGAATGTCCTGGCGCGTCCCACGACAGGGGGCGGGGTGGCCTTCAACCTGATCGGCCACCACGAGATCAACGTGCCCTTGCTCGCCGGGGCGATCCTCGTCGAGCGTCGGCGGCGTGGCGCAGCGCGACCCTGACCGTCAACCCACCCGCGCCGGGTAGGCTTCCAGAGCGGCACCGATGACGCGCATGGCGCGCTCGAGGTCCTCTTCCTTGAGCACGTAAGCGATGCGCACCTCGTCGCGCCCGAGGCCGGGCGTGGCGTAGAAACCGTCGGCGGGGGCCAGCATGACCGTCTCATCGTCGACCGAGAAGTCGCGCAGCAGAAACTCGCAGAAGGCCTGCGCGTCGTCGATCGGAAGTCGTGCGCACATGTAGAACGCCCCTTCGGGGCGCCTGACGGTCACGCCGGAAATCGAGGCCAGCGATTCGTAAACTAGGTTTCGACGCCGCTCGTACTCGGCGATGACCTCGGCCATATAGCTTTCGGGAACATCGCACAGCCCTGCGCCGATGAACTGGCCGAGCGTGGGCGGACACAGCCGGGCCTGCCCGAAGCGCAGCACGGCGTCGAGGATCTCGCGGTTGTGGGTGGCGATCCAGCCCACCCGCGCGCCGCACATCGAGACGCGTTTGGAAAGGCTGTCGGTCAGAATGACCTGCTGATCCAGCCCGTCGAGCGTCATCGCGGAGCGGTGCTCGAGGCCGTCGTAGGTGAACTCGCGGTAGACCTCGTCGGAGACGAGATACAGCCCACGCTCTCGGCAGATCTCCCCGATGCATTCGAGCTCTTCGTCGGTGTAGACCGTGCCGGTCGGATTGTTCGGGCTGCACATCACGATCGCCCGCGTCCGCGGAGTGATCGCCGCCTCGATCCGCTCGCGTGGCGGTAGGTGGTAGCCGTCCTCGGCCCGTGTCGTGACGGCAACCGTGTTGACGCCGACCAGACCGGCGAAGCCGTTGTAGTTCGTGTAGAACGGCTCGAAAACCAGGACCTCGTCCCCGTGTCCCGCGATGGCGGCGAAGACGAACAGCAAGGCCTCGCTACCGCCCGTGGTTACGAAGATCTCCTCGGCGCTCAGCTCCAGGCCGATCTTGCCGTGATAGCTCACGAGCGCCTCGAGGAACTCGGGAAGGCCCTCCGATGGCCCGTAGGCGATGTTCTTTTCGTCGTAGTCGCGAAGCCGGGCCAGCATCTGCGTCGGCGAGGCGATATCGGGTTGCCCGATGTTGAGGAAAAAGACCTTCTTGCCGGCCTTGCGCGCCTCGACGGCGAACGGCGCCAATCGACGGATGGGAGAGGCCGGCATGCCTCGGGCGCGGTCGGAGAGAACGGGATCGGGTCTCATGCGTCGCCTCCTGGAGGACTCACGATGGAGTAGAAGTGCCAGTGTAGCCGAGCCGAGGCGGACGAGAAAGCCGATGGCACGGCCGGCCCGGCGTTTAACCGGACCGGTTTGCTCCCGAAAGCGTGGGGAGGCTAGACTCATCGCTCCGGCTCGGCCCCGAGGAGTGCTCGCTTGTTCCGAACCGTGCTGATCGCCAACCGCGGAGAGATCGCGCTGCGCATCATCCGAGCCTGCCGCGAGCTCGACATCGGAACGGTGGTGGCCCATTCCGAAGCGGATCGCGGGGCTCCTTGGCTGGACGAGGCGGACCGCACGATCTGCGTCGGCGCAGCACGATCCGAGTCCTCGTACCTCGATGCCGGTGCGATCCTCCAGGCCGCCGAACAGACCGGCTGCCAGGCCGTCCACCCGGGCTACGGCTTTCTCGCCGAGAACCCGGTCTTCGCCGCACGCTGCGAACAGCAGGGGATCACTTTCATCGGGCCCCCGGCCGAGGCGATTCGCCGCATGGGGGCGAAAGCCGGCGCCAAGGACACCATGGCCCGGGCCGGCCTGCCGACGATCCCCGGCTCGGCGGGTGTGCTTGTCGATTTGGATGAGGCTCGCAGGATCGCGGACGAGGTCGGCTATCCGGTGTTGCTCAAGGCTTCCGCCGGGGGCGGCGGTAAAGGAATGCGTCGCTGCGACGACGAGGACGGCCTCGAGGACGCGTTCAGCCAGGCCCGAATCGAGGCCGAGAAGGCCTTCGGCAATCCGGCGCTCTACCTGGAAAAGCTGATCAGAGGCGGACGGCACATCGAGTTTCAGGTCCTGTGCGACGCCTTCGGCAACGCAGTCCATCTGGGCGAGCGCGAGTGTTCAATCCAGCGCAAGCACCAGAAACTCGTCGAGGAGTCGCCCTCGCCCGTGGTGACCGGCGCCGAGCGCGAGGAACTGGGGCCCAAGGTCGCCCAGGCAGTGGCGCGATTCGGTTATCGCAACGCCGGCACGGTGGAGTTCCTGCGCGACCCCGAGGGCCGTTTTTATTTCATGGAGATGAACACCCGTCTCCAGGTGGAGCACCCGGTGACGGAGATGATCACCGGTGTGGATCTGGTCGTCGCCCAGCTGCGCGTCGCCGCCAACGAACCGCTGGCCCTCGTCCAGGACGAGGTCCCCTTCGAGGGCCACGCGATCGAGTTCCGCATCAATGCCGAGGACCCCGACCAAGATTTCCGACCGGATCCGGGCGAGATCCGATCATTCGAGCCGGCGGAGGTCGACCTGGATGGGGTCCGCGTCCGCTGGGACTCGGCGATCCGCCCGGGCTACCGGATTCCACCGCACTACGACTCGCTGGTAGGCAAGCTGATCGTGCACGCGCCCGATCGGGAGGTGGCCCTGCGCGGGGCGGAGCAGGCGCTGGAGACGCTGCGTGTCGGAGGCATCCACACGACCATCGGTTTCCACCGGCGCCTGTTGGCGTGTGACGCCTTCCGCGCGGGCCGCTACGACATCGATTTCCTCGCTTTGGCCAACCTGGTCGGCGGGTAGGCCCCGGGGAGGACGTAGATGGCCAAGGTGATCCTGGAGCCGATTGGAGAACCGCGCGAGCAGCTGTTGACCCCCGACGCCTGGCGTGGGCAGCAGGAGCACATGTCGCGGCTCAATCAGGAGCTGCAGCAGAAACGCGACACGGTCCGCTCGGGCTGGGGAGAAAAGTACGCCGCCCGCGTCCGCTCCAAGGGCAAGCTGACGACGTGGGAACGGATCGAGCTGCTCAAGGACGAGAACAGTCCGATCCTGCCCGTCGGGACTTTGGTCAACTACGGCCGGACGTTCGGTCCCGACAAACGGACCTCGCCAGGCGCGGGCGTCGTAACCGCGTTCGCCCGGGTGCACGGTCGTTGGGTCGTCGTCATCGCCAACGACAACACTGTCGCTTCGGGGTCCTGGTGGCCCCAGACGCCCGAGAAGATCCAGCGCGCGCAAGAGATCGGATTACGCCTGCGGCTGCCGGTGGTCTACCTCGTCGACTGCTCCGGCCTGTTCCTCCCCGAGCAGTCGAACACCTTTCCCGGGCGGATGGGCGCCGGCGCGATCTTCCGTATGAACTCCCTACTGTCGTCGGCAGGGGTGCCACAGATCGCGGGCGTCCACGGCGATTGCATTGCCGGTGGCGGGTACATGCCGATCATCAGCGACGTGGTCTACATGACCGAACAGGCCTACATGGTCATCGCCGGCGCGGCGCTGATCAAGGGAGCCAAGTCGTCGCAGATCAGCTCGGTGGACATCGGTGGCGCGGACGTGCACGTTCACCTCTCCCGCTGCGCTGATCACCGCGTACCCGACGACGAGGTTTTGCTGCTCCGGGTGCGCGAGGAGGTGGCCAAGCTGCCCAGCCCGGCCTGCGACTACTACCGTTACGGTGCGGAGCCCGCGCCCCCCCGCTTCGACCCGGACGAGCTGGACGGGATGTTTCCGGCGGATCACCGCATGGGCTACGACATGCGCCAGATTCTGGCGCGTCTCGTCGACAATTCGCTGTTCTGGGAGGTGCTGCCGCACAGCGGGCTGGAGATGATCTGTGGTGTCGGACGCGTCAACGGCCTGTACGCGGGTTTCATCGCCAACAACCCGGAGTTGACCGATCACCCGGCGGAAGCGGAGGTGAAGCGACCGGGTGGAATACTCTACCGGGAGGGGATCGCCAAGATTTCCCAGTTCTCCCGCACCTGCAACGACGACGGGATACCCATGGTTTGGCTGCACGACATTTCCGGCTTCGATATCGGCGTCGAGGCCGAGAAGCAGGGACTGCTCGGCTACGGCTCGAACTTGATCTACACGAACTCTTCGAACACCACCCCGATGATCACGGTGTTGTTGCGCAAGGCGTCGGGCGCGGGCTACTACGCGATGGCCGGCATGCCCTTCCGGCCGGTGCTGCAGCTGGCCACGCCGATTACTCGTCTTTCGGTGATGGAGGGCCGAACGCTGGCCATCGGGGCCTTCAGCACCAAGCTCGACGACAATTTCAGGGTCGTCGCCGATAGCGAGGAAGAGGCGGAGAAGATCCGCGAGGGCATGCGCCAGGTCGAAGAGCGCATCGAGGGCGACATGGACCCGGTGCTCGCCGCGTCGAGGCGCGACCTGGACGAGGTGATCAAACCGTCCGAGGTGCGCCTTTATCTCGAGGCTGCGGTGAGCATGGCCTATCAGGCGGCCGGCTACCGTCGCGTCAAGAACCCGCGGATCTGGGCCATGCACGATCTCAATGTGTTGACCAGATGACCGGCTCGAGGTGACCGCCTTGAACGAACCGATAATGCTGGGACGGATCGAACGCGACGCCGATGGTTCGTTGCGCGTGCTCGCGCCGTGTGTCGGCTGGTGGACCGAGCTTCCGCACCAGGGCGCGCTGCTGGGGCCGGGAAGCGGCATCGGCCGTCTGTACCGGCTGAACCAGCGTTTTCGCCTGGTGCTTCCGGAGGACGCAGTCGGCCGCATCAGCGGCGGATTGCCGCGCAAGAAGATCACGGCCGTCGAGTACGGGCAGCTGCTGTTCACCCTGTCGCCGGTCCAGCAAGCAGAGCTGGAGGAGCCGGGAGGCGAGGAGGCGGCACGCGGACATCCTGCGGGCGTCGACCTACCTCCGGGGAGCCGCGCCATCGTCTCGCCGACCGACGGCGTGTTCTACCGCAAACCGACTCCCGACGTCGCGCCCTTCGTCGAGGTGGGTGGGCAGGTCCGGCTCGGACAGCCCATCGGGCTGGTCGAGGTGATGAAGACCTTCAACCAGATCCTCTACGACGGCCCCGGCTTTCCCGAGACGGCCGAGGTCATCCAGATCCACGGCCAGGACGCCGCCGAAGTCCGAGCCGGAGAGGTACTGGTAGTCGTCCGGTAAATGGGGACATTCTGCTTTTTGTTCTAATTCTTCCGCTCCGCCCGCGGTCGTTTCCGATCAGTCAAGCGGACAAAGAATTAGAACAAAAAGCAGAATGTCCCCATTTGCCGCGATTGGCCCCTACCAGGCGGCGAGGTCCTCGATTGCGCGGCTGATGTCGGCCACCTGGGGCAGGATGTGGTCTTCGAGCTCGGGTGCGTAGGCGACGAAGGTGTCGGTCGCCGCGAGGCGGCGGACCGGCCCATCCAGATCGGTGTAGAAGCGCTCGGCGAGCACGGCAGCGATTTCCGCACCGTAGCCCCATGACAGCGAGTCTTCGTGGAGGACCAGGGCCTTCGAAGTCTTGCGGACCGAGTCGCCGATCGTTTGCCAGTCGACGGGCGACAGCGATCGGAGGTCGATGATCTCGACCGAGATATTTTGATCGGCGACCTTGCGGGCGGCCTGCAGCGCCCGATGGACCGTCGCGCCGTAGGTGACCACGGTCAGGTCCTCTCCCTTCTGAACTCGCTCGGCCCGGCCCAGCTGGATTCCGTATTCCGGCCCGGGATAGACCCCCTTGTTGTAGGTCTGGCGATAGAGGTGCTTGTGCTCCAGAAACAGCACCGGGTCGTCACAGCGAATGGCCGTGCGCAGCAGACCGTTGGCATCGCCGGCGTTCGACGGGCAAACCACGCGTAGACCGGGATTGGCCGTGAACAGCGCAGCGCCCGACTGGCTGTGGTAGATCGCTCCACCACGGATGTAGCCGCCGTAAGTCGATCGGATGACCACCGGCGCGCTGAACGCGTTGGCCGAGCGCCAACGCATGGTGGCCAACTCGCTGCGAATCTGGTGGAAGGCGGGCCAGATGTAGTCAAAGAACTGGATCTCAACGACCGGCCGTAGTCCGCGCAGGGCCATGCCGATCGCCCGGCCGACGATGTTGGCCTCGGCGAGCGGCGAGTTGAAAACGCGGTCGCTGCCGAACTCGCGCTGGAGTCCCCAGGTGACCTTGAACACGCCGCCCTTGCCCTTGACCTCGTCCAGAACCTCTTCGCGTGCATCGGCGACGTCCTCGCCGAAGACGACGATACGCGGGTCCCGCCGCATCTCGTCCCGCAAACACTTGTTCAACAGGTCGACGACCGTCGTCGGATCGCCCTCGGGCTGAGGATCAGCGGCGAAGCGATCGGAGGTCGGGTCGACCTCGGGCGAGTAAACAAAGCTCAGAATCGACTCCGGATCCGGCCGCCGAGCGGCGAAGGCCCGATCCGCCGCCTGGTCTACCTCCTGGGCGAGTTGCTCGCCCAACGTCTCGAGCACGGCGCGCTCGACGATTCCCTCTCGGACGAGCATCTCGGGAAAGACCACGAGCGGGTCACGCCGCGCCTCTTCCTCGCGTTCGATCGCGGTCTTGTACTGGGATTCGTCGTCGGAAAGCGAGTGGCTATAGGGTCGGATCACGTGGGCGTGAACCAGCGCCGGCCCCTTACGAGCCCGGCAGTGCTCGGCTGCGGCTTCGAGGGCACGGATCGTGTCCAGTACGTCGCAGCCGTCGACCTCGCGGATCAGCAGGTCCGGAAACGCGGCCGTGATCCGGCTGATACTCCCACCCGCCGTGTTCTCGCGCACGGGAACCGAGATGGCGTAGCCGTTGTCCTCGACGACGTAGACGACCGGGAGCCTGCCGATGCTCGCCGTGTTGAGCGACTCCCAGAACTCGCCCTCGCTCGTCGTCCCGTCTCCCGAGGTCACGACGACGACCTCGTCTCCCGGAGACTCGACGCCGACCCGCTCCGCGCGGCCTGCGGCATACAGCCCGGCTTCGGCACAGCCGACGGCCTGCAGAAACTGACTGCCTGTGGGCGAGGAGGTGTTGGCGATGTTCAGCCTGGGGGAAGAGAAGTGGGACGGCATCTGGCGGCCGCCACTCTGCTCGTCCTCGGCCGAACCCGCCGCCTGGAGGAACATTTCGTACGGTGTGACGCCCAACCCCAGTGAGGCGGCGCGGTCGCGGTAGTAAAAGAAAAACCAGTCGTAGGCGGGCCGGAAAACGTGAGCGATCGCCGCTCCCAATGCCTCGTGGCCGACACCGTTGATCTGAAACAAGATCTTGCTCTGCCGCTTGAGCTGGATCTCCTTGTCGTCCACCTTGCGGGAAAGGAGCATCGTCCGGTACAGGTCGAGCAACGTCGTGCGATCTCGTCCTCCGAGCGTCCTCCTCCGCGTCTTCGCTTTCGGCGGCACGGTCACCTCCCGATTCGGCTCAACGGGCCCATCGTGGACCTTGCATGACACTGCTGCTGCGGCAACGCCGGCTCCGGGTAGGATCCCCGGCGGCGGCCCGCCGGCCGATGCGATTCCGCGAGCCGGAGGGCTCCCGGATGGGCTGCTAATCCGAGGTGGGTCGGTCCGACGGCGCCGTGTCGTCACCGGCGTCCGACGAGCGCTCGCCATTATAGGCCACCTCCTCCTCGGGGCTCTGCACCTCGGGGGGAGGTTCCAAATCGAAGAACAGTAGGGCTGCCTCCTTCGCGTTGTACCTCTGTCTGGCGACGGCGACTTTTCCTTGCGGAGTCGCCAGCGGGCCTCCGATCAACGTCTCGTTTTCGGGCAACTCGAAGGTGGCGACGCGCTCGCCGTTGCGAGCGTCGAGGGCCATCATCGAGGCCCCGTCGTCGGGCACGACGAGAACGAGATCCAAAGCGATCGCCTTGATGCCCGTGAAGTATCTCGGATCGGGAGGAACGGGGACACGTACCAGTTCCAGTGGCCGCAGCACCCGACCCTTGACGTCGCTCACCCAGACGCGGTGACCGTTTCCTCGCTTGACGCAATACACCCGGTTGTCGGTCGTGCCGTAGAAGATTCTCCGGTCGGTGACCAGGGGACGAGCAAAGGCGCTGCCCGACGCACGCAGCTTCCACTTCTTTCGCCAGCCTCTCTTGCAGCGCGCGCACTTCTTCTCCGCCAGAATCCAGCCCGAATCGATCGTGCGACAGCGGACCTTGCCGTCGGGCGAGACCGGCGACTCTCCGTCTCCGTCCCCTGTGACGGGATCCAGCGAAAGCGGACTCTCCAGGAACTCGGAGGATCCGTTCCAGGAGGCGAAGACGGTCCCGCCCTCCACCGCGATCGCGATGCGGTCTCCCTCGAGATACGGACCCCCTCCGGATAGCGGACCGGGGAGTGGAATCTCGGATAGCAGCTTGAAATGAAAGCTGGGCCTCGGCTCGCCGACGTCGTTTTCGGGCAGAGGCTCGAAAGATTCCAGGTCGAAGCGCTTTTCCGTGCGCGTTTGCGCCGTCGCGACGGTGACCACCCCTGCCAACAACAAGACCGATATCGCCTGCCTCAAACCAGCGGCCGTCATTCCCACCTCGTTCCTTCTCGCAAGGTGCGCGCGACTACGAACCTCTGGGATTCTAGCCCGGATCGCGTCCCGGCTCCTCCTCGAGGGGGCGGGGACGCTGGCGGTTCTCGTTGTCGAGCGAACTGGCGCGCGGCTTCGCAAGCGGTTGCTCCTGAGAGGGTTATGTGGTAAAAGACCGCTTCTCCCGCCGCTCGGATGATCCGTGAAAAAGCACTACAAAGCCCTGCGAGGCACGAGGGACATCCTCCCTGACGAGGTCACCCGTTGGCAGTTCCTCGAGCGGACCGCGCGCGCGGTTTTCGCTCGCTACGGCTTCCGCGAGATACGGACTCCGATCTTCGAGGCGACGGAGTTGTTCGCCCGCTCCGTGGGTGAAACGTCGGACATTGTCCGTAAGGAGATGTACACCCTCGATCGCGGCGGAGACTCGATGACGCTGCGTCCGGAGAACACGGCCTCGGTGGTTCGCGCCGTCGTGGAGCACGCGTTGCACCGGGCGATCGCGGCGGGCTACCCCGAACGCTATTACTACATTGGACCGATGTTCCGGCACGAGCGCCCGCAGAAGGGGAGACAGCGCCAGTTTCACCAGATCGGGGTCGAGGTGATCGGTGCGGCCGAACCGCTCGTCGACGCCGAGACGATCGAAATGGTGGACGTCTTTCTCGAGACGCTGGGAATCGTCGAACGGGAGCTGGTGATCAGCTCGGTGGGTGACGCGACCTGTCGGCCGCGCTTCCGAGAAGAGCTGCGGTGCTGGCTCGAGCCGCGCCTGGGGGAGCTGTGCGAGGACTGCCGGCGGCGATTCCAGGAGAACCCGCTTCGCGTCTTCGATTGCAAGGTCGAGTCCGACCGGCGGTTTCTGGCCGAAGCGCCCGTACTTCTGGACTTCCTGTGCGACCCCTGTGCGACCCATTTCGGAGAGGTGCGGCGGAGGCTCGACCGCTACGGCATCAGCTATCGTGTCGAGCCGCGTCTCGTTCGGGGTCTGGACTACTACGAGCGCACGGTCTTCGAGGTGGTCTCTGGCAAGCTCGGTGCGCAAAACGCGATCCTAGGCGGCGGGCGTTACGACCGTCTCGTCGAGGAACTGGGCGGCCCGTCGATCCCCGGTCTCGGTTTTGCGATGGGAATGGAACGCACGATCCTGCTCCTTCCCGAGGAACGGGTGCCAGCCGGGGAGATCGACGTGGCATTGATCGGCCTGGGGCGCGAGGGCTGGGAGGCGGGGGGCGAGATGGCCCGGCGCATGCGCGCGGCGGGTCTCCGCGTGCTGTCGCCGGTCGTCGAGCGGCCGATGGGAGCCCAACTCAAACGCGCGGACAAGGCAGGGGCGCGATTCGCGGTTTTCGTCGGAGGCGAGGAGATCGCCGCCGGCCGCTTCGGCTTCAAGGACCTGCGCAGCGGCGTTCAGGAAAGCCTCGACGAGCCGACGATCGTGAGGCGCATTGGAGAAGCAAATGACTGACGACCCGGATCGCTTGCTCGGCCGCACCGTCGGTTGCGGGCAGGTCAGCGAGGCCGACGCCGCAGCCGGCCGCGAGGTGATTCTGACCGGTTGGGTGCACCGGCGGCGGGATCTCGGTCAGTTGATCTTCGTCGAGCTGCGCGACGCAACCGGTTTGGTTCAGGTGGTCTTCGATCCATCCGACCATCCATCGGCGCACGCCGTGGCCGAAAGCCTGCGCGCTGAGTTCGTGGTCGGAATCCGCGGGGTGGTCGTGCCGCGGGAATCTCCGAACCCGCGGCACCCCACGGGAACGGTCGAGGTGCGCGCGCGGGAGATCGTGGTCCACAACCGTGCCGATTCGGTCCCGTTCCCGGTGGCCGACGAAGATGAGGTCAATGAGGAAGCCCGGCTGACGCACCGCTACGTCGATCTGCGGCGGCCGCGGCTCCAGCAGGCGCTGCGCATCCGGCACCGGCTGGCCGTCGCCGCCCGAAGCGTTCTCGACGAGCGCGGTTTTGTCGAACTCGAAACGCCGATCCTGACCCGTTCGACTCCCGAAGGCGCGCGCGATTACCTCGTGCCCAGTCGAGTTCACGGGGGAAGCTTCTACGCCCTGCCTCAATCGCCGCAGCTGTTCAAACAACTGCTGATGGTCGCCGGTTTCGAGCGGTACTACCAGCTGGCGCGTTGTTTCCGCGACGAGGACCTGCGTGCAGACAGGCAGCCCGAGTTCACGCAGGTGGACATCGAGATGTCGTTCGTCCGGCCTGAAGACGTCTACGCGGTCGTGGAACCGCTGATCGCCAAGATGTTCCGCGAGATCGGCGTTGACGTTGCGACGCCGTTTCCGAGGATGGATTTCGCCGAGGTGATGGAGCGCTTCGGGACGGATCGCCCCGACACCCGTTTCGCACTGGAATTGGCGGATCCCGGAAGCTCGGTCACGGGAACGGGGTTCCGTGTTTTCGACGAGGCGATCGAAGACGAGGGTGGCGTTCGCGGATTGGTCGTACCGGATGGCGCGGCGGCATCGCGCAAGGATATCGACCGCTGGACGGAGCAGGCGCGGAAGAACGGAGCGCGCGGTCTCGTCTGGATCAAGCGTGAAGCCGTCAAGCTCACCTCCTCGGCGTTGAAGGTACTCGGCGAGGACCGCTGCAGGGCGATCGCCGATTCGCTCCACGCGGCCGAGGGCGACCTGGTCCTGCTCGTCGCGGACAAGCTGGGCGTCTGCCGTCGGGTGCTCGGTGCCCTGCGGCTGCTCATCGCCGCCGAACGGGGACTGATTCCCGAGAACCGATGGAGCCTGCGGTGGGTCGAGCGGTTTCCGCTGTTCGAGTGGGACGAGGACGAGCATCGCTGGGTGGCGATGCATCACCCCTTTACGGCTCCGGCCTGGGACGAACTGGATCTGTTGGAGACCGACCCGGGGGGCGTTCGATCCCAGGCCTACGACCTCGTCCTCAACGGTGTGGAAATCGGAGGCGGCAGCATCCGTATCCATCGCCGGGAGATCCAGAATCTCGTCTTCGAAGCTCTGAAGATCGGTGCGGAGGAGGCGCGGACGAAGTTCGGTTTCCTGCTCCAGGCGCTCGACTCCGGCGCTCCGCCCCACGGTGGGATCGCCCTCGGTTTCGATCGGATCTGTGCACTGTTGACGGGAAACGAGTCGATTCGCGAGGTTATCGCCTTCCCCAAGACGACCAGCGCGTCCTGCCTGATGACCCGCTCTCCCGCGCCAGTGGACGAACGCCAGCTCCGCGAGCTGCGGCTGCGCGTGCTCGAAGATGGGAAACGCGATTAGAGACAAGGACTTACCGTTACCTTCGTTGACCCTCGGGAATGGCGTGTGATAGCGTGACCGCCGGGAACGAATCAAGTTCGAGGAGGATAGCCGATGAATTGCGGAAACCGGAGCGTGCTCGTTCGCTCAATGTTGCTGCTGACCGTTTTGCTGTTGGTCGCTACGGGTTGCTCGAAAAAGACGCCACAGCAGGTGATCGATGTGAATCAGGCAATGGCCCAGGCCAAGGACAACTGCGCCGGCGTGTACGCTGCCGACTACCTGCAGTCTCTCCAGGGCGATGTCGATGAAATGAATGCCCTGGTCGATGACAAGAAGATGAAGAAAGCGGCCAAGGAAGCCGAAGAGACGATGCCCCAGGTGCAGGGTCTGGACAAACAGGCCCAGGAGGCCCGAGACAAGGCCAAGACCGATGCCGAGGCCGCAATCAAGAAGGCCGAGCAGGCCCTCGACGGCGCGCGGCAGGCCGAGGCGCCGACCCTCAACGCCTCGGGCTTCAAACAGGCCGAATCCAAGCTTGGAGAGGCCAAGAACGCCATGAGGGACCCCTGCAAGTATTACGACGCAAAGAAGCTGGCCGAGGATGCGGCACGCCAGGCCGACAATGCCCGCCAGGCGGCAATCGCCGAGAAGAAGCGGATCGAGGATGAGCGTCGCAGGGCCGAGGAGGAGCGGCGCCGCAAGGAAGAAGAAGCACGGCGCCTCGAGGAAGAGCGCCGGATGAAGATGTCCCCGCCGACCTACGTGGTCGAGAGAGGCGACTACCTCTGGCGCATCTCCGGAATGGAGACCGTCTACAAGAACCCCATCTTCTGGCCGCTGATCTTCGAAGCCAACACCGGCCAGATCCAGGACCCGGACTTGATTTACCCCGGCCAGGAACTCACCATTCCCAGGGACATGTCCGATCAGGAGATGATGGACAAGCTCTATCGGGCGTGGGCCAAGTACTAAGGGGGTACGGACCGGAGGAACGACGGGTCGCGCGGGGCCGGCCCGGCTGGTAGCGGGAACCGATTCCCCGCATACCGGCCGGACCGCCCGGGCGGGTGCCGCTTGTGGGTGGCACTCGTCGGCGCACCCGACCCATGAAGACGATCACACTCGACTCCGAGGTCATAGAGGCGATAGCGGCGCACTTCGACGAGGCGCTGCGCCTCATCGAAAACCGATTCCGGGTCCGCATCTCCGCGCGCGGCAACGTGATGACTGTTGCCTCCGATGACGACGAAGAAGGCGACCAGCGCATCGACCGCGTGGCCGATCTGCTCGATCAGGTCGGCGAGCTGCACCGGCGCGGGGTTCCGCTCGGTCGAGAGGATCTGAAGACCGCGGTCTCGCTGATGCAACGCCACCCAGACGCGCGGCTTGCCGATCACTTCGTCGAGGCCCGCATCCAGGCTTCGCCGAAGAAGACAATCGTCCCCAAATCGTCCAACCAACGACGATACGTTGAGGCCATTCGTCGCAACGACCTGGTCCTCGGCATCGGTCCGGCAGGCACGGGAAAGACCTACCTCGCCGTGGCGATGGCCGTAGCGTTGCTCAACAAGAACCGCGTCAAGCGGATCATCCTGGCCCGTCCCGCCGTCGAGGCGGGAGAACGGTTGGGGTTCCTTCCCGGTGATCTCGCGGCCAAGGTCGATCCCTATCTACGCCCGCTGTACGACGCGCTCTACGACATGCTGGAACCGCATCGTGCGGAGCGACTGTTGGAACAGGGCACCATCGAGGTCGCGCCGCTGGCCTTCATGCGTGGGCGTACGTTGGACCACTCGTTCATGATTCTGGACGAGGCGCAGAACACGACGTCGGAGCAGATGAAGATGTTCCTGACCCGCATCGGTTTCGACTCCAAGGCCGTCGTGACCGGTGACGTTACGCAGATCGATCTTCCGGCCCAACGCATCTCCGGTCTGGTCGAGGCGCAGGATGTGGTCCGCGGCATTCGCGGTATCGAGTTCGTCTACTTCGACGAGAAGGATGTGGTGCGCCACCCCTTGGTTCAGCGCATCATCGTGGCCTACGACCGGGGCGAGGAGCACAGGCGTAGCAGCGCGGAGCAGGATGGGGTCCGGGCGGCCGAGCCCGGCGACGAGACACCCTTGTTGAAGATCGCTCGCGCGGGGGACGGCGAGGAATCGCCGGCATGAAGGACGACGCTCCCCAGCGGTCGACCAAGACCGGACGCACGACGAGCAGCCAACGAACGACGCGCAAGTTGAACCTGGCCTCGCGCGTCCGGGGCCGGGTTCGTCGAGCCGCCGACCGGGTGCTCGAGGCGGATGCCTTTTGGACCGCGGCCTTTCTCCTCGTCACGCTCTCGGTCGTCGGCAGCCAGCGCTGCGGCCAGAGTTTCGAACAGGTCAGCGTCGGGGAGATCGCCCCACACGACATCCGGGCCAGCTACGACGTGGACGTAGTCGACGAGACGCTGACCGAAGAGCGGCGCCAACAGGCGCGCGACGAAATTCTAGACGTCTACGTGCACGACTCGGAGCGGCGCCTGGACCTCTCGCAGCAGCTGTCGGCCGTCTTCGGCGACGGCCGCGCGGCGGCCGAAGCGGCCGCGACGCTCGGTGGCGAAAGCGGCCCGGCGATCCACGAACGTCTCGACGGACGCGTTCCCGCACCCGTTGTGGAAAGCCTGCGGCGGGCCAATTTCGACCTGACGCTCGAGCGCACGCTGACCTCTGCGGTGACGCGGGTGATGAGCAACATGATCATCGGCAACAAGGCTCTGCTCGAGCGCGAGGCGGCCATCGTGCTGGTGCAATTGCCGGCGCAGCGGGCTATGCGGATCGAAAGCTACGATTCGATCATAGACGTTCAACAGGCGCGCGAGGAACTGCAACGACTGCTACGCGAGCAGTTGAGCATCAAAGGGGAGGACCGCGGCGCGATGCTCGACTTCGCCGTGTCGTTCATCGACGCCAACGTCTACATGGACTCCGAGGCAACCTATCGTCGACGCGAGGCTGCTGCGGCGGCCGTCCCGCCGGTTCTCGTCCGCGTGGCCAGCGGAGATCTGATGATCCGCAAGGGCGAGCGCATTGACGAGGACGCCATCGAAAAGCTGGACGCGGCCCGCCGGCAATCGCGGGGCGGTCTGGATTTCGTGGATGCCCTGGGTTTGCTGCTCATCCTGTGCATGATGGCCTTTTTCTTGTACCGCTACAGCAGCTACCATCAGCGCGCGTTCCGCAAGCTCGCACACCTCTACGCGCTGCTGGTCCTGCTGCTGCTGTCGATGATGCTGCTGACCCAGGCGATCATGTGGCTCGCCGGCGAGGTCGTCGACAGCCTGCCGGCCCCATTCAACGCACTCAACAGCTACCACTACCTGATTCCGCTGGGTGCGGGCGCCATTCTCGTCGCCCTACTGGCCAACGGCAGGATCGCCACCGTTTACTCCGCCTTCGCGGCCGTACTGTTCGGTGGGATCCGCGGCGCCGATTTCTACCTCATGCTGTGGGCGTTCATCATTCAGCTCACCGGCGTTTACGCCATCTCCACCTACCGCGAACGGGCCGCCTTGTTGCGAGCCGGCTTCGTGGTGGGCGGCGTGGGCGCGGCGTGCGTGTTGGCCGTCGAGATCCTGCGCAACGGGCTGGACCCGCTGGCGCGTGCGTTGTACGGCGCCGGACTTGCTTTCGTGGGGGGGGCGGTCGGCGTCGGCCTGTTGATCTCGTTCAGCTTGCCGCTGCTCGAATGGCTGTTCAACGTATTGACCGACATCCGGCTGCTCGAGCTTTCGAACGTCAACAATCCGTTGCTCTCGCAACTGGCAGTCAAGGCTCCCGGCTCGTACAACCACAGCCTCGTCGTGGGGACCCTGGCCGAAGAGGGTGCCAAGGCGATCGGCGCTAACTCGCTGTTTTGCCGGGTCGCAGCGTTTTACCACGACATCGGCAAGATGAACCACCCGGAGTATTACGTCGAGAACCAGCGCGGAGTCAATCCGCACGATCGCCTGTCGCCCTCGATGTCGGCCCTGATCATCGCGTCCCACGTCAAAGACGGGATCAAGATGGCCCGCGAGGCCGGCCTTCCCGAGCAGATCATCGGAATCATCCCCCAGCATCACGGGACGAAGAAAATGACCTTCTTTTTCGAGAAGGCGAAGAACGCCTCCGACAAATCGCTCGGGCCCGTCAAGGAAGAGGACTTCCGTTATCCGGGTCCCAAGCCCCAGACCCGCGAAGCAGCGATCTTCATGACCGCCGACGCCGTCGAGGCCGCTGCGCGCACGATCCAGGATCCCACGCCCAATCGCCTGCGCGAGATGATTCTCAAGGTCACCAACTCGATCGTCTTGGACGGGCAGTTGGATCAATGCGACCTGACCTTCGCCGATCTGGAGCGAATCCAGGAGGCATTCCTACGTCTGCTGGTCAGCATGTACCACCGCCGTGTCGACTATCCCGGCTTCGAGTTCGGGCGCCCCAAACCGGCCCCCAGGCAAAACGGAGAGGCTCAGGAGCGCAAGGTGGCAGGTGGCGCCTGACGTGCATGTCGCCGTGCTCAACCGGCAGCGCTCCCGGCGCATCGCGCTCTCCGGGCTGCAACGGTTCATGCGTCGCGTCGTCGAGGACCTACCGCCCGAGCGGTCCGGCGAGCTCAGCGTTTGTCTCGTGTCGGATCGCAGCATGCGCGGGTACAACCGGGCCTTCCGCGGACGCGACACCGCGACCGACGTGCTGGCCTTTCCGGGTGACGCTCAGCGGGATCCGGAGGGTCGGGTCTATCTCGGCGACATCGCCATCTCGGTGGCGACGGCGGCCCAGCAGGCACGAGCCATGGGCCACAGCTTGAGCCGCGAGCTGAAGATCCTGGCGCTTCACGGCTACCTACACCTCTTGGGTTACGACCACGAACGTGACGAGGGCCAGATGCTCCGCCTGCAACGCCGCCTGCAGCGCCGCCTGTTGCCGACGAGCCCGAAACGAAGGGGAGTCGGTTGAGCGGTTCGTGGACGAACCTCCAACTGGGGCTGACCCTGCTTGCCGCAGGTCTGCTTTTCCTTCTCGATCTCGCTTTGTCGCTCGCTCTCGTCGCCGTTGCCGCGCTGACTCCCGTCGCCCTGCGTCGCATGAGCTCGGATGGCGAGCCCGGCTCGGACTTTCTGGAGCAGATGCCGCGGCCCTATTCGGCGCACCGGGTTGCGGCCTTCATGCTTCAGCAACTGAGTCTGCTCGCGGCGACGGCGCTGGTCGTCCTGGCAGCCCGCGGCGCCGGTCTCCGGCTGCCGATCGTGATTGGGCTGGGCTGCGGAGCGCTGCTCGGTGTCCTCGCGCTGCAGACCGTTCTCGCCCGTTCGCTGGCTCTGTGGAAACCGCGCCAGACTCTGCGCGCGACAGCCGGCGTCGTGCAGGGTGCGTACTTTTTGCTCTATCCGGTCGTCGTACCGCTGCAACGGCTGTTGACCGGAATCTCCACCAGTCAGCAACTCTCCGACGAGGAGCGGGAGGAGGCCCAGGACGAAGAGGTCGAGGCCCTGATCGAGGTCGGCGAGCGGAGCGGGTTGCTCGAGGCCGAGGAAGGCAAGATGATGCGGGGCATCGTCGACCTGGACGAGACGCTCGTTCGGGAGATCATGACGCCGCGCACCGCGATCGTCGCACTCGATGCCGAAACGAGTGTCGGGGCCGCCAGGAAAACGCTGCTCGATGCAGGGCACTCGCGGCTGCCCGTCTACTCGGGCTCGATCGACAACGTCATCGGGGTCCTGCACTCGCGCGACCTGTTCCGGGCCTGGGAGAACCAGGAGGATCGTCAGTCGGTCGGTCGGTACCTGCGCGCGGCGATCTTCGTTCCGGAGACGTTATCGGCGGCCGATTTGCTGGCGGAGATGCGACAGAAGACACAGATCGCACTCGTCGTGGACGAGTACGGGGGAATCGCCGGCCTGGTCACCCTGGAGGACGTGCTGGAGGAGATCGTCGGCGACATCCGCGACGAGCACGATACCGAAGAGGATCTGATCCGCCACGAAAGCGAGGGCTGTTGGGTCGTCGAAGCCGTGGCTCACGTCGATGAGTTGGAGACCCTGTTCGACGTGGAGTTCGGAGATCGCGACTTCGATACCGTGGGCGGTCTCGTGGTGTCGGGTTTTGGGCGGGTGCCCGCCGCGGGCGAGATCCTCGAGATGCACGATCTGCTGATCGAGGTCCTGCAGGCCGACAATCGCCGCGTGCGCCGGGTTCGGGTCCGCCGCGCGGCCCCGGCCGATCAGACCGGAAGCAACCCTTGAACGAGGCCGGCTCCACTCAGTTAGTTCCGACCCGCTCGGGCTTTGTCGCCCTGGTCGGCTGGACGAACGTCGGCAAGTCGTCCCTGCTCAACCGTCTCGTAGGCACGAAGCTCGCCGCGGTGGCCGATGTGTCCCAGACGACGCGCCAACGCATCCTGGGTGCACGAACATTTCCCGGGCGTGGCCAGATCGTCTTCGTCGACACTCCCGGGCTTCACAAACCGCGGCACAAGATGAATCGCGCGATGGTGGAAACGATCCGGCGTGCCCTGAGCGAGGTCGATCTGGCGGCTCTGGTGATCGACGCCTCCCGCGGGTTCGGTGCCGGCGATCGAGAGGCGACCGATCTCTTGCGCGCCACCTGCGAGCGCGGGATCGTGGCCCTGAACAAGATCGATCTCGTAAGTCCCAAGAGCCGTCTGCTACCCATGATCGAGACGATCTCTTCCGAGTCGGGTTATACGGAGATCGTGCCGCTGTCGGCGTTGACCGGCGAAGGCTGCGATCGGCTTACCGAGACGATCATCTCGCTACTGCCGCCAGGTCCACCGCTCTTTCCCGACGACTACCTGACCGACCAGCCCGAGCGGGTAATCGCCGCCGAGTGGATTCGCGAAAAACTGGTTCGAGAAACGCGCCAGGAGTTGCCGCACGCCACGGCGGTGATCGTCGAGCGTTGGAAGGAGCGCGAGGACGGTCTGCTCGAGATCGAGGCCTCGGTGCTCGTGGAGCGGGAGTCGCAGAAGAAGATCGTCATCGGCAAGGGGGGTGAGTTGCTCAAGCGCGTCGGCAGCGCCGCGCGTCTCGAGCTGGAGGAGTTTCTCGAGCGGCGGATCTTCCTCCGCCTGTGGGTGCGCGTGCGGGGCGACTGGCGCGAGGACGAACGCATGCTGAGGCGCCTGGGCCTGGGTTGATCGCCTCCTTCGACGCACCCGCGACTCCTCCCGGATCGCACGATCCATCTGCTATCATGCCCGCTTTCAGGGAGTTAGGTCGGGCCCGGGTTCGACGGGCCTCCCGCTCGAGACCGCTCGATTGAAGCGCCAACGCGACGAGGCATACGTGCTCAGAACCCAGGAACTGGGCGAGACGGATCTGATCGTCAGCCTGTTCGCACTTAACCACGGCAAGCTGCGCGGCGTGGCCCGTGCGGCGCGCAAGAGCCGGCGACGCTTTGGTGGGCTGCTAGAGCCGTTGACCCGCGTGAGCGTGGGCTGGATCGAGAAGCCCGGGCGGGATCTTCAAAGCATCGACTCGATGGAGGGCCTGCGTTCGTTCGCGACGATGCAGAGCGATCCGGCCGTACAGGCGGCCTGTGCCGTGGTCTCGGAGGTGACGGAGGTCTTCGCGCGCGAAGGTCAACGCGACGAGAAGGCGTTCAAGCTGATCGGAGCGATATTGGGGGCGCTCGAGAGCGGTTGCGATCCGTGGGTCGCGGTGCGCTACTTCGAGTACTGGATGTTGCTCGTCCACGGACTGCTGCCGGATCTCACGGCCTGTTCGGGGTGTGGTCGGTCCGTGTCCACCCGAAGGACGCTTCGTGTCGACAGCCACGGCGATCTTCGATGTTCGACCTGCGAGCAGGCCGGCGGCGGGCCCGGACGCCCGTTCGGGGCACGCGAGCGCGCCTTTCTCGAGGCGGCGCGCATCACCGGGCCTTCCGCGATGCAGATCGATCCACGTACGGTGCGTCCGGGGAGCGGTCTCGCCGCGTTGCTGCGCGGAACACTCGAGAGCTTCGCCGAAAAGAGGTTCCGTGCCTACCGTCACCTGAGCGTGGCGACGGGGCGCACCGAGACCGAGGCCGGGCCATGATGACATTCCAGCAACTGCTCTTCGCGATCCAGCGGTTCTGGGCCGAGCGGGGGTGCATCCTGCAACAACCCTACGACCTCGAGGTGGGTGCGGGGACGATGCATCCGGACACTTTCTTCCGCGTGCTCGGTCCCGAGCCGTGGAAGGTCGCCTACTGCCAGCCCTCACGCCGACCCGTCGACGGACGATTCGGCGAGAATCCGATGCGCGTCTACAAGCATTACCAGTTTCAGGTGATCCTCAAGCCGGCCCCGCTTGACGTGCAGCAGCAGTACCTGGAGTCCCTGCGCGCCTTCGGTGTGAACCCGCTCGAACACGACATACGATTCGAGGAAGACAACTGGGAGTCGCCGACCCTCGGTGCCGCCGGCGTGGGCTGGCAGGTCGTGATGGATGGCATGGAGATCTCGCAGTTCACCTACTTCCAGCAGGCTGGCGGTGTGGAGCTGTCACCGATCTCGGTCGAGCTGACGTACGGCATCGAGCGGATCTGCATGTTCCTGAACGATATCCGCAACATCTTCGACATTCCGTGGAACGACGCGCTGACCTACGGCGACGTACGCCAAGTCGAGGAGGTCGAGCACTCGGCCTACTCCTTCAACGATGCGGACGTGCCGCTGCTGCAACAGCAATTCGAGCAGTGGGAGCACGAGGCGACGCGTCTGCTCGAGCGCACGACGGAAGGTTCCGACGGGGCGCAGCCCGCACCGCTGGTACTGCCGGCCTACGAGGCTGTCTTGAAGTGCTCACACCTGTTCAACGTACTCGACGCGCGGGGCGCGCTCAGCGTCACGGAACGGGCGGCGAGCATCCAACGCATCCGTCGATTGGCCTGCCGGAGCGCCGGGGCCTACCTCGGGCAACGCGAGCGGGCGGGCTATCCCTTGCTGCACGGTGACGACGCGGGCGGCGGCACGCGGGAGAGGTAGCGAGAGTATGGCCGTCCACCACGAGACCCTGCTGATCGAAATCGGTTGCGAGGAGATTCCGGCGCGCATGATCCCGGGCGCCGCGCGGGATCTCGCCTCGCGTGTGATCCGCATTCTCGACCAGGCTGGATTGGCGCACGGGGCGCATCTCGCGTGGGGTGGTTCGCGTCGTCTGACCGTGCGGGTCGAAGAGGTCGACGAGCGCCAGCCGGACCGCGAGGAGACCGTGCTGGGGCCCCCGGCGAAGGTAGCCTATGCGGACGACGACGGCACGCTGTCCAAGGCCGCGCTGGGTTTCGCCAAGAAGCAGGGGATCGAGCCCGACGAGTTGGTCTCGATCGACTCCGAGCGCGGTCGATACGTCGGCTTTAGCCGCCACGTGGAGGGAGCGACCGTCGGCGAGTTGCTGGCGCGAGAGCTGCCCGAGAGCGTGGCAGCGATGTCCTTTCCAAAATCGATGCGCTGGGCCGATGGCGGGGTCCGCTGGGTACGGCCGGTCCACTGGCTGCTGGCACTTCACGGTGAGGCCGTGTTGTCGATCGAGCTGTTCGGGACTCGCTCCACGGGACGGTCGGAGGGGCATCGCTTCCTCGGCGCCGGACCGGTGGAGGTGGGTCACCCGGATCGCTATCGCTCCGAGCTCGAGGCGGCCTACGTGCTGGTCGATCCAGGCGAGCGCAGACGACGCCTCGTGCAGGGGCTCGAAGAGGCCGCCGATCGTCTCGACGCAGTTCTCGTCGGCGATCCGGAGCTTCTGGAGGAGGTATCCGACCTCGTGGAGTGGCCTGGTGTCGTGACCGGACACTTCGATGCCGGCTACCTCGACCTTCCCCGCGAGCTGCTGATCACAACGCTGCGCCACCACCAGAAGTGCTTTTCCCTGCAAAATCGCTCGGGCGAGCTGCTGCCTGCCTTCCTGGCCGTGGCCAACACCGACAGGGACACGGCCGGCCACATACACCGAGGCAACGAATGGGTCGTCGGGGGCCGTTTGGAGGACGCGCGGTTCTTCTGGCTCGAGGATCGCAGGAGACCGCTGGCCTCGCTGTCGGAACGATTGGCCGGTGTCGTCTTTCACGGCAAGGTCGGCTCGTATGCGGACAAGGCACGTCGTGTCGCCGTGCTCGCGGCGGCGCTCGCGACTCGCCTGGGCCTGACGGCCGAGGCGGTGGAAGAGTGCCGCTCGGCGGCATCACTTTCGAAGAACGATTTGCTCACGGGGACGGTCGGCGAGTTTCCGGAGCTCCAGGGACGTGTCGGCGGCCTGATGCTGGCCGCCGAGGGCGCCTCGGAGGCGGTCTGGCAAGGCGTCTACGAGCACTACCAGCCAGCCGGTCCGGAGGACCCCGTTCCGGCGACGAGCGCAGGGCGCGTCGCCTCGGTAGCCGACAAGCTCGACAGCGTCGTGCAACTGATCGCCGCGGGCCAGCGTCCGAGTGGCTCGAGGGATCCGTTGGGTCTGCGGCGCGCCGGCAACGGGATCATTCGCATCCTGCTCGCCGGCGAGTGGCCGATCACCCTGACTGAGCTTGCCGGAATCGGGGGCGAGGACACGGCCGCACTCGACTTCCTGCGCGAGCGGCTCGAGGCCGTCCTGCGCGAAGCCGGATACACGGTCAAGGAGATCCTCGCCGTGACGCGCCCGCGTGTCGGCGCGGCCGAGGCCAACGATTGGTCGTTGATCGACATCCGGGCGCGCTTGGAGGCGATCAAGCGCGTACGCGGACGGGACGACTTCCGTCATCTGGTCAAGCTGACCGAGCGCGTGGACAACATCGTCACAAAGAACGCCGAGACGATTCGCGAGATCGTCGCGCGGGCGTCCAAGAAGGCATGCGCGGACGGGCATTCGGCCTCCACGGCTCTCGCGGCGATGGTGGACCAATACTCTCCACTAATGGAATCCAATTCCGAACAGAAGTGCTACGATGAGATCGTTCACATCCTGTCGGAATTCATCGACCCGGTCGAGCGCTTCTTTACCGATTGTCTGGTAATTGACCCCGAGAATCCGGAGACGACGCGCCACCGTTTCGAGTTGCTCGTCGAGCTGAACAAGCTATTCACACGATACTTCGACATTCGAGAGCTAGCCGGAGAGGCAGAGGGGAGAGTCCAGTGAGCAAGCTGGTTTTCATGTTCATCAACGGAAAGGCGCAAGGAAACACCCGAATGAAGGATCTGCTGGGCGGCAAAGGTGCCAACCTGGCCGAAATGACAAACCTCGGCGTTCCGGTTCCGCCCGGCTTCACCGTTTCGACCGAGGCCTGCAATCTCTACGCCGCGAACAACCACACGATGCCCAAAGCTCTGTACGGCGAAGTGGACTCGGCTCTCAAGAAACTGGAACGGGCCCAGGCCAAGAAGTTCGGCGACTCCGCCGATCCTCTGCTCGTATCGGTCCGCTCCGGAGCGAAGTTCTCCATGCCGGGCATGATGGACACGATCCTCAATCTGGGGCTCAACGACGTGGCGGTCGAGGGCCTCGCCCGCGTCGGCGGTGACCGCCGTTTCGCCTACGACTCCTACCGGCGTTTTATCCAGATGTACGCCGATGTGGTTCTCGGGATCAGCAAGCGACACTTCGAAGAGTTGCTCGATCGGGCCAAGCGACGACGCAACGTCTCGCTCGACACGGAGCTGACCGACGTGGACCTGGTCAAGCTCACCGACCAGTACAAACAGACGGTCAAGAAGTCCACGGGAAAGCCGTTCCCGCAGGATGCGCGCGAGCAATTGTGGGGCGCCATGGGCGCCGTGTTTCGCAGCTGGGAGAACCCGCGCGCGCAGCGCTACCGCCGCGAGTACGGAATCCCCGACGATCTGGGGACAGCGGTCAACGTACAGTGCATGGTCTTCGGCAACCTGGGTGACGATTGCGCCACCGGCGTCGCCTTCACACGCAACCCGGCCAGCGGCGAGAACGTGCTCTACGGTGAGTACCTCGTCAATGCGCAGGGAGAGGATGTGGTCGCCGGGATCCGCACACCACAGCCGATCTCGCAAAGCCAGCGAGTGGACGACAGCCAGGTTTCGTTGGAACAGCGGATGCCCCGCGCCTACGCGCAATTGCAGAAGATACGCGTCAGGCTGGAGAAGCACTACAAGGACATGCAGGATGTCGAGTTCACCATCGAGCGCGGCACGCTGTACATGCTGCAGACGCGCACCGGGAAGCGAACCGGTCTCGCAGCGCTGAACATCGCCTACGATTTACAGCGCTCACGCGTCATATCGCAAAAAGAAGCCGTCAAGCGTGTCGAGCCGGACATGCTCGTTCAACTGTTGGCTCCGGTCTTCGATCCCAGGGAGCTCGAGCGCACGCGCGCTGACGGACGTGTCCTGGCGCGAGGCTTACCCGCTGGCCCCGGCGCCGCCTCGGGCGCGATCGTCTTCAACGCCGACCGCGCCGAGAAGCTAGCCGCCAAGGGGCAGACCGTCCTGCTGGTCCGCACCGAGACCAGCCCCGAGGACATCGGGGGCATGGTGGCGGCGGCCGGCATCTTGACCAGCCGAGGTGGCATGACCTCCCACGCGGCAGTCGTGGCGCGGGGCATGGGCAAACCCTGCATCGTCGGCGCCGAGTCGCTCGTGGTCGACGAAAGCGGCCACCGGCTGCAGGTCGGCGCGAGGATCCTGAAGGAGGGCGACCAGCTGTCGATCGAGGGAACGACCGGCGAGGTGGTCCTGGGGCACCTGGATCCTCACCCTTCCGAGATTCAACAAGTGCTTGTCGAGCGCTCGCTCAAGCCGCAGCGCTCGGAATTGTTCAAGCGCTTCTCGACGGTGCTGGGCTGGGCCGATCGCATCCGGCGGCTGGGTGTGCGCACCAATGCCGATACCCCGAAGGACTCGGCGATCGCGAGGGCCTTCGGTGCAGAGGGCATCGGTCTCTGCCGCACCGAGCACATGTTCTTTGCCGAGGACCGGATTGCGGCCGTCCGAGAGATGATCCTTTCGGACGACGACCGCCAGCGCGACCGGGCCCTCAAGCGCCTGTTGCCGATGCAACGCAAGGACTTCGTCGGCATCTTCAAGGCGATGAAAGGTCTGCCTGTCACGATTCGTCTGCTGGATCCTCCTTTGCACGAGTTCCTGCCCAGCAAACCGGAGCAGTTCCGCCGGCTGGCCGGAGACATGGGCGTGTCGGTCAAGTCACTCGAGGAGAAGGCGGCGCAACTGCACGAGTCGAACCCGATGTTGGGCCACCGAGGATGTCGGCTGGGCATCACTTTTCCGTCCATCTACGAGATGCAGTCGCGAGCGATCTTCGAGGCCGCCACGGCGTGCGCCAAGAAGGGCATCGCTGTGTACCCGGAGGTCATGATTCCACTCATCGGCACCGTCGAGGAGTACCGCACGCTGGCCGCGCGCGTTCACGCCGTGGCTCGCGAGGTGGCGAAGGCGACAGGGCGAAAACTCAAGTACCGGGTGGGTACCATGATCGAAATCCCACGCGCCTGTTTGGTGGCAGATCAGATCGCGGCGGAGGCAGAGTTCTTCTCGTTCGGGACGAACGACCTGACGCAGATGACCTATGGCTACAGTCGGGACGACGTCGGCAAGTTCCTGCCGCAGTACCTCCAGATGAGGCTGCTGAAGGCCGATCCGTTCCAAACGGTGGACGTCGACGGAGTCGGGCGTCTGGTGAAGCTGTGCATCCAGGAAGCCAGGAGCCAGTCGAAGAAACTGAAGATCGGCGTCTGTGGCGAGCACGGTGGCGAGTCCAAGTCGGTGATGTTCTTCCACCGTGTGGGAGCCGACTACGTCAGCTGCTCGCCTTACCGTGTTCCGGTGGCAAGGCTCGCCGGCGCCCATGCGGTCCTCGCGGCGGGCCCGGGAGGCGGCTCCGGTACCGCTTGACGGCTTCGGCTTCGGGATTTATAGTAGCGCGCCATTTTTGAAAGACCGGGGCCCGAGAACGAGCCACACCGGAGGTCCCCATGGCGAAGACGACAGCCAGAAAGAAGAAGCCGGCGGGAAAGAAGTCCTCGAGGGGGTCGAAAAAGACGACCGCCCGGTCGGCGTCCAAAGCCAAGGCGCGTCGCCCGAAGACGAAGAAGAAGGCAGCGGCCAAGGCGTCCAAGAAGCCGGCGAAAAAGAAGAAGGCCGCCAAGAAGGTAGCCAAGAAGGCGCCGGCGAGAAAGGCCGCCAAGAAGAAGGCGATCAAGAAGGCACCGGCCAAGCCGAAGGCCGTCAAGAAGGTCGCGAAGAAGAAGGTCCAAAGCGCCAAGGCTAAAGCGGCCGCCCGCGCCGCCAGGACGGCCAAGAACCGGAAGCTCAACCGATTCCGCAAGATTCTGCTGGGGCGGTATGACGCCCTGATGGTCGCTTACAACAGCACCAAAGGGAGCACACGCAACATCGCGAGTGACGGGACCGAAGACTATATCGACTACGCGGTCAGCTCCTACGACCGCGATTTCTTTCTCTCGCTGACCGAAATGGAGCGCGGCCAAATCCGTCTGGTTGAGGAGGCGCTCAAGCGCATCGACCGGGGCGAGTTCGGCACGTGCATTCAGTGCGATCAGGAGATCCCCGAAAAGCGCCTCGAAGTCGAGCCCTGGGCCCGCCACTGTGTTCGCTGCCAGGAACTGGAGGAGCAGGGCTTGCTCGAACAGCGCACCCTCGAGCGAGACGACGACGACGACGAGGATTCTTCGGCCTCGAATGCCGCTGCGGACGATGAGTCAGAGTCCGGCGAGGACGCTACCGACTCCGAAGCCAGAAAATCGAAGATTCCGGCCGACCACGACTCGGACGAGACGGAAGACGAGTTGACGGTCTGAGGCTCTTCGCAACTCCCCGGCATCGCAACCACGCCGTCATCCGGAGCTCCCACCCGCGGAACTCTCGCTCCGAAAGCGACCGAGAGGGTCGCGCGCGCTGCTTTTGACGGGCGACGAAGGTATCCTGATAACCTCGTTATGCGCGCAGTGCTCGAGCGAAGTCCGGTTCATGCCTCTCGTCGGGGCCACGGGCGCCCGAGCGCCGCGCCCGCCCGACCGAGAAGCGCTTCCCGTCGGGGCGTCGCGCGAACCGATCGGGCTTTGCCGAAAGCCATGATCACAAGTGTCTGATGCTGAACGCGATCTAGAGCAAACCGTCCCTTTCCGTTGGTCGAAGCGGCGGTGGTTGCTGCGATTGCTGTTGCTCGGCGCGTTGGTCGCGGTCGCCTCGGCCGTCGTCGTGCGCGTCAACCTGGAGCGCTGGACCTGGCGATTGGTTCAGCTGCGGCTCGAGGAAGACTACGACGTTCGAGCCAAGATCGGACACTGGAGAATCCACGTCCTCGGTCTGAGCGCGGAGTTTACCGATCTCGAGATCGAGACGCTGAGCGGGGCGAACGGTAGGCTCGATCTCTCGGTGCCTTACGGGAAGGCCCGTCTGTCCTGGCGGGCCCTGGCCGGCCTGGGACGCCGGCATGTTCACTTGGCAGAGCTGCGTCTCGTTCGTCCGGCGGTGATCACCGACGAGGATTTCTTCGACCGGCCGCGCGCACAGGGAGAATCGAGATCCGCGGTCCCGATCGATATCCACATCGACCAGCTCGAGCTCGTCTCGGGAAGCTGGACGCACGAAGGGACCGAGCACGAGCTCGAACTGGCCGCCGAGGGCCTGGACGTCGTCGGAAGCTGGGCCGGCGATCGTCGAACGATGCTCGGTGAGATCGTGGTACGCGCCGGGGTTCGCGGCAGTCCGCTCGGCCAGCGCCTCGCGCTGGACGTTGATTCCAGCTTCCGTTGGCGTGGACTGGAGATCGAATTGCTCGGAGCCACGGCGAGCGCCCCAGGCATCGAGATCGACTTCGATTCCCGCTTAGAGCTGCGGGGGAACCCGGTCCTCAGCGCTGCGGGTAGCTTCTCGGGCGATCTCGATCGACTCGACTTGTTGATGGAGGAGGGCTTTCCGGAGATTTCGGGGCGAGTGGAGGGCAGCTTCGAGGCCACTCTCGGCCCCGACCCGTTGCACGTTACCGGCGAATTGCAGGCGGTCGCTCCACGGCTCGACCGATTCGTGGCGGCACGGGCGAGTGCCCATGTCGACTACTCACCTGGCCATTTGAGCTTTGGCGGGATCGAGGCAGGCAGCCTGCGCGGGACGGTCGAAGGAAGCGTCGGTCTGCGGCTGGGCGCGCCCGTGGGAGTCGACGTCGACCTCCGGGCCCGAAAAATAGACACGCTGGCCCTGCTGGACTGGCTCGGGCTGCCGCTATTGCTCGACGGAGAGGCCGACGCGGAGCTGCGACTGACCGGCCGCGCCGGTGCGGTGGCGTCGTGGGAAGGCGAGGGGAGGTTCACGGTACGGGCCGACGAAGCCGGGCTGCCGGTGGTTCCCGTCCGGGGTGATGGAACACTCCGCCTGTCGGGTGGCCGGCTGGAGCTCCGCGCCCAGAACGGCGGTGCGGCCGCGACCATCTTTCGAGCGGAGCTCGACACGGATCTGACGGACCCGCGCGCGAAGGGCTACCTGCTCATCGAGGGAGAGACCGTAGACGCCCGTCGCACGCAACTGGCCACGGTGGCGATCCTGGAGCAGTTCGGGGTGGTGGTTCCGGAGTTTGTCGCGCGGCCGCTTCACGGCAGAGGCACTTTTCGCGCACGAAGCCTGTTCGGCGGTGAGACCGACGTCGAGCTCGATCTCGGTCTCGCCTCAGGTGCCTTCGCCTCTCAGCGATTCGAGCGGATGAACCTCTCGGTCCGCCTGAGCGACGAGGAAACCACCGTGCCGAATCTCGAGATCGTCGACGGGGACACGAGTTTCGTCGGCTCGGCCAGATTGAAGCGCGAGCCGCTGAGCATCCTCGAATTGGATCTGCGCGCCTCACGGCTCGACGCCAGCGCGCTGCTGCCCTTGCTCCAGATCGAAACCGACCTCGAAGGACGCTTGACGGGCGAGCTGAGCACGGAGCCCGGGCCGGACGGGGCTCATGGTTTGGGTTTCCTCCGCCTGGCCGAGGGCAGCTGGTTCGGCGAGCCCTTCGACGAGATCGCCGCCCGGGTTCAGATGGATGGGGAGCGCGTCTGTCTCGAGGGTCTTACGGTCACCGCACCGGCGATGACGGCGCACGGGGGGCTCACGCTCAACCAGCGGGAGACGAGCGCGACGCTGAGGATCGACACCGCGACGGTCGACCTGGGTGCGCTCTCGGCGGTAGAAGGGTTCGGAGCTCTTCTCCATCTCGCCGGCAATAGCACCTTCGATTCCTCAGGCGTGATCGGAGGCTTCACGATCGAGGGCGAGGCGCTGCACGTCGGCGAGGTCGAGCTCGGCGGATTCTCCGGCGGAGTCGAACTGGACCCGGACGGGCTGACCGCCCATCTGCGCGGCGATGCCGATCCGGGCTGGCTCGCGGAGGGATCTCTTGCGTGGGAGCCCGAGCTTCCGCTCCGCGCCTCGCTGCTGCTGAGAGAGACGATCCTCGACCTGCCCGTCGAGTACGACTCGCCTGTGTGGACCAGGCTCAGCGGCCGCCTCGAGCTCGAGGGACCGTTGCGAGAGACGGAGCGGTGGACCGTCGGCGGAAGCCTGCAGCAGGCCGAGTTGCATCTCGGGCCGCATCGTCTCGATCTCGACTCCGAGGTGCCGTTCAGCCTGACCGGGCAACAGTTCGAGATGGGCCCGTTGTCCTTGCGTGGACCGGACTCGGAGGCGGAGATCTCGGCCCGGTACGACTTGAGCTCGGAGGTCGTCGACGCGCGCGCCCAGGGACGCCTCGGCCTGCGTCTGCTCTCGGCGATACTGCCCGAGGTCCGCGCGGTCGGCTCCGCCGCGGCCGACCTTCGTATCCGGGGACGACTGGACGCACCCGACGTGAGCGGCTCGCTGAGTGTGGAAAGCGGGCGTCTACGCCATCTGGGCTTTCCCCACACGCTGGAGCAAATCGAGACCGACATCTCGTTCAGCGGATCGGAGGCGACCATCGATTCGTTTCGTGGGCTCGTCGGCGGGGGGGAGATCGAGGGTCGGGGCCGGATCGGCCTGGGCCTTGACGGCATCGAGTCGGTGCGGCTCGAACTGTCGGGCTCGAACGTGCGCGTCGCCATTCCGGAGGGATTCGAGGGAGTCTACGAAGGCACGCTTTCGCTGACCGGCGATGCCGACGAACTGACCCTAGGCGGCCGACTGACGATGCTCCGCGGGCTTTACGAGGAAGAATTCGAGCTCGGTTCGCTGTTCGGGTCGGCGACGCGCGAGTACTCGGCGGAAGATCGATCCGCCCTGCCCGATAATGTCGCGCTCGACATCGGCGTCCGCGCTGACGGAAACCTGTGGGTGCGTAACGAGATCGCCGAGGTGGAGAATCGCTTCGACCTCCACGTGGGCGGCACGTTGCGGCGCCCGGAGATCACGGGTCGTCTCGGGATGATCGAGGGAGGAACGCTGCGCTTCCGCGATGTCACCTACCGCATCCGCAGTGGAAGTCTCGATTTCACCGATCCGGAGGGGCTCAACCCTTACATTCACGTCACCGCCCAGACTACGGTCGGCAGCTACGAGGTCTCTCTGCGCGTCGAGGGGACGCTCGACGAGATCGAGTACGATCTAACGAGCAATCCGTCATTGTCCCAGCAAGACATCATCGCGCTGCTGACGACCGGGAAGACGCTCCAGGAGCTGACCGCGAGCGACAAGGGGGGCGGCGACGCGCAATTCACCGGAGACCTCGCCGCCAGTTATTTCGCCGGGGCGCTGACTGCGCCGTTCGAGCGGCAGCTACGGAGGGCACTGGGCCTGGACCTGCTCCAGATCAACCCCTTGCTTATCGAAGCCGGAGATCCGACGACGCGCGTTACCGTCGGCAAGCGCGTCAGAGACGACGTACTGGTAATCGTCTCGGCTCAGATCGGCTCGACCGAGGACCGGCTGTACCAGGTCGAGTGGCGAGCCAGCCGGAAGTTCGTGGCCACGTTCCAGCGGGATACGAACGGGGGCATCGGCAGCAACCTGCTCTACACGGATCGCTATTGGTGGAAGAGACCGCCAGGCGAGCGCGAGAAGGCGGTGCCCGCCGAGCGCCCGCGAGAAGAGCTCGACAGCGTCTCGGCCGTGGTGGGAACGCTGGGAATCGAGGGAGTTCCGGCAGACGAGACGAAGCAGCTGAGAAACTTGATCCGCCTCGAGCAGGGAGAACCGTTTCAGCGCTCGACCATGTTCGAGGGTGTCGAAGCCATCCGTCGCCACTACGTCAAGCGGGACCGTCTCCAGGCCCGCGTCGAATCGCACGCTACCCCGAGCGAAACCTCGACCGGCGTCGTCGACGTCCGCTACGAGGTCGAGCCGGGCCCGGAGATCCAGGTGAGATTCGAGGGCTTGAAGAAGAAGGAAGAGCGCCGACTCCGATCCGCCCTCGAACACCTGTGGGAGGAGTCACTGTTCAGCGGGGATCTCTACGCCGATTCGGTGGCGCGCATCCGCCGCGAGTTTCAAGAGCGGGGCTTCTACGCGGTCGACGTGCAGTACACCCCGAGAGGCGAAGGCGGCGCGCAGGAGATCGAGTTCGAGATCGACCGCGGCAAACCGGTGCGTGTCCAGGGAATCCTCATCACCGGGGCCAATCAGGTGCCCGAGGATCGCATCCGCAAGCAGATGCTGACACGCCCGCCCTCGCTGATCGGCGGCGCCCCGTTCAACCCCGAGGTCCTGGACGAGGACGTCTCGGCGATCCGCAATCTCTACCTGGACCAGGGTTTCTTGGATATTCGCATCGACGAACCCCGCGTGTGGTTGTCGGCCGCGGGAGATTCCGTGGAAATCTCGCTGACGATCGAGGAGGGGCCTCGCTTTACGATCTCCGCGATCGAATTCTCCGGAGAGCAGATCTTCGAGCGCGAGCGACTGCTGGAGTGGTGCGCTCTGACCGAGGACGAGCCCTTCTCGACATCCGAGCTGCTCGAGGCCGAAAGCGGCCTGCGTAGAGGCTTCGACCGCGACGGCTATCCGGACGCGAAGATCCGAGGGGCCGTCGACGTGGGGAGCGGCCAGGTCCTCGTTCGATTCGAGATCGATCCCGGCGTGCAGAAGCGTCTGTCCGGCTTCCGGATTTCAGGGAACGACATGACCAAGGAGTCGGTCATCCGCAGAGAAATGAAGCTGAGCGAGGGAGACCCGATCTCGCGGGAGGAGCTTCTTCGCGGCCAGCACCGACTCTACCGCCTCGGCATCTTCCGCAACGTGCGCGTGGGTTACGAACCCGCCGGCAACGGCGATCCGAACGCCTACCTGGTTCACATCGACGTGGAAGAGCAGCGCCCGATCAGCCTGACCATCGGAGTCGGCTACAACACCGAGGCCGACTTCAAGTTCAGCTTCGCAACCTCCTACGACAACCTGAACGGGAAGGCCCGAAGCATCGGCTTTCAGGGCGAGTTCAGCGGGATTCTCAGCCGGCTCCAGTTGCTGGCGCGAACGCCGCGGCTGTTCGGGGCCAGCGTTCCGGCTCTGAGCAACCTGCTCTGGGAACGCGAGGAAAAGGAAGGATTCACCGTCGAACGCAAGTCCGCGGCGTTGCGGGTGGACCGCCGCGTGAATCAGAGATGGCGCGGCTTTCTTCGCTACAACCTGCAACGCGTCGATCTGTTGGATGTGCTCGACCCGGGCGCTCCCGCCGAGGAGCGGGAGGAGGACATCATCCTGGGCGACGTCGGCGCGGGCCTTTTCCGGGTCACTCGCGACAGTCTGCTGCTCCCGACCCGGGGCAACTATCTCGAACTGGGCTTTCGATTCTTTGCCAAGCCGCTGCTGTCGGAAGCGGACTTCATCAAGGCCCAGCTCACCGAATCCCAGATGTGGACCTTTCGAAACGGGACCGCATTCGTCACCGTCTTCCGCATCGGGTTCGCTCCACCCTTGGGCAGTACCGAAGAGGTACCGATCTCGGAGCGCTTCTTCGCCGGCGGCGACTCGACGAACCGCGGCTTCGGCCGGGACGAGCTCGGCCCCAAGACCGATTCCGGCGTACCCCTCGGCGGCGAAGGGCTGCTGCTCTTCAACGAAGAATTCCGCTTCCCGATCTGGCGTCGTATGAGGCTCAAGGGGACCGCGTTCTACGACGCCGGAAACGTGTACTTTTCGCTTTCCGACTTCGATCCCACGAACTTACGGCACACGCTGGGCGGTGGGCTGAGGCTGGAGACCCCGATCGGTCCCATCCGGGCCGAGTACGGTTGGAAGCTCGATCGAGAGGAAGGGGAGAGCAGCGGACAGTTCCACTTTGCCATCGGCGCGGTCTACTGAGTGACCCCCTCCCGGGACGGAGCAAGGGATTCGCACCGACGACGGATCGACGGGTGAGGACCCGCACGCGGCCGGATCAGGCCATCGAGCACCTCAGGCCGGCGTGCGCACGCGTCAAAGTGATGCGTAGCTTGTGCTTGGCCTCGCGCTCCAACTGGCGCACGCGCTCGCGACTGAGATTGAGGGATTTTCCGATCTGTTCCAGGGTGAGCTCTTCGCCGCCCAGCAGACCGTACCGGTTCCGGATGATGTGACGTTCGCGGGCGTCGAGGTCGATCAGGGCTCTCCGCACCAGACCGCGGATCTCCTTGACATAGAGCCGGTCTTCCTGATTGACCGAACTACGGTCCGCGAGGAGGGCGCCGAGGCGGCAACCCTCGTCCTTGTCGATGAAATCGTCAATGGACCGTTCTCGCTGCAGCAGTGGGATGATCATGAATTATCTCCCGCAGCCCCTCACATCGAAAGGAACAGCAACCGGCGTGCCGGAATTTCGTCCCGGGCGTTATTCTGCGCGCTAACGTCGACTGCCGACGGATGGGTGCTGTGATCGCCCCGCGCCGCCCGTTTGACGCGGCTCAGAGTTAAAAAGTCGCTACCCTGTAATTCCTACAGGATTGGTAGAGATGATTCTCTGGCCGTGAACGTTCCGCGTCTGTATGGCGCTCCCTGACCGTGCGGGGCGCAAGATTGGCATGCCTGGGAGCCTGTCCGAGTAATCCCTCGGCCAGGATCCCGTGCGTGCTACTCTGTGCCGTCTCAGGAGGACACCGCTTGGGCCGCATCCACGTCCTGCCCGACCCCGTCATCAACCGTATCGCAGCCGGAGAAGTCGTTGAACGACCGGCGTCGGTGGTGAAGGAGCTGGTCGAGAACAGCCTCGACTCCGGGGCGAATTCGATCGATGTTTACTGTGAGGGCGGAGGCCGCCGATCGATCCGGGTGTCGGACGACGGCTGCGGCATGGACCGTGACGACGCTCTGCTGGCCCTGGAGCGGCACGCCACGAGCAAGATTACCGCGGCGGCCGACCTCGAAGCGATCACGACGCTCGGGTTTCGTGGAGAGGCCCTGTCGAGCATCGCCGCCGTTTCGCGTTTCCTGTTGCGTGCCTCGACTCGGGACGGCGAGGGGACCGAGGTCGAAGTACACGGTGGGCGCATTCAGGCTGTACGCGAGGCAGGACTGCCCCGCGGAACTTCGATCTGCGTCGAGCGCTTGTTCTACAACGTTCCCGCGCGACGGAAGTTCCTACGCTCCGAGGCCACCGAGTTGGGGCACATCGCGCGGCTGATGACGCGCTGCGCCCTGGCCCATCCATCGCTGCGCGTTCGCCTGGAGCACGCGGGACGCGAGTTGCTCCACGCCGAGCCGACCGACAGTCTTGCCGAGCGCATCGGGCAAATCTACGGCCGCGAGTTCGCCGGCAAGCTGCTGCCGTTCGATCTGCTCCACGATGAGGTCCGGGCCCACGGCTTCGCGGGGCGACCCGCGGCGGCCTTGCCGCGTCGAGACGGACAGCACCTCTTCGTCAACGGGCGGGCCGTCCAGGATCGGGTTCTGGGGCACGCAGTCTCCGAGGCCTACGGCAACACGATGCCCCGTGGGAGATACCCTGCGCTTTTCCTGTTCGTCGAGTGCGATCCCTCGATGGTCGACGTCAACGTTCATCCGCAGAAGAACGAGGTCCGCTTCCGTCAGAGTTCTCTCGTCCACGATGCCACGCGGGACGCCGTGACGGCAGCTCTGTCCGAGGGAGCGGTCGTGCCCGAGTGGACCGATCTCCGCCCCGTCGCGGAAGAGGCGAGGAGACCCGACGGCGTCTCGCGGGCAGTCGTCGACTACCTCGAGCGGTCGCCGGCGCCGGGTACCGGAGCCCGATGCGCGCCGCGGGTGGAGGCTCCGCTCCCGCGATCGATCACGACGGGACTGGGTGAGGCGCCGCCTCCGGTCTCCGACAGGACGCCCGTCGTCGAGCCATCGTTACTTGCCGGGGACAGCGGCGTGGTTCCTCTGGCCCAATACCGCAACTCCTACATTCTGGCCCAGGACGCGCGGGGTCTGATCCTCGTCGACCAGCACGCGGCCCACGAGCGAGTGTTGTTCGAGGACTACCTGGCCGAGGCTGCCGACAATCGGGTCGAGATCCAGAAGCTGATGTTCCCCGTAACCATCGAGCTGCCCCCCGCCGACCGGGTCGTTCTGGAGGAGGAGGCGGAGGAGTTTCGACGCCTCGGGTTCATCGTCGAGCCCTTCGGGGGCGACAGCGTGCGCCTCGACGGCGTGCCCGCGCTGGCCGCGGAGTTGGATCCGGAGAACCTCTTGCGAGAGCTCCTCGGCGAGGCCGCCGGCGCGCGATCGGCGGTGTCGGAGGCCGCGTCCCTGCGCCACAAGCTCGTCACCTCCGCGGCCTGCCAGGCGGCCATCAAGATCAATCATCCGCTCGAGCGGAGCGCGATGCAGCGCCTGCTCGACGACCTGTTTCGAACCGTGAATCCGAGCACCTGCCCTCACGGGCGGCCCCTGATCTTCCGCCTTTCCCACGACGAGATCGAGCGCGCCTTCCGGCGCCGCTAGGCGGGACCCGCCGGCGCCGGGGAGACCCCCTTCGCCTCCAGAATTGACTATGCGGCCCGGAGTACGTATAAGAGATCCGATGCGCTTTGGAACACATTGGAGCGTGGGCGCGGTTTTTTGTCTGTGCGTATGCTCGGGCGGACTCGCTGCGGCCGACCAGGTCGTGCAATTCGAGGACGGCCGTGTGCTCGAGGTCGCCCGAGTCGAGCCTCGCGGCGAGATGATCCTGCTGTCGATCGAGGGCGGCGGGGAGATCTCGGTTCCCGCGTGGCGCGTCGCGAGTTGGCACGAGATCCGTCCGGAGCCCCGGGCGGGCGAGGGGCTCACCACGAGCGGCGATCCCTGGCGCGAGGTCGCCGGCCCCTACGCCGAGCACATCGAACGTGCGGCGGTCGCCTATCGGCTCGATCCCGCTCTGTTGACCGCGGTCGCGCGGACGGAGTCGGCTTTCGACCCGTGGGCCGTTTCGCCGAAGGGGGCCAGCGGCCTGATGCAGCTGATGCCGCAGACGGCCGAGCGTTTCGGTGTCGCGGACACGTTTGACGTGTCACAGAACGTTGACGGGGGAGCGCGCTACCTGAACTGGCTACTGAAGCGCTTCGACGGACGGACCGACCTCGCGCTCGCCGGCTACAACGCCGGAGAGGCCGCCGTCGAACGTTACGACGGCATCCCACCCTATCCGGAGACCGAGAACTACGTGGCCAAGGTCATGAGGGAAGCCGCACGTCTGACCGACGGGGTGGAGAAACCCGGCCGTCGCGAGGGGGGCTCCGCGGTGATCGTGGCGCCGGCCGTCGCGAGCCTGACCGACTGAACCCGCGAGCGGCGATCTTCGCCCTCATTCCTCCTAACTCATGGCAGTCAAGCGAGATAGAGTTGCGAGACGCCGGCTCGTTCGCCTCTCTGGCTCGGCGCCGGGGGGGGTGGATCGATCGACTTTCCTTTGCCCGACGATTCGCTATATTGTAATCGATGGAGGACGGTTCGATTTCGAGTCACCGCCGCCGGCGGGTTCCTTGACGCCGCGCTTTCGATACGAGCATGCAGTCACATTTTAGTTCCCAGTCCCTGGCTGAGATCTTCCGCGACCTCTACCTGAGCGAGCGAACGGGGATTCTCGTCCTGCGTCACGAGGATCTCGAACGACGGATCTACTTCGATCGCGGCTTGATCCAGTACGCCGAGTCCACGGAACCCGAGGAAAACCTGGGTCTGATCCTCGTCCAGGACGCGCGGATCTCCGACGGCGCCCTCGCCGAGGCGCGCAAGGAAGTCGACGACCCTTCGGACCTTGCTCTGACCCTGGTCAATCGGGGTCTTCTCGGCAAGGCCGCCCTGCTCGGAGCCGCTCGACCGCTCGCGGAGAGGATCGTCGAGTTCGTTTTCGGCTGGGACGGTGGCGCCGCGGAATTCACCGAACGGGACGAGATTCCCGAGATACTGGAAAGCGACGTTCTCAGCACGTTCCGTCTCATCCTGCACGGCATCGACAGCATGACCGAGTTCGAGCCGATCCTCGATGCCATGCGCGATTTCGACAACTGTCTTCGCGTGCGCCGACCCACTCCGATTCCGTTGGAGAAGCTCACCCTCTCGCGAACCCAGGGGTTCGTGCTCTCGCGCGTCGACGGCCAGACCAACTTCCGCGACATCATCTCGACCCTGCCCACGGAGGAAGAGGAGGAAGCTTCCCGTTTCCTGTTCGGTCTGCTGATCATGGGCGTGGCGGACTACGACCCGCCCCTAGGGGATGGTCCGTTTCGCGTGGCCAACCTCCTGCGCGATCACGCCGACCGGTGTGCGCTGGGGAAGATGCAGGAAAAGACGATCCAGCAGTCCTATTCGCGCATGCGCACCCAGAATCCGCACGAAGTCCTGGGAGTCACGCCCACGGCGTCCCGCGCTGCGATCGAGCGCGCCTACGCCGAAGCCAAGGTGCTGTTCGCCCGCGATCGTCTGGTTCCGCGCGTGCGCGACAAGTTTCGAACCGAGCTGGGCGTCATCGAGAGTCGACTGGTCGAAGCCTATCTTCAGCTGACCAAGCCCGCACGCCCCGCCCAGCACAAAACGCCAACGGGGCAAGCGTCCCACGGTCACGACCTCAACGCCGCCGACCTGCTCATGCGACCCGAGCTCGACAAAACACGGACTCGAACGGAGAAGGATGAGGCGAGCCGGGTCGCGGAGCTGTACTACGCCAAGGCACGCAAGGCGATGATGTCGGCCGACTACTACAACGCGATCCAGTACGGCAAGCTGGCGATCTCGTACAACGGTGACGACGCGCGCCTCTACTTCATGCTGGCCGACTGTCAGGTGCGCAATCCGGAGGCGCGCTGGCAGCGCATGGCCGAGCAGAACTACACCAAGGCGACCCAACTCGATCCGTGGAATGCCGAGTATTGGATCAGTCTGGGTCGGTTCTACAAGAAGCGCGGGCTGAGCCTGCGCGCGCGGCGTCAGTTCGAGGAAGCCCTCAAACTGGTTCCCGAGCACGAGGAGGCCACGAAGGAGCTCGAGAGTCTACGCTGACCCTCGCCGTCGCTCCTCACTCCGTTTGACACTCCCCGGGCCGCTGTTATAATCGCCCGTTTTCCGCCTGGGATGGGCGTCATGTTCATCGATATCGACATGTTGGCCCCGGACGGGGTCCGCTTCGACGAGAGCCTCAGGCTGCCCCCGCTACCGCTGGAGGGCGCTGACTCGATCACCGTGCTCGGGGCCCGCTTGCGCGGCAGTGCCCGTCCCGGCACGAGGGGGGCCGAGTTCCGTGCCCGGCTGGAGGCGCGATTGGGCCTCGACTGCAGCCGCTGCCTCGAGGCCTTCGAGACGTCACTGGAAAGCGATTTCGAGCTGATCCTCGTACCGGACGCCGTGGAGTTCGGACTCGACGAGACCCGCATGGACGAGCGTGACAGCCTGCTGTTCTACGCCGAGGGCGGCCGGGCCGAGCTCGAGGCCATCGCGCGGGAGCAGATTTACCTGAATTTGCCGCTCAAACCGATCTGCGGAGCGGATTGTCAGGGCCTGTGCCCGACTTGCGGGGCCAATCGAAACCGACTACAGTGCGGCTGCCGGAGCGAGCAGGTGGATCCTCGGTTGGCTCCGCTACTGGATATCAAGAAGAAACTGGGCGAGTCCTAGGAGCCTGAACGAGGTTCCCGAGCCTGACGGAAGACAGAGATGGCCAATCCGAAGAGAAGGCATTCCAGGGCACGTCGCGACAAGCGCCGCGCCCACGACGCGTTGCCCAAGGTCGGACTGTCGGTTTGCCCGAACTGTCATGAAAAGAAACTCCCTCACCGAGTGTGCCCTCACTGCGGGCAGTACAAGGGTCGCGAAATCGTTCCCCCGCCAGAAATCTGAGGCGACACTCCGTTCCCAAATGGCCCCGTCTCCCGAGCTACGGTCGCGTTCCGGCACCGATGCGATTGGGTTATGATCTCCCGGTGCGCCGCTGCCTCCGGGTGTGCAACGGATCGCTCAACGAAGGAGACGGCTCATGCCTGAACGAAGCGCGTTGATTACCGGGACCGGGATGAGCGTTCCCGACCGCGTGCTGACGAATCTCGAACTCGAGAAGATGGTAGACACGTCCGACGAGTGGATCACCACACGGACCGGCATCCGCGAGCGACGTGTGGCCGGGGAGGGGGACTCGCTGTCCCAGTATTGCATCGAGGCCGCAAAACGGTCGTTCGAGGCTGCGGGCGTCGGTCCGCAAGATATCGATCTGGTGATCCTGGCCACGGTGACGCCGGACATGCCGATTCCCGCGACAGCCTGCACGATTCAACATCAACTGGGTTGTGGCAAGGCAGCGGCGTTCGACATGGCGGCCGGTTGCTCGGGCTTCATCTACGCCCAGTCCGTGGCCAAGCAGTTCCTGTTGACCGGAAGGTGCCTTCACGTCCTGGTTATCGGAGCCGAGCTGCTCTCGAAGTTCGTAGACTGGAAGGACCGCGCGACCTGCGTTCTGTTTGCCGACGGGGCGGGGGCCGTCGTAATGTCGGCGGGCGAAACGCCTCGCGGCGTGCTGTCGTCGGCGATGTACACCGACGGCAGCATGTTCGACTTCATCTACATGCCGGGCGGCGGCGCGATCCACCCACCCAACGACAAAAAGACGCTCGAGCAGCACCTCCCGTTCATCCGCATGAAGGGCAACGAGACTTTCAAGATGGCCGTGCGCTCGATGGAGGAGGTGTGCCGCGAGGTGCTGGACCACGCCGGCCTCTCGACCGACGATGTGGACTGGCTGGTTCCGCACCAGGCGAACCAGCGCATCATATCGGCCGTGGGAACCCGCCTTCGGATTCCGGACGAACGTTGCTACGTCAATATCGATCGCTACGGCAACACCTCTGCAGCCTCCATACCGATTGCGCTGGACGAGGGGGTCCGCACGGGCAAGATCACCGAGGGCGACATCGTTCTGATGACGGCGTTCGGAGCGGGCCTGACCTGGGCCGCGTCGGTGGTGCGCTGGTGAGTCGATGCGCCTTCCTGTTCCCCGGCCAGGGCTCGCAGCATCCCGGCATGGGGCAGGCGCTGGCCGAGGCCTTTCCGGAGTGCCGCGAGGTCTTCGACGCGGCCGACCGGGCGCTCGGCTCGTCGATCTCCTCGGTTTGCTTCGAAGGCAGTGCCGAGCAGCTCGCCCTGACCGAAAACACGCAACCCGCGATCCTCACTGTCAGTGTGGCCGCTTTGCGCGCGCTGGAAAGCCAGGGAGTTCGAGCGGTCGCGGCTGCGGGCCACAGCCTGGGGGAGTACACCGCGCACGTCGCCGCCGGGACGATCGAATTCACCGACGCGGTCCAGACGGTTCGCCTGCGAGGTCGCTTCATGCAGGAAGCCGTGCCCGTGGGCCAGGGCGCGATGGCGGCGATTCTCGGTTTGAGCCGGGAGGAGGTCGAGCGGATCTGCCGCGATGCGGCAGGCCAAGAGGTCGTCGCTGTCGCAAACCTCAACGCGCCGGGCCAGATCGTCATCGCCGGGCACGCGAACGCGGTCGAGCGTGCGGCCGACAGGGCGCGTGAGGCCGGCGCGAAGCGCGCGGTGCTTTTGCCGGTCAGCGCCCCGTTCCACTGTGCGCTGATGGAGCCGGCGGCACGCCGCCTCCAACCGGTGCTCGAAGAGCTCACCCTTCGGGATCCCGCCGTCCCGGTCTACACCAACGTCGGGGCAACTGCAATCCGCCATGCCGGCGCCGCCCGCGACGCACTCGTTCGGCAGGTCGCCTCGCCCGTGCGCTGGGAGGAACTCGCGGGGGCGATGTTCGATTCCGGAATCGACACCTTCATCGAGATCGGTCCGGGCCGCGTGCTCGCGGGGCTGATGCGTCGCATCCGCAAACCCGCACGAGTCTTCAATGTCGAAGACCCCGATGGCCTCGCCAAGACCGTTGCGGAGTTGGGGGAGTAAAGATGCAGAATTTGCTCGAGGACCGTGTTGCCCTGGTCACCGGCGGGTCGCGGGGCATCGGCAAGGCTATCGCCGCCGAGTTGGCGCAGGCCGGCGCCGAGGTCCTTCTCACCTCGCGCACCAAGGAGTCGGCCGAGACCGCGGCGAGCGAGATTCGAAGCTCGGGGGGCAAGGCACGGGGTGTCGCACTGGACGTCTCGAGCGACGAGTCGGTCGAGGGCCGCATCGCGGCGTTGCTCGACGATTGTGCTAGAATCGCGATTCTTGTAAACAACGCGGGGATCACCCGCGACAACCTCCTTCTAAGGATGAAGCGCGAGGACTGGGACGGAGTTCTCCAGACGAACTTGTCGGGCGTTTATCGTCTGTGCCGGGCAGTGGTTCCGTCGATGGTTCGAGCGCGCTACGGTAGGATCGTGAACATCACTTCGGTCGTGGCGGGAATCGGTAGTCCGGGCCAGTCCAACTACGCCGCAGCCAAGGCGGGCATCGAGGGGTTTACGCGGAGCCTGGCGCGCGAGCTGGCCTCGCGCAACATCACGGTGAATTGCATCGCTCCCGGATTCATCGACACCGATATGACACGTGGTTTGGACGACGAGATTCGCGAGCGATTGCTCGATCAGGTTCCGATGAAGACTCTAGGATCGCCCAAGGATGTCGCAGCGGCAGTTCGTTTCATGGTCGGTGCCGGCGCGGACTACATCAGCGGAACCACCCTACACGTCAACGGCGGAATGTACATGTAGTGAAGACACGGGAAGCCGAGCCGCGGCGGCCACGGGTTCCTGATCACCGTTACGGAGGAGATTGCAATGGCTTCGGTCGAGGAAAAGGTAAAACACATCATCGTCGAGCAACTCGGCGTCGACGAGGACGAGGTCAAGCCCGACGCGTCTTTCGTGGATGATCTCGGTGCAGACTCGCTGGACGTCGTCGAGCTGGTCATGGCGCTCGAAGAGGAGTTCGGCCTGGAGATCAGCGACGAGGACGCGGAGAAGCTGCGCACGGTGCAGCAGGCGATCGACTACATCGGAAGCAACGCCAAGAAGTGACGAGGCGACCCGGAGCCGTTGCGCTCCGCTCGCCTCACCTTTGCTCCGGCCACGCGCTGGCTCGCGGAGGTTGGTGTTGACGTGATCGAGTTGGTACATGGGTAGGCGTGTCGTCATCACGGGGATCGGACTGCTGACCCCCGTCGGCCTCGACAGTCCGTCGTCGTGGGAAGCTCTGCTCGCCGGCCGGAGCGGTATCGGTCCGATCACCAGGTTCGACGCTTCCAACCTGACCTCGCGGATCGCGGGTGAGTTGAAGGGCTTCGATCCGCTTCAACACTTCGACAGGAAAGAAGCCCGTAAAATGGATGCCTTCATCCATTTCGCGGTGGTGGCGAGCAAGGAGGCGCTCGACGACGCGAACTTCGTGATCGGCGAGCACAATGCGGAGCGGGTGGGCGTCTACATCGGCTCCGGCATCGGCGGTCTGCCGTTGCTGGAAAGCACCGTCCAAACGGTCCTCGCGCGCGGTCCGCGCAAGATCTCTCCTTTCTTCATCCCCGGCATGATCCTGAACCTGGCCGCGGGCCAGGTATCGATCATGTTCGGTGCGAAGGGACCGAACCTGGCTCTGGCCACCGCCTGTGCCACCGGGACGCACTCGATCGGAGAGTCCTTTCGACTCATTCGAGAGAATTACGCCGATGCGATGATCGCCGGAGGCAGCGAAGGGGTGGTCACGTCGCTGGCCGTTGGTGGGTTTTGCTCGATGAAGGCGCTGTCGACACGCAACGAGGAGCCGGAGAAGGCCAGCCGCCCGTTCGATGCCCAGCGCGATGGCTTCGTGGTGGGCGAGGGAGCGGGAATTCTGATGCTCGAGGAGCGCGATGCGGCCGTGGCCCGCGGCGCGCGTATCTATGCCGAAATCACCGGCTACGGCCTGAGCGGCGACGCCTACCACATCTCGGCGCCGTCCGTAGACGGCAACGGGGCGATTCGGGCCATGCGCATGGCTCTCGATGTCGCCGGTCTCGAACCGCGAGTCGTGGACTACATCAACACTCACGGAACATCCACGCCCGCCGGCGACCGAATCGAGATCATGGCGATCAAACAGGTGTTCGGCGACCACAGCCGCAAGCTCGTCGCGAGCTCGACCAAATCGATGACCGGCCACCTTCTCGGCGCGGCTGGCGGTCTGGAATGCGCCGTGTCGGCGCTGTGTGTTTATCACGATCGGGTTCCGCCGACGATCAATCAGCAGGTTCCCGATCCGGAGTGCGATCTCGATTGTGCTCCCAATGAGTCGAGGAAGATGACCGTACGCGCAGCTCTCAACAATTCCTTCGGCTTCGGCGGCACCAACGCCACCCTCCTGCTGCAGAAGCACGAGGCTTGATCGGACCCTTCCGACGTTCAACCCCGGGGGGCGTAGCACCACGGAGAGACGATGAAGATCCTTGTTGGTATCAAACACGTTCCCGATACCGAAACCAAAATCAAGATCGGCGCCGACGGTGTCGCCATCGACCAAGCGGCGGTCAGCAAGTGGGTCATCTCGCCCTACGATGAGTACGCGCTGGAGCAGGCGTTGCTCTTGCGCGAGGCGGCCGGCGAGGGCGAGGTCGTGCTCGTCTGCGCCGGACGCCAGGTAGCGCAGCAGACCCTGCGCCAGGCTCTGGCGATGGGCGCCGATCGCGCCGTCTTTATTCAGGACGATCGCTTCGACCTGGCCGACGGGTTGACTCGAGCCAAGGCGGTGGCCGCGGTGGCTCGCGAGGAAGAACCCGAGCTGGCTCTGTTCGGCAAGTACGGGGTCGGAACGGACGAGGTCCAGACCGGTCCGATGGTCGCCGAGTTACTGGACTGGCCGCACGTCTCGGCCGTGTCCAAGCTGGACCTCGACGTAGGGAAATTCACGGCCGAGCACGGGATCGAAGGAGCCGTGGAGGTGCTCAAGGGCAGTCTTCCGGCGGTCATCACCTGCGAAAAGGGCCTCAACGAGCCACGTTATCCGTCCCTCAAGGGCATCATGCAGGCCAAGAAGAAGCCGATTGCGACGAAGCAACCGTCCGACGTCGGCATCGAAGACGCCGAGCTGGGGGCGGACAAGATGCTGGTCTGGGAGTCACTCGAGCTGCCGCCCGAGCGCGGAGGAGGCAAGCTGATCGACGGCGAACCTGAGGGAGCGGCACGCGAGCTTGTGAGATTGTTGCACGAAGAAGCGAAGGTGATCTGATGGCAGGCAACATCCTTGTATTCGTCGAGCGGCGGGGCGGACAGATCAAGCGACCGTCGCTGGAATCCATCGGGGCCGCGCGCGGCCTGGCCGGCACGCTGGGCGGAAGCCTGGACGCGCTGGCTCTGGGTCCGGGCGCCGGCGACTGCGCCGGTGAGCTGGCCGGCTATGGCGTCGAGCGCCTGTACTGCGTCGAGGATCCGGCAGTCGAGATGTACGCTCCGGAGGCCTACGCCGCGTGCGTGGCGGAGGCTGCCAAGAGCTCCCAGGCCACGGTTCTGCTGCTCCCGGCCACGGTGATGGGCAAGGACGTTGCGGCCCGCGCGGCTGCGCGGCTGGGAACTGCGTGCGCCAGTGATCTGGTCGAGATCGAGGTCAAACAGGACGGCACGCTCAGCGGCAAGCGGCCCGTGTACTCGGGCCAGGCGTTCGCGCGCGTTTCGATCCCCAAGGCACGGCCGGCGATGGCTACGCTGAGGCCGAACGTCTTTTCCGCGGGAGAGGCGGAGGAGGGGCGTCAGGCCGAGGTGATCTCCTTGCCACTGCCCCTGGCGCCGGAGCAGATTCGCGTGCGGACCGTGGAGATCAAGAAGGCCGCCGAGGAGGAGCTCGACGTCTCCGAGGCCTCGATCGTCGTCGCCGGAGGCCGCGGCCTGAAAGACCCCGAGAACTTCTCGCTGGTGCGAGAGTTGGCCCAGGCGCTGGGTGGTGCGGTCGGAGCCTCGCGCGCAGTCGTCGATGTCGGCTGGATCGAGCACGCCCACCAGGTCGGCCAGACCGGCAAGGTGGTCTCGCCCACGCTCTACATCGCCTGCGGAATCTCGGGCGCGATTCAGCACCTGGCGGGAATGTCGTCGTCGAAGGTGATCGTGGCGATCAACAAGGATCCCGAGGCGCCGATCTTCGGCGTGGCCGATTACGGCATCGTCGGCGACCTGCTCGAGATCGTCCCCGCGATGACGCGAGCCGTGAAGGAGCAGAACGGCTGAGACGCGGTCCGCGCCGTCACACCTCGTCGTGGAAGAACTCGCCGACGGCCTGGATACGGTCCTCGTAATCGTCCGGGTAGAGGAACCAGGTCGCCGCCGAGATCGACGATAGAAGCGAATTCCCGTCCTGGGGCGTGAAGCAGTAACCCACAATCTCGTTGCCATTGCGGACGGTGAGCGTCGGAAGCGCCACGACGCAGACGTTCAAGATCCGTCCGTAGTGCCCCTGATCCCGTCCGAACGAGAAGACCGAATTGGCGGAGTTCTTGTACGTCACCGCCATTCGGGGATTGTCCTGGATCCCTTCCTGGAGCTTCTCCACGGTGGTCGGATTGTTGACCCGAATGTCGAAGAAGATCGTGTGCATGTACTGCGTGTTGAGCTTGATCGCCGAGGAGAACAGGTTGAGGTCGTAGCCCATGGTCTGGAACAGGTGCCAAGCATCCCGCGCGTGGTGGGTGCCGAAGCGAGCGTCCTTGTGCCTACCCACCTGTGGCGAGGGGACAAAGCTGCCGTCCTGTGAGATGTCATTGGACCGGCGCATGCACACGAAACGACCCTCGATCAAGTTTTCGAGGCCCCCGTCGGCCAGGGCCAAGGTGTGGATCAGGATCGACAGATTGTGCGTGTTGCACGAAACGACCTGGATGAACTGATCCTCACCCTTGATCAGCGCGCGGTCGTTGATGCCCCGGGCGTAGGGTTTGCCGAAGCCGAACTCACTGCCCTGGGCAATGAAGCCCTGCGTGTTCGATGTGTATTTTTCGTAGAACTCGGTCTTGTTCTGGGTACCGACACCGCTCGGCGTGCAGTCGATTACGACGCCCGCGCGCTGGATCGCTTCCTTGGTCTCGAAGGTGGGCTCCATTCCGAGATCCTGAAAGCCCTTGTACGCGCTGTCGTCGACGCAGAGCTTCGCCCCCTTCTTGATCAGGCTCAAGACCTTGGAGCGGTCCGTCAGCAGGGGAGTTCGCTTGTGAAACGTAATCTCGTCGATCCCCAAGTCGCTCTTCATGGCTGCAAGCAGTCCGGTCAGCGGCTCGCCGATCGTACCGGTACCAATGACGTGGACAGTGGCGTTGGCACTCATGGGTTGTTGACCCTCCTTCGTGCGGAAAAAGGCGCTTGCCCAGGGTCCGCCGATACCAAAGTACGTTTGATGACCGACTATGCCATCGCGATCGAGCAAGTGTCAATCGGGAGCGGGCCTCGTGGGTCTCCTTGACACCGATCAAGGCTGTTCCTAGAATTCCAAAACACCCGTAAGTCAATTGCTTGGAGCCATTCATTGGGTGAACACGAGAGTTGCGCGATCCCCTCGATGGCCGTCAGGGAGCTGCTGACCGACGAAGCGGCGGAGGGATTGAACCTCGTTCTCGTGTCGGGTGCCGGTGGACTGGAGAACATCGTCAATCGGCCCAGGATCCAGAAGCCCGGTCTGGCTCTTGCCGGCTTTCTCGAGTACATCCACCCCGGTCGGATCCAGATTCTCGGTAAGTCGGAGTTCACCTTTCTCTCCGAACGGCCGCCGACCGAGCGATCGCGAATCATCTCCCAACTGTGCCGCCAGGGAGGTAGCTGCTTCATCCTGACCTCGGGACTCGAGCCGCCCACAGAGATGATCGAGGAGACCGACAGACACGACGTGCCGCTTCTGCGCACGAACCTGTCGTCCTCGTCGATGATCGACCACCTGACCCGTTTCCTGGAGGATCGCCTGGCACCGCGCGTGGTGATCCACGGCGTGCTGCTGGACGTCTACGGTCTCGGGGTTCTGCTGTTCGGGGACAGCGGGGTGGGCAAGAGCGAGTGTGCGCTGGATCTCGTCGTTCGCGGGCACCGGCTGGTCTCGGACGACGTGGTCGAGATCAAGCGCCGGAGCGAGGTGCTCATCGGGACCGGTCCCGAGCTGACGCGCTACCACATGGAACTGCGCGGCGTCGGCATCGGCAAAGTGAAGGATCTGTTCGGCGTGGCCGCCGTACGGATGACGAAGTTCGTCGAGTACGTCATCCGCCTGGATCCCTGGCGGGCCGGAAAGAAGTACGATCGCCTCGGTCTGGACGAAAAGACCCACGAGATCCTGGGGATCAAGCTGCCCTTCGTGGAAATGCCGGTTGGTCCGGGTCGAAACCTCTCCGTGCTGATCGAGGTGGCGGCGCGCAACCACCTGCTCAAGCTGAAGGGTTACCACCCGGCTCGCCAGCTGGCGCGTCGCCTGGGCGAGAAACTCCACCCCCATCGAGCCAACCACGAAGACGAGGAAGAAGAAGCCCGTGCCGCCTTCGGTCGCGGCCGCCCCGAAGAAGGAGAGCCCTGAGTGAGCGTGCATCGCCTGGTGGTGATCACCGGCCTGTCCGGTTCGGGGAAGTCCCTGGCGGCCAAGTGCTTTGAGGATCTCGGTTTCTTCTGCGTCGACAATCTTCCCGTCGGACTCATCCCCCCATTCTGCGAGCTCATTCAACGCGGTGGCGAGCAGATACCGCTGGCCGTGCTGGTCGTCGACGCCCGTGAACGGGGCTTTCTGGAACAGGTACCGGAGATACTGCGTGGCCTGAGAGGCACCGACATTCCGTTCGAGGTCCTGTTTTTCGATTGCGCGGACGACGTGCTGAAGCGCCGCTTCAGCGAAACGCGACGGCCTCACCCGATGACGGCGCCCGCGGGCACGCTCGAGCAGGCCATCGACGCCGAGCGCGCCGTCCTCGGGCCGCTGCGAGACATGGCGGACCGCATCATCGACACCTCCGACTACACCTCGCACCAGCTACGTGCCTTTCTGACCAACGCCTACGGCAGCGACTCGGCCAAGGGCTCGCCCAGCGTCAACGTGGAGTCGTTCGGATTCAAGTACGGCGTGCCAGCCCAGGCCGACCTTCTCTTCGACGTGCGCTTCTTGCCCAATCCGTACTTCGTCGACGAACTGCGTCATCTGGACGGCCGAGGGGACCCGGTACAGAACTTTCTGTCGAAAACGGAGCTGACGGCGCAATTCATGACGCGGCTGGAACAGTTCCTCGAGTTCTTGATCCCGCTCTACGCCGCGGAGGGCAAGACCTATCTCACGGTCGCTCTCGGCTGCACCGGTGGCAAGCATCGTTCGGTCGCCCTGGCAGAGCGACTGGGAACGTTCCTCGCCGAGAATGGGTTGCCGTATTCCGTCAGTCACCGAGACCTGGGCAAGGAGTAGCTGGCGAGACCGCGTGGCTCGCGAGTCGGAGGACAAAAACATGCTTGGCATGCTCGTCGTCAGCCATGGTCGCCTCGCCGAGGAGTTGGTCCAGGCCGCGCAGACGATCGTCGGCCCTGTGGAAGGGCTCGAGGCGATTTCGATCGGCTGGAACGATGAGGTCGAATCCGCGGGAAGATTGATCGAGGAAGCTCTGGGGCGTATCGATCGCGGAAAAGGAGTGCTGGTGCTCACCGACATGTTCGGCGGCACGCCGACCAATCTCGGACTCTCGCTGCACGAGCGGGGCAAGATCGAGATCGTCACCGGCGTCAATCTGCCGATGCTGATTAAATTCGCCAACCTCCGCGAGGAAATGGAGCTGCACGACGCGGCGGCGAGGATCGCCGAGCAGGGCCGCGAGGCGATCCACGTAGCATCGCACGTCCTCGATTCCGCGCATCAGGAGCCGGGCGAGGAGGACCGGTGAGCGAGATCGACGTCCAGATCGTCAATCGCCTCGGGTTGCACGCTCGCGCGGCGGCGCGCCTCGTCCACGTGGCCAATCGCTTCACGTGCCACATCACGATCAGCAAGGAAGGCTCGAGGGTCGACGGAAAATCGATCCTGGGCCTGCTGACGCTGGCCGCATCCAAGGGCACCCGACTGAAGCTGAGCGCCGTGGGCGAGGACGAACAGGAGGCCCTGTCCGAGTTGGCGCAACTGATTCGGGATCGCTTCGGTGAGGACGAGTAGCCGTGTCCTTGCGCTTTCATGGTCTCGGGGTCTCGCCGGGGGTCGTCATCGGAACGGTCTATCTGTTGCACACCGAGCAGTTGCCCGTCGTGCCCGATCCGATCCCACCCGAGCGGGTTACCGAGGAGATCGAACGCTTCGACCGCGCACGCGACGAGGCGAGGCGGGAGCTCGAAGAGCTCAAGGATAGAGTGCTCGCGGCACTCGGAGATCACTACACCGGAATCCTCGAGGCGCAGCGCCTGATTCTCGACGACGCGGCACTGATCGACAAGACGATTCAACGCATCCGCGTGGGCCGCGTATCCGCGCGCTGGGCAGTCAAGGAGGTGGTCGGCGAGTACGATCGCAGATTCGCGGCGATGGACGAGTCGCACCTGAGCGAGAAGGGCGGCGATCTATCGGACGTGCACCTGCGCCTGCAGCGCCTGTTGCGTGGCGAGTGGGACCAGCGGCGCAAGATGCCCCAGGGCCCTCTGGTCGTCGTGGCGCACAGTCTCGCTCCATCCGACACCGTCGAGCTCTCTCGCCGGGGCGTCGTCGGTCTGGCGACCGACGTCGGCGGTCCGACCTCGCACACCGCGATTCTGGCTCAGGCGCTGTCCGTTCCGGCCGTGGCCGGTCTGCGCGACATGTGCCAGCAGGCCCGTCCCGGCGATGCGATCGTTCTGGACGGGAGTTCGGGGGAGGTCGTGCTGATGCCCAGCACGACCGAGAGTGCCGAGGCGATACAACGGCGCCAGACCTGGATCGCCTCCGAAGAGCAGGCAATGGCCCGGGCGCGCGATCTTCCCGTGCGCACCCAGGACGGCCTCGAGATCACGGTGCGTGCGAACATCGAATTCGCCGCAGACGCCGATAACGCCGTTCGCTTCGGCGCCCAGGGTGTCGGGCTGTACCGCTCGGAGTTCCTGTTTCTGACCCACTCGCCGGACTTGCCGAGCGAGGAGGAGCATTTCGAAACCTACGTCGAGATCGCACGCAAGGTCGCCCCACACCCGGCTGTCGTTCGCACGCTCGACCTCGGTGGTGAGAAGTACTTTCACGAGATCTTGGATCGCGACGAGGGCAACCCGGTGCTGGGTCTGCGTGCCGTCCGGTTCTGCCTCAAGCGACCCGACATCTTCCGGCCGCAGCTGCGGGGACTACTCCGCGCGGCGGTCGAGCAGAACCTGCAGATCATGCTTCCACTGGTCACCACGATCGAGGAGATCCGCGAAGTCCGCAAGCTGCTGAACGAACAGGCCGAGGCGCTCAAGCGCGAGGGCAGGGAGGCACGGGCCAACGTGCCGCTGGGAATCATGATCGAGGTGCCGGCGGCGGCCGTGGCGGCGGACGTTCTCGCTCGCGAAGTCGATTTCCTCAGCCTGGGTACGAACGATTTGATCCAGTACTCGCTCGCCGTCGATCGCGGAAACGAATCGGTCAACTACCTCTACCAGCCGCTGCACCCAGGCGTGCTGCGCATGGTGCGTTTCGTGGTGGACACGGCAAGAGGGCAGGGGCTTCCATTGTCGATCTGCGGAGAAATGGCGGCCGACCCGGCGGCGACACGCCTGCTGGTGGGTCTCGGACTGCACGAGCTGTCGATGCAGCCACGCGCGATCGCCGCGGTGCGGGAGATGGTGGCCTCGATCGACTCCCGGGAAGCAGAAACCGCCGCGGCCGAAATGCTCGAGCCGGGCGGAAGCAAATCGATGTTCGACGCCGGCGTGATCGATCACCAGTAGCAACCAAGCCCACGACCGGCGGGCGAGGGAGAGATGAATGGAGAGGGTCGACAAGCCCTGGGGCTACGAGCTGCGGTTCATTTGTACCGAGCGCTTCGCAGGCAAGGTGCTGTTCATCAAAGCCGGTAGTCAGCTGAGCTTGCAGTACCACGAGGTCAAGGACGAGGCGTTCCTCGTGCACGACGGCACGCTCGAGCTCGTGGTCGGCCGTGGCGACGAGCAACGCGTAGAGAAGCTGGGCCCGGGCGAGGCGCGGCATATCCTCCCCGGCACGACCCACAGGTTTCGTGCGGTGACGGATTGCACGCTGTTCGAAGTGTCGACTCCCGAGTTGGACGACGTGGTTCGCCTGGAGGACGATTACGGCCGTCAGGGTACGAGCGAGGCGTAGCTCCGGAACCCAGATCCTGGCGCTCCCTCTTGCCGCCGCGCCCGCACGCGGCTTATAGTACTCGCGGCCCGCGTTTCGCCGGGCGCCAGCAGGAAGCGATCGTGCCCGAACTGAACGAAATTCCCAGCAAACGCCGCTTCCGGACCAACGAGGTCTGCCAGCTGACGGACACCCAGCCCTACGTGCTGCGGTTCTGGGAGAGCGAATTTCCTCAGCTCAAGCCGGAGCGGGCCCAAAGTGGCCAGCCCGTATACCGCCGTAAGGACATTGATCTCGTTCTGCGCATCAAGCAACTGCTCTACGACGAGGAGTACACCATCGAGGGAGCGCGAAAGCGCCTCGAGCAGGAGTTGAGCGGGGAGGTCGAGCCTACAGTTCCGGCAAGGAGGGCCTCGTTCCCGGCCGAGCTCGCGGATTCGCCCGTGGAGCGCCAGTCCGAGGCGGCGAGGCCCCCGTTGATCGAGATCGCGGAGAGTCACGGGGAAGCCGACCCGGGCGAGGCGATGGGTGGCGTTTCGCGGGAACGCTACGACGATGCGCTCGAAGAGATCGCCCACCTACGCCTGAAGCTGCGGGAGGCGGAAACCTCTCAGCGCAAGGCCGAGAACCGGGTCCAGAAGGCGGAGGCGATCGCCGATCGCCATAGGCGTCGAGTCCACAACGCCCTGACCAGGCTGGAGAAGCTGCTCGAAACCCTCTCCTAGGCGCGGGTTGACGTTTCAGTACCTGTTTCCTAACATTCCTCCACTGCCGAGCGGCGACATTTGGTCGCTCACCCCAGGTCTCCACGGGACGGAACGGAAGACCGTGCGAGAGTCGATCGGGTCGGGGCGTGGCGCAGTCTGGTAGCGCACTTGCTTGGGGTGTAAGTGGTCGCTGGTTCAAATCCAGTCGCCCCGACCAACTCTTCCTCCGGTTCCAGCGACGGAGGAGTCGGTGCGTCCGGGTCTTCCCGGCTTGGCGGGCGGATCCACCGAGACGTATAATACGCGTTCTTTTGGGCTCTCTTCTCAAAAGCTTCTTGTTTTCAAGCACTTAAAGCACGAGTGGCTTGACGGGGCATCTCCGGGACGCTTCAATGAGCAAGCCGGTCATCCTGGTCACGAACGACGACGGATACGACGCGCCGGGACTGGCCGCCCTCGTCGAGGCTGTGAGCCCTCTGGGAGAGGTCGTCGTCGTCGCGCCGGACCGCGAACAAAGTGGCTCGTCTCACGCGCTCACCCTGGTACGCCCGTTGCGCGCCTACCGCGTAGCGGACAGGCGATACCGCGTCGACGGCACTCCCACGGACTGTGTCCACCTGGGGATCAACAGTCTGACCGGTGGCCGGCTTCCCGATCTCGTCGTCTCGGGTATGAACCGGGGGCTCAACGTCGGTGACGACGTGACCTACTCCGGCACGGTCGCCGGGGCGCTCGAGGGAACGCTGCTCCACGTGCCGTCGATCGCCTACTCCCTGGCGATCGACGACGGCGGCAGGTCGAACTTCGCTGGTGCGGTCCCGTTCGCGAGACGACTCTCGCAAATCGTGCTCGACCGCGGTCTGGCGCAAGGGGTCCTGCTCAACGTCAACTTCCCGCGAGGGGCCTATCGCGGGGTGCGCATCACCCGCCAGGGCACGCGGGAGTACAAGGCGACCGCCCTGGAACGGTTCGATCCCACAGGCCGACCGTACTTCTGGATCGACAGCGTCAGCGCCACACCCACCGACGAGCCCGACGGAGACCATCGGGCCATTCGCGAGGGTTTCGTCTCGGTCAGCCCGTTGAGTTCCAATATGACCCACGATCGCTCACTGGACGTGCTGGGGAACTGGAAGCTGGGGCTGGCCTGACGTGGCACCTGCGGAGTCCATGCGCCGGGAACGGCTGGCTCGCGAGTTGGCGGCCAGGGGCATAGCCAGCCGCGCCGTACTGGACGCAATGCGTCGGATCCCGCGGGAGCGTTTCGTTCAGGAAGCGCTTCGAGGCGAGGCGTACCGCGACGCGTCGTTGCCGATAGGCGAGAAGCAGACGATCTCGCAGCCGTGGATCGTGGCGCGCATGACGGAACTGGCCGAGCCGGACGGCACCGGCAAGGTGCTCGAGATCGGCACCGGCTCGGGTTATCAGGCCGCCGTGCTATCGAGCCTGTTCGAGCTAGTCTACTCCGTGGAGCGGATTGCCACGTTGTCCACGCGTGCGCGCCAGACCTTGCGCGAGCTCGGCCTTCAAAACGTCCATCTGAAGATCTTCGACGGCAGCTACGGCTGGAGCGAGTTCGCTCCCTACCGTGCGATCCTGGTCACCGCCGCCGCGCCCGAGGCCCCGCAGCCCCTTATCGATCAACTCGAGGAGGGAGGACGGCTGATCATCCCCTTGGGCAACACGGCAGAGCAGACGGATCAAGTCTTGTGCAGGATCACCAAACGCGGCGACGAGACGGTCCAGGAGGCACACGGATCGTGCCGGTTCGTGCCCCTGCGGGGTAGATTCGGTTGGCGAGATTGACTGCCGGCAAAGACTCGCAGGACCGGCGCGCCATCATCCCGCTGGCCACTCGAGGGGCGTTCGGCGGGGTCCTGATGGGCTTCGCGAATCTCGTTCCCGGCATCAGCGGCGGCACCATGCTGCTGGCGGCCGGCGTCTACACCGCATTCATCCAGGCCGTAGCCGAGGTCACGACCTTCAAGTTCCGTTTTCGCTCGTTGGTTCTTCTCGGCAGTATCGTGGTCGGTGGATTGCTGGTCATCGTGCTCTTGGCTGGCCCCGTGAGCTACCTGGTCACGACGCATCGCTGGATCATGTACAGCCTGTTCATCGGGCTGACGTTGGGCGGAGTTCCCATCGTCTGGCGCATGGCGCGACCCGCGACGCCGGCGCTCTTCGTGGGAGCTATCGCGGGATTCGCCGCGATGGCTCTGATGGCCTTTTCGAGAACCGGCGCGGGAGGAGAGGGTGACCCATTTGTTCTGGTCGTGGCCGGGCTCGCCGGGGCCAGCGCGATGATCCTCCCCGGCATCAGCGGTGCCTACCTGCTGCTGGTGCTGGGTCAGTACGAAATCATTCTCGGTGCGATCGAGCAGTGCAGGGCGGGGATTTCGGGCAGCGATCTCGGAGTCGTTCTGGGAGCGATGAAGATTGTGATTCCCGTCGGGATCGGCGTAATCTTGGGCGTCGTGGGCATCAGCAATCTCGTGCGCTGGACCCTCCGGCGATACGAGAAACCGACTCTCGGGGTCCTGCTCGGCCTGCTCTTCGGTTCGATACTCGGGATTTGGCCCTTTCAGGAAGCGGTGGAGCACGGCGAGCCGCGGGTTTTTTTCACCCCCAGCGCGGTCCAGGTGCTCGTGGCACTGGGGCTCCTGGCGGCCGGTCTCGGCATGACACTCGCGATCGATCGTCTGGGCGGCCGTTCGCGACCATCGCAGCCTCAGGAGTAGCCGACGACGTTGCACGGGCGCGGGCTTGCTGATAATCTCCGCGGGGTCGGGGCGTAGCGCAGCCTGGTAGCGCACCTGCTTCGGGTGCAGGGGGTCGGGCGTTCAAATCGCCCCGCCCCGACCAAAAATAAAGCTAACGCAGACAGTCACTTAGAGCCGCTCAACCGAGCGGCTTTTTCTTTGAGATTCTGTTCCGAAAATCCCTGAATACCACGTTTTTACCACAGTTGGTCAGCGATTCAATGCGATCTTGCGTCTGTCAACGGTATATTGTTGAATCTAAAGAACTTGACACGTTCAGGCCAGTGTGCGAAGTTGAATTTGGAGGTATTTATATGCGCTTCACCGCGGCCTTCAAATTAGCCACGGAACCGACGATTCGCCCGGAGGTAATCTCCGAAGCTCTGGGCTACGCCAACGTGGGCGAGTTCCATAACCTCCGCACCTCGAATCAGGCCACGAACCGAATCGAGCCGAGCCTACGGGAAGGCCGAGGTACGCGCTGGTCGCTCAACGACGGTCTACGCTTCAGCCTACTGGAAGCGGCGACGCGTGCGCAGAGGTTAGGTCCAGCAGAGCGGCTCGCCGTCTGGCGGACGTTGACGGACGACGTGCTCAAGGTCGGGATCCGCTCACTCGACGCGGGGGAACCCGCCATCCTCGCCTTCGTCCTCCGAGGTTCAGAGCGAATTTTACATCTCTGGCGGTCCTGGAAGTCGGTCCAGTCGGGCCTGGAGAGCGGCAGTGTGGCCATCGTGCTGGACATGGGCGGTCTATTCAAGCGCTTCATTCCGAGGTTGCTGAACGTCGCCAAGACGTACCAGCACCCCGAGAGAAAGACCCCTCGAAGGCCGCGCTCGATCGTCGCGCCAGCGCTAGACGGTGCCCCGAGCACTGCTCCCGAGGTCGCCCAGTGACTCGCTCGGAAGCATGTCTGGCGCGTCTCAACGCCGAACCCAGAGTGCGAGACGGACTACTGGAGCTTAGCAACGTCGTCCGCCGTCTGGCGGAGTTAGGAACCGAGCCGTTTCGGCGAATGCGCGTTGCCGTACGACTGCATAGACGAGCGCGTCAGCGTGTACCACGTCGAGGTTGGCGATCATCGCGATTCGCCCCTCGCGCTCGACGTTGCCATGGTGCGAGACAAGAACGGCGCGGACCCCCGAACGATGGTGACGAATCCGACCCACCCGAGCCGCGCCCTTCACTGGGGGTTGCGGCATGAGCACCCCTCGAAAATTCAAATCCGCACGCCAAGTCGGTGAACGACTCTGCGTGTCCCCCCGTACCGCGTATCGACTCGGCGAGCGCGGCGAACTCGAAACAATCCGAATCACTGACGGACGGGTCGCCTTCGTGGAAGACAGCGTGGAGGACTACGTCCTTCGCCGTGCTGGAATCGATAATTCGAGCGCGAAACAGTTGCTGCTCGATCGCCTCCGCTCGCTCATCGATTACGCCGACATCGAGGATCTTGCCAGAGCCGTTGCCGCTGCCGAAGCTCGGAGGGAGCGGGGTGCGTAAGACGAAATCGCCGTTCGTGTGGGTCAAGAATTTCGTGTGGTCGGCGGAATGTAAATTCTCCGCTGGTGCCAGACACGTTGCCCTGGCGATCGCGGATCGCATGACGAGCGCGAATCCCGTCGCATGGCCGTCGTACCGAGACATAGCAGCGCGTACCGGAATATCTGAGCGCCGGGTCGGACCGTACGTGAATGAGTTATGTGGACCAGGATCAGGCATCTTCCAGGCAACGTATCGCAAGGGAGCCAAGCGCAAGATCAGAGAGTATCGCCTCGCGATTGAAAACGGCCAAAGCGTCCTGTTTGAAAAACGCCAAATTGACTCTTTCAAAAAAGGACAAGATGGCGCTTTCGGAACAGGACAAAACGTCGCTTTTGAAAAAGGACAGTTTGGTATTAGGAAAACGCCAAAACGGTCGGAAGAAAAGGACGATCTGGCATGCCAAGTAGTCTCAGGAAGTAGTACCAGAGAAGTAGTGTGTACCGCACACTGGCGAGAACGCGCTCCGGAAGCGTTCGTCAAGCTCTACCATCAGCACTTCAAAGGTCGGCGCAATAACCCGGACGCGACCCTCGCAGAATTCCTGAAAAACGGACTCGACCAGAACGGCGTGGAAGTGCTCCAGCGACATTCCCGGTGGGTGAATCACTGGCGCGAAAAAGAAACCGATCAGAAATACATCCCGGACTTAATCAACTACCTACGTGGCTATGCAGACGACGATCCTCCGACCGAATCGAACGAGGACAGGCAAGTCTGCGATGGCTGCGGGAACACCACGCCCTTCATGCAGGGACACGAACCTGACGAGACCGGGCTTTGTCTCAAGTGCCGGGAGCGGCGATCGCCCAAGTCGAGTGCTGCGCCTGAGTCCGTTGGTAGCTGGATCATCGCGGCCAAAGGAGCGGTGGATTGAAACAGTTGAGTCTTTTCCCAGATCGTTCGAAAACGCGCCGCGCGCAGACAGGCCGATCGGCTCGCTCAGACCGCAGGATCAAATCCTCGAACCTGTCTAGGCAGCAGGGGGTCAAGGTTGCTCTCCTACGCTGCAAGCTCCTGCGAGACCGGAGGTTAACGAATGTCCGATGATCGCGTAATCGGTGCTTTACCACAGCGTTTACCACTGAAACGCTCCAGTAAGCGATCAAAGAGCGACCAGGTAGCGTCCAGTCGAGGCGCACGCGCCGGGAACGAAAACGCTCGAAAACACGGAGGCTACGCAGACCCCGAACTCGACAGGCGGAGAGCCAAGTCAGCCAAGCTCAACGACGCCAAGCGCGCCAAGGCAAAGCAACGGCAGAAAAGGCGCGCATGCGAGATGCGGAAGTGGAGCGCGTGGAAGCGCGACAACAACCTCGACGGGGATCCTGCAACCGAGCAACTGATCAAGACCCTCGTCCGGTCCGAGATCGTCTGCGGTGATCTCGAAAACTACCTCGCCAACCGCACGCCCGAATCCGCGATGGAAGCACTGCGGCTTTTCGTTCAACTGCTCAGCCGCGTGACCGATGACTGCTCGCGGTTGCTGAAGATCGTCCACGGCACGAGATTCGCCGAGGCCGACGAGATGCCGTTGACCCGGCTCATCGTCGGAAGCATGGAGCGCGAGAACGCAGCGACACGAGACGATCTCGCCACCGCCCAGACCGACATACTCGACGACGTGAGCGTCGATCCTGAAGCCGTAGACGGCGCAGAGCCGGGAGGGGGGAGGGCGGTCGATAGCCTCGGAGCGATTCCGAAATCGACCGCCTACCCGAGACAGACTTGCGGCGCAGATTTTCAAAACACAAATGACACATCCGTAAACGACAAACCGGAAATCGAATCCGGACCCACACACCCAACGCCCGTTCACCCGAAGCGCAAAAGCTGGCGCGACAATCCCAATCACCCGGCGATCCAATGGTGGAATTCCCAGGACGTGGAGTGACGATGAAGCTTGAACAGAAATTTCTCCGCGCTCTCCAACGGAAGGATCCGTCAGCGATCCGATTCCTTCAATGCGCGACTGTTAGAGGCGCGACGAACGCCGTTGACGCAGCGATCGCGGACCTACGGGGGAGGGCGGGTCAATTTCACGCCGGTTCGACCAATGACGACGCTGACCAGGGAGACAATTCCGCGCTCGAATATGGAAGGCTGCTACTCGAAGGACTCGACGATGCCTGACCGTGCCGATCGCCCACGCCGCTCTGTACTCGCGATTCTGCGCTCGGCTTTTCGCGACCAGTCCAAGATGATCTTGGGCCGTTATTACAACCGGCTAAAGAAAGCTCGCGGGGGCCAAGCTGGAAACGTCAACCGGAAACGAAGCCGGCAAAATCATGTACTCGATTGTAGCCCAAGAAAAATCAGGGCGCAGCGGTCTACGGCTGGTCGGATCGGTACTCGCTTCGGGGTGTCGGAGGACACTGTTCTGAGATCCGCCAAAGAGGCCGCGATCATCGACAGCAAGCCGGAGATTGCGAAGAAAGTTATGCAGGGCGAGGCGATGAACGAGGTATCCCCTTTGCACGAACAGAATCACCATTCATCGTCCCGTGCTTGTTAGCGCGACCTAGACTCCGCCACCGCAGGACCAAGAGTCCGAGATTGCGGATGCGCGAAAGCGAAAGCGGACACGATCGCGCCCGCGACCGGAATATGACGGTCCACCGATCGCGCGACAGACAGAGACCGCCGAACTTTGCGGACGTAGGTTCGCGAGGAGTAGTAATGTGGATGACGAACTCGAACAGACGATCGATGTCATGCTCGACAATCAGAGCGGACTTCTCGACAAACTCAACTCAGCCGAAGAGCGCATGGAAAACGGATTCGGCGTGTTGGTGCGAAGGGTGGAAGCGATGAACACGCAAACCCAATACTCCCGCGGCGGCATCTCGATTACGTCAACCTCAACCGCTGCGCATGAACTTCTACGCAAACATCTTGGCGAGGAGGAAGCGGCGTATCAAACACAGATGGCAGAGATTGTATGCGAGAACGCCACAGCGTTCCCCGAACCAGAAACCGCCCTCCTAGCAGCGGAGTGGTTCAGAACACAGATCAAGCTCTGCCTACCACGTCGATTCGGCGGTGAGCAGTCAAAGCTCTATCAGCAGAAACTCGAATACGAACAAGCGCTCGGCGGACTGCCCATAGAACGCAAGACGCTGCGGGAAAGCGTTGACTCCTCGGGTGGCTACTTGGTTCCGATCGCCGTCGCTGGGGAAATCCAGAGGATGGCGCTTGATAGTTCCGTTGTTGCCGGTCGTTGTCGCCGACTACCCATGACGACCAAAGAGGTACGAGTGCCGTCGGAATCCACTGGAGTCACAGTGTTCTTCTCGAACGAGGGCGAGCAACTGTCAAAAGGAGAGCCGCTTTTCGGCGAGCGGGTATTAATCGCACAGAGGATTCACGGACGGGCCGCAGCGAGCATCGAGGTCGTGGAGGACAGCGCGCTCGCGCTGTTGCCGTACCTGCAAAATGTGTTTGCAGAAAAAATCGGCGCGACCCTTGACGCAGAAATCTTGGAGGGCACTGACAATTTTTCGGGCCTCAACACCGAGGCATCGATCAGCACGATCGCCACGACGGCGAGCGACGGCGAGCAAGTGGAATTTCTCGATTTGGTGCGCACCGCGTACGCCGCAACTGAGTCAAGCGCGATTGAGGGTTCGGTGTGGTATTTGCATCCGCGAATTATGGCCTCAGTCGTCGGTTTGCTCGACTCGCAGGGTAGACCTGTTTTTCAGCCTGCACCCGCTGCAGGCGTGCCATCGACGATTCTCGGTTTTTCCGCGTTCACGACTTCCTCAATCGCAACGAACGTGACCCGTGGCAGCACGTCGGATACGTCCAACATCTATTTCGGTCCGCCCCGGAGGATGCTGCTCGGCGTGCGGCAGGATTTGCGGCTTGACA
>Ga0255055_10000023_pt1 | contig 101826 bp, 89 predicted proteins | sample JV7_2_27_MG_FD_188633 | JGI IMG/M metagenome (GOLD analysis project Ga0255055, IMG submission 188633) | Seawater microbial communities from Jervis Inlet, British Columbia, Canada - JV7_2_27 | ecosystem: Environmental > Aquatic > Marine > Inlet | place: Canada: British Columbia | collected... | reverse complement strand
CACCAGCCGAATACGAAGCCAACTACTACCGTCAGAACAGTCCAGCCGAAGAGGCTGGGCTCAAGCAAAACAGTCTCCGATGAACCCGGACCGGTTCACGTATGTGTCAAGGAGCGTGCGGGTTGGAGCGGATGGGTGAGCCTGTGGCTATCGCTTGATGCGTTGTTTGAATCCCGCGACTCCCATGAACAGCAGGGGCCGGTTGACGATGTCGGGATCGTTGCCTAGCTCTTCTGCGATCAGGTCGTTGAGTTTCTTGTTCATGGAGCTGACGACTGCCTCGTCGAATTTCGGATTGTCCCGGTTGGCGAGGTTGTCTATCTCGTCGGGGTCTTCCCATGAGTCGTAGAGCGCCACATCGTTGTCTCGGTAGAGGTCATCGATGGTTGCTGGTCGGTTGTGGTTGTCGATTGCGTGATACCGGATGAGCTTGTAGCGGCCGTCGTAAACGCCGCGCATGACATGGCGAGCGTCGAAGTGCGAATTCCGGATCGCATCGACGAGGCCCTTTGCCTTGTCGAGCCTGCTCTCCTGTTCCAAGGCGGCATCTTCGTCGTCACCGAGGTCGATCATCCCCGAGGCAACCTCGGCAATGAACTCCATGTCCACCGCCCACAGCACGTCGTAGGTGTAGAGCGCACCAGTCCCGGGTTGCGTCGTCGAACCGCGTTCCGTGAATGTTTCCGGGTCGGTGACGACTCCGGCGACATCGAAGCCCCGTAGCTGCGGGTCACGCTGGGCTTGCAGCTCTGGGCTGACCCCGGCCCAGCGCAGCAGCGTTGGAGCAATGTCCACGGACGTGCCAACGGCATCGGTGGCGCGACCCCCGCGGTGGTCGGGATGCACCACTACGAACGGTACGTTCCATCCCTCCTTGAACGGGATCGCCCCCTTCTGGCGCATCCCGTGTCCAGCGACCATGTCCCCGTGGTCCGCGGTGTAGACAATGATGGTGCGGTCGCCTTGGCCGCTGGCTTCGAGCGCGTCGAGCACGGTCCCGATATGCCGATCCACGTCACGCAGACAGTTGAGGTAGTAGTTCAGGTACCGCTTCCACATGTCGTGGCGATCGGTGGGCATCTCGCCATAGCTGATGTCGCAGAGGCGGCGGTAGTAGCGAACCGCTTCAGGGTGCTGGTCGAGCGGGTCACCGAACGATGCCGGGAGCTTCACATCCCATTGCTTCTCGTAGATCGGGTCATCAGGTTCAGTCGTGATCTGGACCAAACCGCTCACCTGGGTATCACCGGTGCCGTCGGCGTCGAAGAACATGATGTCGTGCGGGTTGCAGAAGTTCACCGCCAGGAACCACGGCTGAGACCCGCCGATCTCCCCAGCCCGAGCCGTCAACCATCCGGCGGCGTCGGATGCGATCTCGCCATCACGCTCAAACCCATCGCGGACCTCGCCCCAGATCTCCCCAAAGTCCTGATAGTCAGAGAACCCGTACGGCTCCAACGCGTCCCGAGTGTGCTCCCCGGTGATAGTGCTGAGATGCCACTTGCCCTTGAACGCCGTGTAGTAGCCAGCGTCGCGCAGCATATGACCCACGGTGCGGACGACCTGGGGATCGAGATCGTCGATCCACACCATGTTGGTGTTGTCCCACATCCCGTTCTGCACAGCATGCAGCCCGGTGTACATCACCGAACGCGACGGCGTACACAGTGCCGTGTTGACCTGATAGCTGTCGAAAACCAGCCCGGCGTCTTCGAGCCGCTGCCGGTTCGGAAACTCGTAGCCCTCCGGGAACGGAACATGGGCATAGGTCTGATCCGTCGTCAGGAACAAGATGTTGTACATCTGAGACTCATCCGACACGACCGACTCAGCCACACCAACGCCCCTCACTCGACCAACTCGTTCCCAAGCATAGAGATGCCACCACGCGGCGATCGCGGCGTTTTGGCAGCGCATATCCGGCCGGGCGCTACATCGTGGGCTCGGGAGCAGCGCGACAGCGGCGGGTGGCCCACGCAGAAGTCGAGCTGGCCACCAGGGCCGCCACGAGACACGCACACGACTCGACACGGCCCGGATGGCTTGGGCCACAAGGCATCTCGGGCAGTATTGGGTCTGGTTCCGCGAATTCTTGTCTCGGGTCACCCTTGTCCCGGGGGGGAGGCAGGCCGCGGCGTCATGGATCCACTAGTACCCCTACCTCGTCGACGGCAACGATGAGCTCCTGGACGAGGGGATGGCCTCTTCGGTGGAGCCTGGCATCTACACCCCGGGCGCCTGGGGGATGCGGATCGAGGACATCGTCGTTGTGACCTCCGACGGTGTCGATGTGCTCAACCGGTCGGAGCGGATCCTCCACGTCGTTGGGTAGATCGTCGTCGGGTCGCCCATGGTCGGGTTGCACGGGGTACTCTCCTCGGCCGTGACCATCCAACAACTCGCAGCCAACACCATTCGCGTCCTTTCCATCGATGCCGTCCAGCGTGCCAACTCGGGCCACCCCGGGATGCCGATGGGAATGGCCGACATCGCCACCGTGCTGTGGCACGACTTCTTGAAGGCCGATCCCGACGACCCCGCGTGGCCCGACCGCGACCGGTTCGTCGTCTCCAACGGCCACGGCTCCATGCTCCTCTATTCGGTGCTCCATCTCGCCGGATTCGACCTGACGATTGACAACATCAAGAACTTCCGTCGACTCGGTCATCCCACGCCCGGTCACCCGGAACTGGACTTGCGGCGCGGGATCGAGACCACGACGGGGCCGCTGGGGCAGGGCTTCGGTATGGCGGTCGGCATGGCAATCGCCGAGACTCACCTCCGCGCCCGATTCGGACCCGATCTCGTCGACCATCGAACATACGTGCTCGCCGGAGATGGCGATCTCATGGAAGGGTTGACTTCCGAGTCGGCGTCGCTGGCAGGGCACCTCGCTCTCGACCGATTGACCGTGATCTACGACGACAACGACATCTCCCTGGAGGGCCCGACATCGTGGACGTTCACGGAAGATGTCCAGGGGCGCTTCCGGGCGTACGGCTGGGCAACGGTCGTCGTCGACGGTCACGATCAGGGGGCCATCCGGGAGGCACTTGCGGCCGCGACGGACGATCCGGATCGGCCGACGCTGGTCGCCGCCAAGACGCATATCGGCTACGGGAGCCCGGCCAAGCAGGACACCGCTGCTGCGCACGGCTCTCCTCTCGGGGATGATGAAGTGGCGGCAGCCAAGGAGCACTACGGCTGGACGCTGCCACCGTTCGAGGTGCCCACCGAGGTGTACGGCTATTTCGCCGAGGCCATGGAGCGGGGACGCAAAGCCAGATTGGAATGGTCGGATCGTCTCGCCGCCTCCGGCGGGGCGATGAAACAAGCCTGGGAGAGCTTTTTGGATCCCGGTCGGGTGTCGCTGCAGGCCCCAGAGCACGGTGGGTCGTCGGTGGCAACAAGGGCGCTCTCAGGCGAGGTGATCCAGGAGCTGGCTGCCCTCCGGCCCGATTTCGTTAGCGGGGACGCTGACCTCGCCGGTTCCACGAAGTCGAACATCGTGGATGCAAACGATTTCTCTGCTACCGACAGGAGCGGGCGCAACGTTCGCTACGGCGTACGTGAGCACGCCATGGGCGCAGCAGTCAACGGCATCAACCTCCACGGCGGGCTACGTGCCTGCGGCTCCACGTTCTTCACCTTCTCCGACTACATGCGTCCCGCGGTCCGGCTCGGTGCCCTCATCGGGACGCCGTCGATCTGGGTGTGGACCCACGATTCGGTGTTCCTCGGTGAGGATGGCCCGACACATCAGTCGGTCGAACACCTCGCCGCGCTGCGCGCCATCCCCAACCTGTGGGTCTTCCGGCCGGCCGACGGCGCCGAGGTGGCGGGTGCATGGGAGGCGGCCATGAACCGAACCGAAGGGCCTTCCGCGCTCGTCCTCTCCCGTCAGGGCATCCCGCTTCCCGAGACCCACGTCGATGTCGATCTGATCGCGCAAGGCGGCTACGTGCGGAGGCAAGGAGATGACGCGACCATCGTTGCGACGGGTTCCGAAGTGTGGGTTGCCGAACGAGCGGCCGAGCTTCTCTCAGATCGAGGATGGTCGGTACGGGTCGTGTCCATGCCATGCATGGAGGCGTTCCTCGAGCTCGACGATGCGACGCAACGCGACATCCTCGGTCGTGACCGGCCAAGGGTTTCTCTCGAGGCGGCGGTCACATTCGGTTGGGCACGGATCACCGGCAGGCGGGGCCTCACCATCGGCATCGATCGCTTCGGTGAGTCGGCGCCGATGGCCGACCTCGCGGAGTACTTCGGTTTCACCCCCGATGCCGTTGCCGATCGCGTCGGAGCGTGGCTCGATTCGCAGCCTGCCCTTTAGCTCAGCGTGATCGACGGTGGACCTGACCCCTGCGCTCATCCTCTCGATGTGGGCAGGCGGCATGGCTGCGGGCGCTTCCCTGATCGCGGCATGGAAGGTGGTCGGGGTCGGCTATCTGTGGCTCGCCGGGGGGGTCGTTGCTGCGGTTGCCGCCATTGCCGGGATGGCGGCCGATTCGGCGGTGACGAGCGGCTCCTGGGCATGGGCCGGTGCAGTGATCGCCCTTGTCGCTGTGGCCTTCGCCCGCAGACCGATCGCGGCGACCGTGCTTTTTGGCGCCGCCGCTGTGGCGCTTCTCGGGGCATCGCTCGGAGATTCGCCGCTGTTGCCCGCATTGAGCGGCACCGTGTTCATGGGTGCCGTCTCCTCCGAGATGATGCTCGGCCACTGGTACCTGGTCGATCCAACCCTTCCTCGTTGGCCTCTTCTCACGCTGGACGCCGTCGCCGGCCTGGCCCTCGTGGCGGATTTCGGCTACGTGGCCGTCACCGGACCGATCGTGTTTTCCGGAGCGGACGGCGTTTTCGGCATGGCGTACGTCGCCTTGGCCGGGTTCACGACACTCCTGATCGTGGGCGTGTGGTTTTCGCTGCGAGAGCCGACGTACTCCGGCGTCATGTCCGCCACCGGCCTGTCGTACCTCGCAGTGCTCACTACGTTCGGCGTCGTGACACTGGGGCGAGTTCTCGTCACCGGCGGACTCTAGAGTCACCGTCGATGGCGATCTACACCGGCAAGGGAGACGACGGCACGACCGGGCTGCTGTTCGGCGGCCGGGTCCGTAAAGACGATACGGGCCCCGAGGCGTACGGGACGGTCGACGAGGCCGTATCGGCTCTCGGTATGGCGAGAGCCCAAGCCGACGGCCCGTTGGCCGAGGAGATCCTCGGGATCCAGCGCCGGCTCTTCGTCGTCGGTGCCGAGTTGGCGACCCTGCCCGAGAACCGCGCCAAGCTCGAACCTGTCGTTTCTCTCGTCACTTCAGGAATGGTCGACGACCTCGAATCTCGAATCGACGAGCTGCTCGAAGACCCCGGCGCTCCCACCGAGTTCGTCGTCCCCGGCGGGAGCCCCGTGGCTGCCGCCATCGACCAGGCACGGTCGATCATTCGCAGGGCGGAGCGACGGGCGGTCACCCACGTTGCCGCGAGCGGGGCCGTGGACACCCAGGTGGTCCGCTATCTCAACCGGCTCAACGACTACTTGTTCATGCTTGCCCGAGCCGCCGAAGAGACCTGGACGCCGAGCCGGCAGGACGGCAGCACATGACAGAGATTGTGGCGGGGCCGGATGTCGAGGACGGTCGAGGCGATCTTCTTGCCGTCCCCGTCTTTGCGGGCGGTGTATGGGGGCCCGGAGCCGGCATTGTCGCCGAGGCCCTCGGCGGATGGCTCGATGAGTTCCTTGCCCTCGAGGATTTCACCGGAAAGAGCGGACAGACCATCTCGGTCCCCGGCGGTGACCTGCCGTACACCGAGGTCATGTTCGTCGGGCTCGGAGGCGAGGTCGATGCCGAGTCGCTGCGAAAGGCTGCGGGAACCCTCGGCGCCAAGTCGTCGCGTTACGCGACGGTTGTCACCACTCTCCACCAGATCGAGATCGACGGTGCGGTCGAGGCGGCGGTTCTCGGCTATCTGCTCGGGGCGTACCGCTTTGACACCTACAAGAGCGATGCGGAAGAGACGAGAAACAAGCGTCTCGTGTTGGCCGGGGGAGCGAGCCAGGACGAGATCGACATCGCGCAGACCATCGCCGGCGGCGTGGTCCTTGCTCGCGACCTCGTCAACGAGCCGGCCGTCGCGATTCCGCCAGACGAGCTCGCCCGAAGGGCTGCCGAAGCGATGCCGGATTCGGTGGACGTCGAGATCCTCGACGAGGCCGACGCCGCCGCCCGCGGATTCGGAGGACTGCTCGCCGTGAACCTGGGCGCAGAGCGGCCGGCCCGCATGGTGATCCTTCGTTACGAGCCAAAGGGTGCAGACAAGGTGCTTGCGCTGGTCGGCAAGGGCATCGTCTTCGACTCCGGGGGTCTGTCGATCAAGACGGCCACGTACATGGAGGACATGAAGACCGACATGGCAGGAGCCGCTGCTGTATTCGGTGCAGTGAAAGCCATCGCCGAGCTCGGCCTCCTCGTGTCTGTGATCGGGATCACCCCCCTCACCGAGAACATGATCGACGGCGCCGCCCTGCGGCCGGGTGATGTGTTCACCGCGTACAACGGCAAAACCGTCGAGGTGCTCAACACCGACGCCGAGGGACGTCTCGTCCTCGCCGACGGCCTGGCCCTCGCTGCGGAATCGGAACCGGACCTCGTCGTGGACATCGCAACGCTCACCGGTGCAGCCAAAGTGGCGCTCGGCCCGTCGATCGCGGCGGTCCTCGGCAACGACGACGATGCCCTGGACGCAATGGAAGCCGCCGCCAAGTTCGCCGGCGAGCGGGTGTGGCGGCTCCCCTTGGAGACCGACTACCGATCGGCGCTCGATTCTCCGGTGGCGGATATGAAGAACATCGGGGATCGGTACGGTGGAGCCATCTACGCCGCGCTGTTCCTGAAGGAGTTCGTCGGCGACAACGCCTGGGTGCACATCGATATCGCCGGCCCCGGTCGATCCTCCAAGGCGGAGCACTACCTCAACAGGGGCGGCACCGGGTTCGGTGTCCGCACCCTGGTTGCTCTTGCCGCGCAGATGCAGGGTCATTGACCGAGCTCGTCTCCGATTCGTGCCCGGTGACTAGTCCGTCCTGGGCAATTCCTCAAGCACGCCACCGAGCAACCGATACCCGAACTCCAATGCACAAAGTAGTCGAATGGCTGCTTTGCGTGGCAGCAGCCACGAATCGGAGGAGTGGGCGTGCGAACGACGAGGCGGATCTTGGTGCTGGTGGCGGCGCTGGCGGTGGCGTCTCTCGGACTCGCCACACCCGCCCAGGCCGGCGCCGAGAGCACCTTCGTCTCCAAGATCAATGCCTCCCGTTCGGCCAACGGCCTGCCTCCGCTCCAGGTGAGCGGCGCGCTCGCCTCGGGTGCTCGCTCCTGGTCGAATCAGATGATGAGCGCCAACGCCATCTCCCACAACCCCGGCCTGGGCTCGATCACCTCTGGATGGGAGGCGCTCGGCGAGAACGTCGGTGTTGGACCGGACCCGAACGCGCTCCACAATGAGTTCATGGCGTCGGCCTCTCATCGCAAGAACATCCTCGGTGATTACACACACGTCGGTGTTGGTGTGGTCGTCGCGGACGACACGAAGATGTGGGTCACGGTCGTCTTCATGAAGGCGATCGGGGCGGCGCCGCCCACGACCACCACGGTCCCGCCGCCGACGACGACCGTAGCTCCTGCCCCGCCGCCAGCAACACCACCACCACCCCCGGTTCCTCAGGCCACCCCGGCGACCGCCGCCCCGGCGCCGTCCCCGAGTTCACCGCGGCCGGTGACAGAAGCCGACGACGTCGAAGAAGCTGAGTTCGATGACTACGGCAGGCCTCCCGGTCTCTACCAGATGAGCGCCTGAGGGCGCTCTCCGTCCTCTCAGCGGATCACGCAGCTCTCGTCGTAATCGATGAGGAGAGGTGGCCTTTGCTGGTCGCCACAAGCGGGGCAATCGGGGTCTTGTTTCAGACGCACGGTCATCCACTCCTGGCTGAGGGCATCGAAGAGCAACAACCGGCCGTGAAGCGACTCGCCGACTCCGAGTACCAGCTTCAAGGCCTCGACAGCCTGGATCGATCCGATGATCCCGGGAAGCGCTCCAACCACCCCGGCCTCGGCGCACGAGGGGGCGAGTTCGGGTGGCGGCGGCTTGGGAAACAGACATCGGTAACAGGGGCCCTCATAGGGGAGGAATACCGTCGCCTGGCCCTCGAAGCGAAAGATCGACGCATGTACGACGGGCTTGCGCAGCCGCAGCGACACGTCGTTGACGAGGTATCGCGTCGGGAAGTTGTCGGCGCCGTCGACGATCAGGTCATACCCGGACACGATCTCGGCGGCGTTCGACGCGGAGAGACGCACCGAGTGGGTGTCGACCTTGACGTCCGGATTCAGTGCTGCGATGCGCGCCTTGGCCGACTCCGTCTTGAGGGCTCCGACGGATGTGCCGTCGTGGACCACCTGTCGCTGTAGGTTGGTGGTGTCGACGCGGTCTCCGTCGACAATTCCGATCGTGCCGATGCCCGCCGCCGCCAGGTAGAGCAATACGGGAGATCCGAGCCCTCCTGCTCCCACCACGAGCACCCTGGCGCCGAGCAGCTCCTTCTGGCCGTGCTCGCCGATTTCGGCGAGCTTGAGGTGGCGGTCGTAGCGGATCCGCTGTTCCGTAGAGAGACCCTCCGGTGCCGCCCAGCGACGGCCCTCAGCCTTCCACCGATCGAATCCGCCCTGGAGCGAGACGACGGTGTCATATCCCATGGCTTGGAGTGAGGCGGCTGCGAGCGCAGAGCGGGCGCCTACTGCGCAGAAAACGGCGATCGGTGCCGATCGATCCGGCACGGCGCGGCCGATGTCGCGTTCCAGGACCCCTCGCGGGAGGAAGATCGATCCGGCGATCGTGCCCTGCAGCCGCTCTTCGAGCTCGCGGGTATCGATCACGACCCACGTGTCGCGATTCGCCTCGAGATCGCCGGGCGGGATCTCGCGTATCCGGCGTCTCGCTTGGTCGACCAGCTCTTGATAGTCCATCGCGCGAGATTACCGCCCAGCCGTCAGCGCAGACACGAGATCTGGCATGGCCGATCCGGCGGGTGCATCGGCCCTGGCCGCGGCGAGCGAGTCGTGATCGGTCGGGCCCTGGTTCACGATCACCATCGGGTGGCCACGCTCCACGATGTCGAGGGGCACAAAGGCCGCCGGGTACACCGACAACGTGCTTCCAACGACGAGCACCGCGTCGGCTTCGTCGACCAAAGCCCAGGCTCGGATCATCTCGCGCGGAGGCATGTCCTCTCCGAAGAACACCACCTTGGTCTTGAGGATGCCGTCACACCGTTCGCAAGACGGGTCGACCTCTCCGGATCGCCACCTCTTCTCGACGGAGGAGCGATCGGGTTCGTCACCGCATGTGATGCAGTGGAGCTTCGATGCGTTGCCGTGCAGCTCGACGAGGACCGTATCGGGAAGCCCGGCCTTGGAGTGGAGGCCGTCGACGTTCTGGGTGACGCAACCGACGGAAAGATCTGCGGTATAGAGGTCGGTGACGGCGCGATGGGCCGGATTGGGCAAGGCGCCGAGAAATGGCGAGTCGAATCGCCGTCCCCAGGTCTCGATCCGCCACTCGCGGTCGCCGACATAGCGGTCGTACGTGAAGTCTTCCGGGTCGAGCCGTTTCCACAGCCCGTTCGGCCCGCGAAAGTCCGGAATACCCGACTCGGTGGAGATCCCGGCGCCCGTGAACACGAGGATCTGCCGGCGGTCGCGTAATACGGCGATGGCTTCGTTCAAACCGTCCATGCCGACAGCGTAGGCCAGCAGCTCAGCGGCCCTGGAACCGCCACCAGGCGTGCTGTCTCCTCAGGCGGGGAGAGAGGCGTCGCACGTGACGCCCGGCCAAGGGAGGCACCGCGGTGCGCACCAGGATCCTCCCTCCGTCATCGCAGACGAGACCCTCGTGGATGAGCAATGGAAGATGGGTAGGTTGCGGAAGGGAGCGGTCACGTTGCGCGGCGACGGTGAGGCGCATCAGGTCCGCGACCGCTCCCGACCCCAGGGCGGCAACCCAGAACCGTCTGACGTAGGCATCGTCGGGTGCGTAGCCCAGCGCAGCGTGAGCGTCCTCCCACACGCCGGGCGTGATGTCGGGGCGGGTGACTGCGGTCGGCCGCCAAACCCCGTAGGGGAGTTCGGCGGCGCCCGAAGGTGGCGCGGTTGCATCCCCGGCTGGTTCGATGGGAGGACGGTCATCGAAGGGGACAACCTCGGGCGCCGCCGGACCTTGTGCTGATCTCATGGTGATGTGATATCAAATACAACTAAGTAAAGTCAATAGCAGTGCGTCAGCGCGCGAAAGATTCTGCTGCTTGATCGGGGTGAACCGGTGGGGAACAAACGACTCAGGGACGGACGCCGGCGAACACCGTCACGACCTGTTCGTTCACCACCGGGGTCCCGGCCGGGGGGTCGGTCCGCACGACCTTGTCCCACAGGCTGGGGTTGTTGACGACGACGTTGACGGCCACCCATCCGATCACGACGCCGGTCTCCTCCCGGAACGCAGTCAAAGCCGTCGATACCGACGAAACCGGGATGCCGACGAGATCCGGCATGTCCACTTCTTCGGGGATACCGCTCGACACCTCGAGGATGACGGAGGCTCCTTGGCGCATCGCGGTGCCCGCCAGCGGCCTCGTTCCCAGCACGGTGCCGAGGGGCTCATCGGATGGGGTCTCCTCGATCCGTCCTGCCAAACCCGCGGCGAAGATCACGGCGATCGCCTCCGCCTCGGTGAGCGGGCCTTCCTCGGTCTCGACCATGACATCGGGAACCGTGGTGAACGGTGTCTGTCGATACAGCGCTGTGCCCGAAGGCTCCGCTGGGAAATCAAGCGCCGGCATCGTCCTCGTGACGAAACCCATGAACTCGTTCCAGATCGGTGCTGCCAGCGTGCCTCCGAACGCACGCTGGTAGTACTGCTCGCTTCCCTCGAGATCATTCCACACCGTGAAGTCCTCGAGCGGCAACTGGGAGTCCGCATAGCCGACCCATACCGCGGTGCTCAGCTGAGGCACGTAGCCGACGAACCACACGTCGCGGCTGTCGGTGGCGGTTCCCGTCTTGCCCGCCTGTGGCCTACCGATATCGGCACGCCTTCCGGTACCCGACGTGATCACCTTCTGGAGCGTGGAGTTGACGGCTGCCGCGATCGAAGGGTTGAGCACCAGGTCGGGCCTCGTGTCTCGCTCGAATATGACGTTGCCTTGCGCATCCTCGATCTGCTCGATGAGGTATGGCTCATGGAGGGCGCCCTGGTTGGCGAACACGGAGAAGACAACCGCCATCTCCAGTGGGCTGACACCGAACGCCCCGAGGGTGATCGACGGATAGGGCCGCAAACCGCCCTCGATGCCGAGCCGGGTCGCCATGTCGACGACCTGTTGTGGCCCAACGGCATCCACAACGCGGGCGTACACGGTGTTGCGGGAGTTGTATGTCGCCGCCTCGAGGCTCTCCAGGCCATGCGGGGTGTTGCCCGTGGCGTTGTGGACGGTCCAGATGTTGCCACCTTCGGAGCATGGGAAGCCGCAGTCGATCTCGGCGGGACTCGACTTGTCCCAGTAACTGCCGAGGGTCACGGGCCGGCCGTCTTCGGTGCCGTTCTCGAGCGCAGCAGCAAGCGTGATCGGCTTGAAGGCTGATCCGGGCTGGCGAGCACCCTGGCTCGCCAGGTCATACGGCCGTTGACCCGCCTCGAGGTCGGTGCCGAAGTCGAGTCCCGACGCCATGACGCGGATCGCCCCGGAGCTGTTGTCCACCATGGCGATTGCGCCCGTTGGACCTTCCAGGCCGGGACGGAACCAGGCGCGCAGCACCCGGTTTGCCTCTTCCTGCAGATCGAAATCAACGGTGACGTGAACTCGCAAGCCACCACCGCCCGCACACGTCGTGTCGGCCGCCGGACAACCAAAGACGGCTCGCTTTCGCTCTGCATAGTTCTCGCCGAGCCCGTACCCGTCGTTGCGCAGCAGCTCCTGGCGCACGGCGATCATCACCTGGGGAGAGAGTTCTTCGAATCCTTGGTGAGGGACGACGCCGAGAGGCTGCCGCTTGGCCTCCCTGCCGTCGACGTCCGAGACGAAGCCGTTGCGCACCATCTGGTCGATGATCCCGTTGCGGGCCGCGATGGCGTTGGCGGGCTGGTTCCGGGGGTGATAGAACGTCGGGTTGCGCACCGGCACGAACAGGGTCGCCATCTCGGCAAGGGTCAGCTCGTCGAGGTCCTTGCCGAAGTACTCCTGGGCGGCGGCCTGCGCGCCGTACGCGTTGGAGCCGTAGAAGATCGAGTTCATGTAGAACTCCAAGATCTCGTCCTTCGAATAGCGGCGCTCCAATTCCGCGGCCACGACCGCCTCACAGATCTTCCTCTCGATCGTGCGGTCCGCAGAGAGGAAGTTCTGTTTCACGACTTGCTGTGTGAGCGTCGATCCCCCCTGCACGCTCGATGACGAGTAGTTGGAGAGCGCGGCGCGGAAGATCGCCTGGAAGTCGATGCCCTGGTGGTCGTAGAAGTCCTTGTCCTCGGCCGACAGGAGGGCGGCGATGACGAGCTCAGGGGTGTCGTCGATGGCGACCGGTTGGCTGTTCCGTTCGGTCAGTTTGCCCAGGAGGACACCGTCTGAGGTGTAGACCTCCGAGAGGGTCGAGAGGTTGGGAAACTCCAGCGCGATGGCTTCGGCATCGCACAGGTATGCGTCGCCGAGATCCTCGACGGTTCCGAACGCTGCGTTGCCGCTGAGGAACCCGAACAGGCCGACCCAGGTGGCCCCCAGCACCACGATCACGCTGATGATGACGAAGGCGGGAAGGCGCCGGCCCCGGCGCTCGATGCGGTGAGCTTCGTGGATGTTCGGTTCCATGATCAACCGGAAGGCGAGAACGATGTCACAGCAGTACGGGGAACTCCCCCAAGTACCATCGACATCTCAGCTGAGCATAGGAACGAGCTCCAGATAGGCCCCGACATTGAGCGACGAAGACCAGCCACCAAGAAACCGGCCACCAGAAGACCGGCCATACCTCTACAGCGAAAGCGACCTCGACGATTGGGCTGCAGCCGTCGAGCTTGGCGCACCGGGGAGCTACCCGTTCACGCGGGGCCCGTACCCAACCATGTACGCCGGCCAACTGTGGACGATGCGCCAATATGCCGGTTTCGGCACGGCGCAAGCCACCAACGAACGGTTCAGGGCTCTGCTCGACGCAGGTCAGACCGGGCTGTCGGTCGCCTTCGACCTGCCGACCCAGATGGGTCTCGACTCGGACGATCCCATGGCATCGGGCGAGGTCGGCAAGGTCGGCGTTGCCATCGACTCGATCCGCGACATGCGGATGTTGTTCGACCACATCCCGCTGCAGGACGTCTCGACGTCGATGACGATCAACTCGACCGCCGCCGTCCTCCTGTTGCTCTATCAGCTCGTTGCCGAGGAGCAAGGGGCAGAGCCTCGCAGGCTGCGCGGCACCGTCCAGAACGACATCCTCAAGGAGTACATCGCACGCGGCACCTATATCTACCCGGTGCGTCCCTCGATGCGGATCGTCACGGACGTGTTCGGTTATTGCGCCGCCGAGCTGCCGAACTGGAACACGATCTCGATCAGCGGCTACCACATCAGAGAGGCGGGATCGACGGCGGCCCAGGAGATAGCGTTCACGATCGCAGACGGACTCGCCTACATTGCAGCGGCGATGGATGCCGGGCTCGATGTCGACGAGTTCGCACCGCGTCTCTCCTTCTTCTGGAACGCTCACAACGATCTCTTCGAGGAAGTAGCGAAGTACCGGGCGGCGCGTCGGCTTTGGGCGCGTCTCATGCGGGACCGGGTCGGAGCCCGAGACGAGCGTTCGTGGCGGATGCGGTTCCACACCCAGACGGCCGGATCCACTCTCACTGCGCAACAGCCGCAGAACAACATCGTACGGACGGCGTACCAGGCCCTCGCCGCGGTGTTGGGTGGGACGCAGTCACTCCACACGAACGCCTACGACGAGGCTCTCGGTCTCCCAACCGAGGAGTCCGCGATGCTGGCACTGCGAACTCAGCAGATCCTGGGGTACGAGTCGGGCGTGCCCGCCGTGGTCGACCCGCTGGCCGGCTCGTACTACGTGGAGTCGCTCACCGACCGGCTGGAACGCGAAGCCGCCCAGCTCATCGACCGGATCGACGACCTGGGCGGTGCCGTCGGTGCCATCGAGTCCGGTTTCCAGCAGCGAGAGATCGAGGATGCCGCATTCGAGTACGCCAAGGCCGTGGAGAGAGGCGACGCGGTCATTGTGGGAGTGAATCGATTCACCGCCCACGAGGAGCGGGAGCCGGCCGTGCTCAAGGTGGATGCCGGGATCGAGCGAGATCAGGTCGCTGCCCTGGAGCGGCTGCGGGTAGAACGCGACCCGACGCCGGTGACCGCGGCGCTCGACGGGGTGTTCACGGCGGCCCAGGACGGATCGAACCTCCTGTATCCAATGCGTGAGGCGTTGCGTCTCGAGGCAACCGTTGGAGAGGTGTCGGCCCGGCTCGTGGATGCCTTCGGTCGCTACCGTCCGTCGGGTTGAAAGGAGACCGGGTGGTCGATGAACCGATGGCGCCGCGCTTCCTCATCATCGGGCGCGGTCCAGCGGGGTATTCGGCGGCAACGGTAGCTGCGACCCTGGGTGCCAGGGTGACGATGGTCGAAGACAGCATCATCGGAGGTGCTGCTCACCTGTGGGACTGCATCCCGTCGAAGGCGATGGCGACCTCGTCGGTGCGCATGGCCGCAATGCACAGCGCCTGGAGGCTCGGTTTGTCCGACCCCGGCGACGTCGACCTGGACATGAATCGCCTCGCCGCCCACGTCGACGCCGTGACGGAGGCGATCGCAGGCGGAATCGAGTCGATGCTCGACTCGCAGGGTGTCGTCACCGTCCGGGGCAGGGGCCGGTTCGCGGAACCGAACCTGGCCGTTGCCGAAACGGAGGAAGGAATCGTCGAGATCCCGTTCGACGTGGCGTTGGTATCGACCGGATCGCGGCCGAGAATTCCTGTTTGGGCCGAGGTCGACGGTGAGCGAGTCATCACGACCCGCGAGGCGTACCACCTGCCCGAGTTGCCGGCCGAGTTGCTCGTCATCGGATCCGGGGTCACGGGTGTAGAGATGGTCCACATCTTCTCCTCTCTGGGCTCATCCGTGACGCTGCTCGTGAGCCGGCATCACGTCCTGCCTCATCGCGATGCCGAGGTGGCCACGGTGCTCGAGGAGGACTTTCTCGAGCGTGGCGTGGAGTTGGTCAAGGGCAGCAGGGCCGCGAGCGCCCGTCGCGATGGCGATGGCGTCGTCGTGGAGACCGAAGACGGGCGCGCGTTCAAAGGTACGCACGCCATGCTCGCGGTCGGGTCGGTGCCGAATTCGGAGGGACTCGGCCTCGAGGAAATCGGAATCGAGGTTCCGAACGGTTATGTGGCCGTCGACGAGTACTCGCGAACGGCGCTCCCGCATGTCTATGCGGCGGGTGACGTCACGGGTCAGATGCCCCTGTCTTCGGTGGCCGCGATGCAAGGACGCAAGGTCGCCGCCCATGGCCTTGGCCGCGAGGTGAAGCCGCTCGACTACCGCAAAGTGGCGGAGGCGATCTTCACCGAGCCCGAGATCGCCTCGGTCGGCCTCGAAGAGGTAGACGCAGCCGCCGAAGGCCGCAAGGTGCGGATCACGAAGGTCCCGTTTGCCGCCAACGCCCGTGCGTTGATCCAGAGCCAACCGCGGGGGTTCGTGAAGCTGGTATCGGATCCCGCGACCAGGACGGTGCTCGGCGGAACGGTCGTCGGGCACCACGCCTCCGAGCTGATCTCATCGATCGCGCTGGCGGTGCAGGGAGGGCTCCGGGTCGATGTTCTCGTTGAGACGTTGATGGTGCACCCGACGCTCGCCCAGAGCATCGCCGAGGCAGCCGAGTAGCTCAACTCTTCGTCAAGCCTTTCTCGAGCGGTGTCCGAAAGCGGGGGATCGGTCGGTGCGTGCCCAGCCACTGCTCCAGGCAGTGCGCTCGGTTCTCGATGGCCTGCGTAGCCTCGCGGCCGAGGTCCTCGAGGAGCTCGATCGCAACGGAGCCATCCGGTGTTTGGGCCCAGCCGCCGACCACCTTGCCGCTCCACCAGATCGTTGGGCCCGCATTCCCGTTGCGGTCGAACAGGCGGGCCCCGTGCTCTCCCACGTACCAGTGCCGTTCCTTCCAGCCCATCACCGTGGGATCCAGCGCGGGGAGGAGGGCGGCCCACGGCTCGGTGGTCGGCTGCTGGTCCTGATCGTCTGGATGCACGTACCCCTCCCCGCCGTTGAGTTCCACCTTCACGGCCCCGATGTCACGGAGCGCGGTGCGCGTTCTGGCGGCCGTCCATCCAGTCCACCATCGGACGTCGATCTCCGTAGCGGGCCCGAAGGGGCCAAGCCAGCGGCCGAGGAGATTGGCTCGCGCGAGACGCTCGTCGCCATGCTCGAGGTCGAATCCCAACCATTGAGCGGTGACCACCCACTGGTACTGGCTGGACAGCCACGAGCCACGGGGGCGTCCTCGCAGGATCTTGCCGGCGGTGGCGAGGAGGAAGAGGATGCGGGTCGATACGCCGAAGGAACCACCCCAGCTCTTGCCTTCGCCAAGGTGGAGCTTCAGTCCGAATTCGGGAACATCTTCCTTGATTTCGGCAGCGGTTGCTGCACCACGCCGACCGATCGATTCGAGCGCCCGCAACGCAACGTCGTCGAGCCAGGCCTCGCCGTCGTTTGCCAATCCCTGACTCTCGAGGTAGCCGACGAGTCTGGTCCGCTCCGCGGCCAGGTAGGTCCTCGTGCAGGCATCGTTGACGGTCTCCGCCCATGCGGCCGGAAAGACGAACAACGTACGTCGCATGCCGTGCATCCTGACGAGCGACCGTTCGTCGTAGAGCGCTGTCTCCAGATCTTGGCGACGAAACCCATCGACGCGAGCTTGCGCCGAGAGAAACACGGTGCCTGGATCGCTGGAGTGCAGCGCCACGAGGTCACCGACCACGGCAACCACGTCGGCACCCGGCGTTGCCAGGTGGTGTCGGATTCCCAACCGAGAGCGCCGCTCCGTGGCGCCGATGGATCGAACGCGGCCTATCTGATCACCATCAATACGGCGCCCGCCGCCACGGTGTCACCGGCCTGGATGCGGCAGTCGATGATCTCGCCGTCGGTCGGCGCCTTGATCTCGTTCTCCATCTTCATCGCTTCGAGTACGCACACCGGCTCCCCGGCCTTGACCGAGTCACCTGCCGCCTTGTGCACTTTGACGATGGTCCCCTGCATCGGGGAGGACACGATGCCTTCACCCACCGAGGTTCCGACCTGGCGGTCGAGCTTCGGCGGACGACGGCGGGCGACGGCACGCTGTCCGGCCGAACCGGCGGCGATGACGGGCGCCCAGAACTTGACCTCGTAACGCCGTCCGCCGACTTCGACCGTCATCTCGCGCTCTTCACGCTCTTCCTCCTCGGGAAGGGTCGGGGCGGTGGGTGTCGTCAACGAGGAGAAGTCAAAGTCGTTCTCGATGAGCTTGGTGTGGACCTCGCCCTGTTGGAAGGCGTCGCTGGCAAGGATTTGCAGGTGGGCGTCGATCGTGGTCGGGACGCCTTGGACGACGAATTCTTCGAGGGCACGCCGTCCGCGGCGGATCGCTTCGTCCCGGTCGCTTCCCCAGACGATCAGTTTGGCGACCATGTTGTCGTAGTACTGGCTGATCGTCGACCCTTGCCGGACGCCGCTGTCCACGCGGACGCCGGGGCCCGCCGGTTCCTGGTAGCGCACCAGTGTCCCCGGCACCGGTTGGAAGTCCCGAGCGGGGTCCTCGGCATTGATGCGGAACTCGATGGCGTGTCCATCGGGATCCCGGCCGTCTTGCACCGAAAGCGGCTCGCCTGCTGCGATGCGGAGCTGTTCGACCACGAGGTCGACCCCGGTGACGGCCTCCGTGATGGTGTGCTCAACCTGGATGCGGGTGTTCATCTCGAGGAAGTAGAGGTTCCCGTCACGGTCCATGAGGAACTCCACCGTTCCCGCGTTCTGATAGCCGGCGGCTTTGCCGATGGCCAGTGCGTACTCGGCATGCCGGGCTCGCTGTTCGGGTGTGAAGTGAGGAGCGGGTGTCTCCTCGACCAGCTTCTGGTGGCGACGTTGCAGCGAGCAGTCGCGCTCGCCGAGATAGACGCCGTTGCCGTGTTGGTCGAAGAGGATCTGTGCTTCGATGTGCCGTGCCTGGTCGAGGTAGCGCTCGGCGTATACCTCCGCGTTACCGAACCATGCTTCGGCCTCTCGCCCGGCACTCTCGAACGCTGCTGCCAGCTCTCCGGGCTCTCGAACGACCTTGAGTCCCCTGCCGCCGCCGCCGGCTGTGGCCTTGATGGCGATCGGGAATCCGTGCTCGGCAGCGAAAGCCTCGACCTCGGCCAGGGACTCCAGGGGCCCGTCGGTGCCGGGGACGCCGGGGACGCCGGCAGCGGCGGCGGCGCGGCGCGAGGCGATCTTGTCACCCATCATGGCGATCGCTGCAGGAGGCGGTCCGACCCACGTGAACCCGGCGTCGATCACCGCGGACGCAAACTCAGAGTTCTCCGCGAGGAAGCCGTATCCGGGGTGAACGGTGTCGACGCCGGACTCGCTGGCGACCTCGAGGATTCGGTCCATGTTGAGATAGGAATCCGCGGCCGGCGCGGTGCCGATGTTCCACGCTTCGTCGGCGAGCTCCACGTGCACGGCATCGCGATCGAGCTCCGAATACACGGCAACGGTGTGCAGGCCGAGATCCTTTGCGGCGCGGATGACGCGCACAGCGATCTCGCCTCGATTGGCGATGAGAACCGATTTCACGATGGCATCCTAGGAGCGCGCGGTCTGGTCACTTTGGACACCGCGGGGAGGGCCGCCGTTACGAGGACTCTCCTAGAGCGGGATGTTTCCGTGCTTCTTCGGTGGCAGGGACTCACGCTTGCCGCGCAGCATCTCCATGGCGCTGATGAGCTTGGGGCGGGTCTCGCGCGGCTCGATGATGTCGTCGACGAGTCCGCGTTCGGCAGCGAGGTATGGGTTGGCAAAGCGCTCCTCATAGTCCTCGATCAGCTGCGCCCGGGTGGCTTCTTCGTCTGCTGCGTCGGCGATTTCCCTGCGGTGAATGATGTTCACGGCGCCCTGTGCTCCCATCACGGCGATCTCTGCCGTCGGCCATCCGAACACGATGTCGGCGCGCACCGCGCGAGAGTTCATGACCAGATAGGCGCCGCCGTACGCCTTGCGAGTGATCACCGAGACACGCGGCACTGTGGCCTCGGAGAACGCATACAGCAACTTGGCGCCGTGGCGGATGATCCCTCCGTGTTCCTGGTCGACACCAGGCAGGAATCCGGGGACATCGACGAAGACGATCAGGGGAATGTTGAAGGCGTCGCAGAACCGGACGAACCGCGCCCCTTTCACTGCCGCATCGATGTCGAGCGTCCCGGCGAGAACGTTCGGTTGGTTGCCGACGATGCCAACCGTGTAGCCGTCGAGACGGGAGAGGCCGCAGATGATGTTCGGGGCGAAATGCTCATGGACTTGGTAGAACTCTCCGTCGTCCACGATCATCTCCACGACGTCGACCATGTTGTACGGCAAGGCGGGTGCGTCCGGGATGATCGATGTGAGGTCCTCGTCCATGCGGTCCGGCTGATCGAGCGGCGTGAAGAATGGAGGTACCTCCATGTTGTTCTGGGGGAGGAACGACAGGAGGTATCGCACTTCCTCGAGCGCGGCCCGTCCGTCGCTCGCCACGAAGTGGGTCACACCGGATTTCGTGGCATGTGCACTGGCGCCGCCGAGCTCCTCCATGGTCACATCCTCACCGGTGACCGTCTTGATGACATCGGGTCCTGTGATGAAGAGATGCGACTTTCCCTCTACCTGGTAGATGAAGTCGGTCATGGCCGGCGAGTACACGGCTCCACCTGCACACGGGCCCATGATCACCGAGATTTGTGGGATCACGCCCGATGCTCGGACGTTGCGTTCGAAGATGCGGCCGTAGCCGTCGAGCGATACCACGCCTTCTTGGATTCGAGCACCACCGGAGTCCTTGAGTCCGATGATGGGAGCCCCCGTTTCCATCGCGAGGTCCATCAGTTTGCAGATCTTGTCCGCAACGACTTCTCCGAGGCTGCCACCGAAGCGCGTGAAGTCCTCGGCGTAGATGAACACCGTCCGTCCGTCCACGGTTCCCCACCCGGTGACCACGGCGTCACCGAGTGGTCGCTTGTTCTCGATGCCGAAGCCGGTCGCCTGATGGCGCACGAACTGATCGGTTTCCTGGAAGGAGCCCTTGTCGATCAGTAACTCAATGCGTTCTCGCGCAGTCAACTTGCCGAGATCGTGCTGGCGGTCCACGGCGCGTTGGGTGTCTGGCCGCTGCGCCTCCTCGCGAAGCTCGCGCAGCCGCTCGATTCGCTGCTCGGTGTTCACCATGTTCTCCCGTTCGGCACGCCGGCCTCTCCCGTTAGGCTCGCCGGGCGGACACCCGTATGGGTTATTCGACTCCGGCGCTCACCTCTTGGATACACGATACGACACAACGGTCCACGGGACGGCAACATCGACCCAGGACGGAGCTCGCGCCGGTCTGGATGGAACCGGACGGCCAACGCTTGTGGTCGCCTGGGAGCAGACCCATGGGCGTGGCCGAGCCGGCAGGCCCTGGATGAATGCCGACCGGTCGATGGCCGCGTCGCTCGCCTTTCACCCGGCCTGGCAACAAAAGACATGGGGGCTGTTGCCGCTCGTTGCCGCGGTGGCAGCGATGGACGCGGTTCGAAGCTGTCTCGAGACGGACGTCATGCTCAAGTGGCCGAACGATCTCTTGACGCCCGATGGCAAGGTCGGAGGGATCCTGTCCGAAGCGGATTCAGGGGGCATCGTGATCGGGTGCGGCATCAACCTGTGGTGGGCCCAGCCCGTGGCAGGAGCAGCGGCGTTGTTCAACCACGACCCCGGAGAGGGTGTGGTTCTTCAACTCGCGGAGGCATGGGCCTCGCGAATGGTGACACATCTGGACGCGGGAGTCGCGGATTGGCCCCGGAACTCATACCTCGAGGCGAGCGCGACCATCGGCAGTTCGGTGGAGTGGGAGGTCGGAGCGGGGCTCGCTGTCGACCTTTCTCCAGATGGGGCCTTGGTAGTTGAGACCGACTCCGGCCGCATCGAGGTCCGAAGCGGAGACGTGCACCTTCGCCGGTAACCTCTCGTTTCGGATGAGGGAGCCATCGTGAGTCTCTTGAAGGGTGAGCAGGCCAAAGTGGTGACCCTGTTCGGCATGGTCACTGTGCCGAGCGGAGCGCGCTCGTACTCTGCCTATCTCGCTCGGCCCGACATGACGGGCCAGTGGCCGACGGTGATGCTCCTCGGCGACACCGACGTACAAGGCCGCGTCGCCCCGTCGGTAAAGGAGATTTGTCGTCGGCTTGCTCGGCAGGGCTTCTCCGTGCTGGCCCCCGGAGCGATCGAACGCCACGGGGATCTCGACGTCTTCGTGGACTTCATCGTCAACCCAGCGGCGGTGTGGGCGAATGCCGAATACGGCTTCGGGGTCGTCGGCTTCGGGCCGGCCGGAGCCAACGCACCTGATACAGCCGATCGTCATAGCCGTGTCCTGGCCACTGCGACCGTCGCCGCGATCCCGGACGTCGAGGTGCTCGCCCGTCTTCGGGTTCCGATGCTCGGTCTGATCGCGACCGACGACGACGAGGAGTCCGACGAGCTGGCGGGTGTCCGCGAGGCGGCGCCACACGTGCAGTGGGTCGTGTACCGGGGCGTGAGCGACGACTGGTGGGACGACGCCGCTCCTGGTTTCGAAGAAGAAGCCGCAGGGGATGCATTCACGCGTATGACGGACTTCTTCGCCGTGCATCTGCCGCCGGTGCTGTGATGAGGCGCGCGGTGGTCACCGGCGGGGCCGGTTTCATCGGCTCCAACCTCGTCGACCGACTCGTCGACGATGGTGTCGACGTGCTCGTCGTGGACGATCTCAGTTCGGGCAGCATCGCCAATCTGAAGACCGCCCGGGATCGTGGTTCCGTGAACGTGCACCAGTTCGATGTCCGAGCGGCCGAGCTCGCCGACGTGGTGGGCCGATTTGCTCCGGATGTCATCTTCCATCTGGCGGCACAGATCGATGTGCGGGCCTCGGTGGCGGATCCGGTCGCCGATGCCGAGGTCAACGTGCTGGGCACGGTCAACGTGCTGGAAGCCGCCCGCAAGGCAGGAACGCCGCGTGTGGTCTTCGCTTCCTCGGGTGGAGCGACATTCGGCGACACCGACAGGATTCCGACTTCTGAATCGGTGCCACGCCACCCGGAGTCGCCCTACGGCGTGGCGAAACTCGTGGTCGATGAGTACTTCGACTACTACCACCGCGCTCACGGCATCGACTACATGTCGCTCGGGTTCGCCAATGTCTACGGACCCAGGCAGGATCCCCACGGTGAGGCCGGGGTCGTGGCGATCTTCACCGGGGCATTGCTCGAGGCCAAGACGCCGACGATCTTCGGCGATGGGCGACAGACACGCGATTTCGTCTTCGTCGAGGACATCTCTGATGCCTGTGTGCGGGCCGCGCTCACCGGCGGTTCGCGATATTTGAACATCGGTACCGGCGAGGAGACGTCGGTTCTCGAGCTGTACGCAGCCATTGCCACCGCCGTCGGATCCGATGTGAAGCCGCACTTCGCCGCGCCGCGGCCCGGTGAGCAGCAGCGGTCGTGTCTCGATGCTTCCGCGGCGCGCAAGCATCTCGGCTGGGAGGCGTGGACGCCGCTTGATGAGGGGTTACGCCAGACCGCCGACTGGTTTCGCAGGCGTTGAGCTTTGATGATGGGCTCAGGGTGGGCCGCGGCCGGCGGTCGACGGCGAGAGGAATCGGCGCCGTTGTGGAGGACTGTTGGGATCGATGCTGTAGCCCAAGCCGTGGATGACGATGTGGTGGTGGTACCAGCACATCGTGGTGAGGTTTTCGGGGTCGTCGCTGCCGCCGCGTGACCGTTCGATAATGTGGTGGGGTTGGAGCCGGTAACGGCTCTGGCAGCCCTCGGCGGTGCAGCCTCCGTCCCGCCATGCCACGAAGCGGTGGATTGCCGGCGGGACGGCCTTGGTGGCATCCGACGCCACCGTGGAGACCGATGATCTGGATCGATCCGGTACACAGCAGCTCTTCGAGAGCGCTTGGTCCGACTCGGGGACCGTATTCGACCGTGGCGTCGATCCCGTCCCCGTCTCCGGTGCGGGCGGTGGCGTCGACGAACACCGACACGACCGGACCCGATGCCGTCTCCGCGTCGGAGTCGCGGTCGAGCGAATCGTGTGCCATGGCGACGAGGGCGTCGGCGCGGCGCCGAGACCGCGAACACAGGTCCCCGCCGGGAAGGTCGCGGATCTCATCGGCGCGGCCGTCGATGGCCTTCTCGAACACCCTGGCATCGACGCCGGGGAGCTGGCCCCAGAACCGCGACGACGACTCATCCAGCGTCGGCTGAATGGCCAGATAGCGATCCTGGAAGGCCTGATGCTCGTCGCGTCGGGTCATCCGCCGCTGTCTTGCCGCCAAGCGTCCCAGCCCGGCGAGATCGACGGTGAAGCTGGATTCAATCTGCTCTCGAGATGCCCCGGTCTCGGCGTACCGGGCCACGGCGATGGCACGGTCGAAGGTGATCTCCTTGGCCGCCAACCGGAAGCCGGCGGTTCGGCACTTGGGCAGTCCCCATGCTGCGTACACCAGCCGGCGGGCCGTCTCGGTGGACACGTCGACCCGTGCCGCTACCCATTCGACCATCGAACGCGCCCCGTGACGGCGGTCGACCCGTGCCCGGTCCAACTCGTTGACCAACACGGTCTGGCGGGCCCGCAGCTGCGAGATCTCTCGCTCCACCGTCACCAACTCAGCCTCGCGACGGTCAACCCAATCATCCGATCTGAACATGAGTCCACCGTATCCGGTGGGTGTGACACTTTTGCTTTGATCGGGCTCTACAGCTCGTCGAGGGTCTTCGGCCAGTCGTCCTTGAGCAAACGACTCAGGGAACGATCGGCGAGGATCTTTCCGCCGGTCTGACAGCCCGGGCAGTAGTTCGTCTCGCGACCGCCGTGGACGATGCGCTGCACCGGGGCGCCGCACACTGGGCACGGTTCGCCGAACTTGCCGTGGACACCCATGTCCGGATGGAACGCCGTCACCTTCGTCGGGAAGCCGTCGCCGGTCTCTTCGATACGGACCCTGGTCCACTCGTCGAGCACGGACTTTGCGGTTACGAAGAGGCGCTCGATCTCCTCGCCGGACAGGTTGCTGCTCATCTGTGTCGGCGACAGCTTCGCCCGCCACAGGATCTCGTCTGCGAACGCGCCGCCGATGCCGGCAAAGAGGCGAGCATCGGTCAGGGTTCGCTTCAAGGTGTGGCGCTCTCGGGTGAATCGCTCGGCGAATTCGACCACGTCGATGTCGGTGAGCTCGACACCGCCCGGATCGAGAGCGACCAGGCCCCCGGCGTCGACGATGTGCATCGTTGCCCGCCGCTTGGTGCCGGCCTCGGTGAGGAGCAAGGTCCCTCTGGCAAAGTCGAATGCGGCGAGGCCCTGCCGCTTCGGTATAGGGGCCCCGGAGTCGAGCCACTTGAAGCGGCCGGCGATCATCAGATGGATGACGATGTGGAGACCGTTCTCCAGATCGAACACGACCCGCTTGCCGAGCCGGTGCAGCCCAGCGACGGTCTCGCTGGAAACGGCCTCGACCGGTGGATCGAACGTGCGCAGCAGCGAGAAGCTCTGCACCCTGACGCCCTCCAGCCGCTCGCCGACGGTGCGCGGCCGGAGCGCCGTCAAGTAGGCCTCGATCTCAGGCAGTTCGGGCATTGGGGCTCCGGCCTGTGAAGCGGTAAAGGGCGAAGATAGCCCAGCCGTCCATGCCCGAGCACTGTCGTTTGCGGCCTGGCGCGATGAGCGCTGCTCAGCGCTGGAGGATCGCCGCCAGATCCTCGGCTGCCTGTCGCGGGTTGTCGGCGCCGAAGATGGTGATGACCACGACGTCGGGATCGAGACCCTCAGGCCCCACGTCGTCGGCCACCCAGGGGGCCGAGATCACCTCACCGTCGACGACGATGGCCAGTTGTCGCGGGGGAGATCCGGCCGGTTCCTGGGCCATTGCGGTTGTGGCGGCCCGGAACTTCGCCCGGCCCTGGGGCGTGAACTCCGGCACCACCATCCAAGAATCATCTCCGCCATCGGCCGGGCCCGATACAAGAAACGCCTCAGCGCTCTCGATGTCGGCGCCGGTGAGGAAGGCAGGCCCGACCCAAAGCACCTGGTCGGTGAAGGGCTCGTTCAGGTAGGCCTCGGTGGCCACATCGTCGACGATGGTGAGGCCGGTCCCTGGATCCACGCTTGCCGGATGATCGCCGTTCGGGTCGGCTAGTGCCGGGCTGACGGTGAAGGAACCCAGCACGGGCCGCATCGAGAACACGCGAGCCTGAGCAGAGGTTGCTGGGGGTCGCGTTGTAGCGGGTGTCGTTGTGGCCGTGCTCGATGACTCAGCGGCTGGTGTCTCATCGACGCCGTCGGCGGCGCATCCCGCCACAACCAACACCGCCAGGACCAGTTCAACCCTACGCATCATGCATAGGTCCTGGTGCCCGGCGGAGGGCTTCGTCGAGGAGGGCTCGCGCTCGTTGGGCGGCTTGGTCGTAGGAGAGGTTCTTGCCTTGTTCGTAGAGCCGGTCGAACGTCTCGGCGCCGAGCGTTTGGCGCAGCTGTTCCACAGCACGTCCATGGCGCCTGCGCACCCAGTACTCTGGAACCAAGCCGGGAGTGCGTTCCCACTCGGCTGCGGCGGCGGCATGGAACACGGTGGCTTCACGTGGACGCTCGGCTGCAAACGCTACCTCTCCCACAACAGTGAGCACTTCCTCGCGGGCAATGCCGTATGGAACGGCACCGGCGTCGAGGGACTGAAGGAGGTGAGGCGTTGCAGCCTCGGTGCCGTGGATCTCGAGTTCTATGAGTGCCGCAATGGTCGGGAGCCAGCTGATGTACTGAACATCCCGTTCCGAGAACTGCGCCGTGCCCTCTTGGAGCAACTCGTGGGCAGCGACGAAGCTATCGCGACCGAACTCGGCACGGCCCAATTGAACCAGCATCGCGCCGAGCTCCCGCGCACCCCACTCGCGGGCGGGTTCAATGCACGACTCGAATAGTCCGACCGCCTGGTCGTAGTCACCCCGCCAGATGGCGATAGTGCCGCGGAACGCTCTGATCCGGTGATCACCCTTGACGAAGGCCGCGAACGCGGTCCTCGCGGACTCGAGTCGGGTTACCAGGGTCTCGGCCTCGTCGTAGAGCCCGAGTTCCAAGAGAATGTCCATTCCATAGAGAATGGCGCCCTCGAACCGGAGGTCACCGGCGGCGAGCAACAGCTCCATGCCTTGTTGATTCATGGCCAGCGCGGAATCGAGATCACCTTCCTCGGCCGTCACCCTCGCTTCCAGAACGAGTGCCCACGCGATCGCGGCCTCATCTCCCAGTACCTCGGCGTCGGTGCGCATTGCTCCGATAGAGAGGAGTGCCCGCGCATGGTCGATGGTCTCGATTGCAGAGCTTGCAAGCTTCGTGAGAATGCGGAGGCGTAGCTGAGTCGGCTCATCGGGAAGTAGGTCGAGCGCCGACTCGACCCAGGCCTCAGCTTCATCGACGAGGCTGTTGTCTGCGAGGTAGCTGTAGAACTCGAGTCCGAGGGCTCCGCAGAGAAGTCCGTTGTTGGTGGTGCGTGCCCACTCGAGGGCGGCGCGGAAGTTGTCTTGTTCGGCGGCGCGCCATTGCAGCCACTCGAGGTAGTCTGACTGCGCGAGTCCGAGATCGGTTGGTGGGCCGGCTTCGAGGAGGTAGGCCGCGAGGCGACGCATCGTTGGGTCGGTTTCGGCGTTTCCGTCGAGGTGACCTCGGGCGTAGGCGCGGATCGTCTCCAGCATGCGGTAGCGGTCTGACGGCGGCTCGGGGGCGAGTACGAGGGACGTCTCGGTGAGCCGGTCGAGCCGTTCACCGATCTCGGAAGGTTGGAGGGGTTCGAAACCGCAGACCTGTTGCGCGGCGTGGAGGGTGAAGCTGGCACCGAACGCGCCGAGGCGTCGCAACAGGATCTGTTCGGGTTCGGTGAGCAGGTCGTGGCTCCAGTCGATGAGACCCTGGAGGGTTTGTTGGCGTGGCAACGCGGCACGGCTTCCCCTTGTCAGCAACCCGAAGCGGTCATCGAGCCGCTCGGCAAGCTGAGTGGTCGTCATGGTGTCGAGGCGGGCGGCGGCGAGCTCGATCGCCAGCGGAATACCGTCGAGGCGGCGGCAGATGTCGATGACTGCCGCCGCGCTGGACTCGTCTACGGCGAATCCAGGCCGGGTGAGCTGGGCGCGGTCGGTGAACAACGCCACGGCTTCGATGTCGAGGAACTCGTCGAACGGCGCATCTGCGGTTGGCAGCTCGAGGGGTGGCACCCGCAAGACGGTCTCACCATCGATGCGGAGCGGCTCCCGACTCGTCGCCAGCACCCGGAGGTGTTCGGTTGCGTGCAGCAGCGTGTCGACGAACCCGGCGGCGGCGTCGACGACATGTTCACAGTTATCGAGCACCAACAGCGTCTCCAAGCCCTCGAGATGACGGATCAACGCTGCGGTGACGTCTTGTGAGGGCATCGTTTCGACACCCAATACCTGGGCTGTGGCTCCCGGGATCTGCGTGCCGTCGGTGAGTGGCGCCAACTCGATCAACCACGCTCCATCCGAGAAGTCGTCGATTCCCTCCGCGGCGGCACGCAGCGCGAGGCTGGTCTTGCCGATCCCGCCGACACCGGCCAGGGTCACCAGCCGATGCGAACCGACCAGATCGCGTAGCTGTGCGATCTCGGCGTGGCGGCCGATGAACTCGGTGAGCCGATGCGGCAGGTTGCCCAGGTGCCACTCCAACGACCGCAACGGCGCGAACTCGCCCGGCAGGTCCGGGTGGTTGAGTTGGAAGACGTGTTCGGGGCGACTCAGGTCCTTGAGACGGTGCATCCCCAGATCCGAAAGCGACACGCCCGGCGGGAGATGATCGGCCGCCAGTCTCGTCGCCGCTTCGCTCAACACCACCTGACCGCCATGTGCGGTCGCCATGAGGCGTGCCGTGCGATTCAAGGTGGTGCCGAAGTAGTCGCCGGCCCGTAGCTGCGCGGGTCCGGTGTGTAACGCCATACGCACCCGCAACGGCCCCGACGCACCCCACGGGTGGGTCAACAAGCAACATTGACCATCTACGGCTCCAGCCACCGCGTTACGCGCCGTGTCGAACACGGCACAGATCCCGTCGCCGACACCCTTGAACACCACCCCCCCATGGTCTTCGACGGCCCGGTACAACATCTCATCATGGTCCGCCAGCGCCGCGGCCATTGTCTCAGGTTCGCGTTCCCACAACACCGTCGAGGACTCGACGTCGGTGAACAGAAACGTCACCTCGCCAGTCGGAAGAACCCGCGCATCCCGGCTCCCGCCAGCAGCCATACACCGCTTATACCACCGTGCCGACACCACCGAAAGAGCCAAACGACACGCGCTGATCCCGGCGCCTGGTCATCGGAAGAGATCCTCGTCGGCGGGTCGGACCAGATCCGTCGCCTGCCCTTCTCCGACGAGACCGAGCCCGCGGACCACGGCAGCCGGGATGCCGTCGGCCTTTCCCATCACGAGGTCGGCCGCCGCCGCGATCTCGTCGACGATGGCGATCTCCGTGACGTCCATGATGCGTCCCAGCGCGTCGGGTGTGCCGCGGAGGTCGAGGATGGCGGGAAGTCCGGATACGCCGATGGCGACATCGACCAGCCCTCTCCGCCAGGGTCTCCCGAACGTGTCCGTCACCACGACGGCGAGGGCGGCACCGGTAGCCGCCTCGAATCGGGTGCGCAGCCGATGCGCCGAACGGTCGGGATCGACCGGTAGCAGGATCGCGGTGCCGTTCTCGGTGTTGGAGCGGTCGACACCGGCGTTGGCACAGATGAAGCCGTGAATCGTCTTGGTGATGACCAGATCGCCCCGCCGCCTGATCACCGCCGCCGCCTCCGTTGCGACGAGCACCCGATATGCCTCCTCGTCGACGACCTCGACGACCCGACCCTCCGCCTTGGACACGATCTTGTGGGTGACGACGACTACGTCGCCGTCGGCCAGTGAGATCCCGGAGTCACGCATGGCTTCGAGGATCAGCTCAGCCACGTCGACGCCCGGCCGGATCTCGGGGATCCCCCGAATCGGGATGAGCTCGATGGTCATGTGAACCGCTCTACGAGCCACTGCGCGAACCGGGTGCCTTGGTCGGATCTCGCGATGCGGGTATCGGCGGTGTGGATGGCCACATCAGCGGACGCCAGATCGACGTCGGCGGCGTCGCCGGCATCGACGACGAGGTCGGTGACGACGCCGGCGTAAGCCTCGAGCACCCCTGCGTTTCCGGCAGCGAGGCCGAGGCCGGCCATCACGCGATCCGCCGGGCCTTTCACCGGCTTGCCTCCGAACAGCGGACTGATGGCGACCACGCGGTCCCTGGCGGCCAATGCGGCACGGACACCGTCGACGGCGAGAATCGGCCAGATCGACAGAGGAGGATTCGACGGCGCGACGACCACCAGTTCTGCCGTTGCGATGGCTTCGAGCACGCCCGGCGCCGGCTGTGCGTCGGCCGATCCTGCAAACTCGATCGCGGTCACGGGATCGCGGTGCCCGCGATAGACGAAGTACTCCTGAAACGGCACCCAGCGACCCTCGATCAGCAGGCGCGTGCGCAAGGGGGCGTCCGTGGCCGGGAGGACGGCGGAACTCACCCCCAAGTGCTTCGCCAGCGTTGCGGTGATCGATGACAACGGCGTGCCCGCGGTGAGTGCGGTCGTTCGGTACAGGCAATTGGCGAGGTCGCGATCGCCGAGCCGAAACGTGGTGTCGACGTCGAGTGTCTCGAGTTGAGCCACCACGGTGAAGGCATCGCCGGCGATGCCCCACCCGTGTTGACCCTCGATCCCCGCCAATGTGTAGATGACGGTGTCGACGTCGGCGGAGACGTGGAGTCCATAGACGCGTTCGTCGTCTCCCACGTTGACGATTGCAGTCAGATCGCCGGGCGGGAGCACGTTGGCGAGGCCGCGCGCCATACGGGCGCCACCGACGCCTCCAGACAGCATCGTGGCGAAAGGATTGTGGTAAAGCCCGTCGGACTGCACACTTACGCCCCTCATGTCTTCGGTCCCGGAGGATTCTTCGCCGGCGTCCGTCGTCGCGGCAATCGTCGTCGACGACCCGGCCGCCCTCCCCGACACCCTTGAAGCCGTGCGCGGGCAAGTGTACGAGCCCGCACGGGTCGTGGTCGTCGGCGGAGGTGATGAGGCGCGTTTGGTCTCTGGAGCGGAGGACGTTCCGTGGGCCGCATCGTTGACGGCCGTGATCGAAGCGTTGCCGACGACGACGAGTCATCTCTGGGTGGTCCACGATGGATCGGTACCGCTCCCCGATGCCCTCGGTGCGTTGGTGGCAGGATCGGAACGGGTCGGAGCCGGCATCGCCGGATCGAAGATCCTCAACCGCTCCGATCCCGACCAGCTGCTTTCGGTGGGGATGGCAACCGACGTCTTCGAGGTGCCGTACACCGGGCTGGATAGCGGTGAACGCGACCAGGGCCAGTACGACGTCGTCCGCGATGTGGCCGCGGTTGCGGGGACCTCGATGCTGTTACGGCGCGACCTCGCCAAGGGGTTACAGGGACCCGACCCTGCGATGGCCCCCGTCACCGCTGCCGTCGACCTGTGCCAGCGGGCAAGGCTCCGCGGGGCACGGGTGGTCGTGCTCCCGTCCTCAGAGGTGCTCTCCCCTGAGGTCACGGAACGAGCGAAGCGGTGGAGAGAGGATGCCAGCCGCACGCGGGCCATGATCAAGGCCTACGGCTGGGTGACCCTGCTGTGGGCGCTGCCGGCGCTCCTGGGTGTGAGCATCATCGAGTCCATCCTCGCCCCCTTCGCCGGAAGCTGGCGCCTGTTCGACTGGCTGAAGGCGTGGGGATGGAACATCTTCGTCCTTCCATCGTCGATCCGAATGCGGGCCTCGGCGCGCAAGGGACGAGTCGTGGGGGACGAGGAGTTGTTCCGCTACCAACGCAAAGGCAGCGTTGGCATCGCAACCATGGCCGGGACGCTCGCCGACAACGTCCGGTCGCGGCTTCCGGGTGACGACCGGTTGTCCCTCGATGCCCTCGGGCGCGATCTTCGCCAGCCTGCGGTGGTCTCGGGTCTGCTCTCCCTGCTGTTCATCCTCCTTGCGGTCCGCGGCATCTGGGCCGACGGTCTTCCGGCAGTTGGATGGAGCCTTCCATTCCCCATGTCGGGCTGGGATGCAGCCCTCGCCTATGCGGGTGGATGGAATCCAGCGGGACTCGGGAGTCCCGAAGCCCTGGTGCCGCTGATTGGCGTGACCGGTGTCGTCCAACGCGTCCTGTTCGACGACTCCCGACTGGCTGAGTACGCCTTCGTGCTCGCGGCCTATGTGTTCGGCATCTGGGGGATGGTGCGCCTGTTGCGAACTCTATCGATCCAGGCTGCACCAGGGGTCGTCGCCGGAGCCGTCTACATGGCGGGGCCGGCCGCCCAGAGCATTGCCGCCGACACGAGTCTCGGCACGCTGTTTGCGCTCGGCGTGCTTCCATGGGCGCTTCGGATCCCCCTTGCCCGCTGGCCGAAGACCTGGTTCGGCCGTATCGGCCGCGTTGCAGCCACGGGCGCCGTCGTCGGTTTCTGCGCGGCGTTGTCACCGCTTCTCCTGGTCGTGCCCCTTGCCCTCATCACCGTCTGGGCGCTCCTCAACATCAAGGACGGTGCCGCCTGGAGAGCGGTTGGCATGGTGCTCGCCGGGACCGCCATCGGAGCTCTGCTGCTCCTCCCGTGGATCGGGCTCGTCGACCTGAATGCCTTCGTGACCACAGGAGAGGCGTTCTGGCGGACTTCCGTGGTGGTCGTCGTCGCGATCGCGGTGGCCGCCGCAGCGACGATCGTCGCCGCCCCAACGCGGCTCGCGTTCGTAGCGGGTTGGGGTGCAGTCCTCGTCACCGGCGGTGCGCTCGCAGCGCGGAGTGCGGATCTCGGATTCGGCCGCGAGGTGGAGAACGCGGCGCTCGCGGTGGTATCGCTCGGGGCGGCAGCGATCGTCGGGGCGGCTATCGAGAGCGTCACCCGCGTTCGCGAGGTGGAGGGTTGGCGCCGGTTCGTCGTTGGTGTCGGCGCCGTGGTCTCACTCTTCGTCGTAGTCACGGCCTTCCTTCCGGTGATCGGGGGCCGCGCCGGACTCCCCGGAGATCGGTTCACGGCTGCGTTCGAATTCACGATGGCTCGACCAGGCGTGGCCGCAGATTCCCGAATCCTGGTCGTGGGGCCGCCCGAGGACCTACCCGGTGGCTCCCGGCTCATCGAGGGAGCGTCGTACCGTGTGGTATCTGCTCCGATGCCAAACCTGTGGGAGGCGGCGCTCAATGCACCACTAGCGGGAGACGACGCCCTCCACACCACCTTGGCCCAGGTCATCGATGGTGAGACGCAGCGTGCAGGGCAATTACTCTCGCAGTTCGGGATCCGGTGGATCGTCGTGATGGGTGACCCCGCTGCGTTCGAGGGCGACCCATTGGCGACGGCGTGGCTCAACGTCTTCGAGGGACAACTCGACCTCGTCCCGCTGGGAGGCGGGCTCGATCATCCAACATTCGAGAACGAAGACGAGGGTGCCGTTCGTGCGATCACCACAGGGGGAGCGTTCTGGACGAAGACGGATGCCGGGTATGAGGGTGTTGCCGAGCGACTGGGAAGGGTCACGTTGGCCGAGAATGCCAACAGCCGTTGGCAGCCCGGGAACTGGAGCCAGATCGATTGGCGCAGTGAGGTGGATGCGTCATCGGGGAGGGCAGACTTCAAACCGATCGAGCGGAGCCGTTCCCAGGCGCTGGCGGCGGCACTCGGGTTCTTGTTGCTGCTGGGTCTCGGATGGTGGGGAAGGAGATCAGGGTGAGGAGGATCCTGGCACTGATTGCAGCTGCCGCACTCGGGGTGGTGGCGTTCACAATGGTCGAACCGGCTGCACCGGTTGACCCCTCGTTCGGTACGACGGTGCCCCCCGAACCGGATGGGGCGACGGGATCGCCGAGCGTGTGGTATTGCTCCTGGGTCGACTCGGGTGCGCTGCGCGACTCGACCTATGACCTGGCGACGATCGTCGATGTCGACGCCTTGATCAGCCTGCCCAGCCCGATACCGAACGAGGAGCCCGACACGGCTTCGCTCGCTCTGTCGGCTCCGAGCGCCGTGAGCTTCGACACGGCCACCATCGTCCGCCGCGGTGAGGCGCCCGGAATCGTGGAATTCGACGATGGTCCCGCCACTGCGTCATCGGTGGTCTGGGGTGAGGCCCTGGTCACCGGCGACCGCTGTGTCGTCTCTGTGCCCAAGGTATGGCATCTGTCGGGTGGCACGACCGCCGACGGCTTCTTCCTCCAGCTCCGGCTCTTCAACCCATTCCCCGAGAATGCAAAGGTGACGGTGAACGGCATCTCCGAGTTCGGTGCGGAGCCGCTTCCCGAGCTCACCGGCTTCGATGTGCCCGGTCGCAGTTGGGTGACCTTCGACCTCACACGAGTCATCCCCCTTCTCGACCAGGTGTCCTTCACGGTCGACACGGATCAGGGTCTCGTCATTCCCTCTCTCGTCCTGGCCGACGAGAGCGACGAGGCGAGCTGGCCGGGGAGCGGCCTTTCGACGACCTGGGATTTTCCCGTCACGTCGGATGCCGGGTTGGCGAGCTCGATCGTGATCACGAATACCGGCAACCGGGACGCAGTGGTCGCCGTGGACGTGTTCACGCCGGACGGTCCGATCATCGATGCCTCCGAAGTCGTCGTTCCGGCCGGGGTGCCGTTGCGGATGCTGCTGTCCGATCTGGCCGCACCTCCGTTCGCAGTACGGCTACGTTCGTCGGCGGCGGTGTCTGCCGTCGTTGAAGCCCGTACGCCGACTCCCGATGAAGAGACAGACCTCGACGGCGTCCCACCTGACGAAGTGGTCCCGCCGGCCGACGACGAGGAGGAAGGCGACCACGCCGATGATGACGGTGCCGTGGAGGAGCCGGCGTTGGTCGATGGTCTGGCCGGGACGGTCGGTATCGTCGAGCCGGCCTCGCGGTGGCTGCTGCCGGGCGTCGGCCTCACTCCGGGCACGGTGTCGACGATATGGATCATGAATCCCGGCCCGGAGCCGGCGACCGTGACGCTCACACCATTGGCGCTCGACGGAACCCGCTCGGCTGAGAAACTTCTTGTGGAGCGCGGATCGGTACTCGGTTTCGAGGTGGCGGCGGGCTCGCGGTTCGGAGTGGACGGCTATCTGCTCGAGAGCACGGAGCCGGTGTCCGTGGCGTGGAGCGTCCGTGGCGAGCGCGGCGTGGCGTTCATCGCGGGGGTGGCCGCCGGTGGATGAAGCTGCGATCCTCGTCGCAGTCTCGCTGGTAGCCGTCGCCGCCGCGACCGGGTTGATCGCTTCTTGGTGGTGGCGGCCGGGTCACCCGGCGGTGTCGGTCGTCCGGTTCGATGCTGCGCAAGGGATCGTCCTGTTCACCTCCACCGAGTGCTCGAAGTGCCGCCGGGCGAGGCAAGTCGCGGAGCAGACAGGGGCTCCGATCCGCGAGATCACGTACGAACTCGAGCCCGGGACCTTCACTGCCGCCGGCGTCGAAGCCGTCCCTTTGACGATCGTCATCGGTCGCGACGGCGGCGTCGTGGCGCAGTTCAGCGGCGTACCCACGCGGCGGGCGCTCAAAAGGGCCGTGTCCGCTAGCGGTGCTGCCCCGTGATGGTTCTGCGCCGCCTGATGCTTCTGGGCCGATGGTCCTTGGCGCGGCCGGGTTTGGCTTCTAGCTTCGCGTCCCCATGCGTGCGTGTGTTCGTTGTTCCGGCCGAGCTACCTCGTGGCTGACGTTCTCGTACCCGTCTCGCCAATCGTGGCTGCACGACTTGGAGAGTGGGCCCGATGGTGGGGGTTATCCCCTCTGCGGGGGCCATGCCGACGACATGATCCCGCCGGTGGGGTGGGTTCTGCACGATCGACGTGTCCGCCTCGACCCTCTGGTCCGCAGGCTTGTGGAACGCTGATGCCGATCGACCCCGAGGTCATGGAGGCGGTGCGTGAGATGGACGAGCACGAACTGCGCCGCCTGTTCATCCTGACCAAGGCGCGGTTGGAGCGAGGAGGTGTGGACGTCGGCGACTCCGGACCCGAGGTGCGGCTGCGCAAGCAGCACGTCCGCTGCGGCAAGGCGTCGTGCACGAGCTGTCCACACGGCCCCTATTGGTACGGCTATTGGACGGAGAACGGCAAGCGTCGCTCGAAGTATCTGGGAAAGATGGAGGATGTGCCGGAGGCCGAGGTGCCGGCGGCGGATCGGTTGGGTTGAGACGGGTCGTCGCCTCCGTCATCGTTGCCACCGTGCGCGCGGCGTCGACCACAATCAGTGGTGGAATATCGTAATTTGAGCTACAATGTGAGGTCCCATGGGTAGGAAAGTCTCTGCCACCGGCTTGCGCTGCAAGACCTGTGGCGACGAATCAGTCATTCAGATCGGGTTGACGCTCCCCGACGGAACCGAGGTGCTCTTCTGTTCCTGTCACCGCTGCGAGTCCAAATGGTGGGACCGCGACGGCGAGCAGCTCGATCTCGACGCTGTGGTGGATCTCTCCGGCGCCTGAGCGGCCGGATTCCGCCCCTGGTCTAGCCATGACCCCTCACTAGCCTCCCGGGCGATGTCCGCTCCCACTGCCCGGCCTGCTGAGGCGCCTGCGTCGCCTCCCCGCGCCGCTCCGGTGCGTGCCGGCGTCCCCAAGTGGTTGATCATCGCGCTCATCGCGGCGCCGACCGTTCTGATCCTGCTGATCATGTCCGGCATCTTCAATGCCGTCGGGCGGGGCGAAGGGCTCTTTGGTTTCCCGGAACTCCTCACGGCGTCGACCCCGACGGGCGGCGACATGGGGGCCCATGTCCTGTTGCCCAAGATCCTCCGCGAATCCCTGCTCCCATCGGGCAGTGTCTTCGGGTGGAGCCAGGATTGGTATGCGGGCTTCCCCGCGCTCTACTTCTACTTCCCGCTGCCGGCGCTGGTGACGGTGGTACTCGATCTAGGCCTGCCGTACGGCGTCGCCTTCAAGCTGGTCACGATTGCGGGTCTCGTTGCATTGCCGGTGGCTACCTACGTGTTCGTGCGGCTTCTCGGGTTCTCGAGGGTCGTGTCGGCCATCGCCGCCCTCACCGGCGGCACGTACGTGTTCATGGAGAGCTTTTCCATTTTTGGGGGGAACATCAAGTCGACGCTGGCGGGGGAGTTCTCGTTCTCGTGGTCGTTTGCCCTCTCCCTCGTCTATCTCGGCCTCGTCGCCCGCGACACCCGCGAGGGTCGGGGATTCAGTCCGCTCGCCGGCGTCGTGTTGGGCCTCACGGCCGTGAGCCACATCGTCACGACCATCGTCGCGGTGATCGTCTCCCTCCCGCTGCTGCTTCGCCGCAACGGCGCCAAGCAGATCGTCCCGTCCTGGCTCCTCGGGTTCGCGGTCGTGGCGTTCTGGGCGTTGCCGTTCGGCGTGCGGGTACTGCAGGGGATGACCACGGACATGGGCTGGTTCCCGGTCCAGAACGTGATCGGCGACACCAATCCGGGCTCACCGTTACCCGGCGAGTTCGTGCCCATCTTCGTGCTCGGGGTGATCGGTCTCATCTGGACGTCACTGCGGCGCGACGACACGGTCGTGCTGATGTGGCTCACCGTGGTTCCGCTCATCGGCTATTTCGTGATCGCTCGTCTCGATTTCACGATCCTGTACAACGCCCGACTCCTTCCCTACTGGTACTTCGGGATGTTCGTGTTTGCCGGACTCGCCATGGGCCTGGCGGTCGTCGAGCTGGCGAGACGCTTTCCCAAACGCGGGATGAATGTGATCGTGGGCGCCGCGGTCGTCGCGTTGGTCGTGCTCAATGCGACCGCACTCTCGATCCACGACGTCCCCGGCTGGGTGAAATGGAACTACGAGGGCTACGAAGGCAAATCGGTGTGGCCGGAGTACGAGGGGCTGATGCAGTCCGTCGACGCGCTTCCCGACGGCAGGATCATGTGGGAAGCCAACAGCGAGATGAACAAGTACGGCACCCCGATGGCCCTCATGCTGTTCCCGTATTGGAGCGAAGGCCACCCTTCCATGGAGGGGCTCTTCTTCGAGTCGTCGCTGACGACGCCGTTCCATTTCCTCAACGCGGCGGAGGTGAGCCTTCGTCCCTCCAACCCGGTGCGTGGTCTCGATTACAACCCAGGGATGGATTTTGCCAGGGCCGAGCCGCACCTCGCCCTCTACGACGTGCGTTATTACGTCAGCTACACGGACGAAGCGAGAGACGCGGCGCGAGAACATGGCTGGCAGATCGTGGACGAGTCGGCGCCGTGGACCATCTTCGAACTGCCCGAGACCCGACTCGTCGACGTGGCCCGGTTTGAGCCGGCAGTGTGGGCCGGCGAAGCAGACATCGTCGATGCCTCGCTCGAGTGGTATGACGACGTCGACAATCTCGATCGGTGGATGGTGGAGGACGGTCCGGACGAGTGGAGGAGGATCGACGATGTCGGCGACCGCCTCGGCCGTCTCGTTTCCTTCCAGAGCGGTGGGGAGGTGAGCGATGTCGTCATCGAGGACCAACGCATCTCCTTTCGCACCACCGCCGTGGGCATCCCCCACCTGGTGAAGGTCTCGTACTTCCCGAACTGGACGGTCACGGGCGCCGAGGGACCCTACCGGGCGGCGCCGTCGTTGATGGTGGTGGTGCCGACCCAGCAGGAAGTAACGCTCGAGTTCTCCAAGACAGGCGTCGAGAACATTGGCATGGTGGTGACGATCATCGCGTTGGCAGGGCTCGGTGGGTGGTACTACTGGCGTCGCCGCACGTCCACCCACGAGGCGGCCGCGTGACGCGATATCTGCGCAGTTTCCTCACCCGCGAGTCTGCCGGTCAGTTCATGAAGGTGGGCGTGGTCGGCGTGTTCAACACCGTGACGTCCTTCGGGCTCTTCAACATCTTCCTCGCGGTCGGGTGGTCGTGGTTCTGGGCTGTGGCGTGGGCGTTTGCGATTACCACCTTCCTGTCCTACCTCTTGAATCGTCGCTGGACGTTCAGGCTCGACGGTGACGTCTCCGGGCGAGAGACGCTGCACTTCTATCTGGTGAATCTGGCTGCATGGGGTGCCACCGAGGTAATCCTCTGGGTTGCAGACACGGCGTGGGGCCCGTTGTCGACGGCTCAGGCCAACCTCGCATACGTATTCTCGGCAATCGTCATCCTCATCCCGAAGTTCGCGTCATATCGCGACATCGTGTTCCGTCCGGCCCTGCGGCTAGACCAGCAGTCTCCGGCGGGAAGCGGTCAACGCGAAGAGCCTGTGACGCCCTCCTGACCCTTGCTGAGGTTGCGTCTGAGGTACCAGACGCCGCGGAGGGTGCGGGGCACGCGCTTCCAGATGGAGGACCCGGTCGCTCTCTTCTCCTCGACGATTGCCGGCACTTCCACGATGCGGTATCCGGCACGCTCCGCGCGGACGACCAGCTCGGTGTCGAAAAGGTCCTGCGTGGAGCCGACCTGGGGGGCAATGTCGTCCACGACGGCGCGACTCACGGCCTTCATGCCGTGAGTGTCGGAAACGCCGGACCCGAGGGCGTAGCGCAGGATCTGGTTGAAGGACCAGGTGGCGAGTTTCCGGGTCATCCCACGCTGATCGTCGGACCCCGGAGCGCGTTTGGAGGCGAGGATCAGGTCGGCTTCGTCCGCCATATCGAGCGCGGTGTTGAGGAACTCGCCGGAGAAGTAATCGATATCGAAGTTCACCACCCAGTCTCCCGACGACTGCAGGAAGCCGGCGCGCATCGCCGCTCCGTAGTCGGGATCGGGGAGCTCGAGCAGGGAGAGGTTCGGGTGGACGGACATCGCCGCACGTACCGCATCGGCCGTCCCGTCGGTCGAGCCGTTCTCGGCGATGAGCACGGTCACGGGGGCGGGAACCGTTTCGAGTTCGACGAAGAGTTCATCGAGCGCCGCCGGCAAGTAGGCCGCCTCGTTGTGGACGGGGATCACGACGGAGATGGTCGGGGCGTCGTCGTCGGACTGGGAAGGCGATGGATCTGGCGACATGGGGCCGGCGGATGATAGGGATCCGGTGGTGGTGGGGGATTGACGTGGTGGTGGCGGGGTTTGACGGGTGGTGGGGATCGACGACGGCCTACCCATTCGCGCGACCTCATAGACTCGCCCCCCGATGGACCTGTCAGCGATCTTCAAGGCCTACGACGTGCGAGGCACCGTCCCCGATCAGCTCGATGGCGATGCGGCGCGTGCAATCGGCATCGGATTCGCCGAGTTCGCCGGGGGTCCGCAGATCATGATCGGGCGCGACTGTCGAGCATCGTCGCCTGAACTGGCGGCAGGCCTGGCTGCCGGCATCACCTCGCGCGGCATCGACGTCCTCGACCTGGGTGAGATCACCACCGACATGCTCTATTACGCCGCGGGCAGTCTCAGTCTTCCGGGTGTCGTTGTGACCGCGTCCCACAACCCTCCGCAGTACAACGGGATGAAGTTCTGTCTCGCCGGCGCGGCTCCGGTCGGGGCCGACTCCGGTCTGACCGATATCCAGGCCGTGGCGGAGAATTCACCGAGCCCGGGTGTCGAGACCGGGGTCATCGACCATGTGGACGTCCGCGACGGCTACGTCGACCATCTGCTCTCGGTCGTCGACCAGGACTCCTTTGCGGGTATCGATGTGATCGCCGACGGCGGCAACGGCATGGCCGGCATCGTGCTCGAGCGCGTCTTCGATCGAATCCCGCCCAACCTCACCGGTTTGTACTTGGAGCCAGACGGCACCTTTCCGAACCATCCCGCCGATCCGCTCCAGCCCGAGAACCTCCGCGACCTCATCGAGCTGATGGGGGAACGTCACCCCGACCTTGGTGTGGCCTTCGACGGCGATGCCGACCGCGCCTTCTTCGTCGACGACGAGATGGAGCCCGTTCCCGGCAGCACGACGACCGCCATCATCGCCGACTGGTTCCTCCGTCGGTCACCGGGGGCAACCGTGGTGCACAACCTCATCTGTTCGAAGGCCGTACCGGAGACGATTGTTGCGGCCGGCGGGATCCCGGTGCGGACCCGCGTCGGGCATTCCTTCATCAAGGAGGTGATGAAGGACACGGGGGCCATCTTCGGCGGCGAGCACTCGGGCCATTACTACTTCAGAGACAACTACCGGGCCGATTCCGGGATCATGGCGATGCTGGTGCTCCTGCAAGTGCTCAGCGAAGACGGAAGGCCGCTCTCGGAGTTGCGGCGTGATTACGAACCGTATGCGCAGTCGGGAGAGATCAACTACGACGTTTCGGACCAGGCGGCGGCCGCCGCCGCCGTCGAAGCCGCTTTCGACGGGGCGACGATCGACCATCTGGACGGGCTGACGGTCGATCTCGGTGATCGATGGTTCAATCTCAGGCCTTCGAACACGGAACCAAAGCTGCGGCTCAATGTCGAGGCCGGCGATGCGGAGAGCGTCGACGACCTCGTCGGGGTCGTCGAGGACATCATCGAGGAGTCGACATGAGCGAGCAACTGATCGATCCGGACCTTCTAGCCATCATGCAATGCCCCTCGTGCAGTGGGGAACTCGTCGAGCGCCGGGAGCCACCCGCCCTCGTTTGCACGGAGTGCGGGCTCCAATACCCGGTCCGGGACGGGATCCCGGTCATGCTCGTCGAAGAAGCCACCCGTCCCGAGGAGGCCTGATCCCCGTGACCCGGGATGCATCGATGATGGACCGCGTGCTCGAGCTCCCGGGCCAGCTCGAGTGGGGGACGACGGTCGACGAGCCCGAGGTGCCGCACGACCGCCCGATCCTCATGCTCGGGATGGGGGGCTCGGCGATGGGGGCGGCGGTCGGAGCCCTGGCGGCTGCCAACGCACCGCGACCGATCGAGATCCGTCGTACCTATGGATTGCCGGAGTGGGCCGTTGCAAGCGAGGCTCTGGTCGTCGGCGTCAGCTACAGCGGCAACACCGAGGAGGTACTCTCGGGCGTCGCTCGAGCGCTCGATGCAGGCCTCCCCGTCGCCGCAATCGCCTCGGGCGGTGTTTTAGCCGAGCAGGCCTCGAGCCACGGGTTCCCTCTGGTCGCCGTCCCCGGGGGGTTACAGCCCCGTGCCGCAGTCGGCTACCAGGCGGCGGCTGCCGTCCGCATTCTTGGAGGGGCCGGGGCCCTGAGCGACGGCGACGGACAACTCGCCGAGGCCGCCGACGTCTTGAACAGCGCGCTTGGTGGCGGCGATGGTGGTGCGTTTGTATTGGGAAGAGATCTCGGACAGGCCCTCGCCGGACGAATCACGATCGTCTACGGGGGGATCGGGCCGGGTGCCCTGGCCGCTTACCGTTGGAAGACCCAGATCAACGAGAACGCCAAAGCGGCGGCCTGGTGGCACGAGATCCCGGAGCTCAACCACAACGAGCTGCAGGGTTGGGAAACGCTGCAGGCGCTCAGCAACGAGTCGGTCGGCGTCTTGTTCCTGCGCGATGGCGGTGACCATCCGCAAGTGAAGAGGCGCCTGGATCTCACGGAGGAGGCGATCGGTGGGAAGGTGCTCGTTGCCGGAAGCGTGGATTCGACGGGCACCGGCCCGCTGGCGCGTTTCTTCAGCCTTGCCGCCGTCGGGGACATAGCCTCCGTGACGATGGCGGAGGCCCTCGGCGTCGATCCGACCCCGGTTGCCACCATCGAGGCGTTCAAAGTCAAGCTGACGGAAGGTTGAAATTGTGAAGTTCGACATTGCCGACCCGGCACTCGCTGCGGAGGGACATCTCAGGATCGAGTGGGCCGCCAGGCGGATGCCGGTCCTCGCCGCCATCCGAGAACGGTTCGAGAAGGAACGTCCCCTGGAGGGGTACGGCGTCGGGGCGTGCATGCACGTCACGACCGAGACGGCAAACCTCATGTTTGCGCTGCGAGCTGGGGGAGCGAGGGTGGCGCTGTGCGCCTCGAATCCGCTCTCGACCCAGGACGATGTGGCCGCGGCGCTGGCGGATGCGGGTATCCCGGTATTTGCGATCCGGGGCGAGGACGATGCAACGTTCTACGACCACATCAACGCCGTGCTCGACACCGAGCCGGACATCGTGTTCGATGACGGTGCCGACACCACCACCGTGCTCCACAAGGACCGGTCGGACCAGAAGATCCTCGCCGGCCTCGAGGAAACGACGACGGGCGTGATCCGCCTGCGTGCCATGGCGGACGACGGCGTACTGCGGTTTCCGGTCGTGGCCGTGAACGATTCCGACACGAAGCATCTCTTCGACAACCGTCACGGCACCGGCCAGTCGTCTCTCGATGGGATCCTGCGGGCGGCGAACATCCTGTTCGCCGGCAAGACCGTTGTCGTCGCCGGCTACGGCGACTGCGGCTGGGGCATCGCGTTGCGGGCCTCGGGCCTCGGGGCGAACGTGGTCGTGATCGAGCCCAATCCCGTGCGCGCGGTGGCAGCGGCCATGGAGGGGTACCGGGTGATGACCTCCCAGGATGCGGCTGCGATCGGCGACGTCTTCATCACGGCCACCGGAGATCTCCACGTCTTCCGTGCCGAGCATTTCGCGGTCATGAAGGACGGAGCGATCCTCGCCAACGCCGGACACTTCGATGTGGAACTCGACCTCGAGGCCCTCGGGGAGATGGCGGTCGGCTATCGCGTGCTGCGCGACAACCTCGGCGAGTACACGCTGCCCGACGGCCGCCGCATTCTCGTCATCGCCGAAGGGCGGCTTGTCAACCTGGGAGCGGCCGAGGGCCATCCCGCGGATGTCATGGACATGTCGTTTGCGGACCAGGCCCTTGCTGCGGAATGGATCGTCGAGAACGCCGACCAGCTCGAGGCGAAGGTGTATCGCCTCCCCGATGAGATCGATCAGACCGTGGCCACTCTGAAGCTGGAGGCGATGGGCGGTGGCCTCGAGCAGCTCACCGCGGAGCAGCTCCGTTACCTGGGCAGCTGGCAAGAAGGCACCTGAGTATCTCCGTTTTGGCGTAACTGGACACGAATAGTCGTGTCCAGTTACGCCAAAACGGGGATCGGGGAGCGAGTAGCCTCGGCGGCCGATGATCTGCGCCAGCTGCGGCACTATGAACGACCCGGGATTCAAGTTCTGCTCCAATTGCGGAACGGCGCTCACCCGCGTCTGTCCCAGCTGCGATACCGCGAACGATCCGGCGTTCAACTTCTGTTCCAACTGCGGCACCGGTCTCTCCGGCGATGCGACGGTCGCGATCGAGGCGTCGCCGGTCGCGGACCCGGGGGAGCGTCGCTTCGTCTCGGTGTTGTTCGCCGACCTCGTCGGCTTCACCCCTTTCGCCGAGTCGCACGACCCCGAGGAGGTGCGGGCGATGCTCACCCGCTACTTCGAGCGGGCGAGCGAGATCGTGGAACGCTTCGGCGGCGAGGTCGACAAGTTCATCGGTGACGCGGTCACGGCGTTCTGGGGGGCGCACGTCGCTCAGGAGGACGACGCCGAACGGGCCGTCCGCGCCGCCCTCGAGCTCGTCGACGCAGTGGCGGAGCTCGGCGAGGAGATCGGCGTGCCCGATCTGGAGTTGCGGGCCGGTGTGCTGTCGGGAGAGACATCCGTGGGATCGGGAGGCAACGAGACCGGGCTCGTCGTCGGCGACATCGTCAATACCGCATCCCGGCTCCAGTCGATCGCCGAGTCGGGGAGCGTGTTCGTCGGTGAATCGACGAAGGAGTTGACCGCTGGGTCGATCCACTACGCCGAGGTGGGTGAGCACGATCTCAAGGGCAAGTCGGCCCCCGTCGTCGTCTGGAGGGCCGTCGAGATCGTGGCCGAAAGAGGTGGCCGGGGCCGGTCGGGGGGCCTCGAGCCCCCTTTCGTCGGCAGAGAGAACGAGCTTCGGCTACTCAAGGACCAGCTCCATGCCGCCGGGCACGAGCAGCGGGCGAGACTCGTGTCGATCGTCGGTGAGGGCGGCATCGGGAAGAGCCGGCTCATCTGGGAGCTGACGAAGTACGTCGACGGGCTGGCCGACACATTCCTCTGGCACCAAGGTCGTTCGCCGGCCTACGGCGACGGTGTCACCTTCTGGGCACTTGGTGAGATGGTCCGCCAGCGAGCGCGGATAGCCGAGACGGATGATCCTATGAAGGCCAGGACAAAGCTGCGGACGGCCGTTGCCGAATGGGTGCCTAGTGAAGACGAAAAGCGGTGGATCGAGCCACGCCTCGCCGGTCTTCTCGGTCTCGACGAGATGCCGGCCGGCGATCGTACGGAGCTGTTCGCCGCCCTCCGTACGTTCTTCCAACGCCTGACGGAGTCCAACACCGTGGTGCTCATCTTCGAGGACGCGCATTGGGCAGATGATGGCCTCCTCGAGTTCATCGCCGAGTTGATCGATCGCTCGCAGCGTCACCCCATCCTCGTGGTGACGTTGGCGCGCCCGTCGCTCCTCGATGGTCACCCGGATTGGGGGTCCTCACGTCGTGGCTTCATGTCGGTCCATCTCGGTCCCCTCGCCGATGTGGACATGGCGGCGCTTGTGTCGGGCATGGTTCCGGGTATTCCGGAGGACACGGTTGCGCTCGTGGTCGATCACGCCGCCGGTGTTCCCCTCTACGCCGTCGAGTACGTGCGGATGCTCATCGCTTCGGGTGACCTCGTTACCGAGGGCGATGGCTATCGCCAGACGACGGCCGTCGAATCCCTGTCTCTTCCCGACTCGCTGCAAGCGGTGGTAGCGGCCCGGATCGATCACATGGACGCCGGCGACCGTACCGTGATCCAGGATGCGGCGGTCCTCGGCCAATCGTTCACCATCGATGGCCTCACTTTGCTTGGCGATCGTTCGGAGGAGGAGCTGGTTCCGATCCTCGAGCGCCTCGTGCGTGCCGAGATCCTCGAGGTCGATGACGACCCGCGTTCTCCGGAGCGCGGTCAGTACCACTTCGTGCAGAGCGTCATCCGCGAGGTCACCTACGGACGCCTCTCCAAACAGGAGCGACGCAACCGTCACGTCGCGGTTGCCGATCACTATGAGCGCATCGGCGGCATCGACGAGTTCGCGGTGGTCGTGGCGAGTCACTATCTCGCCGCCTATGAGGCAGGAGCCGATGAAACGCTTGCCGTTGCAGCGCGTACGGCGTTGACGCAGGCGGCGAAGCGGGCCGCCGACCTCCACTCCCACCGCCAGGCGCTGTCGCTCGTAGAGCACGCGTTGGAGGTACCCGGCGACGATGCCAGCCGGGTGCCGTTGTGGGAGCTCGGAGCCGTTTCTGCGAGCTATCTGTTCGAGCACGAGCGGTCGGTGGCCCTTGCCGTGGAGGCGCACGAGTGGCAACGGGACCACGGGTCCGATCGCGGCTTGGTGCGCGCCACTGCCGTTCTCGGCAGCGTGCTGATGGCGGCGGAGCGCCCCGTAGAGGGTGCCGCCGCCATGGCGCCCGCCTTCGAAGCCGGTCGAGCTCGCGAGCGAGAGATGATGAGGCTCGGTGCCGAGCTCTCGCGGGCCTACATGCTGGCGTCCGACCTGCAGAGGTCTGCGGACGTGGCCCGCGACACGCTTATCGCCGCTGAAGCCGAGGGGGCCATGGAGATCGTGGTCGAGACTATGAACACGAGGGGAACCTCCTTGTCCGGCCTGGGTCGATTTCATGAGTCCTTTGCATTGTTGCGAGAGGCGATGCGGCTCGGCGCCGAGCATGATCTCGTGCAGGCGGAGCTTCGTGCCCTCAACAACTTCAGGGTCGTCAATGCCGTCAATGGGCCGCTCGCCGGCGCTGAGATTGACTGGCGCATGCTCGAGGTGGCAAAGCGCGTTGGGCAGATGGACTTCATCGTTCGGGCCGCCGGTTCATGTAGTTATCAATTGGTTCTCGAAGGTCGATGGGATGAAGCGACCGCGATGTTGGGCGACCTCGACCTGCCTGCCGGAAACACCTGGGAAGTGACGTTTCGCGCCGTGACGTTGCTGTGGCAGTGGGCGGTGTCGGGGAACAAGTCGTATCTGGCGGAGGCGCGAGACGTACTGAATCAGAATCTCGGTGGCGAGGAACCGCAACTCGAGGCATGGACCCTCGATGAGTTGGCGGAGCTCCACTTGTTCGAAGCGGACAACCAGCGGGCATACGACGAGGCGCTTGCGATCCCGGTGGAGGGTCGGCTGCCTGAGAACCACCTGTGGGCCACCCCGACATTGGCAGCGATGCGTCTCAGGGACGCCGACCGGCTCGACGCCGCCCTGGACGATTGGGGTGGTGAACGGGTCGTGGGAAAGCGTTTCGAGGTGATCCACCTCGCCAACCGTGCCGGACGGGCAGCTCTCGACCGTCGAGACGACGAGGCGGTAAGCCTATTCCGTCGGGCGCTGTCCTTGAGTGAGAGCACGGACGGCGCTCTGTGGACATCATTCCTCAGGGCGGTCTACGCCGAGCTCATGCCGCATCGCAGTGAAGCGCAAGCCGCCGGTCGCGAGGCGTATGAGTGGTTCTCCTCGGTGGGTGCCCAGGGTTACCTCGACCTCTTCTCCGACGTTTGGCCGCTCGTCCTCGAAGAGTCCGCCGCCGGCTGACCGGATTTCCCCGTTTTGGCGTAACTGGGCACGGATATCCGTGTCCAGTTACGCCAAAACGGGTCTTGGGTCTTCAGTCGATGGGGGCGACCGGTTCGATGAGGCGGCCGGCGGGGTTACGCAGGTCGACGACGACGCGTCCTCCATCGAGCGCGTGCTGTTCGGCGCCGCGGAGTACCTCGAGGATCTCCTCGCCGATGAGCTCCTCGCGATCACACAGGGCGTCACGCAGCGCCTCGATCAGGTAGCGGTGGTCCGTGAGCAAGCGCTTCGCCTCGTGCTTGGCGTCGTTGAGGAGCTGGTCCACGATCTTGCGCGCCGGAGCGTCGGCGAGGACCTTGGCGACGAGGTTGCCGCCGACGAGCCCGGCGTCGAGAGACCGGAAGCTGATCAGCGAACCTCCGAGGCCGAAGCTGCCCACCATGTCGGTGGCGAGGCTGGTCGCTGCCGCCAGGTCGCCGGCGGGTCCGCTCGATGATTCGCCGAAGAAGATCTCCTCGGCAACCATGCCACCCATGGCGATCTGGAGCAGCGCCTTCATCTCCGTTTCGGTGCGGGTGTAACGCTCCTCGTCGTCGCGATGGGCCAGCAAGCCAAGTGAGTCCTTGCGCTTGATGATCGAGAGCACCTCGAGGGTGCGGCCCTTGCCCGCGAGGTAGGCAACGGTGGCATGGCCGGCCTCGTGGGTGGCGATACGTCGGCGCTCCTCGGTCGGGTAGTCGACCGGGTTGGGGAGACCGATTTCCACCTCGAGCTGCGCGTTCTTCACGTCGCGGTGGTCGAGAGCCTGGCGGCCGGAGCGCATCGCAACGAGGAGCGCTTCGTCGAAGAGACGCTCCAGCGCCGCCGGCGTGTAGCCCATGGTGGTCGCGGCGATGCCGTCGCGCAGGTCGTCGGAATCGATTTCGTCACTGTGAGAACGGCTCTTCAGGAAGTAATCGATGAGGTCCCGACGGTCGTTCTTGCTCGGGAGACCAAACGACAAGATCCGGTCGAAACGCCCGGGCCGCAGGAGGGCCGGGTCGAGAGAGTCGGCGCGGTTGGTCGCACCGATGAGGAGGATGTTGGCGAAAGCCGGTTTCTTGGTCTTGAGCTGTCGGTTCGGTGGCAGGTAGCGATTGGTGAACCGAACAACGACGTTGTACGCCTTTTCCGGGCGGGTCGGCTCGTCGAAGCTCTGCATCTGGACCAGCAACTCGTTGACCACCCCGCCAGTGCCCTGGTTCATCACCTGGTTGACCGCGAGCCCTTCATCGCCGGCGAGTGACGAGGAGAGAGTGGAGAATCCCATTCCACCGCGTTTCATGCCGATGGCGTCGAACTCTTCGATGAACCCGATCGCGCCCCCCTCGCGGCGGGCGACCTTGCGCAGATCGCGAAAATAGGTACGGATCTTGCGGGCGGTTGCGCCGTACCACATCGACTGAAACGCCGTGGACGACACGAAGAGGAAGGGAACCCCGGCTTCCTTCGCCATGGCCTTGGCGACATAGGTCTTGCCCGTGCCTGGGGGACCCTCGAACAGGACCCCGCGCCGCGGCGTCCCGCCCATCTCGGTGCGGAACTGCTTGTGGTTGAGGAAGACCTCGAGCGTGTGCCGGACCTCGGCCACGACGCCGCCGATGCCCTTGACGTCGTCGAAGTCGACGTCGATCTGCTCAGGGAGATAGATCGTGTGTGGGCTGCGGCCGTTGCCGAGCATCGGGAGGATCAACACGGCGCCGAGGAACAGGATCAACACGATGCCCGGGAGCCAGAAGACTGCTTCCTCGGGCAGGTGGGGCCATCCGGGGCTCAGCGGGTTGCCGCTGAGGATGCGGTACCAGAGGAACAAGGCGACGACGCCGAGCCCGATCCCGATTCTCGTGAGCCGCTTCTTGCGATCGCGTTCGCGCGACTCCGTCACGTCGACGGCCATCCTCCACCTCCCGATGTTGCCCGCCACCATCGTACACTACTCAAAGTATCAGTATCGCCACGGTGGGTAGCTGTTTCCGGACAGGGAAGCTGCACTAGTCAGGCCAGTCCAATTCCTGTCCTCGCGGGCTCTTATGGTGCCCGGATGATGTGTCTGGCATGCGCAACACCCGCTGCGGGTCGCTTGTGTCGTTCTTGTGCGTCCACCCTGCGGACGGTTCCTGAGCGCCTGGTACCGCCTGGAGTCATCGTCCGTTCCGCCTTCGAGCATCGCGACGCCGCCCGCAGCCTGGTCCATTCCATGAAGTACCGCCCGGTCGTCGGGACGGTGATGATCCTCGCCGAGGCCATGGCCGACAAGGTCGACCACGGCGACGCCCTGGTCCCGATACCACGGGCGGCGATCCGGCGCTGGGGAACGGGGATCGACCCTGCGCTGGAGTTGGCCGTCGCGGTGGGCCGATTCACCGGCATCCCAGTGCAGCGCTGCTTGGTTGCCCCTTTGTGGTGGGCACGCCACGCAGGAGCAGGGAGATCGCAGCGCGGTGCGGTGCCATTCCGGGTGAGACGGCGACCCGAGGGATGGCCGGTGCTCGTCGATGATGTGCTCACGACCGGTCGGACCATCGAGAGCGCCGTTCTCGCGCTTCAGGTACTTCCGGCCCTGGTGGTCACCGCGACCGCGGCGGGTAGAATGAGCGGTGGATGACACGGTTCCATGAGCGCCACTCGGCGACTTCGAGGATCCGGCCACGCCGCTTCCGCCGGAGGCGGCGTTTCTCGTTCCACAGCGAAAGGAGCCCCTGTGAACGTGCGCGTCCACGGCAAGAACTGGCATGTGAACGGAGAGCTGAAGGAACTCGCCGACGAGCGCGTCCGCCACGCCGCGCGGTTCTTCGATGACGTCGTCAACGTCGATGTCGAGTTCAATGAGTCCCACAACCCGCGAACGGCGGATGTCCGATTCGGTTGTGAGATCACGTCGCTCGCGGCGGGTCACACGGTCCGGGTTGTCGCCGAAGCCGGTGACGCCAGGAGTGCATTGGACGCTGCCAGTGACAGATACGAGCGACAACTGCGGAAACTGAAGGAACGACTGATCCAGCGCAGTCGGCGTTCTGGGCACAAAGCACTCAATCACAGCGAGTCACCGGTCGAAGAACCTGACGATCGGGACAATGTCATCGTGAGGACGAAGACCTTCGCGATGAGACCGATGACGTCTGAGGAGGCGGCACTGCACATGGAGATGCTCGGCCATGACTTCTACTTCTTTCTAGATGCGGAGTCGGGCAAGCACTGCGTGCTGTACCACAGGCGGGATGGATCGTTGGGGTTGATCGAGCCAGAGTGAGATATGAAGAAACTGCTGGTTGTTGACGACGTACCACTGTTTCGCGCGGGCCTGACGTCGGCGCTGCGAGAGGCGGGCTTCGACGTCGTCGGGGAATCCGACAGTGCAGACGGAGCAGTGGCGGCTGCCGAGAGCCTCCAGCCGGACATCGTCCTCCTCGACGTCCTGATGCCCGGCCTCTCCGGGCTCGATGTCGTCGAGAAGATCGCTGCGATTGCCCCGGATTGCCGGGTTGTGCTGCTCACCGGCAGTGAGTCAGAAGAAGATCTCCTCGCCGCGATCAAGGCGGGAGCCCGCGGCTATGTCGTCAAAGACACGCCCTTTCCCCAGCTCGTCGATGCCATCACAGCGGTGCAGAAGGGTGGCGCAGCCTTGTCGCCGCAGATGGCAGGCAAGCTCTTCGACATCACCCGGCACTTGCTTCGTCATCAAGAACTCATCCAGTCACGAAAGCCGACCCTCACCGGGCGTGAGATCGAGGTACTCGGACTCGTCGCCGCCGGGAACACCAGCCGTGAGATCGGGGAGCAGCTGTTCATCAGCGAAAACACGGTCAAGAACCACATCCGCAACATCCTCGACAAGCTAGGTCTTCACTCGCGCAACGAGGCTGTTCTCTACGCAGTGCGGGAGAACCTGATCTCGCTCGGCTGACCATGGACGCCAGCACCGCGCTCGACCGCGTCGAAAGCGGTGTCGTCAAGGTCCTCGATGCCCTCGGGGCAGCGTGGGTCACCTTTCAGCTCTATCCAAATCCGACGGAGCAGTTGCCGTTCCTGCGCGCCGTCGAAACGATCAATGCGGAGGCGACGGGTTCGGTCGTAGGGGTGGGGCCCGGCGTCTTCATCGTCGATGAGGAAATCCATGAGCCGCGACGGGAGGGTGTCGAGAAGTTCGCCCGTCGGCTCTTCCTCCACGATGTAGACCAGATCAAGATCGTCGGCGGCGCCTCCGAGGACGGACTGGTCTCGATGTTCTCGGCGGTGGCCGAAGACGATGCGGCGGTTCGGGAGATGGGCGGGATCTCGGTCACACTGCGCGGTACCGGCGGCGCCGGTATCGAGCTGAGACAACGCGGTCTTCTCAATATCAGCCCCGACGAGGGAGACCCGGGGGCCGCGGTGCGCACGTTGCAGGAGTCGGTGGGGGAACTCGACCTGCCGGAGCTCGCCAGGTTCGCCTTCACCGGTGCGACACCCGACGAGATCGCCGGTGCGGCGGCGAGCGATGAGCCGGCGGTCGAGCCGGTGGAAGCATTCATCGAGGCCTATCGCGAGCTCCACGGCCGTGTGACAGAAGGGGTCGATGATCCTGCCGGATCGCTGGTCCATGGACTGCGCCTGTCTGCCGAAGATCCGTACAAGACCGTTCGCTCGTACATCGAGTCCTTTTTCCACCTGCCGCGCTGGATGCAGATCAGTGTGCTCGAGAACGTGTTGCAGGATCCGAATCGCGCCGACCATCAGATGTTTCTCGATCAGTTCTCGGGCAACGACCTCGCCGAGCTGCTTCCGGAGCTCGGCGACGAGGCGTCCGAACAACTCCTCGGCTATGCGGTCGAGGTAGCCGGTGACGACGCCGGGCATCCGCTCGATCTCCTTGCCGGGCTGTCCTCGACTACCGACGTGGACGAGGCTAGAAAGGCCGTGGCGGACCGAGTGTCGTCCGTACTCGCGGCTCGCGACGAAAACGAGGAGCGTCTTGCCGACCTCCGTACGGTGATGGCGGTGCCGTTCGAGGATCGGATCCTCGAACGTGAGGCTCTGCGCGAGCTCTTTGAGTGTGAGGACAGGCGCGAGCGCTTCTCGCGGGTCGCCCGCGTGTGGACCGCGAGGATCGGTCGCTACATCAGAGATGGTGATCTGGAGAGGGCCGCGTTTCTTCTGGATCTGGGCTCAGGCGATGGCGCATATCGCGGCGACCACGAGGATCTTGTCCGCAAATCCCTCGAACGGCTCACGACTCCCGAGCTGCTGAAATCGCTCGCCACGGAACAAGGAGGCGGGCAGGAGGCGGCGGCGCAGCGGCTTCTCACCGGCCTCGGGCGTCAGGTCATCGACGAGCTCGTGATTCAGCTGGCCTCAGAAGAGGACGCGGCAACCCGGCGGCAGCTCACCGAGCTGCTGGCCGCTGCAGCGCGCGATGAGCCCGAGGCGATCGAGCCCTATCTGCGCGATCAACGTTGGTACGTCACACGCAACCTCGTGACCGCGTTGGGTCACACGGGTAACCGCAGTGCGGCCAAGTCGGTGCGCCTCGTGATCGGTCACGCTGATCATCGGGTTCGGACCGAGGCGTTGCGTGCAATGGTGACGCTGCTGCAGGCCGAGGCGGCAACGATGGTCGTCGCCGCGATGTCGGATCCGAACGATGCGGTCAGGCAGACCTCAGTGGCTCTGCTACGCGGTGGCGCCCTCGGCGAGTACGACGCCGTGGTTGCGGATGAGGTTCGCACCGGGACCATGCCGACCGACTCAGCCGTGGTTGCGGTGCGGATCATCGGCTCGCGCGGCCGGCCCCAGGGCATCACCCTCCTCGAGGAGCTGTCATCACGTCGCCTCGCATGGCGATCCCGTGACCGGATGCTGCGCCGCGTCTCGGCGGAGATGCTGAAGGAGCGGAAATGAGCGAGCGACAGGTGGCGGCGTTGCTGATGGGCTTGCGAAAGCTCAGCCGCCAGGTCGGGCTCTACCCCGAAGGCCACCCCTTGACCGAGGAGGCCGTCGTCGTTGCGTTTGGTTCGGTTGCAGAGTTTCTCGATACCGAGCAGGAATCGGTGCTCACCATCTACCAGGACGCGTTCTTCCGCAATCGGACAGTGGCACCGCACGCTTCTCTCGAGTTCCGGGGTCTCCTGCGCGAGATGCAGCAGCGAGGCGTCGAGTCGATCACCTTGGCACGGCCCATCAGCCAAGCCGACCTCTACGACGTCGCGGCGTTCATCAGCGGCACGAGTGATGATCTCCCGGCAGACGGCACGATCCGTCTCAACGAGCCCATGGCGATTGATCCCGATCTCGAGATCACATCGAGCACGAAGCTTCGAGCTTCCTACGGAGCCACCCTCGACGCCATGCGCTTCGTGACAGGCGCCATGGTCACCCGTGGTTCCTTCGAGCTCAGCACCGTGGTGAACGCGGTCGAGGGTCTCTTCGAGCACACCATGGCGCAACCCGGAGCAGCGCTCCTGCTGTCCACGGTGAAGAGCCACGATGAATACACGTTCTTCCACTCGGTGAACGTCGGCATCCTCTCACTCGCCCTCGGCCGCCTCGTGGGTGTCGACAGGGACATTCTCATACCGGCCGGCGTCGGCGCCGTGCTCCATGACATCGGCAAGGTGGCGGTATCGCCCGTGGTGCTCAACTACCCGGGCCGTCTGGATCCGGCCCAGTGGAAGGAAATCACGATCCATCCTCAGGAAGGCGCGCTGGCCATCCTCGCCGCCGGGGGACCGGGGAGCGAGATCGCCTCGACGGTGGCCCTCGAGCACCACGCCCGCTATGATGGAACCGGCTATCCGGTCGTCACGCGAGACGGCAAGCCGCACATCTACAGCCGCCTCGTGCAGATCGTCGATACCTACGACGCCATCACCTCACGTCGCTCCTACCGCCGTGCCGAGAGCCCGCAACGAGCCCTCCAGGTGTTGATGGGTGGCGCGGGAACGGCCTGGGACCCGGATCTGGTCCATGCCTTCATCGAGATGATGGGGATCTACCCGCCAGGCTCGGTCGTGCTGACGTCGACCGGCGAGACCGCGGTCGTGGTGCGGCCATCGGAGGAGGCGGGTGAGCCGCTTGCCTGCCTCGTGGTGAAAGACGCCGCCGGTGCGCTGCTCGACGACCCGGAGCCGATCCGCCTCGAACAGGGTGCCGTCGCGAGACAGATTCTGGCGACCGACGCCGGTGTCGATCCGGCCTCACTGCTCGAGAGCCTCCAGAACCTCGAGCCGTCGCCTCTGAGCTGATCCCGGGACGCCGCGAGGACGCCGACAGGACGGGTCTGGAATACCGCTTGCTCCCGTAGTATCTCTACTCCAATGTCAGTCTTCAGCAAAGTCCTCCGCGTAGGTGAGGGCAAGCGGCTGAAGGAACTCCAGGGTCTCGTCGAGCAGGTGAACGCGCTCGAACCGGAGTTCGAGCCGCTCACCGACGGCCAGCTCGTCGCCAAGACGGTTGAGTTTCGCGAGCGTATCGCCAACGGCGCGTCAGCAAACGACCTCGAGGTCGAGGCCTTCGCGACGGTGCGCGAGGCGGCCAGGCGCACCTTGCACCAACGCCACTACGACGTCCAGGTCATCGGCGCCGGGGCGCTGAATCGCGGGATGATCGCCGAGATGCGTACCGGCGAGGGCAAGACCCTCGTCTCGACGATGCCGTCCTACCTCAACGCCCTCACCGGAGGGAGCGTCCACATCGTGACCGTGAACGACTATCTGGCAAGTCGCGATGCCGAGTGGATGGGCCGGATCCACCGCTTCCTGGGTCTCGAAGTCGGCCTCATCCAGTCCGAGATGCTCCCCCCGGAACGGCGTCCTGCCTATGCCGCGGATATCACCTACGGCACCAACAATGAGTTCGGTTTCGACTACCTGCGCGACAACATGGCGATGCGGACAGAAGACATGGTGCAGCGCGGCCACGCCTTTGCCATCGTCGACGAGGTCGATTCGATCCTCATCGACGAGGCGAGGACGCCGCTGATCATCTCGGGACGGGTGGGTGAGACCGGCAAGTGGTATCGCGAGTTCGCCAGGATCGCAGCGCGGCTCCGCCGCGACGAGCACTACGAGGTGGATGAGAAAAAGCGCCAGGTGGTCACGACTGAGGCGGGGGTCGACCAGGTCGAGCGCATCCTCGGTGTGGACAACATGTATGACTACGCCAACACCGACTTCATCCACCACCTCGATGTGGCGTTGAAGGCCGAGGAGCTCTACGAGCGGGACGTGGACTACCTCGTCCGCAACGGTGAGGTCAAGATCGTCGACGAGTTCACTGGCCGGGTTCTCGAGGGTCGGCGCTACTCGGAGGGTCTCCACCAGGCCATCGAGGCCAAAGAGGGTGTCCAGATCAAGGAAGAGAATCAGACGCTCGCCACGATCACGCTGCAGAACTACTTTCGCATGTACCAGAAGCTCTCCGGCATGACCGGGACGGCCGTCACCGAAGCCGGAGAGTTCATGTCGATCTACGGTCTCGAGGTCGTGGAGATCCCGACGAACGAGCCGGTTGCACGATTGGATGAGGCTGATCTCGTTTACGTGGACGAAGATCACAAGTTCGCCGCGCTGTCCGACGATATCGAGCAGCGGCACTACGTCGGCCAGCCGATCCTGGTCGGCACAGTCTCGATCGAGAAATCGGAGCGTCTCGCCAACACGTTGAAGAAGCGCGGAATACCGCATGAGGTACTCAACGCCAAGCAACATGAGCGGGAGGCTCACATCATCGCGCAGGCGGGCAGACTCGGGGCGATCACGGTCGCTACGAACATGGCCGGCCGCGGTGTCGACATCATGTTGGGCGGTAACCCGGAGGAGATGGCGAGGGCCGCGGTAGCGAAGAAAGGGATTGAGCCGAACGACCCGGCGCAAGGGGCCGAGTACACCAAAGCACTCGAGTCGAGCGAGGCCGAGACCGCGGCGGAGCGGGACAAGGTGCTGGATCTCGGCGGCCTCTACGTGCTCGGTACGGAGCGCCACGAGTCTCGCCGGATCGACAACCAGCTTCGAGGTCGGTCCGGTCGGCAGGGCGACCCGGGGGAGAGTCGTTTCTACCTGTCGCTCGAGGACGACCTGATGCGCCGCTTCGCCAACGAGCGGGTGGCTTCGATCATGGAGCGCTTGAAGATCCCGCCGGATATTCCCATCGAGCACAAGATGGTCACCAAGGCCATCGAGCGGGCCCAGAGCCAGGTGGAGGCGCAGAACTTCGAGATCCGCAAGAACGTACTCAAATACGACGAGGTGATGAACACCCAGCGCGAGATCATCTACAAGTGGAGGTCGCAGGTCCTCCAGGGCGACGATCCAGAGGCGCTGCTCGCCGAGTGGCGAGACGAGGTGATCGAATCCGAGGTCCTTGCCATGGCGGGAGTCCTCGATGCGTATGAGTGGGATTGGGACGAGTTCGAGACACGAATCGGCACCATCTACGACCCGGGCCTGACCAAGGACGACTTCGACGATCCCGAGGCCGTCGCCGCGGACGAAGTGATCGACGCGTTCGTCGAAGACGGCGCTGGGGCGTACGAGGCACGAGTCGAGGAGATCGGTCCCGAGGTGATGCAGCAGATCACGCGCACAGTGGTGCTGTCGGTGATCGACAACAAGTGGCGAGAACACCTCGCAGAGATGGACTACCTCCGCTCCGGGATCGGCTTGCGGGCCATGGGTCAGCGCGATCCGCTCGTCGAGTACCAGCGTGACGGGTTCGATCTGTTCGAGGATCTCGTCGATTCCGTCAAGCACGACGCTGTGCGGTATATGTTCCACGTCGACGTCGTGCAGCAGCAGGAGCCGAAGCCTCAAGCGGTTTCCACATCGTCGGCAAAGACCGCAGCGCAGCAAAAAGTGCGCCAGGTCAAACGCCAGGGTGACAAGATCGGCCGCAACGAGGCCTGTCCTTGCGGGTCGGGAAAGAAGTACAAGCGCTGTCACGGCGCCCCCGGAGCCGAGCCTCTCCCGGCGTAGCGGCAATGCGACTCAACGATCTCGTCGGCATGTCGTGGACCGAGCGCATCGTCGCGACGGCCCTGTGGTTCAATCCCGTCGCGGCCTCACCTGCGGCCCCACTCGAAACCGTTGCCTACCTCGAGTCGTTTGGCACGTCGCTCATGCCTCGCGGCTCCACGCTGCAGGGCGCCACCGCGGGACTCTCCGTGCTCGGTGCCAGAGCGGCGACCGGAATCGTCGAGATGGGGACGCACCGCCTCGTCCCCAGGGATGCTCCGCTCGGCAAGCAGCTGGCCGGAAGGGTGGCCATTGGGGGAGTCTCGGCCCTGATCGGTGCGATTCCGGTGCCGGACGACGCGCCTGTATGGCGTCACGCGATCAAGTCGGGCGGCTTGTTGCTCAGGGCGGCTGCTATCGGCGGCGCCGTATACGACATGGCGGAATGGCTCCGCGACGAGCATCCGTCGAAGGGAGCAGGGCGGCCGATCGCGCTGGCGGCACTGTCGGTGGCAGGTCTCGGCGGATGGGCACAACTCCGACTGAGCCGTCGCAAGGAAGAGATCGCCCGATGGCCGATTCCACAGCCGAACACCGTAGCGGGAGCCTTGCCGTCCTCGTGGGTGGTGATCGGAGTGGGGATGGGTCTGTTCCGAGCCACCCGGTTCACGCGAGAAGCACTGATCGACTATCTCGGACCCGGCTGGTCGAAGAGTGTGCTCGCCCACTCGATCAACGCAGCCCTCTGGGCCGGTGCCGGCACCGCGGCGTACAACGCGGGGATCGGCTACGTCGGTCGCGCCAATGAGAAGGTTGATCCCGGATACGCGGTTGCCCCCACGTCCAGGCTCGTCTCCGGCAGTCCGGGGAGCTTCTCCAGCTTCGAAGAGTTGGGCCAGCAGGGACGGCGTTTCGTGACCGACGTAGTGACGCCAGACATCATCGAGGAGGTCCTGGGTGAGCCCGCCGAGGAGCACCCGATCCGGACGTTCGTCGGTTTCAACACGGAACCGCTCTACCCGTCCGGGCGGGCCGAGATCGCCCTGGCCGAACTCGATCGGACCGGAGCCTTCGACCGGATGTATCTGCTTCTCGTGGCACCGACGGGAACGGGCTGGGTGGACCACACGCTGATCGAATCAGCCGAGATCCTGGCCCGCGGCAACATCGCCACTTGCTGTATTCAGTATGGGAAGTATCCGTCCTTTCTCAGCTTGCAGAAAGTGGCGTTGGGTCGGGCGCAGTTCAGGCTGCTGTTGTGGGGGATCAAGCAGCGCCTCGCCGGGCGCCCTCCCGAAGAGCGGCCGAAGGTGCTCGTATTCGGGGAGAGCCTCGGGGCATGGGCCTCATCTGACGTCGTCATGCATCAAGGAATCGGAGGCTTCGATCACTACGGCATCGACAAGGCGTTGTGGGTCGGTCTGCCCTGGATGGCAAAGTGGTCAAGGTCGGGAATGGCGGGGGGATCGAGCAACATGGTCCCTCCTGACACCGTCGGTGTCTTCGATAGGCGTGAGGAGCTCGACGCGCTCTCCGCTGAGGAGCGATCCCGTTTGAGGGCGGTGATCCTCTCGCATGACAACGATCCCATCGCCGTGCTCGGTCCCGATCTCGCCGTTCGGCCGCCGGAGTGGCTCGGCGAGGAACGTGGACGCGGTGTACCCGAGTCGATGCAGTGGAGCCCAGCCATCACGCTCATTCAGACGGCGGTCGACGCTGCCAATGCCATGGTGACGGTGCCCGGGGAATTCGGATCTTTCGGCCACGACTATCGGGCCGACATGGCATTCTTCGTCCACCGCGCCTACGACTTTCCGCCGGTGACCGACGAGCAGCTCGACCGTGTGACCGACACACTGAAGCGGTTGGAACTGGAGCGTGCAGAGCGAATCAAAGCCGGAACGCTCGCCGACGCCCCACCGGCCCCCTCACATCAAACCGACGAACACCGCCGGGCCGCCGGGGTCCCGTTGCAGCGTCGCCGGACGAGAGGCGCCGGCGCCAGTGCCTTCAAATCGTTGTTCGGAAAGGGCGGCGCCGCAGGCGGCGACGTCCAGTAACTACCCACTGCCCACTACCACTCTCCACCTACCCACTGGCCACAATGGAACCCACAGACGTTCGCGCCCTTCTCGAAGACCTTCGCTCCCGCCTGGACGATGCCAGGAGGTTCCTTTGACATCGCCGGCAAGGAGGCCGAGCTCGAGGAGCTGAAGGAAGCGGCCTCGGCACCCGGCCTCTGGGACGACCAGGATCGGGCTCTCGAGGTGACACGCAAGCTCGCCAAGAACGAGCAAATCATCCACCACGTGGAGTCGCTGGAGGCGACGCTCGAGGACGCAGGCACCCTATTCGAGATGGCCCTCGAAGAAGGGGATGAAGGCTCCATCGATGACGTCGTGGCCGAATTGCGAGAGACCGAGGGAACGCTCTCGACGTTGGAACGAGAGACCCTGTTCTTCGGTGATTACGACGACCGGCCGGTCATTCTCTCCGTCCATGCAGGTGCCGGTGGAGTGGACGCTCAGGACTGGGCCGAGATGCTGTTTCGCATGTACACGCGCTACTTGGAACGCTCGGACTTCGACTTCGAAGTCGACGAGTACCAGGTCGGCGACGAAGCGGGCATCAAGTCGGCGACCTTGACCATCAAGGGCGATCACGCCTACGGGACCTTCGAGAGTGAGCGAGGGACGCACCGGCTCGTCCGCATCAGCCCGTTCGACGCCCAATCCAGGCGCCACACCTCTTTCGCCGGTGTCGACGTGCTCCCCGAGGTCGATGTGGCCGAGGTCGAGATCAATCCCGACGACCTCCGTATCGATACGTACCGTTCATCCGGTGCCGGCGGCCAGCACGTGAACAAGACCGACTCGGCGGTGCGAATCACGCATCTGCCAACCAACATCGTGGTGAGTTGTCAAGCCGAACGGTCGCAGATCCAGAACCGGGCCAGGGCGATGCAACTGCTTGCGGCACGCCTCGCCGAGCGGGCCCGCCGGGAGCAGCAGGCCGAGATCGATGCGATCCGCGGTGAGCAGACGGAAGCGGGTTGGGGGCGCCAGATCCGCAGCTACGTCATGCAGCCCTATCAGATGGTCAAGGACATGAGGACCAATGCCGAGATCGGGAACATCCAGGCCGTGCTCGACGGAGACATCGACCGCCTCATCGACTCCTATCTGCAGTGGAGGCGTGCCCGGGAGGTGTGAGCGAAACACCCCGTGTTAGTGGTGGTCGCCGGTAACCTCGCATGCGGGCTTCAAGGGTACGTAACCCAATCCAGCGGTTCCAAGGATCCTGATGATTCGACTCGAGAATGCCACCAAGGTCTACGACGGTGGAGTCGTGGCCGTGAAGGACATCACGTTCGATGTCAACAAAGGTGAGTTCGTATTCCTGGTCGGTCCTTCCGGCTCTGGCAAGTCGACGCTGATTCGATTGATCATGAGGGAGGAGCAGCCGACACACGGCGATGTTTGGGTTGCAGGCAAGCACGCCTCTCGTCTTCCGTCTTGGAAGGTGCCACATCTCCGCAGGTCGATTGGGACTGTCTTCCAGGACTACAAGCTCCTGCCGAACAAGACGGTGTTCGAGAACGTGGCCTTCGCCATGGAGGTCACAGGGAAGCGACCGAGCGTCATTCGATCCCAGGTTCCGCAGGTGCTGAAGCTGGTCGGCCTCTCCGCCAAATCGGACCGTTATCCACGCCAGCTCTCCGGCGGCGAGCAGCAGCGGGTCTCGGTGGCTCGCGCCTTCGTCAACAGGCCCCTGATCCTTCTCGCCGACGAGCCAACCGGAAACCTCGATCCCGGGACGTCGGTGGGGATCATGCGAATCCTCGACCGCATCAACCGCACCGGCACCACCGTGGTGATGGCCACCCACGACCACGCCATCGTCGACGCGATGCGCCGTCGCGTCATCCAACTCGACCGAGGCCGCGTCGTCCGTGACGAGGCACGGGGCGTGTACGAGACGGTGCAGGAGGCTCCGGTGGCAGAGCCACCACCCCCTCCGGTGGTCGCAGAAGTCGAAGTCGAAGAAGTCCGTAGCGAGGAGACCGCACCCGAACCGGTCACGGTGCCCGACGATGCCACGGCGGAGACGGCGGTCGTCGACGAAGGTGACCAAGCGTGACGCGCGTCAACTACATCCTCAAGGAGGCGTTCACCAATATCGGGCGGAACGCCCTCGTTGTGCTCGGCGCGATCCTCGCCGTGTTCATCTCCCTGACGCTCACGTTCGGCACGCTCGTCTTCGGTGAGGTCGTGAGGACCAATACCGTCCAGTGGGCAGAGGATGTCCGCGTGATCGCATTCGTCCGCGACGAGGTGACACCGCAAGCGATCGCCGATCTCTCCACGGAGGTGGAGAGCTGGGACGAGGTCCGGGACGTGTTCTTCGTCTCGAAGGCCGACGCCCTCGACGAAGCCCGCGTGTTGTTCGCCAACCAGCCGGCAGTGCTACGCGTCATCAACGAGAACCCAGACATCGTTCCGGCTTCTCTCCGCATCCAGCCCGAAGATCCAAAGGACTATTCGACGATCGTCGTGCGTCTGGAGGGCACACCGGGCCTGGAGAAAGTCCAATCCGCCGGCCCGGCGATCGACGCGATGATCGCGTTGCGCGACGGGTTGCGGATCATGTTCTGGTTGTTGGCGTTGGCCCTCGGAGTCGCTGCCGTCGCGCTCATCGCCAACACCATCCACATGGCGATCTACGCCAGACGAGAAGAGATAGAGATCATGCGGCTCATCGGAGCCAGCAGCTGGTTCGTTCGAACACCGTTCTTGCTGGAAGGCAGCTTGGAGGGGCTCATAGGCGGAGTCCTCGCGGTGGCGTTCATCGTCATCGCTCAGCAGATGGCGGTCGATCGACTGACGGATCTGCCGGAGTGGATCAATCTGGCAGTCAATAACGATTTCATGATCGAGCGGGGTGCGTTGGTCCTGCTGTTCGGGGTGCTAGCCGGTTTGGTCGGCAGCAGCCTGAGCCTTGCAGTCCACCGATACCTCCGCACATGACCCCAGCCAGGATCTACCTCTCTCTCGCCCTTGTCCTCTCGCTGGCCATCGGCGCCGTCCCTGCGATCGCGGGCGACCTCGACGACGATCTACGCCGGGTGTCAGACCGCATCGGCGAGATGACCGATCAGATCAGCGAGGCGACGGCCAACCGATCGACCCTTGCCGCCGACGTCGTGGCGACGAAGGCTCGTATCGATGAGGTGCTCTCCGGGCTGTCCCGCGTGCGGGACGATCTGGCCGCTCTCGAATCGTCGATCCGGGAGCAGCGAACTGCTCTGGAGATCGTGCGAGTCGACTTGGGTCGTAGGTATGACGAGCTGACGGCCACCCGGGGCCGGCTTGAAGGTGCCAAGGCGGATGCCATCGAATCGGCCCGCCAGGCATACATGAGCGCAGGCCCCACAACGCCGGAGATCGCCTTTTCGGCAAAGGCGGTCTCCGAGATCGCGGTGGGCGTTGAGTACATGGAGCGGTTGACGCGAAGCAGCGAGACGGCCGTTGTCCGCTACGAAGAGCTGCTCGGTGAAGAGGAGACGGAACTCAACGAGATCGAGGTGCTCGAACTCCTCCTCGCCGACGAAACCGCACGCCTCGAGCAAGACCAGAGCACTCTCGACGGGCTGCATCGACTGCTCCAGGAGCGCAGCGACGAACTCCAGGCCGAGTTCGAATCGCAGAAGGAGCTGCTGGCCAAGGTCGAGGCGGAGATCGCGCACTTCGAGGGTGAGCTCGCCGGACTCGAGACGGAGCAGTCGTCCATCAAGAGCGTCATCACCGCCGCCGCCGCCAAGGCTGAGGCGGCCACGGCTGCTCCGCGGGCTTCGCGTGGCGGCGGTGTGCTGGCGTGGCCCCTCCCGGGTCCGATCCTGTCCGGCTTCGGTCCCCGCGTGCACCCCATCCTCGGGACGACGAAGATGCACAACGGTCTCGATCTCGACGGCCCCTCCGGTCAGCCGATCACAGCAGCAGGCTCCGGGACCGTGATCCTCGCAGGCGCCAAGGGCGGCTACGGAACCACGGTGATGATCGACCACGGCGGTGGCATGGTGACCCTCTATGCCCACCAGTCGAGCATCGCCGTGTCCCAGGGCCAGAAGGTGAGCTCCGGCCAGGTGATCGGGTACGTCGGCTCGTCGGGCCTTTCCACGGGGCCGCATCTGCATTTCGAGGTCCGGATCGGCGGAGACCCCGCCGATCCCCTGGCCTACCTGTAGAAAGAACCGTTTTGGCGTAACTGGACACGAATAATCGTGTCCAGTTACGCCAAAACGGGGGAATACGCTCTGGGATCATGTCCGCAGGCCGCAAGACCGTCGCCAGCAATCGCCGTGCGCGTCACGACTACGAGATCGTGGACCGCTTCGAGGCTGGCATGGTGCTGCGTGGATCCGAGGTGAAGAGCCTCCGCGCCGGTCAGGCCCAACTCAAGGACGCCTACGCGGAGGTCCGCGATGGGGAGCTGTGGTTGGAGAACATGCATATCGCGCCGTACAACTTCGCCTACGAGGGTGGGCACGATCCGGAGCGACCGCGCAAGCTGCTCATGCACCGACGCGAGATCGACCGCCTCTACGGCAGAGTTCGAGAGGAGGGCCTCACACTCGTGCCGCTGTCGATCTACTTCACCGACGGCAGGGCCAAGGTCGAGCTCGCCCTGGCCAAAGGAAGGGCCCGCCACGACAAGCGGCGCAAGATCATCGAGCGACAGCAGCAACGGGAGATGGACCGGGCCCGGGGACGGCGACCCTAACTCTCGAGCGATTCCAGCTGCTCGAAGATGGCCTCCACGTTGTTCGTCTCGAGTCGGCCGGCCGACCGGAACAAGACCCGTCCCTCGCCGTCGGTGATCACCCAGAAGGGAAAGGCAGACACGCCGAACCGCGCAGCCAGATCGGAGGACACGTCGACGAGAACGGGGAATGGGAATTGGGATTCGTCGAGATACGGTTGCAGTGGATTATCCCGCGAGGCGTCGATCGACGTCGTGACCGTGATGAGCTCCGCGGTATAGCGGTCCCCCTTCTCGACGTACCACGCCGACAGCGGCGGGAGCTCCGCTTGACAGTGGGGACACCAATGGGCCCAGATGAGCCACAAACGGTTCGTCCCGTCCGCCGGATCGACGTTGAGGACCGTGTTGGTGTAGTACTCGAGGCCTTCGACGGCCGGCATGATCCGACCGAGGGCGGTGTCGGTCTGGCCCGCTTCAAAGCGTGGGAGGTAGCCGGCGGGAAGCGCAGGAGCGGGCGATTGTCCAGCTACCTGAGACGCCCGGGCGGCTGCCACGAGCAGGCCCTGGGTTTCCTCGACGGATGCGACTCGATCCGACATCGAGGCGACCGATCCCTCGAGCGAAGCCACCTCTGATGTCAAGTTTCCGACAGAGCCACCGAGGGCGGTGACGTCCGATCGGGTCTCGCTCGCCTGAAACACGGTGTACAGCTGCAGGCCGAGTACCAGGACGAGCAGGGCGCCGAGCGCCAGGAGTCCGAAGGCGAGCGGGGATCGCTGCCGAGATGATGACGAAAGGGGCTCCGCCCCAGGAACAGTTTCCACGCCCGAGTCGTTGGTTGCATTGGCGACGTCGGGGGGGCTGTGCTCCTCCATCGCGCAGAAGGCTACGACGCTTTCCCGGTATGTATCGTACGATGTACGTATACGACGAGACATGGGGGTGACCTGGTTTCGACCGTGAGGGATGAAGCATCGGAAGCGAGCCGAGGTTTCCGGAACCTCGTTAACGAACCGGAATCAACACAAGTGCCGACGAACCAGTCGCACTCGCTGCCTAACTAACGCAGCGTGTCCGCCCGGGGGGTACCTGCCTCGCCGGAATCGGGCAACGCAATGCAGGATGCTCCCCCCGCAACGCCGGTAGCGGGGGGCTAAGACTCACCGGCTAGGGCCGAGAGATACTCGCCGACAGAGTCTCCCGGCTCCGAAAGCTCACTGTCGGCTGCGCTCGGAGATGCCGATGCCGAGGCCTCGTGGGACGGGGGTTCGATTCCCCCCACCTCCACCGAACCCTCCCCGATCCAGGGGAGGGTTCACTCGTCGACCCTCGACCATGGTCAGGTTCTCCCCACCGGGTCGCGGTCGTCCGTCTGTTCGTACACCCGCTTGGCCTTTCCCGTCTCCTGGCGTGGCATCCCGCCGGGTGGGAGCAGCTCGACGTCGACGCGGATCCGGATGCGCTCCACGAGCTCGTGGGCGAGACGTCTGGCAACCGTGTCGCGATCGGTCTCGGTGTCGGCGAGCTCCGCCCTGACCTTCAGTTCCGGCAGCGTCTGGCGTCGGTCGACGATGATCGCGTACTGGCCCCCGACATCCGGATCCTCGAGCAGCACCGTCTCGATCTCCCGCGGGAACACGTTGATGCCGCGAATGATGAGCATGTCGTCGGCGCGCCCGGTGAGGCGGGCGATCCTGGTGAAGGTGCGCCCATCGGCCCCCCGCTCGGGGATGATGCGGGTGATGTCCTTGGTCCGGTAACGCAGCACCGGCTGGGCTTCCTTGGTGAGCGTGGTCAGCACCAGTTCACCGGGCTCTCCGTCCGGCACTGGTTCGCCGCTGAACGGATCGACGATCTCGGGATAGAAGTGATCATCGAAGACTTGCAGCGCGCCGAGTGCGTCCGGCGATTCCTGGGCAACACCCGGTCCCATCACTTCGGAGAGGCCGTAGATGTCGACGGCCGTGAACTCCTCACCCCAGAGGGCTTCGATCTTTGTCCGCATCCCCTCCGACCACGGCTCTGCTCCGAGCACCCCGACCCGGACGCGGAGACCGTCGAGCAGACCGCGCTCCGCGGCACGCTCGGCGAGGAGCATGGCGAACGACGGCGTGGCGCACATGGCCCTGCTCCCCAGATCCTCGAGCAATTGGAGTTGGAGGCCGGTGTTTCCCCCCGAAGCCGGTACCACCGTGGCTCCCAACGCCTCGCCCCCGTAATGGATGCCGAGGCCTCCGGTGAAGAGTCCGTATCCGTAGGCATTGTGCAACACATCGTCGGGGCGCACGCCGGCGATGGCCAGCGCTCTGGCGTTGACTTCGGCGAAGACTGCAACGTCCTGACGCGAGTAGCCGACCACCGTCGGCTTTCCGCTCGTTCCCGAGCTGGCGTGGAGGCGAACCGTCTCGCGCAGCGGCATTGCCAGCATGGCGAAGGGGTACGTGTCGCGCAGTTCGTGCTTGTCCGTGAATGGAAGCTCGGTGATGTCGTCAATGGAGGCGATCGGCCCGACGCCGGAGAGCTTGTCACCCCAATACGGCGCCTCGGCGGCGCGGAGTCGCTCGATCAGGTTGACGAGGCGCTCGCTCTGCAGCCGGGTCTTGTCGACCGCTTCCATCTGCTCGATCTCTGGCTGATACATGAATCCGTCGCTCATGCCCGGAGTCTCGCAGCTCGAGCGGAGGTGGTAGAAACCGAGCTATGGAGATCAGACGGGTCACGGTGGACGACGGCGCCCGGCTGCGTGAGGTGCGGCTGGCCGCACTCCGTGACGCCCCAGACGCCTTTGCTTCGACGTACGGCGAGGCATTCACCTATCCGCCAAGCCTCTGGGCCGGCCGGGCCGACGATGCGTCGCGAGGTTCCGTCGCGGCGACGTTTCTGCTTGTCGACGGCCAGGACACACTCGGCATGATCACCGGTCTTCGCGACGCGGAAGACGACCAGACGGCCCGTCTCGTCTCCCTCTGGGTGGCGCCGGAGGCTCGCGGGATGGGCCAGGGGCGGCGTTTGGTGGAGGAGGTGGTGGAGTGGGCCCGCGAGCCCGGTTCCACCTGCCTCAGGCTCTGGGTGACCAATGACAACGAGAGCGGCAACGTCCTGTACGAGTCCGTCGGGTTCCGACCCACCGGAAACGAGCAGCCGCTGCCGTCGAATCCGGGCCTCATGGAGCGCCAGATGGAGTTGCTTCTCTAGGAGATTGCCAGGTCGTCGACGACCTCGACGTTGCTCATGGTCGCGAGCACTGTGGGGTCGATCTTCACCTTGTAGGACCGGCTGCCGCCGCCGAGGATCACCCAGTCCTTCGCCATGACTCGGGCGTCGACCCAGATCGAGACCTCGTCCGGAACGCCAAACGGCGTGACGCCTCCGATGGCCATGCCGGTGGCGGCAACGGTCTGGTCGGCGGTTGCGAACGACACCTTGCGCACGGCGAGCTTCTTGCGTACCCGGTTGTTGACGTCGAGGCGGTTGGCGGCGAGGACGACGCACAGCGCCAGGTGGCCTTCCGGTTTGCGCGACGCCACCAGGATCGTGTTGGCCGACCGATCGAGCGGGTAGCCGTAGTGCTCGCAGAACTGCGTGGTGTCGGCGAGGTCGGGGTCGCAGTTGAGCAGCTCGTAGTCCACACCGAGACGATCGAGGTGATCGACGACTCCGGCGGCGATGGGGTCGTCCATCGGATCAATCACCGACCGCGGTTGACGACGCAAATCCGTCCGCCTCGTCAAGCAACGTCAGGTAGCGGCGGGCGTTGATGTGTTCGGCGTCACGTCGCGCCCGGGCGCGAAGCTCTTCGACCTCCTCCTGGTGGCCCAACGCAGCCGCGCTCCGCGCGGCATGGATCCGTAAGTCGATGGTGGGGAGGAGCAGGTTTTCCTGGTCGCCGTGGGCGATCGCGGCCTCGAAGAGAGGCAACGCGGCGGCGTGTTCGCCGCGCGACTGGAGGGCCAATGCCCTCATGGCACCGTTGATGAGCGGTGGCCATCGGTCCATGTCGTAGGCGAGATCGGCGAGGAGCTCGACGTCATCGGCCCTGCCAAGCGCAATGAGCACCGGAGCGACGCCGGACAGACTGCCCAACCACGCAGGATGGTCTGTCGCGGTGGTGACGTATTCCGCCGCCAGATCCCTCGCGCGCTCCGTTCTTCCCGAGGCGTAGGCGTTCATCGTGGCTGAGACGAGGGCTGGCATCATCGCTTGCGGGTCCTTGATCTCGCGAGCGCTCTCCAGTACTTCTTCGGCAAGGGCCCACCCTTCGTCGGTCCGGTTATCGAGGTGCGCAAGGATCGCCTGCCAGCCCTTGACGAACGTACCCACCTGGGAACCTCCTCTCGCTTCATCGGCCTCCTCGACCTCTGCAGCGATCAGCGAAAGCTCCTCGAGGCGGCCGAGCGGAAAGAGGGCTTCGCACTTCGTCATCTTCGACCACTCGACACCGGGTCCCGCTCCGCGTTGCTCGCCGTAGTCGATGGCTTCGTCGATAGCGGCGAGCGCCTCTTCCGCGCGGCCGACGGAGGCGAGGTACGTAGCCTGGTTGTTGTACGCGGCCATCGCGCCCCCGGTGTCCCCGATGTCCCGCCTGATCCTCAGTCCTTCGACCACGTCGTCGAGGCCGTCAGCATCGCCGAGTTGCAGCATCGCGGAGCCGCGCGTCACGAGCACCTTGGCGAAGCTCTTCGTGTCCCCGATGGTTTGAGACACGGCAAGTGCTCGCTCGACCATGTCCAGTGCCTCCTCCTCCCGGCCGGCGAGCTGGAGGTGCGCAGCGCGGGTCGTCAGAACCTGAGCGACGACCTCGTGGAGCGGTTCGCCGTCGACCAGTTCCATGGCCCGGCCTAGGTCGGCGTCTGCGGCGTCGGAGTCCCCTCCATACCAGTGAAAGCTGCTGCGCCGCGAGAGCGCGGCAGCCTGACCGAGGCGATCACCCGCTGCGGTGAAGCCGTTCAACGCCTCCTGGACGGCGGCCATGAGGGTTTCGTTGTCGGCCGTCGCATGGGTGGCGTACTCGAGAAGGGCGCGCCCGCGCTCCGGCGGTGTTTGCGCGATGTCGGCTGCCTGTGCGTAGAAGCGGGCCGCCGCCTGCAGGTCGAGGCTTTGGTTGCGCTCGCCCGCCAGCATGAGAAAACGGTAGACGCGAGCGAGGCGCTCGTGATCGTCCGAGGGCTCCAGCTCGAGGGCAGTCGTGTGGTGATAGGCGAGCAGTTCGGCGACGTCGGTGGCGCGGTCGCCGCTCACGGCCTCGAGCCAGCGCGCCGCCTCCAGGTGGAGGCGGGCGCGTTCGCCTTTCGTCAGCTGTGAGTAGGCAACGTCTCGGGCGAGGACGTGAGAGAACGTGAACTCGTGTTGGCCCTGCATCGAGGAGCGGCGAATGGGCCGGACCAGCTCGCGCCGAGCCAGGCGTTGGAGTCCGTCGTTCACCGAGTCGAGGTCCTCTCCGAGCATGAAGGTGAGCGCGCCGGACCAGAACACCTTGCCCACGACCGAGGCGGTTTGCAGGAGGGTCTTGTCCTCGCCGTCGAGGAGATCGAGCCGTGCCGCGATGATTGCCTGCACGGTATCGGGAAGCGCCATCTCAGTGGGAGTGGCAGAGTCGTCGAGCCAACCGTGCTCCTCGGCAAGACGGAGGTACTCGGTGAGATAGAGGGGGTTGCCGCCGCTGCGCTCGAGCAGCGCCTGTTGGGTCTCCGCCGGCATCACGGCCCGGTCGGAGAGCGCGGTGATCAAATCGACGGTTTCCTCGGCGGACAACGGCGTGAGACCGACGGTGACCGCCTCGCGTTTGCCCCCGCCCCAGTCGGGACGTCGTGAGAACCATTCGGGCCGTGCCGTGGTCAGCACCAGGATCGGGGCATCTTGTGCCCAATCGACCAGGTGCTCGAGGAAATCGCCGAGGGCGTCGTCGGCCCAGTGGAGGTCCTCGATGACGATGACCGTCGGCCGCTGTGCCGCCAGCAGCTCGAAGTAGGTCAGCCAGGCCGAGAACAGTTCGGCTCGCTCGACGCCGTCCGTGCCACCGGTGCCGGCCAAGGGGGACACGCGAAGTCGCAACCAGTCGGCGTCGACGTCGTCGCCGTCGGTGAGGGCAGCGATCGAACGCTCGAGCTTCGCGGCGGCGTCGGCCGGTGGCTCCGATTCGAGGATCCCAGCCTCTGCTTTCACCACCTCGGAGAGGGCCCAGTATGTGACGCCCTCTCCGTAAGGAAGCGAGCGGCCCTGGCGCCACCGGACGAGGTAAGGCAGGTCGTCGATGACCTTGAAGAATTCGCGGACGAGACGGCTCTTGCCGACACCCGGCTCACCGGAGACGGTGACGAGCTGCGGCGAGCGGCGAGCCACGGCACGCTCGAAGGCGTCGACGAGCAGGCTGAGCTCTTCGCGCCGCCCGACCATCGCCGCGCCTTCCTCGGCCTCGACATCGAACCTGCTCCTTGCCTCCAAGGCTTGCCAGATCGGCATCGGCTCGGCCTTGCCCTTCACCGTCACGGGGTCGAGCGACGAGGTCTTCACCGCATTGCGGACGGCCAGGTACGTGCGCTCGTCGACGACGACGCCGCCCGGCGGAGCAATGCCCTCGAGACGCGACGCCGTGTTCACGACATCCCCAATGATGCGCTCGTCGGCGCCACCGGCCTCGAGCTGGACGATGGCTTCTCCCGTCGTCACGCCGATGCGAACCGAGAGATCGAGCGCGGCGTCGGCGGCATTGAGGTCACCGACCGATTCTTGGAGACGCAGTGCGGCCCGCACGGCCCGCTCGGGATCGTCCTCATGGATCGTCGGCACGCCGAAGACGGCAAATACTCCGTCCCCCATGAGCTTCTCGATCGTCCCGCCGTGGCGTTCCACGTCCTCGCGTACCTTGTTGTGATAGAGCGAGAGGCGGGCCCTCACGTCTTCGGGATCCGAGGCCTCGGTATGAGCAGTGAACCCGGCGAGGTCGGCGAAGAGCGCCGAGATGACTCGCCGTTCTTCCCCACCTACCACTGCTTCTTCGATCGCAGAATCCTGTGCCGACCCGCATGCTGGACAGAACGCGGCTCCCGATGGGAGCTCGGTTCCGCAGCCCACGCAGGCGGCGACGGCGGGTTCCCCGCACGCAGCACAGAAGTGGGCTCCCGCCGTCAGTTCACTACCGCAGGATGCGCAGAAGGTCGCCATGGATGCGTCGATCCTACGGTGCCGTGGTCTGGTGGGGCGCCAACCCTGTTCAATCGCCGAGATTGAGGCCGAGGTCGCGGGCGGCAATGATCCAGCTGTGGTCGGCGGGGACGCTCTTCCTCCTACCGGCGACCTCGGAGAGAGGGACGGGCACGATCTCGTCTCCATGAAGTGCAGTCATGACCCCGATCATGCCGTCGTCGACGAGGTCGGCGACCTTGGTACCGAACTGTGTGGCGAGAACGCGATCGACCGGCGATGGCGTACCGCCACGCTGGACATGGCCGAGAATGGTGACCCGGGACTCCAGGTGTGTCAGCTGTTCGAGGGCGCGCGCCAACTGCACCGTGCTGTCGGCCGCTATTGCCTGCAGCTCATTGAGTTCCTTCCTGACATCGTTGCGTTCGTGGTTTTCGGCAGCATCGAGTCTGGCGACGATCTCCTGCTCGTGAGCACGAAAACGCGTACTGCTGGCGCCTTCGGCGACCGCGATGATGGAGAACATGCTGCCACCTGCTTTTCGGGTCAGAATCGACTCCGCGATGGAATCGACCTCGTAGGGGATCTCCGGGATGAGGATGACGTCCGCCCCGCCGGCGAGACCCGATCCCAGCGCCAACCACCCGGTGTTGTGGCCCATGATCTCCACCACGATGATGCGGTGATGGGAATGCGCAGTCGAATGCAGGCGATCGATTGCCTCGGTGGCGATGCCGAGGGCCGTGTCGAATCCGAAGCTGGCATCGGTGCCCCACACGTCGTTGTCGATGGTCTTCGGCACGGTGATGACGGGCAGCCCTCGATCGGCGAGACGGTTGGCGTTCTTCTGCGTTCCGCCTCCCCCGAGACACACGACGGCGTCGAGGTGGTGGCGCTCGACCGTCTCGAGCATGGCGTCGGTCATGTCCATGACCTGACCGCCGACCTCCATCTTGTGCGGCTTGTCACGGGAGGTCCCGAGGACCGTGCCGCCGAGGGTGAGGATTCCGGAGAGGGTGTCGCCGTCGAGGCGCACGAAGCGGTCCTGCATGAGACCGCGAAAGCCGTCGCGAAACCCGATGACGTTCATGCCGTGGGCGCGGATCGCAGCCTTGCCGATGGCGCGGATCGCGGCGTTCAGACCCGGCGAATCGCCTCCCGCCGTCAGTACGCCGATGCTCTTCGCCACGGAGGCGATGGTAACGGTTCAGCCGTCGCCGAGCTGAATGTTCACGAGAGCGTTGCCGGACCCGTCCTCCGCGATGTTGATGAAGGCATTGGACGGAGTGCCGCTGCGGGTGCCGAACAAGAGGACGCTGCGCACGTCTTCGCTCGTCGTCTCGGTCCTTTGCACCTCGAAACCCTCGTCGGCCAGCCAGTTCTCGTACGTGGACACGAGCGAATCGAACTGGTCTTCGGGGTACTCGAGAGCAAGCATCGAGCTGTTGTCTGACCCGGACTGCGAAGCCGAGAACGTGACGTTGCCGCCATCGGGCACCGGGGCCGGGAAGTCCGCGGGAACGTCACCACCGCCGATCACGGCCGAGACCTCACCTTCGTCTGTCTCGACGTTGAAGCTGACCTGGTCGTCGTCGATCTCGACGTCGGTGATCCCGCCTTGTTCGGCGAGCTGTTCGGCGATCTCTTCGGTTGCTGCTCCGCAGGCGCCGGCTACGACGGCCAATGCGGCAACGGCCATGATCATGCGTCTCATGTCTCCCCCTCGTGACCTTGGCACCCACCATAACGTTACCCAAAGGGCCCATCGTGTGTCAGAATGGCGCCACCGGAGAGAGGAGGTGGTCCAAGACATGCATTTAGGTTTGAGGACACCGGAGGTGGCCGAGCGCTAGCCGAGAGCTGGCGAAACCACTGACCATTTCGCTAGCCGCCTTCGGGTAGCGAATCCGACTTGGACCACCGGAGATCCGAGGTCCGCGAGATGTCCACTCGCGGCAACGGCTGAGCCGTTGAAGTGCCTCGGGTCTCTTCGCGTCCGGAGTCTGCGACAACTCACCCCGATTCGCGGCCTCGCCTGCCGACACGGTTCGTGAAGAACGCGTAAGGTTGAGGTGATCATGACCATCGAGGAGCTCCCCGTCGAGACCGAAACGCTTCACGCCGCCGTGCGAGAGCACTACGCGGAGGTGGCGACGAGCCCGGATCACGACTTCCACTTCCACACCGGACGCGAGGCGGCACTCAAGGTCGGCTACGATGCTGCGCTCTTCGATGGTTTCCCGGAGGAGGTTCTGGCGTCGTTCGCCGGGGTCGCCTATCCGTTTTACTTCGGCCTGCCGGGTCCGGGGGAGACTGTGCTCGATGTCGGTTGTGGTGCAGGGGTCGACATGATCATCGCGGCGAAGGCCGTGGGACCAGAGGGTTCGGTCATCGGTGTCGACATGACTACGGAGATGCTCGACGCCGCTCGGGCCAACGTGGCGACGATGGGGCTCGACAACGTGGATCTCCGGCAGGGAGTCATCGAGCGCTTGCCCGTCGAAGCCGAGTCCATTGACCTCGTCATCTCCAACGGTGTCCTGAATCTCATGATCGACAAGTTCAACGCCTACAAGCAGATTCATCGCGTCCTCAAGCCGGGTGGACGTATCCAGATTGCCGATATCTGCGTGGACAAGCCCGTGTCGGAGTCGGCGAAGCGGGACATCGATCTGTGGACGGGGTGAATTGCCGGTGCCCTGCCGTGCGCAGGGTGGGAGACGGTGATCAACGGCGTCGGTTTTGCCGAACTGGAGTTCGGGCCCACCGTCGACACGTACGCCGGGGCGAGCGGGGAGAAGAACGCGAGGCTCTTCGGAACATGGGGCCGACCCTTCCGGGCGTCCAAGCTGCCTTGACATCGCCTCGCTCCGGGTGACCATCTCCTACGAACTGCGGCACTACGACGAGTCCGACTACGACGCCGTCGTCTCCATCGCCCTGGCCATCGATCCGGACGATTTCGTGTCGGTGGCGGAAATCGCCGAATGGGACGGCATCCAGCGCCAGGCTGGGCGCCTCGCCTCCCGCTGGCACGCCCTCGCCGACGGCCGGGTCATCGGATCGTCGTATGCAGGCGAGTTGGCTTCGCTCCAGGCCGGCACGAGATGGATCAACGTCGCCGTCTACCCGGAACATCAGCGCCGCGGGATCGGGCGGGAGCTGTTGCGGCTGGCCGAAGGGGTCGCCGTCGACGACGGGGGATCGGTGCTGCTGGCGGAAGCCGACGATCGCCTTCTCCGTTCGGCGAGGTTCCTCGAGGCCGCGGGATACGAGGAGATCAACCGGGAATGGCACTCGACGCTCGACCTCGGCGGGTTCGACGATGACACCTGGGTGACCATCGTCGACGGGGTGAAGGCGTCGGGCATCGGGTTCGTATCGGTCGCCGAGCTGGAGGGCAGCGATCCTGCGTGGCTCGACAAGCTCCATGCCCTCTACACCGAGGTCGAGGCCGATGTGCCTTTCACACTCGAGTTTCGCGAGATGCCGTTCGCGGATTTCGAGCGGCGAGCCATCCGCTCCGAGCGTGCCTTGCTCCATGGTTTTCTCGTGGCACTCGATGGTGATCGGTATGTCGGGCTCACCGAGCCGCGGCGGGTCGATGACCGGCCAGAGGCCATCGCCCAGGAGCTCACGGGCGTCACCGGGACACATCGGGGGAGGGGAATCGCGACGGCGCTCAAGGCCGATGTCGCAATGTGGGCGAAGATCCAGGGCTACCGAAAGATCCGGACCGGCAACGATTCCCTGAATGCGCCCATGCTTGCCGTCAACGCGAAGCTGGGCTTCGAAAGAGATCACGGCGCGATCATCTTCCTCAAACAAGCGCCTGGATAAGCTCAGCGCGATGATCGACTATCTCGCTCATGTCCGTGCCGACGGCTCGAGGCTGTCGGCCGCAGCCCGCTCGGTTTCTCTCGACATACCGGTGCCGAGCTGTCCCGATTGGGTCATGCGCGACCTCGTTGCGCACATCGGTGGCGTCCACCGGCAGAAGGAAGCCACCGTTCGCGAGCGCGCCACCGACTCGCCGCCGTTCCCGGAAGCTCCTGATGACGGCCTCATCGAATGGTATGACGAGGGGCTCGAGCGGCTTCTCGACACGCTCGACGCCGCCGATCCCCGGGACGAGGTCTGGACCTGGGTGCCGGAGAACCCGACCGTCGGTTTCTGGTACCGCCGCATGGCGCACGAGACCCTCATCCATCGGGTCGATGCGGAGTTGGCCGCGGGCGGCCTGACCGAAGTCGACGAGATGCTCGCTACAGATGGCGTCGACGAGCTGTTGGGGTGGATGACCTCGGCTCCGGAGTGGGCAACGGTGACCCCGGGCGAACGCTTCATCCGGATCGTCACGCCCGGGGCCGAGTGGATGGTCGGCGAGGCCCTTTTCAGCGGTATCTCGCCGGAGACCGGAACCGAGTATGAGAACCTGCCGATGCTGGTCCGAACCGACGACGGCGCGGCCGACTGCACGATCCGGGGTACCGGAGCCGACATCGACCTGTGGCTGTGGGGGCGCGGACCCATCGAGTCGCTCGAGATCGAGGGAGACGCTGAGCTCGCCGCCGCACTGCGTGAGCTCTCCGCAGAAGAGACACAGTGAGCGCTCCTCGGGTGACGTCGGAGATCGGGCCGCTCCGATCGGTGATCGTCCATCGGCCCGGCCTGGAGCTTGCCAGGATCACCCCCGAGAACAAAGAGGCGCTGCTCTTCGAAGACCTGCTCTGGCTGGAGCGGGCCCAGGAAGAGCATGATCGGTTCACGGACATCCTGCGCGACCGGGGAGCCGAGGTGCTCTACTTCGCCGAGCTGCTCGAGGATTGTCTGCAGGAAGAGACGGTGCGCGACGGGCTCGTGTCCGCGGTGTTTACCCCGGCCCGCTGCGGGCCGCGCGTCGCCGACCGCCTCAGGTCGGCGTTGTCCGAGGCGCCTGTGTCTCAGGTACGCGATGTGCTGATCGGCGGCGTTCTCGAAAGCGAGTTGGCAGAGTGGGGGATCGATGCGGTCTTCGCCGAGGTCATTGCCGACCGGTTCCACTACGTGCTCAGGCCGCTTCCCAATCTGCTGTTCATGAGGGACAACGCCGCCTGGGTCGGTAACGGCCTGGTCCGGTCCGTTCTGGCATTTCCGGTGAGGGGGCTGGAGTCGCTGTATGTCGACACGATCTACCGCCACCATCCCCGGTTCCGTTCTGAAGGGTTTCCCGTCTGGTATGGACAGGATGCCGAAGATCACTATCCGGCAAGCATCGAAGGCGGCGATGTCCTCGTCCTGTCCGACGAGGTCGTCATGATCGGGCTCGGAGAGCGGACCTCCCCCGCTGCCGTGGAGATTCTCGCCCGTCGCCTTCTCGAGGGCTCATCGATCGATCGTATTCTCATCGTGCATCTCCCGAAGCAGCGGTCCGTGATGCATCTCGACACCGTCTTCACGATGGTCGACAGGTCGCAGTTCAACGTGTTCCCAGGGCTCCTCGAACAGGTCGATGTCCACGTCATGATGCGCGGGGTATCGCGTCCGCTCGATGTCGTCCACTACGACGACCTCGCCGCGGCTCTTCGCGACTCGCTCGATCTCCAGCCGGAGTTCATCCCGACTGGTGGCGATGCCATCGGCCGGCTCCGCGAGCAGTGGGACGACGGCAACAACACGCTGGCGCTGGCCCCCGGGGTCGTGGTCGCCTACGAACGAAACCAGGAGACGAACCGCAGGCTGCGCGACCATGGCATCGAGGTGATCGAGCTCGATGCCTCAGAGCTGGGCAGGGGCCGCGGCGGCAGTCGCTGCATGACGCAGCCCATTGTGCGCGATCCGGTATCGGTGGACTGAACCCGCCGGTCGGTAGCCTCCTCGCCCCATGGCTCTCATCGAAGTCCGCAATCTCGTCAAGGTCTACGCCAAGGACGTCGTAGCGGTCGACGACATCAGCTTCGATGTGATCGAAGGGGAGATCTTCGGGTTCCTCGGTCCAAACGGGGCTGGGAAGACCACGACCATCCGGGTCCTGGTCACACGCCTGGAACCCACCGGCGGACGTGCTGTGGTCGACGGCTTCGAGGTCACCGAGGCACCCACCGAGGTGCGTCGACGCATCGGATATGCGGCGCAGTTCATCGGTATCGACGACGACCTCACAGGACGGGAGAACCTGATTCTCCAAGGCAGGCTCCATGGGTTGTCGGCCAAGGCGGCCGCCTCCGAGGCGGATCATCTACTCGGGGTCATCGATCTCACCCAATCCGCCGACCGCAGGGCGGGCACCTATTCGGGAGGGATGCGGAAGAGGCTGGATCTTGCCGAGGCATTGGTGCACAGACCCCGGTTGCTCTTCCTCGACGAGCCGACGACGGGCCTCGATCCACAGAATCGCAAAGCCCTGTGGGTCTACCTGCGGGCCTTGAACGACGAGGGCATCACGATCTTCCTCACGACGCAGTACCTCGAGGAGGCCGACACGCTGGCGGACCGCCTGGCGATCATCGACCACGGCAAGTTGGTCGCTGAAGGCACGCCGGCTGAGCTCAAGGCCGGAGTCGGAGGCGATGCCATCACAGTCACCCTCGCGCCGGACGCGGCCGAGAGCGAGAAGGCAATGGTGGCCGAGGCCTTGCGGTCGATCGGCGATGTCATCGATGTGCAGACCCTCGAGGGGTCGGTGGTGGTGGTGTACCTGGCCGATGGAGGCAGCAGAATCTCAGAGGTCGTGCGGACGCTCGATGCAAAGGGGGTCACCCCGAGCCGTCTGGCGATGTCCGAACCGACGCTCGATGAGGTGTTCCTGCAGCACACCGGCGAGCGGCTCCGCGTCGAAGAGGTGAAGCAGCAACGACGGGTGGGTTTCGGGGGGAGGAAGAGACGCTCGTGACGGCGTTGACGGAGACCCTCATCCTGTGGCGACGGAACACGCTGAAGACGATCCGCGTCCCGACGGTGCTGTTCTTCGCTCTCTTCCAACCCCTGTTGTTCCTCTTCCTGTTCAGCCAGGTCTTCAGTTCTCTGGCGAACCTCCCGGGGTTCCAGTACGACAGCTACCTGCAGTTCCTGGTGCCCTCGATCGTGGCGTTCACCGCGCTCAACTCTGCGTTCTCGTCGGGGATGCAGACCGTTACCGACATGGAAGACGGGATGCTCGACAAGTTCCTCATCGACCCCATCCACCGCTTGTCGATCATGGGAGGCCGGATCCTCGCCGACGGAACGAGGATCACCGCGCAGGCATTGTTGATCATCGGTGTGTCGATGCTGATCGGAACGAACTACGCGACCGGTGTGCTCGGCATCTTCGTCATCACAGCCCTGGCGGCGCTCTTCGGCATGGCGTGGGCTGGGCTCTCGAACATCGTCGCGTTGCGCACCGGAAACGCCGAGGCGACGATGATCGTCGGCATCACCATCACCTTCCCGATCCTCTTCCTCTCCACCGCCTTCATGCCGGAGTTGCTCCTGCCCGACTGGTTGGAGGTCGTTGCCAAGTTCAATCCGATCACATACGTCATCGAGGCCATGCGATCTCTCGTCAACGAAGGCTGGGTATGGGAGGACATCCTCGTTGCGCTGCTCGTAATCCTGGTGCTGGGTGCGGTGCTCCTCACAGGAGCGGTCCGCGCCTTCCGTAAGGCCGTGTCTTGAGCCTGGCCAATGTCGGCACCTATACGTTGCGGGGAGAAGCTGAGGTGGCGCGGGCGCGTCTCAACGCGGCGGACATCGATGCGATGGTCATCGTCGAGAACGAAGGCGGGCTGAACCCCGGGTTCTACCGGGACTACGGGGTCCGCGTGGTTGTCGATGAGGGACAACTCGTCGAGGCAAGGAGGCTGCTCGGTATCCTCCCCCTCGACCCGCAGGTGGTTGCCGCAGTTCGCCAACACGCCCGGTTCTGCGCTCCCGATGAAGCGTGTGGTCTACTCGCCATGGACGCCTTGGGCGATGTGCGGATGGTGTATTGCTGCACGAACGTGGACCGATCGCCCAGCCGGTTCACCGTTGCGCCGGAGGAGCATTTTCGGGCGATCTGCCATGCCGAGGGCAACGGGTGGGAGATCGGCGGCTCCTTCCACAGCCACCCCAAAGCCGATGCGCGGCCATCGTCAACGGACGTCGACCTCTGGCCGGAGCCGATGTGGGTCCAGCTCATCGTTGGCGGTGATGGAGAGGTTCGCGGATACCGATTGGTCGATGGCCGGCCACAAGAGCTCATGATCGAACCGTCCCGGTAGGCTCCCGGCGGCCATGGATCCTTCCGCAGAGCATTCACCGGAGTCGTATCGAGCACTCTTCGGGCTGATCGGGGGTGCGATGCTCGTCCTGGTGTTGGTCTTCATCCTGGCGTCGGCCCTCATTGCACCGTTGTGGGCGCCGGCCTTACTCGTCGGACTGTGGTTGGTCGCTGCGATCGGGTCGGGGCGCACCTGGCGAAAGCAACCGTGGGTGCCGCTCCTTGCGGGAACGGTCATGGCGGTGGTGTGGATTACCGTGATCACGTTCGGCTCGGCGATGTTCGGTTGGAGGACCTGATGCAGCTCACAGTTCTCGGTAGCAGCGGGAGCTCGCCGTCGCGCACGAACCCTGCTTCGGGCTATCTTGTGGAGGCCGGTGGGCAGTCGATCTGGCTCGACGCCGGCCCGGGCACGTTCATGAGGCTCGGTTCGTACATGGACCCTGGTCAGTTGTCCGCGGCCGTCGTGAGCCACATCCATGTCGATCATTCCTCCGACATCATGGCGCTCTACAGCTACCTCGCCTACGGCCCCGGCGGCGACTTCCCCATCCCGGTGTTCGTGCCCGTCGAGGCACGGGACCAGCTCTCTGCCTATGCCCGCGGCACCCAGCTGGAGGTGTTTCACCGCGTTCTCGACATCCAGACCGTCGAGCCCGGCGACAAGGCCCAGATCGGCGATGTGACCCTCCAATTCGCCGAGGCGCAGCACACCGTTCCGGCCCTCATCACGACCGTCGAACACGAGAGCCGCTCTCTGGTCTATTCGGGAGACACCGGCCCCGGAAGCGAGCTCCCCGTCGCCGCCCGCGACTGCGACCTGTTGCTGTGTGAGGCGACGTACCAGGGGGAGCGGACCCCCGAGCTGTGGGATGGGCACCTCACAGCAAGCGAGGTCGGGGAGCTGGCATCCGCTGCCGACGTCGACCGCCTGGTCATCACGCACCTGCGGGCCACCCAGAACCGGGAGTTGACGGCGGAAGAGGCCATCGCCGCTTTCGGTCGGGACGTACCCGTTGCCCTGCCGGATGACGTATTCGACATCTGAGCCACTCCGTGAGAAGGGCGATCGCATGAGAACCGACCGTGGTCCGGACGAGCTCCGACGGGTGCAGATTCAGCGCGGGTACACCGACATGACACCCGGGTCGGTGTTGATGGAGATGGGGGACACCCGGGTGCTCTGCATCGTTGCGTTCAGTTTCGACGTTCCTCCCTGGATGCGAGAGTCGGGGGAGGGTTGGGTGACGGCAGAGTACGCGATGCTCCCCGGATCGAGCCGGGAGAGGGTGAGACGCAGCTCCATCTCAGGAGGTAGGACCAAAGAGATACAGCGTCTCATCGGGCGTTCCCTGCGTGCCGTCGTCGACCTGGCTTCGATGCCGGAGATCACGGCCCGTGTCGACTGTGACGTGCTCCAGGCCGACGGTGGGACGCGGACCGCATCGATCACCGGCGCCTGGGTTGCCCTGGCAGACGCGTTCGACGTTCTCGTCGGAGAGGGACGCCTAGAGACCAGCCCGCTCACCGATCACGTTGCCGCGGTTTCTGCCGGCATCTTTGGAAAGGAGGTGCTTCTCGACCTCGACTACGAGGAGGATGTGGCTGCCGACGTCGATGCCAACGTGGTCATGACAGGCAGCGGCAAGCTCGTCGAGGTCCAGGGCACGGCCGAGGGCGACCCGTTCGACCGCGAACAGTTCGACGGCGTCCTGGATCTCGCCGCCGAGGGCATCGCGGCGCTCATCGAGGCGCAGCGCGCGGTGCGGCAAGGCTGAGATGCGGCGAGTGGTCGTCGCTTCGAAGAACCCAGACAAGATCGCCGAAGTGGAAGCAGTGCTGGGCGATCTCGGCGGATTCGAGGTGGTGCGCGATGTCGAATGGCCAGATGTCGACGAGACCGAGGACAGCCTTCTGGGAAACGCACTGCTCAAGGCCCGGACCGTCGCCTCCGCCACGGGGCTGGAGGCTCTTGCGGACGACACCGGGCTCGAGGTGACCGCACTCGATGGCGCCCCGGGTGTGCACACGGCTCGCTTCGCAGGGCCGGACGCCACCTACGCCCAGAACGTGAAACGACTTCTCGAGGAGCTCGATGGGATCGCCGATCGGTCGGCTCGATTCCGCACCGTCGTGGCTCTGGTGTCTCCGACCGGGGAAGAGGTCGTGGCCGGGGGAACCCTCGAAGGACGCATCACAGAGGTTGCCCGCGGTGAAGGGGGCTTTGGCTACGATCCCGTCTTCGAAGTTGGCGACCGCACGCTCGCAGAGATTCCCGCCACCGAGAAGAACCGGATCAGCCACCGCGGGAGAGCGCTGCGGGCACTCGGCGCACAGCTGTCCGACGAAAAAAATGGTGCCCCGGCCTAGGCCGGGGCACCCGCGCACGGTATCAACTGGGAGCGTTCACTCGAACCAAGTGAGCGAGAACTGGCTGGCGCAGCCGGTGGCGATGCCTTCCGGGTACCCCGCGACGGCCGAGCCGAGGTGGGACACTTGATGGTCGATCACTGGCGACGGTTGCGAGAAGAAGCGGGCCTCGATCTCATCGAGGATCTGGCGCTCGATCTGGCGCCGACGGGCCTCGACGCGGTCGAGAGCCTTGCGCATTCTCGGTGTTGAAGCCATGGTCTCCTTCGACTGATCTCGCTCTCCGCAATCATCGGTCCTCGGCCGCCGTGGGGCGAGAAGTGTTTCTCGGGGAACGATCTGACTAGTGCCTTGCCGCTGGAGCAGAGCGGGCGCTGCGACACACTTCGGGAGCGTTCCTACGCTGCAGACATGCGATCAGCGTGGTGGCTGGGTCTGGATGTCGTTTCGGTGTTGTCCTTCGTCGTGCTTGGCAGGGGAACCCACGCCGAGGGAAACGCCGCAGCCGACGTCGTTGGGACGGCGGCGCCCTTCCTGGTAGCGATGCTGGGGGGCTGGCTCGTCACCCGAGCGTGGCGGCAACCTGCGTCGCTGCGGACGGGGACGGTGGCCTATGTCGTGACGCTCGCGGGGGGTATGGCGTTGCGAGGCATCGTCTTCGGTGAGGGGACTGCGATCTCGTTCATCATCGTGGCCGCGCTCTTCCTCGGTTTCGCGATGTTGGGATGGCGAGTCGTGGCTGCACATGCGTCCGAGCGGACGAAGGCGACGGCGTGAGAAACGCAATCATCGGGTTGCTCGCGGCGGGTCTGTTGGCCGCGGCGTGCGGGGGCTCCGGTGATGAGTCGACCACGACGTCGACCGCGGCGCAGCTCAGCACGGCCGAGGAGTCCTACGTGGCTGCATTCACCGCGAGCGGTGCGACCGAGGGGCTCAGCATCTCGGCTGCCATCGATCTCGGAGAGTCCGTTTGCCACTCCCTCCGCCTGCTCGATGCGGCGGGGGCAAATGGTCCGGCGGCTGCCGACGCCATCAGGTCGGTCGATCTCGACGATGCCTCAGCGCAGGAGATGGCGCAATACGGCGCGGCGCTGGCCGCGGCGCCGCCGTACCTGTGCCCCGACGTCGAGTTCTTCGGATCCGATGTTGGCTATTGGCTGGGAATCTGAGCCGCATCTGCGCTCGCGATCAGCCGTCCGCGGTCCCGCAGTAGAAGAGACGCTTCGTGGCTCGACCCGAACGATTCGGTAGGTTGGACACGTGACCAATCCGAAGACGCCGCCCTTCGCTGCCACGGGGGCGCTGCAACGAACCCTCGGGTTGTATGCGCTACTGACGATCTCCGTCGGTGCGATGATCGGGTCGGGAATCTTCGTCCTGCCCGGACTCGGCTTCGAGATCGCGGGCCCCGGGATCATCCTTGCCTTCTTTCTTGCCGGGCTGGTGGTGATCCCTGCTGCGTTGTCCCAGTCGGAGATGGCGACCGCGATGCCGGAGGCCGGCGGCACGTATCTGTATATCGATCGTGCCATGGGTCCGCTCATGGGGACGATTGCGGGGTTCGGCGTCTGGTTCTCGCTCGTGTTCAAGGCGTCATTCGCCCTGGTCGGGCTGTCCGCATACCTCGAGTTCTTCTTCGAGCACGATGAGAGATTGGTTGCCGTTGCCCTCGCCATCGTCCTGATCATCATCAACCTCATCGGCGTCAGGGCGACCGCAGGGTTCCAGGCGGTGCTGGTCACCGGAGTGTTGCTGCTCCTCGCCGGCTTCGTGTTCTTCGGAGCCCCCAATACCGAATCGTTTCGCTATGAGCCCTTCCTCCCCAACGGGATCAAGGGCCTCCTATCAGCAACCGGCCTCGTGTTCGTCTCCTACATCGGGGTGACCAAGGTGGCAAGCGTTGCCGGAGAGGCGAGGCGCCCGGGACGAAACCTCCCGCTCAGCATCCTGACATCCGTGGGTATCGCCATGGTGCTCTATCCGGCGGTTGTGGTGGTGATGGTCGGCGTGACCCCAGCCGATGAGCTCGCCGGAACCGAGACACCGCTGCTGCTCGCGGCACAGCAGTTTCTTGGGTCGGCGGGCATTTACGTCGTGGCCGGTGTCGCCGTGGTTGCCCTCGTATCGATGGCGAACGCCGGCATCATCTCCTCGGCCCGCTACCCATTCGCCATGGCGCGCAACTCCCTCGCCCCCAGCTTCTTGGCAAGGGTAGGAGCCCGGTCCCATGCACCGTTTGCTTCCATCCTCCTCACCGGCGGCGTCTTGGTTCTGCTCGTCCTCACTCTCCCGCTGTTGGAGCTCGCCAAGCTCGCCTCCGCCTTCCAGTTACTCGTGTTCGCCTTCGTCAACCTGGCGCTCATCGGATTCCGGGAGGCCAAGCTGGATTGGTATCAGCCGGTCTTCCGCTCGCCCTGGTACCCGGTTCCTCAAATCTTCGGGATCATCGCCTCGATCCTGCTTCTCACCCAGATGGGCATCGTGCCCACCGTCGGGGCGATCCTGTTCATCGTCGGCGGCATCCTCTGGTACCGGGCGTTCGGGAGGTCGAGGGCCGTCAAAGAGTCTGCGGCCCGGGACGCGCTCCGGGCAAGAGCAGATGACCGACTCGTCGAGTTGACCGCCGCAGGGGTTGCTTCCGGCGGGCGTCGGCACATCGTCATCCTCATCAGGCGCCCGACCCGACCCACCCGCCAACACACGTTGTTCCGGCTGGCCTTGCGTCTGAGCGTCTCGCCTGGAGGCCATATCCACGTGATCAACTTCGACACCTCGACGGCCAACCTCATCCCCACAGCGGACGACCAAGCCGAGGCCGATCGACTCGGTATCCGCGTCACGGTGGCTCACTTCACCGACGAGGACCGGCGAGGTGAAGTCCACCGGTATGTGGAGAACGAGGGCGTCGACCTGTTCATCGCCGATCTGCCTCAAGATCTGCGGGCAACCAGGAGGATCACCAAAGATCTTCAATGGCTCCGCGAGCACCTCATCTGTGATTCGGTGTTCTTGCGCAATCGCGTCGTAGAGAGCATCGGCACGATCGCCGTGCTTGGCACAGGCGGCCCATACGACCCGGTCAAGATCGGGATGGCAGACCATATCGCACGCTACGAGGGCGCCACGCTTCGCTTCGTGCATCTCGTCGCGCCCGACGTCCTCCCGGCGCAGGTCGATGCCATCCGCGAGTACCACGAGCGGCTGGGTGCGGTACTCACCGTGCCCTGGGATGGTCTCATCCGCACCACGGAGGATCTGGTAGCGACACTCACCGAGTTGTCGCGGGGCGCCAACCTGGTCATCCTCGGCGCCCCTACCCATCGCTTTCACGTCGTGACCGATCTTGCCGACCGGATCGGCGAAGCCGTCGACTGCCCTGCCCTCCTCGTGCATACCCCGCTTCTCGAGAAACCCAACGCCATCGTCAGAGCGGTGCAGTGGTTCATTTCGTGAGGTCTCCGACCGTAGGCCATTGAGGCGGCCATTGCGGCAGCTGGTCACAGGTACTGTTCTGGCGGCTCGTAGAGGGGCGTGTTCTGGGAGGAGTGTTAGTTGATGGCTCGCGGTGACGGACGCCCCGGCGTCGGAACCGAGTCAGCTCGACCAGCAGAAGACATGCGGCAACACGCTGGGGGCCTCTCCGGAGGATCACCAAACAGCGGATGGGCCGTCGCCATAGGAGCCGCGTTGGTCCTGGGCGCAATTGCGGTTCGACTCTGGGGATTGGGTTGGGGGCTTCCGTATGTGTACCACGCCGATGAGCCGGTCAACCTGACCTCCACGCTGACCATGCTGCAAGAGCGGGACCCGAACCCGCACTTCTTCAACTACCCACCGTTCTATTACTACGTGGAGGCCGGAGGCCAGCTCGTGTACTACGGACTGGGGGTTGCAACCGGCAACTTCGCGTCCATCGACGACATCGCCCTCCCCGAAACGCAGACCTTGGCCAACGGACGCCTCGGCAACCCCAAGTCTCTGCTCGCCGGAAGGCTGGTCAGCGTGGCCTTCAGCGTGGGCACAGTTGCTCTGGTCTACGTGTCCGTCCTGGCGGTGAGCGGGAGTCTCGTCGGTGCCGCGCTGGCTGGATTCCTCATGGCTTTCACTCCTCTTGCGGTCCGTCGGGGGCGCCTTCTCGCCCCAGATCCGATGGCGACCTTCTTCACCGCGGCGGCTCTTGCTGCGTCGTTTCTCATATTGCGCCGCGGCCGCACGGTCGACTATGTGATCGGTGGCGTCCTCGTTGGACTTGCCGGAGCCAGCAAATACCACGTGGCATTGGTGGCCTTGGCCGTTCTTGCTGCTCACGTCATGAGGACCGGTCGGGGCTTCTTGCGAGATGGCAGGATCTACCTGGCCGGGGGGCTTGCCGTGGCGACGTTTCTCATCACGTCCCCGTATGTGTTGCTCGACTTCCCGGCTTTCTGGGACGAGTTTGCCTGGAAGTCTGACTTCTACTCCGGCGGCAGTGTGGGAGGCGGCGGAGGATCGTATGCCTTCTACGCGCGGGCACTGGGCGCCGAGTACGGCATCTTGTTGGTCCTCGTCCCATTCGCTTTTGCCATCCGTCGTTTTCGGCGAGAGGCAGTGCTGGCAGCTGGGTTCGCAGTTCTGTACGTCGCGTTCATTTCATTCTTCGTCGTACGTTTCGACCGCCACCTACTGCCCGTGCTGCCTGCCGTGGCGATAACGATCGGTTTGGGAGCGGCAGGATCGATCATCCTGTTGCGAAGCACCTTGGCCGGTAGGAAGGGATTCCGGGTGGTGGTATCGCTTCTCGCCGTGGGCGTGGTCGTGGCCCTGGGAATCGTCTTTCCCCTCCTCGAAACGGCCGAGGACGGCTTGCGATACTCGTCCGACGAGCGAGCCGAGGTTCGAGAATGGATCCACACTTCTCTTCCCGAGTCATCGACGGTGCTCGTCGATGCGTACTCGCCGTTCGTCGATCCGGAGCGGTTCCGCGTGACCGCCGTCGCGTTCGCGGCCACCGGCGGCGGCGATCCAACCCAGTACGAGTATGTCGTCGTCGCCGAGCAGGGTTCCGGCAGATTCCTGTCCGATCCCGACGCTCATCCGGATCAGGTCGCGGCATTCGAGAAGCGCTTCGGCTCGTTTTGCGAGATTGCCTTCTTCCCCGGCCCGTGGTGGCACAAGGTCCTCAGCAGGGATTGCGTTACCAAGTAGAGAACGACGATCGTCGGTAGGGTGCGGGCGGAGGGACTCGAACCCCCACGGGCTTTCGCCCACCAGGACCTAAACCTGGCGTGTCTTCCATTTCCACCACGCCCGCTAGTTGCGTGTGAGGTGATTCTGCCACTCGCGAGAAAGCCCCCGCGGCGGGAGCCTCCTCGTTTCGAACCCGAGTGGTGGGTCGCCCGGGACTCGAACCCGGAACCTTGGGCTTAAGAGGCCCCTGCTCTGCCAGTTGAGCTAGCGACCCGGGAGCGAGGTTACCTCCCTGTCTCCGGCAAAGACCACGCCACCGCAACGACATTGATCCAGGCCTTGGTTCGATTCCAAGCATCTGCGCACCTGCGGACTCGAACCGAACAGACACCAAAAGCGAGGTGGTTCTTCCTGTGACCCGTCCCGTCAGGCTTGATGAACGTCTTGTGGAACGGAACGTCGCCAAGACCCGTCTCGCGAGCCCAGTAGCGTCGGGCGCCCGGCTCATCGTTGTCGGCGTGGAGGTTGATTTTCAGTACAAACTCACGATCGTCACCGTGATAGCGGCGCACCCAGGCGATAAAGGTTCGCAAGAGACGCGGATCGGCGTTGGACAGGCTCAACTCCGATCGGGTCTTCGATCCCTCTGCCCAGTAGAGAACTGTTCCTGCGACGAAGAATGGATCGTGGAGTCGCCCCGCGGCGAACAGCTCAGCATGGTGTCGGATCCGTTGTATCTCCAGGCGCCGTTTGCGTTGTGTGTCCGCCGGTACGCCTTTGCGGCCCGGCATTCGTGCCTTGATCGCCGCGACCTGGGTTTCGCTCAGAACGATGTCGCGGCACCAACACGAGAGCGTGCCTTTCGGTACCGGGATGATTTGCCGGATCTCGCCGTAGGTGAGCCCGAGACGGCGCAGCGCCTTGCCGAGTTCGAACCGTTCCCAGCGGTGCAGACTGCCCCATTGCGTCGCGCGGTACAGCAGATCTCGAGGGACTTCGGGCCTCATCGATCCACCGTACGAGGTGGGTGTGACAGGATTCCGTGGCCGGTACCGTGGGGCCGCACACCGCCGAAAACGGGCTGTAGCGCAGCTTGGTTAGCGCGCCTGCTTTGGGAGCAGGAGGTCGCCGGTTCGAATCCGGCCAGCCCGACGGATGTCTCGCTCCTTTCTCGTCGACGATGCGCTGGCGGCGTACCTGGCCGCGCACAGCCCGACCCCGACACCCCTCCAGCTCGAACTCATCGAAGAGACGGCACGCCTGTCCAACGCGAGCATGCAGATCGAGTCCGCCGAGGCCACCTTCTTGCAGTTCCTCGTCAAGGTGTCCGGGGCAAGGAGCATCCTCGAGATTGGGACCTTCACCGGCTACTCCGCGCTGGCGATGGCGAGCGTGCTGCCCACCGACGGGAGGCTCGTTGCGTGCGACGTCAGCGGCGAGTGGACCTCGATCGGTCGTTCGTACTGGGACCGTGCCGGTGTTACCGACAAGATCGATCTGCGGCTCGGCCGCGCCATCGAGACTCTGACGGAGATGCCCGAAGAACCGACCTTCGACCTGGTGTTCATCGATGCAGACAAGACCAACTATCCGCAGTATCTGGACCTGGTCGTTCTTCGTCTCGTGACCGGTGGCCTCCTCGTTGCAGACAACACCCTGTGGAGCGGAAGGGTGATCGACGCCGGTGTCGACGACGCGGACACCGTGGCGCTGCGACGCTTCAACGCCGCGGCCGCGGCGGACGAGCGCCTCGACACCCAGCTCCTCCCCCTCTTCGACGGGCTGCTCATCGCCGTCAAGCGCTGACCGGCGTATCCTCACCACCGCTCGCGGGTGTAACTCAATGGCAGAGTTCCAGCCTTCCAAGCTGGCTATGCGGGTTCGATCCCCGTCACCCGCTCTCATCGCCGGACGATCCGGCCCCCGTAGCTCAACTGGATAGAGCAGCGGACTTCTAATCCGCAGGTTGCAGGTTCGAGTCCTGCCGGGGGTACCGCAGCTTCTCCTTTTTGGCGTAACTGGACACGGATATTCGTGTCCAGTTACGCCAAAAAGGAAGATCACGCTCCGGACGATGTTGGATTCCATATGAACGACCGCATCTACATGCTTCCCGGAGGAAGGGCCGGGGTGCGCAACCGCCGTCAATGGCTCCGCGCCGCCGTTTGGGGAGCGTGGCTGTTCGGTCCGATGTACCTCGCGGTCATGGCCGCCAGCCGTTACGGGAGCCGGTCACTCGCACAACGCGCCATCCGCACATGGGCCGAGCAGACGATCCGGGCGCTCCGCATCACCCTCGAGATCCGTGGATTGGAGAGGGTGGATCCGGCCGTGTCCTACGTGGTGATGCCGCTCCATGAGAGCCTCGTCGACGGTCTCGTCCTGCAACGGCTCCACCTGCCGATGACGTGGGTGGTCCGCGACGAGTTCTTGCACTGGCGCTTCGTCGGGCCCTTTCTCCGCACCTCGGGCCAGGTCGCCGTGTGCCCAGAAGAAGCAGCTGCCACGTATCGCGCCCTGCTGCGCGCGACCAAGGCCACGGTGCACAGATGCGAATCAATCGTCGTGTTTCCCCAGGGCGCGATCCTGGGGATCGAGGCTGCCTTCCAGCGCGGCGCGTTCGCAGCCTCCCGCGCCGCTGGGGCTCACGTCCTCCCCGTAGTGATCACCGGCACCCACCGGGTCTGGGAGCACCCGTACACGCCGCTGGTTCGTTTCGGCCAGCATGTCACCGTCGAAATCCTGGACCCAATCGCCCCCGAAGATCTCGATGGCGCCGGCGTCGACCTGGAACACCGCATGAAGGAGGCTGCTTTGGCCCATGAGCGCTCCTCGCCTCGCCGGTACGACCCCGATCGGGACGGTTGGTGGGACGGCTATCGCTTCGACATCGACCCCGGGTTCTCGGTCATCGCTGCGAAGGTGGCAGCGCACCGGTCCGAGGTGCGGGGAGAGCCTCCCTTCCAGAGGAGCATGCGGGGATCTTCTCGACCCTGAACGTGATCAGCGCAAGGAGGAGAGGAGATTCGAGAACGAGTCAGTCCACAGCGGAGTGCGATGATCGACCACCGGCCTCGACCAGGAACCCGCCTCCGACAGCGCGTTCAGATCTCGATCAGAACGGGCGACGACGATCCAGATCGAGGCTTGCTTTCCTTCCGCGACTCGAGCAGCCTCGAGATCCGTGTCGACTCGGGCCACGGCGGCCATGTCGAGGGCATCCGCCTGGCGGGCGACGATGGGGCTCAGATCCAGGTGCCGGTTGCTGACGTGGTAAGCCACCACGCCCCGCTCGGTGAGTCGGTCCGAATACAGCTCCAGGGCCTCCATCGTGATGAGATGTGCCGGGATGGCGTCTGACGAGAACGCGTCGACGATGATGATGTCGTAGCGCTCCTCGCTCCTTTCGAGGAGCAGTCGACCATCGCCGATCTCGATGTCGATCACGGCCTCGCTGTCGCGAAGGAATGTGAAGAGATCGGGATCCGCCGCGATTCGCGCCATCGTCGGGTCGATCTCCAGGAATGTGAGCCGATCGCCGCTTCGGCCGTATGCGGCGATCGTTGCGGCTCCTAGTCCGATGACGGTGAGCCGCCCAGGAGCGGGAGCAGGATCTTCGCCACCATCGGCTGGACGACGAAGAGCAGCGCCGAGGCAGCGAAGATCGTCAACGTGTAGATGGCCAACATGGCGCGTTGAGCTCGAACCGGCATGTCGGTCGGCCGGGCGATCACCGGATCCTCCGCGACGCTCATTCCCATCGAATGTTCCATATCGGACATTCCGTGCGTTAGCACCACCGATTCCGCGGCCCCTACATCTCCGGATCGCTACGGTGGGCCGATGGCTACCAAGTGGTCGGCCGATGAGAACACGTTTGCCGGCGTCGCACGTCCCACCGATGGGGACGGTGAATCACACGATGTCGTCATCGTCGGTGCGCCACTCGATTGGGGAGCGACGGCACGACCGGGGGCGCGCTACGGGCCCATCGCCATCCGCGAGGCCGACTACCTCGAACGGGACGGCCATCGCCCGCACCTCGCCACGGGAATCGATCCGATGGAGGTGATGGATGTGGTCGACATCGGTGACATCATCACCCCTCCGGGTTACCTCGTGGAGAGTCTCGACATCATTCGAGGGGTCGTGACGAAGATTGCGCAGACCGGTGCCGTTCCGATCGTGCTCGGAGGGGATCACTCCATCACGTTCGCAACGGCGGGAGGCGTCGCCGACCGCTATGGGCACGGCACCGTCGGGGTGGTCCACTTCGACGCCCACGCCGACACCGGGGAGGATCACTTCGGGAAACTCCACGGCCACGGGACTCCAATGCGGCGTCTCATCGAGTCGGGAGCGGTCCCGGGTCACCGTTTCGTCCAGATCGGGCTGCGCGGCTACTGGCCGCGACCGCCGGTCGTGGAGTGGATGAGACGGCAACGCATGCGGTGGTATCTCATGTCCGAGATCGTCGAACGCGGGCTCGATGAAGTGGTCGATGAGGCCATCAGCTACGCCTCCGATGGAGCGGACCACATCTTCTTGTCGGTGGACATCGACGTCGTCGATCCTTCCGCCGCCCCCGGAACCGGGACACCGGAGCCGGGCGGTCTGACCGCACGTCAGCTCCTCGACACCGTGCGGCGTGTCTGTCGCGACCTTCCGGTGGTCGGCTGCGACCTGGTCGAAGTGAGCCCGCCTTACGACGGGCCCGGGGAGATCACCGCCCATCTCGCCAACCGTGCAGTCCTCGAGATGCTGAACGGCCTGGCCGAGCGTCGTCTCGCCTGAACCCGGCGGAACCGTTGCCGACCGGCGGCGGTTACGATTCCACGGCTGCGGGGCTATTGGTTCCGCAAACATGGTGGCCGTAGCTCAGCCTGGTTAGAGCGCCTGGTTGTGGTCCAGGAGGTCGCGGGTTCGAATCCCGTCGGTCACCCCATCACCCTTTCGAGGAGATCCTTCAGTGAAGACCGAGGTCACGGACTCAGGCCGTTTCGAGCGCACGCTCACCGTGCACCTCGAGGAATCCGAGCTCGAGGACGCCAAGAACAAGGCGGCTCGCAAGCTCTCCCAGCAGATGAAGATCAAAGGCTTTCGCCCGGGCAAGGCGCCGCGGGCACTGGTCGAGCGGATGGTCGGCGCCGACCAGCTGCGCGCCGATGCCATCGAAGAGGCGATACCCGGCGCCGTCACCTCTGCCGTCGACGAGAACGGGCTCGAGCCCGTGACCGTACCCCAGGTGTCGGATATTCGCGATGCCGCCGAGGGCGGAGTCGACGTCGACGTGCGCATCACCCTGTGGCCGGAGCTGGACGCCATTCCGGAGTACGCGGGCCGCGAGATCGAGGTCGAGATCCCGGAGGTGACGGACGAGGAGATCGACCAGCAACTCGACGCGTTGCGCAACCAGTTTGCGGAGTTGGAGGTCGTGTCTCGTCCTGCCGACGAGGGCGACTTCGTGATGATCAACATCACCGTCCTACTCAATGGTCTCGAGGTCGACGATGCCTCCGCCAACGATCTTCTCTATGAGATCGGATCAGGATCGTTCCTGCCGGGGCTCGACGAAGTTCTGGTCGGAGCAGCGCCGGGCGACATCAGGGAATGCCCATCGACGCTTCCGGACGGTTTCGGTGAGCACGGAGGCAAGCCGGTGGCGTTGCGGGTGCTCATCAAGGACGTCCGGGCCAAGAGGCTCCCCGAACTCACAGACGACCTCGTCGACGACGCGACCGAGTTCGAGACCATCGACGAGCTGCGCGAGGCGATTGTGGAGAACATGCGGGCGATGAGGGTCCTCAACGCACGGGCCGAGTTCGAAGACAGCGTCGTCGAATCGGTCGTTGCTGATCTCGATCTCGAGATCCCCGAGGCGCTCCTCGACGTCGAGGTCGAAGCGCGAGCTCACAGCTTCTTGCACCGACTGGAGCAAGAGGATGTGAGTTTCCCGGACTATCTCCGAATCACCGGCCAGGACGAGCAGGCGTTCATCGCAGAACTCCGCGACCAGGCGCGAACAGCCCTGTCGACGCGCATCCTGCTGGAGGCGATCGTCAAGATCGAGGGGCTCGAGGTGAGCGAAGAGGATTATTCCGAGGCAGTCGGCGCCGTCGCCGCCCGCTCGGGGAGCGACGCGGAGGCCGTCGCAGTTGCGATCGAGGAGAGTGGTCAAGAAGCATCTCTGACGGGTGATATCCTGCGACGCAAGGCTCTGCTGCAACTCGTCGATTCGGCCCAGCCGGTCGACGTGATGGGGAGCCCGGTCGATCTGACACCGATCGTGCCGCAAGAGACAAGTGAAGACGACCCGGACGACGAGAACGAAGTCGACAGCGAGGAGCGCGGGGACTCCGGCCAGAGAGAAGCTTCCCCCGTCGATGAGGCCGAGCCCATCGCCGACGAGAATGCCGGTCCTACAGGAAGCGACCCCGCAGAAACTGAGGAGTGAGACATGGGCTATCTGGTTCCCACCGTGGTCGAGCAGACGCCGCGTGGAGAGCGTGTGTTCGACATCTACAGTCGGCTGTTGAAGGACCGCATCGTGTTCCTCGGCACGCCGATCGACGACGGCGTCGCCAACATCATCATGGCGCAGCTGCTCCACCTCGAAGGGGACGAGCCCGACAAGGACATCGCCCTCTACATCAACTCGCCCGGCGGATCGACGACCGCCCTCATGGCGATCTACGACACGATGCAGTTCATCAAGCCCGATGTCGCCACGTATTGCATGGGCCTCGCCGCCTCGGCGGCGGCCGTGGTCCTCGCAGGGGGAGCCGCCGGGAAGCGCTTCACCCTGCCGCATGCCCGCATCATGTTGCATCAACCCCACGTCTCAGGGCTGGGAGGTCAGGCAACGGACATCGAGATCCACGCCAAGGAGATCCTGAAGACTCGCGAGGAGATCAACGTGATCCTCGCCGAGCACACAGGAAAGCCGCTCGAGATCGTACAGGCGGACACGGAGCGTGACTATTGGCTCGGCGCCGAGGATGCACTTGAGTACGGTGTCGTCGACCAGATCCTGAAAGGCCGTCAGCTCGAAGCAGTCGCCGGCTAGACAGGGAGCACCACTTGGCGAAGTACGAGGGATCTGAGCTCTTGAAATGCAGCTTCTGCGGGAAGTCGCAGAAGCAGGTGAAGAAGTTGATCGCCGGCCCCGGTGTGTACATTTGCGACGAGTGCATCGAGCTCTGCAACGAGATCATCGAAGAAGAGCTGAGCGACGCCGAGGAGGTGTCGTTCACCGAGCTCCCCAAGCCTCATGAGATCTACGATTTCCTCGGCGGCTATGTCGTCGGGCAGGAGCTTGCGAAGAAGGTCCTGTCCGTGGCGGTGTACAACCACTACAAGCGGGTGCGGGCGGGACAGCGTTCCCGGGACGACGACGTCGAGCTCGAGAAGTCGAACATTCTCCTCGTCGGTCCGACCGGATCGGGCAAGACGCTCATGGCGAAGACGCTGGCGCGGCTGCTCGACGTGCCGTTTGCGATTGCCGACGCCACCGCGCTCACCGAGGCAGGGTACGTCGGGGAGGACGTCGAGAACATCCTTCTCAAGCTGATCCAGGCCGCGGACTTCGACATCAAGCGAGCCGAACAGGGGATCATCTACATCGACGAGATCGACAAGATCGCCCGCAAGGCGGAGAACCCTTCGATCACACGTGATGTGTCGGGTGAGGGAGTCCAGCAGGCCCTCCTCAAGATCCTCGAGGGGACGGTTGCCTCCGTGCCGCCCCAGGGCGGACGGAAGCACCCGCACCAGGAGTTCCTTCAGATCGACACCACGAACATGCTGTTCATCTGCGGCGGCGCGTTCGCCGGGCTCGAGGAGGTGATCGAGAACCGCATCGGCAAGAGCACGGTCGGTTTCGGCGCTGAGATGCGTTCGACGATCGCCGGCAGGCCGGCGGAGATCATCGCCCAGGTGATGCCGGAGGATCTGATCTCCTACGGGCTCATCCCCGAGTTCATCGGGCGGTTGCCGGTGGTGGCAACCGTCGACGACCTCTCCACCGAGGATCTCATTCGGGTCCTCACCGAGCCGCGTAATGCCCTCTCGAAGCAATACGCCCGCTTCTTCGAGATGGAGGGCGTGGAGTTGCTCATCAACGACGATGCGCTCGAAGCCATCGCCGAGCAGGCCCAGATGAGAGGCACCGGGGCCCGCGGTCTGCGCGCCATCCTCGAAGAGGTCTTGTTGGAGACGATGTACGAACTGCCAGCCCGCACCGACATCGCCCGTGTGGTGATCGACGAGCAGGTGGTACGGGAGCGTGTCAACCCGACTCTGGTCCCGATCCAGGACCTCGGTTCGGATCTCCCGGAGGAACGCTCCGCGTGAAGAGGCTGTTGCTGGTGGGGGCCGTCCTCGGTCTCGTCCTGGCGGCCTGCGGCAGCAGTGCGTCCGACATCGATGGCACCAGCTGGGTGCTGTTCGCCTACGACGATGGTGGCGGCCGCGTCGACGTCCTGGCGAACACCGAGGTCACGATCGCGTTCGACGGTGACCAGGTGTCGGGCTCCGACGGCTGTAACAACTTCAGCGGGAACTATGAGACGGGCAGTGGGAACAAGATCACGATCGGGCCTCTCGCCTCCACCAGGATGGCGTGTGAGCCGGATGTGATGGCGCAGGCCGACGTCGTCTTTCGCCTCGTGAGTGACGCCTTCCTCTACGAGAAGGTCGACGGGCAGTTCTTCATGCGCACCGAGGATGCCCGCTTCCTCGGCTACGACGGGGCCTGACGCTCACCGCGTCGGTAGCGGGCCCTTCTCCAGGTTGCCACCCTTCCACACGTGGGTGATGCGGTGGGGGTCACCCCACAGGCTGGGTTCGGCGAGCGGATCGAAATCCACCCCGATGACGTCGGCGTCGTACGCCTCCCTGAGCTGGCCCGACATAGGCGCCTGGGGCCCCACCGTGATCGGACCATTGGCGGTGGCGGCTTCGATTGCATCGAGGGGTGTCATCCCGGCGTTGACGAGATGCGTGATCTCCCGTGAATTCTGCCCGTACCCGTCTCCAGAGATGAAGATGTCGGTGCCCATGGCGATCCGCACCCCCTTGGCGATGGCCAGCTTCATCGCCTGCTCGTGATGTCCCGAGACGAGGTTCATCTTTTCGTACGCATAGCGAGGTAGAGCGTCGCCGTGGGCGAGCAACCCGTCGATGACGAAGCGGGTGGGGACGAGCGTTGCGTCGGTCTCGATCATCAGATCGGCCGCTTCCTCGTCCAGGTAGCTGCCGTGCTCGATGGTCGTACATCCGGCGTGGAGGGCCGCCATGATCCCCGGCTTGCCGTGGCAGTGGGCGGCGACGACACGTTCCGCCCGTGCCGCCTCCTCGACGATGGCGCGCAACTCGTCATCGGAGAACTGCTGGTGGATCGGGTGATCCACCTCGGACATCACGCCGCCGGAGGCACAGATCTTGATGACCCTGGCTCCCTTACGGAGATTCATCCGGACGGCCTTCAGGCACTCCGGGACGCCGTCGCACAGGATGCCGAAGTGATCGATGTGGTCCAGGAGCTCGAGGCCGATGTTGTGGATGTCCCCATGGCCCCCCGTCGTCGACAGGATCTCGCCTGCCCCGTAGACGGTCGGCCCGCGAACCGTCCCTTCCTCGATCGTCGGTGCGATCAGTAGCCCGAAGCCTCCGACCTCGCGGGCGCTGGTGACGCCGCCGTCGAGGGTCTTGCCGAGGTCACCGACCGCCCGGGCGGCCATCCTGGCGACGGGTTCCGTGACGAGATCCATCAGGTCGGGTTTGGTGATCCCGATGAAGTGGGCATGGCACTCCCAGAGACCGGGTAGCACCGTCGCCACCCGGGTCGGCATGACATCGGGGTCCGTCGGCGCGTCGGATGTCGGCCCGATGTAGGAGATCTGGGGCCCGTCGAGGACGACGGTTCCGTTGGCGATGGGTTCGCCGCGTCCGGGGATGAGCAGGTCGGCGTCGATACGGGTGGTCATGGGCGCAGGGTAGAGGGTGGTGACGGCGCGATGCCCACGGCGCGGGTGAATGACTAGTGCATTCTCCCGCCACTGTTTGTGTCTAGTCACCCACCCTCCGCGGCCATATCTTGAAGACAACCTGTGTGTTGTTGCCTCGTCGTTCTGAAACCCTTCCCGGGACCGGGGCATCGGTTCGGGCAAGCAGGGGGAGTGGGGGACTGGGGCCGGGAACATCGTTCCCGGCCCCCCCTTGTTGAGGGACTGGAAGGAAGGATGCTCGGAAGACTGCCGGGCGAAGAAGGGAGAGCAATGAGAATGAGGTCGCCTGCGCTGCTCGCAGCGCTGGTGCTGGTGTTGGTGGCCATCGCGGTCCCGGCATCGGCGAAGGCGGACAAGACGTGGGTGTGTCATGCTACGGGGTCGGAGACCAACTCCTGGGTGGTCATCAACGTGGCGAACCAGGGTTGGATGAACGGGCACAAGCCCGCCACGACCCCCGGTAGCAACAACCACGGAGCACAGCTCGACAACATGGATTCGTACGTCGGATCCGACCCACTCGTCGTTACGGGACCTAGCCCCAAGTGGGACACGCAATCGGTTTGCGGTGGTGGAGAAGGCGACGGTGGATTCGGCTGATCGCCGACGATCCACGAAGCGCTAGTGGCCCCGGCTGTAGCCGGGGCCACAACGCGTAATACACTTCCTCGCGGAGGCCGCTGATGAGGAAGTCCACCGATGAAGCCAACGTACGACCCGCCGGACATCGAGGCGCGTTGGTATCCGGTGTGGGAGGACGCCGGCGCCTTCCGGCCTGAGACGAACCCGGACGGCGATCCCTACTCGATCGTCATCCCTCCGCCCAATGTCACCGGATCGCTCCACATGGGCCACGCTCTCAACAACACGATCCAGGATGTGATGATCCGTCGGCAGCGGATGCGGGGCGATGCGGCACTGTGGCTCCCCGGCATGGACCACGCCGGCATTGCTACCCAGAACGTCGTCGAGCGCGAGCTGGCCAGGGAAGGCCTGACCCGACATGACCTGGGCCGGGAGCGCTTCGAGGAGCAGGTGTGGCAGTGGAAGGCTCGCTCCGGCGGCCGCATCATCGAGCAGCTCCGCACCATGGGTTTCTCTCTCGATTGGTCCCGGCAGCGGTTCACGCTCGACGACGGTCTCAGCCGCGCCGTGCGTACCGTGTTCATCACCCTCTACGAGGAGGGCCTGATCTACCGGGGCAACCGCATCATCAACTGGTGCCCGCGTTGTCACACCGCGATCTCCGAGATCGAGGTCGAGTACGACGACGAGATCGGCGAGCTCACCCACATCCGCTATCCCTTCGTCGATGTGGAAGGCGACATCGTGGTTGCCACTACCCGGCCCGAGACGATGCTCGGCGACGTCGCGGTCGCCGTCCACCCCAACGACCCCCGATATCGAGATGCCATTGGACGCAATGTCCTGCTCCCACTGATGGATCGGGAGATCCCGGTCATTGCCGACGAGGCCGTCGAGATGGAGTTCGGCACCGGCGCGGTGAAGGTGACACCCGCCCACGACCCGCTCGACTTCGAGATCGGCGAGCGGCATGGACTCGAACCGCTGCTGATCATGGACGAGGACGCCAAGATCACGAAGGCCGGTGGGGAATTCTTCGGACAGGACCGGTTCGAGGCACGCGAGGCCGTCCGTCACCAGCTCGAACGCCGCGGCTACCTCGTCGGCGTCGAGGAGCATCACCACTCGGTGGGGCACTGCTCTCGCTGTGGCACGGTCGTCGAGCCCTTGCTCTCCGAGCAGTGGTTCGTGAAGGTGCGGCCGCTCGTCACGCCCGCGATCGCGGCCGTCGAGGAGGGACGCACCCGTTTCGTACCGAAGCGGTGGGAGAAGAACTACCTCCACTGGATGGAGAACCTGCACGACTGGTGCATCAGTCGTCAGCTGTGGTGGGGTCACCAGATCCCGGCCTGGTACTGCGACGATTGTGACGAGACGGTCGTCGTGCTCGAGGCCCCGTCTGTGTGCCCGGCCTGTGCCGGCACGAACCTGCGCCGTGACGAGGATGTGCTCGACACGTGGTTCTCCTCGGCGCTGTGGCCCTTCTCGACCATGGGTTGGCCCGAGGAGACCCCCGATCTGGTGCGCTATTACCCAACCGCTGCCCTCGTCACCGGGTTCGACATCATCTTCTTCTGGGTAGCCCGGATGATGATGATGGGCATCCACTTCACGGACACGGAGCCGTTCTCGGACATCGTCATCCACGGTCTCCTCCGTGCCGAGGACGGCCGCAAAATGTCGAAATCTCTGGGCAACGCCCTCGACCCGCTGGAACTGGTCGACCGGTACGGAGCCGACGCCATCCGCCTCACGTTGGTGCAAGCAGCCGCGCCGGGCCGCGACGTCCCCCTCAAGGAGGATTGGATCGACGCCGCTCGCCGCTTCGGCAACAAGCTGTGGAACGCGGTCCGGTTCGCCGTCGAACACATGGACATCACCGACGTCCCCGTCGCCGGTGGATACCCGGACGATCCCGGCCCCGAGGATGCGTGGATCCTGCAGCGTCTCGGCTCCGTTTCCACCGAGTTCGACCGGCTCATGGACGGGTACCGGTACTCCGACGCCTACGACCTCATGTACAACTTCGCCTGGTCGGAAGCCTTCGATTGGTACCTCGAGATGGCGAAGACGATGCTTGGCGACGAGGAGACGGCCGTGGCGACCCGGGCGACCCTGGGAGTGATCCTCCGCGATCTACTCAAATGGTTCCACCCCGCAATTCCGTTCATCACTGAGGAACTGTGGTCTCATCTGGGTGACGGCTCGCTCCTCATCACCTCCCCGTGGCCCCAGCCGCCCGCGGTCGCGGGCCCCGCATCGATGGGCACCCTGCTGGAACTGATCACCGGTCTGCGCAGTTTTCGCGGAGAGCATCAACTCAGCCCGAGAACGCAAATCGAGATCGTCCTGCACGATCCCGGTGGTGAGGCCGAGGAGTGGTGGTCGGAGCAGCTGGCGAGTCTCGCCGCGGTGCGTGCGACCTCCGGCGATCCGCCGGCGGAGTCAGGGTACAGCCGCATCGTGGCCGGGAACGTCGAGGCGTTCGTGCCTCTTGCCGGGATCGTCGACGTCGAGGCCGAGACCGCCCGGCTGACAAAGTCCATCGAAGAGGCTCGATCACAGCTCGAGGCTGTGCAGGGCAAGCTGGGGAACGAGAGCTTCATCGAGCGGGCTCCCGCCGAGATCGTCGACAAGGAGCGGGGGAAAGAGGCAGAGCTGTCGTCGAGAATCGAGAAACTCTCCGGCCAGCTCGAGGCGCTCGTGTGATGGCCTCATGATGGGCAGCGTCCCGGTTCCGCAGATCGACAGCCGAGACGCCGCGGTCGGTTTTCTCGACGCCCGGATCGGCCATGGGGTCAGACCCGGTCTGGAACGCATCGAGGGGATACTGGACTTCCTCGCGGAACCGCAGGGCCAGTACCCGATCATCCACATCGCAGGCACCAACGGCAAAACCACCGTCAGTCGCATCGTCGACGCAATTCTCGGAGCTCACGGCCTGCGCACCGGGGTGTTCACCAGTCCGCATCTCCACCGTGTGGAGGAACGCTTCCAACTCGACGGCAGGGTCGTGGCCGACGAACGGTTCGTCGCTGCGGTTCGAGAGATCGCCTGGGTGGTCGAGGAGTACGAACGGCGTTCGGGTGAGCTCGTCACGTATTTCGAGCTGACGGCGGTGTTGGCGTTGAGTCTCTTCGCGGAGGAGGCCGTCGATGTGGCGATCATCGAGGTCGGGATGGGAGGGCGCTGGGATGCAAGCAACGTCGTGCAAGCGGCGGTGAGCGCCATCACCGGTATCTCGCTCGACCACACCGCGCACCTCGGCGATTCAATCGGAGAGATCGCGGCGGAGAAGGCCGCGATCCTCAAAGAGGACGGTCTCCTGGTCACGGGCCGGCTCCCCGCCGCGGCCGAAGGTGCCGTCACGGCACAGGTAGCGCAGACCGGGGCGCGGTGGATCCGGGAAGGCGCCGATTTTTCGGTGGCCGAGGCAGTCCAGGCGGTCGGGGGATGGCGTGCGACGATCGACGGAGTGTTCAGCACGTACGACGACCTGTACCTCCCCCTCCACGGGAGCCATCAGGTGGATCACCTGGCCACGTCCATCGCGATCTGTGAGATGTTCCTGGATCGCCCGCTCGACCAGGACCTCATCGCGGCGGCCTCCGCTGCGGTCACCTCGCCGGGTCGGCTCGAGGTGGCGGGTCATCAGCCGCTCGTCCTGCTCGATGGGGCGCACAACGAAGAGGGATTTCGCGGGCTCGCGCAGACCCTCGATGAGGAGTTCCCGCGGCGCCGGTGGCAGCTCGTCGTCGGCATCCGCGGGGATCGGGACGTCGAGGCATTGCTGAAACCGTTGCAGGGGCTTGTCGAAGCGGTCTGGGCGACGCAAGCCGACGACCCGGCGTCCGTTCCCGCCGAAGAGGTCGCTGTCGTTGCAGCGCTGGTGCTCGGCGTGGAGGTGATCGCCGTGAACACCGTACCCGAGGCCGTGACACGCGCGACCGCCGCGGCGGGCGCTGAGGGTGCCGTGGTTGTGGCAGGCTCGCTGTATGTCGTCGGAGAGGCGCGGTCGATCTTCATCGGCGATGACCTGCGGCCATCGGGAGTCCACGTTCGCTACGAGGTGGACGCCGGCGACGACGCGGACGAGGACGAAGAAGGCTTCTCCGGCGAGTACGATCCCGAATTCTGATCGGGCCGACCGGCGACCCTGGGAAACATGCAATGGAAAACACGTTCGTGATGGTGAAACCCGACGGTGTGGCCCGCGGGCTCGTGGGTGAGGTCATCGCCCGGCTCGAGCGCAAGGGATTGACACTGGAGAACCTGCGCACGCTCACGATCGACGAAGATCTCGCCGTTCGCCACTATGCGGAGCACGTGGACCAGCCATTCTTCGGTGAGTTGGTCGAGTTCATCACGTCGGGGCCCGTTGTGGCCATGGAGTGGTCCGGCGAGGCGGCGGTGTCGGTGGCGAGAACGCTGATGGGCCCGACCGACCCGGCCGACGCTCCCCCCGGGACGATTCGCGGCGACTTCGGGTTGATCATCACCAACAACATTGTCCACGGGTCGGACTCGACCGATTCGGCGGCGCGCGAACTCTCCCTGTTCTTCGGATAGCCGGTACTGCTTCCCCTCAGGGGCGGTCGGTGAGTTTCCCAGGGCCGAATAATGGTGCCCTGGGTAGACTGGCGTCACCCAATTCTGGGAGTTCGATGACCAACCTCCTGTCATTCGCCGGCCGTGACATGGCGATCGACCTCGGCACCGCCAACACCCTCGTGTTCGTGCGCGGCCAAGGCATCGTGCTCAACGAGCCCTCGGTGGTCGCCGTCAACACACG
>Ga0255055_10000022_pt1 | contig 102239 bp, 87 predicted proteins | sample JV7_2_27_MG_FD_188633 | JGI IMG/M metagenome (GOLD analysis project Ga0255055, IMG submission 188633) | Seawater microbial communities from Jervis Inlet, British Columbia, Canada - JV7_2_27 | ecosystem: Environmental > Aquatic > Marine > Inlet | place: Canada: British Columbia | collected... | reverse complement strand
GCGGGGGCACTGTAAGTCACTTTCACTAAAAAAGTTCCAACAGACATATATGTATGGGTAGTCTGGTGGAGGTCCACTCCTTTGGTTCCTGTCCCATCCCCAAAATCCCAAACCACAACGGCACCTGCGAGTTGAGCGTTTAATGTAAAGGCTACCACCTCTTCGACATTGGGATCGGCCGGATTATAGGTGACATTTTGAGCTAAGATGCTGCTGACAGACCCCCATAAAACCAAGAGGAACAGAACGATTTGGATTTTTTTCGTATTATTCATATCTGCATGAGGATAAAGCGTTTTTTCCCTGCTCTACTTATCTTCCTCTATCCTGAAGATCACTTTTGCTTCAGGATCAGGACATTGCCATTCCTTGAGAATGTCCAGGATGCCCTCGCCTTCCTTATTCTTGATGATCGCTCCCGAGAGTGTCGCAAGAAGGCTGCTCAATGCGAAAAGACAGACATGCTCTCCTGCTGGAATCTCAAGAGAGGCATTCCTGACATAGAATGTTGATCCGACCTTGGAACGGCTGCACGGTCCTTCGACTTTGACGATAGTGATCTTTAAATCATTAAAAACCATATCAGCTACAGGATGAAAATTAATCTCTATGAAATGAAGTTGATATTATTAGTGGCAGGTCACTCTTTTTGGAGCCCTTTCTGTAGGGCTTAAGCTGATCCGGCAGGAATCGGATTTCGAGCAGGGAGCTCCCACTTCGATGCGCACGGTATAGGTATTAACACTTCCCTCTGTATGCATGACACCAAGCCATGGTCCGCTTGTGTGGAATTCCTGAAACGGATCGACCCGCGTTGACATGGGGCCCTGAGAGATTCCGGAAGCTCCTGGGACCGCTTCGTCTTCATCAATGTACCAGATCACATCACCTCTGCAGCTTCCATCACACACATTCTTGGCATGGGCCTGGATAAAGATCCGTCCATCACCCGTTCGATCGATCTCCACCCATTGGATCCTGACATCCACACCGTCACATTCTGACAGTGCTGCATAGGAATCAGAGTAAGCCACATTGTTGCTCTCAATGGATTCGTCAACCTGATCCATGCTGTCAACCGTGGCTTTGTATTTACGGGTTTTACCGAAAGGTATGGTATCTCTGAAATACCGTGTTTCTGTACGAATTTTCATGGATGTGGGATCAGCACAAACCTCTGTCACTCCAGCTTGCCCTAGATAGCTGTAGCTCGGTTTTCTTCTGGATAATATATCGGCCTTTTCCAACTTGATCTTGAGAGGACCATCACATGTTTTAAAACTGGCTGCATTTATGATCTGGATGGTTATCTTGACGCGGTGGGCCTTGGAAGCTGTAAAACCTTCCCTTTCGACCTTGACACTAAAGACCCGAAGATCCGGTTTCAGCTTGGTTTTTGATATAACCTTTGTTTCTTTTTGCTGGGATGACATATCGATGGAGACAAATGCAAATAAAACCAGAAAAAGCCCTGAAATCATAAAAAGCTTTCTAATAGGGGATCCGAATAAATTCCTCATGAAAACTTCCTCCTTTTCAAAACGGAATAAAACAGTTCTTTTAATTACATATTAAAAATAATAGAAATAGTCAAACTCAAATGTAATATCTATCCATTAAATCAGAACCGTCAGCAATATCTGGAGTCTTCTGGAAATTGGATATGTGGAGTCCAATACTTGAATTCAAGGTGATATGTTGCCGAATGGAGAAAACTTTGATACTTTATTAATAAAATGAATTCTCATCGAATATTATTGGAGAGAATATGTGAGATATCGATCTCATCGTTTCCAGATATGAACAAGCAGCTCAAAGGACATATGAGGATATAGATCTATTTCATAAGATCCTGCTCAACTGGTGCAAACGCATATTGATTTGTTTTAATACTTTTTCATTTTAAACAGGAAAGGACACCATTAAGAATTGGTGAAATGAAAAGACTTTCGTTCTCCCTCATAATTCTTTTCATTGTTTCCTGTTTTTCCCATGGTCAACAGGATGATCTGATTCTGCAGCATGAATCTATTATCTCCTTCACTCTTGAAAGTGTCTTGGAGATAAAAGCAACGACATCGGGACCTGTTGAAGCGGCCAGGTTTTTCTATCGACATAAAGGTATAGAGGAATTTCAGGTCAGGAACCTTGATCTTATTGAAGAGAAAACTCACCTGTATTATTTTGACACATCACAGCTTCCTACCCTGGATTTTGAATATTATCTAAGCGCTGTCATCAAAGACAAAGAAGTGACGCTTCCCCAAAGAGCACCCGCATCTTATTTTTATGCAAGCGGAGAGAGCCTTGAGCCTATCCCGGAAGTCCCGGAAGAATTTCCCGATATTGAAGATGAAGCCAAGAAATTCAAAGTGCGCTTTCCGGTTAATGTCATGGGAAGCGTTCAGACAACTGTTAAAACGCAGGAAGAATACGGTGAGGAAAAACAGGTTGATGCTAGCGGAAATCTCCGCGTGTCAGCCGCTCTCAGCAGAGGAAATACAAATGCTAACCTGGATTCCAATTTCAGCTATACAAATGTTCCTTATGGAGAAGAGAGTAATATTGACATCTCGGATATGATGCTGGTCATCTCCAGGGGCAACCACATGCTTTCTGCGGGAGATATCAACATCAATGAATCTGAATTTACTGTGTACGGCCTGGGACGGAGAGGTGTGGAATACACTTACAGGGGTAATAAGACTTCTGTGTATCTGTTTGATGTCAGCAGTCAGCAGTACACAGGTTTCAAGGGTTTTGGTATCCCAAAATCTCAAATAAGCATCATCGGAGGCTCTGTCGGTTATCGTTTTTTTAAAGATATGGTGAGCCTAAAGGCCATATATCTGAGCGGCAAGGACGATCCTTCTCTGGGCGTTAACATCGGCTATGATTATTTCAACACGAAACGCCAAGGCAGAGTCTTTGCTATTGTTGAAGAAGCCAATCTTTTCCAGAACTCATTGACCATTCAGGGAGAATACGCCAGGAGCAATTATGATGGAAATCTTGAAGATGAAAAAGGATCAGTCTCAGATGACGCCTGGAGAATGGGAGTAAATTTTTCAAAAGGAATCTTTTCTATTGGAGGAAGATTTCAATGCGTCGGGGATGAATTCAATCCCATCGGACACCAGTATTTCACCAATGACAGAAAAGGCTATGATGCCAACATAGGATTCAATTTTGGACGAATCAACATCATGGGGGCCTATATAAGCTCTAACGATAATGTTTCAAGTGATCCCTCAACGTACACCACTAAGAACGACATCGGTAACCTCAATCTGATGTGGGCAATGACTGATAAGGTTTCCTTGAATCTGGGATACAGGCGGAACAGTCAGGACACATCCTGTGAAAATGGAGAGCAGATTTTCATGCAGGACTCTCTATCTGATGAGATATCAGGATCCATGGCATTGAATCTGAGCCAGTCTGTTAATATCAACCTGTCTGTCGTCAATTCCATTATGTCCAGCCAGAACAATCCGGATATGGATACATCGAATTTAACCGTGAATCTGGGAGGATCCCTTCGGTTTAAGCAATTTTTATCACTCATGCCTTCGCTGGGATATTCCCAGAATCACGATAAATTCTCGGATGAAAAAATGCAGACAGTCAATGCCTTTATATCGGGAGAGCTGAGCTTCATCGCTCAGGTATTGACGACTTCCTTTTCAGGATCTTTCACGTATTCCGACTCTGATTTGATGGGAAATTCAACCGCTTACAATCTCTCCAGCAATCTCAATATTTATCTTAATAATCTGTTAAAGACAGGAAATTTCGTCCTGAGCTTAAGAGGAAATTACAACCGAACCGAGATGTCCGATTACACAAATTCCTACTATTCCCTCATGGCCCAACTGGATTTTTCAATTTAAAGGATTGAACGTGGTCATAATTTCAGTCTTGTTTTGATATAAGAGGCACTCTGAATCCTAAGCGAAAAAGAAAAAAGACTGTTATGAAAGAGACATATACAAGAATGTCTTAACAAATGGAAATATCGAAATTATTCTGAATATGTAATTGATAAAAAAATTGGTAGCGGGGGCTGGATTTGAACCAGCGACCTCCGGGTTATGAGCCCGACGAGCTACCAGACTGCTCTACCCCGCAATATCTTCGACATTATAGCAGATATTTTTTTTATGTCAAAATTTTATTGCCATTGAGGTCAAATATTTCTTGACATCACAACCGATAAAAAAATAAAATTGAGAACTTAAAAAAATGGCTCACATCCTCTTCTTTTTACTCGCTTTTGTGTGTGTTATCTCTGTGTTGGGAATGATCATTTCCAAAAACCAAGCTTACAATGCCCTCTTCCTGATTCTCGCTTTTGCCTGCACAGGTGGATTGTTCGCCCTGCTAGGAGCCCCTTTTATTGCGACCGTTCAGATCATCATCTATGCAGGAGCCATTATGATCTTATTCGTTTTTGTTATCATGATGATCAATGTCAGAGAGGGGCTTCCCCCTGAAAAAAAGAAATGGACCGTGTATCTTTCCATCGGAGTAGTCGTCGTTTTTTTAGTTGAGTTGTTTTTTGCTGTCAAAGGAACACTTGTTCCATTGGGCACCGCTCCTGTAGAGCATGCGGCCACACCAGCCAATCTTGGCCGTATCCTTTTCACACAATACCTCTATCCCTTTGAGATCACCTCCCTGCTGATCATAGTGGCCATAGTCGGCGCGATCGTGCTCGTTAAAAAGAAGGAAGAACAATGATACCCCTGAGTTACTTTATTATCCTGAGCGTCGTCCTTTTCATTCTGGGGACCATTGCATTTTTCATAAAGAGAGACCTGATCACACAATTCATGGCTGTCGAGATCATGCTCAACGCGGCCAATCTCGCGTTTATCGCATTTGCTAAAGCGTCGAACTCACTCGACGGGCATGTCATCGTTTTTTTTATCATCACTGTCGCTGCTGCCGAGGCCGCAGTCGGACTGGCTATCATTCTTCTCGTTTTCAGACAGAGGAAAACCATAAAATCAGAGGACATCCGAGAGATGAAAGGGTAAAATGACTGACGTTTTTTGGCTCATCCCATTCCTGCCCCTGTTAAGCACGATCATTCTCGCTGTATTCGGCCGGAAACTTCCGAAAGCCTATGTTTCATTCCAGGCATGTTTTGCGGTTCTGGCATCCTTCATCCTTTCTGTTATCTCCTTGGTGGGACTTCTACAGACCGGACAGGAACACTATCCACTGGTTAAAAATCTTTTCACATGGATCCAGGCAGGAAGTTTTAAAGCCAACCTGTCCCTACAATTCGATCCCTTGACAGCGATCATGGTCCTTGTCGTTTCTGGGGTGGGATTCCTCATCCATGTGTATTCGGTAGGATATATGGCAGATGACGAAGGGTATAAACGCTATTTCACCTACATGAATCTTTTTACATTCTCCATGCTCCTACTGGTCATGGCTTCGAACCTGGTCCTTATGTTCGTCGGATGGGAAGGCGTTGGGCTCTGTTCTTACCTTCTCATCGGATTTTGGTTTGAAAAGCATTCAGCTGCTAACGCAGGCAAAAAAGCATTCATCGTCAACCGCGTTGGAGATGCCGGTTTTCTCATTGGTATTCTCTTCATCCTGACCCATGTCGGCAGTACGGAATTCACGGCGATCAACAAGGCGGTTGCCGGAGGACTCCTTGGCCCGGCTGTTATAACTCTGGTGGCTTTGCTCTTCTTTGTGGGCGCCATCGGGAAATCCGCTCAGATCCCCCTGTATATTTGGCTGCCTGATGCCATGGAAGGTCCGACACCGGTCAGCGCTCTCATCCATGCGGCAACCATGGTCACTGCCGGTGTATATATGGTCTCGAGAATGAGTTTTCTCTACACCTCCTCGGCGATTTCAGGACAGGTCGTCGCAGTCATAGGAGGCATAACCGCATTATTTGCTGCAACGATGGCTCTGACTCAGAACGATATCAAGCGTGTTCTCGCTTATTCAACCATATCCCAGATAGGATACATGTTCATTGGATGCGGCGTGGGCGCCTACGCGGCAGGCATGTTTCATCTATACACCCACGCTTTTTTCAAGAGCCTCCTGTTTCTTGCCGCAGGAAGTGTCATGCATGCCATGTCCGGAGAGCTCAATATGCAGAAAATGGGAGGCCTTCGAAAATACCTCCCTCTCACCTATCCAACGTTTTTGATCGGTGCTATCGCCATTGCAGGGATTCCATTTCTTTCCGGATTCTTTTCAAAAGATGCCATTCTGACCCAAGCCTTTGCCAGCGGGAACTATTTCGTTTATGGACTTGGGATCCTGGGAGCCGTCCTGACTTCATTCTACATGTTCCGCTTGATATTTCTGACATTTCACGGGAAAGAAAGGCTGGATCCCATTGCGAAGAAACACATCCATGAATCTCCCCCTATGATGACCATTCCCCTTGTTCTTCTGGCGATCTTCTCCATACTCGCCGGGTATGTGGGACTTCCTGCGGCCTTCGGCAAGAATCTCGATTGGTTCGGTCATTTTCTCGAGCCTGTTCTTAGAACCGGGCACACTCCCCACCTGAGCATGCCGATAGAATGGCTTCTCATCTTTATCGCCACCTCTGTAGCTGTGATAGGAATATTCATCGCATATATCTTTTACATCAAAAACCCAAAGATCCCTCATGATCTGGTAAAGAAATTCCCCTTTGTGTATAAACTTCTCTACAACAAATATTATGTCGATGAAGCTTATGATGCCGTCATCGTCAACCCAACCATCAAAGGATCGAAGATCGTGTATGACCATTTTGATCTAAAGGTCATAGATGGGGCTGTCAACAAAACAGGGACAAGCGTTCGTTTCGCTGGGAAAATGCTCAGTTATCTTCAGACAGGACTTTTAAAAGATTATGCATTGATCTTCCTGATCGGGGCGATCATTGTGATAGGCATCGTGCTGTTATAAAATGAATATACCAATATTAAGCATCGTCACATTCCTCCCTCTAGCCCTTGCCTTTCTGATCCTTTTTATTCCTAAAGAAAGATCAACTCACATCAAAACCATTGTCCTGACGGGTTCTATACTTAATTTTCTCATTTCTCTTGTCCTCTATTTCCGGTTTGATCCCCAAACCGCAGCTCCTCAGTTCGTAGAAAAGTGGGAATGGCTCGGATTCGGTATTAACTACCATATGGGGATCGACGGAATCAGCTTGTTCCTTATTCTTCTGACGACTTTCCTCATGCCGATCGTGATTCTTTCCTCCTGGCGATATATCACCAAACAGGTCAAAGAATACCATATCTTTATGCTGATCCTTACGACAGGGATAATCGGTGTTTTTGTCTCATTGAACCTCTTTCTTTTTTATGTGTTCTGGGAGGCCATGCTCATCCCTATGTATTTCCTCATCGGTATCTGGGGAGGCGGACGCCGCATTTATGCCACCGTGAAGTTTGTCCTGTATACCATGGTCGGCAGCCTGCTCATGCTTGTCGCCATTTTTTACCTGTATTCCTCCTACTACAAAGCGACTGGAATCTTTTCCTTGAACATCTTCGATTTCCACCAGTTTGCCATCCCGCCAAATGTCCAAATATGGCTTTTCTTGGCATTTGCCCTGGCATTTGCCATAAAGGTTCCCATGTTTCCATTTCATACCTGGCTTCCTGATGCACACGTGGAGGCGCCGACAGCAGGATCTGTTGTCCTTGCTGCTGTCCTCTTGAAAATGGGGGCCTACGGTTTCTTAAGATTTGCCATGCCCATCTTCCCAGATGCATTGAAAATCTTCCTTCCCTATCTATCGGTTTTAGCCCTGATCGGGATCATCTACGGTGGGCTTATGGCTCTTATTCAAAAGGATATCAAATCCCTCGTTGCCTACTCCAGCGTAAGTCACATGGGACTCATTATGCTGGCTATGTTCTCATTGAATGCAACTGCCGTTGAAGGCTCTATCTACCAGATGCTTAATCACGGGCTGAGCACAGGAGCCTTGTTTTTATGCGTTGGAATACTCTATGAACGCGCTCATACACGCTTGATCAAGGATTACGGCGGGGTCAGCAAGGTCATGCCTGTTTTTTCAGTCTTTTTTCTAATCTGCATGTTGTCATCCGTTGGACTTCCGGGATTGAATGGATTCGTAGGAGAGATCCTCTGCGTCTTCGGTGTATTTCAAACAAACAAGGTCTTGGCGATATTGTGTGTATCGACCATTATTCTTGCTGCAGCCTACCTTCTCTGGATGTTCCAGCGGGTTATGCAGGGTCCGATCACAAATGAAAAAGTCCGTTCATTCAAGGATTTAAATTTACGGGAAATAATGATTTTTGTTCCTATCATCCTATTGATGTTCTTCATGGGCATCTACCCAAAACCATTTTTACGGAAGATGGATGCATCTGTCGAACATCTCTTGAAGAAGATTCAACCGAAACAGGTCGTTTTGGAGGAAACACCTCTGTCAAAACTACCGGATGATCTCCAAATTCCCTCCCAGGAACAAGAGAACACCCGGGTGATAAAGGATGTGAACCAGCCATGAACAATATCCTGGCCTTAGCTCCTCTTCTTATTATCACAATCGGCGGTCTATTCATCCTTCTGCTTGATGTTTTCCTGAAAAAAGACAACAAGGATTATCTTGGCTATATATCTGTGTTTTTTCTTATTGGTTGTAGTTTTGTCTGCTTTTTATTCTGGAATACGAATAAATCCTACTTTAACGGGAGTCTTATATTAGATAATTTTTCCTTGTTTTTCTCTCTTCTCCTCATCGCTGCCACTTTTCTGGTGATACTCATATCCATGAAATACATTTCTCTTCAGAACTCCAATCATGGAGAATACTACGCTCTTCTTCTGTTTGCTTTTGCCGGAATTCTCATCATGCTTTCGACAACAGACTTCATCATCATTTTTCTGGGATTGGAAGTCCTGTCGATCTCAAGCTACGTTCTTGCCGGTCTTAAAAGAAATGATACAAAATCTTCTGAAGCTGCCGTAAAATATTTTCTGCTTGGAAGTTTCGCTTCTGCTTTTATCGTTTACGGGATCGCTCTTCTCTATGGAGCTTTCCAATCAACGAATATTTTATCAATATCAAGCGGTTTTTCCTCCTCTCCTCAACCCGGTGTGATGGCCATTGTTGGCTTCGGTTTCGTGATAATCGGTTTTGGATTCAAAATCGCTGTCGTCCCTTTCCACATGTGGACGCCAGATGTTTATCAGGGAGCCCCGACGCCTATCACAGCATTTTTCTCAGTTGCTCCCAAGGTTGTCGGTTTCGCTGTTCTGCTTCGGCTTTTAATCCCTTATTTCAAATCCGCCTTGGAATCAGAGGCCATTTTTTCCATACTCTGGGTGATCTCGGCTTTGACCATGGTTATTGGAAACTTGGCCGCACTTCGGCAGACGAATGTCAAACGCATCTTGGCTTATTCCAGTATCGCTCATGCAGGTTACATGCTGGTCGCTGTCCTCGCTCAAGATGCCGTCAGTCTTGGATATTACTTGACGGTCTATCTGTTTATGAACATCGGTGCTTTTTCAGCAGTGATTGCCCTGAATAAGAAAAACAAAGAATATGTCGAGCTGGAGGAGTATTCCGGAATAGGATTTAAATATCCCTGGATCGGAGTGACATTTTCTATCTTTCTTTTCTCTTTAGCTGGATTTCCCCCGACAGGAGGATTTTTAGCCAAGTTTTATGTCTTCTCCACTGCAGTTAGGAAAGGTTTGACAACTCTGGTCATCATCGCTGTTCTGGCCAGCCTGATCTCCGTTTTTTATTACCTGAGGATCATCATCCATATGTACATGAAAGAGCCGACTCTCGATGTTTCCATCCATACAAAAAATCCTGCTCTTTTCCTGGTCCTCTTCATCTGCCTGGTCGAAGTGATCCAGCTAGGCATCTTTCCAGGTAGCATTTTGTCCTTTATCAAAGAAGCCCTGACGACCATGAGTCTATTCTAATCCAGCCTTTTTCTCCTCTATTATTATGAATTTCAGAATCAGACATTCAACCGAATAACATTGATTATGGTTGAATTCAATGAGTGAGAAACAGGCTGGAGCAGGTCATAAGCCGAATTCTGTCCTGCCGGGTGGCAGTGGTGGTTATTTGTCTAGCTCCCCGATTGCTCAAGGAGTCAAGCAGCCTACCCGCCCCCAAAGATGGACCATCTTGAAAAGGGGGCCTTTTTGGCCTTGCTTCGGATGGGGTTTACCAAGCGCCCAGTGTCACCACCAGGCCGGTGAGCTCTTACCTCGCCATTTCACCCTTGCTCCGCAGAAAGGATATATCCAGTCCTGCAGGGCGGTATGTTTTCTGTGGCACTTTCCTCCGATCGCTCGGAGTCGCTGTTAGCGACCATCCTGTCCTTTGGAGTTCGGACTTTCCTCCCCTTCCTGTCTCTTTCGAGAGGAAGGAGCAACCACCTCGCCTACTCCAGCCTTGATCTTAATCCCGTATGACTCAAGTTTTTTATAAAGATTACTTCTTGGTGTGTCAATAGCCCGTGCGGTTTGAGATATATTCCAGTTGTTCTCCTCGAGCTTCGCCAGAATGAATTCTTTTTCCGCTACTTCTCTGAAATCTTTTAGATTTACGATCTTTTTCGTATCAGGAAGATATACCTGGGTTTCTCCTTTGATCCTTTCTGGGAGGTCCTTCCTGTGGATCTTTTCACTCTCAACCATAATAAGCATTCTCTCGATCACATTTTTCAGCTCTCGGACATTTCCTTTCCATGGATATTTCACCAACATGTCGATCGCATCTTTCATAAATATTTTTGTCTTGAAATTGTTCTCATCCGAAAAATATTTATTAAAGTATTCTATAAGAAGAGGGATGTCTTCTTTTTTTTCTCTTAATGCAGGTGAATACAAAGGAACAACATTCAAACGAAAATAAAGGTCCTCCCGAAAGTTTTCTGACTTTATCTCTTTCTTCAGATCCTTGTTGGTAGCCGCGATGACCCGGACATTGACATTATTTATTTTGCTCGACCCCACTTTCTGCACTTCCCCCTCTTCGAGAACACGGAGGACTTTAGCCTGAGTTTTTAAACTCATATCTGCCACTTCATCCAGAAATATAGTCCCCCTGTCAGCGATTTCAAATTTTCCAGGTTTTTTTTCAGTAGCTCCTGTAAAAGCTCCTTTCACATGCCCGAAAAGTTCGCTTTCGATCAATTCTTCAGGGATTGCAGCGCAGTTGACCTGGACGAAGTTCTCTTTTGCCCGAGGACTGTTCTCATGAATGGCGCGTGCGATTAATTCTTTCCCAGTTCCACTTTCACCATGTACGAGAATAGTCGCATTGGATGAAGCCGCCTTCAAAATCTCCTTCCAGAGCATTTTCATTAAAGGATGATTTCCTATAATTGCATTTCGCTTTTCCGCTTTTTGCCTCAGATCCCTGCATTCCCGCTGAAGCTTGTTTTGATTCAGTGCATTCCGAAGACTCAAAAGGACTCTGTCGCGGTGGAGCGGCTTTTCAAGAAAATCAAAAGCACCCAATTTTGTCGCATCCACAGCTGTTCCGATGGTTCCATGGCCAGATATCATGATCACTTCAGGAGAATACGGCCTCTCCTTGAGTTTCTTTAAAACCTCTAAACCATCTAGACCTGGAAGTTTTACATCCAGAAGGATCAAATCCAGTCCAACGATCTCGTCGACTATATCAAGGGCCTCTTCCCCGCTTTTAGCCTCCATAAAATTATAACCCTCATATTCGAGGATCATTTTCAAAGATTTTCTGATGTTTTCCTCGTCATCGACAACAAGGATCTTCTCGGTCCTTTTCTTTTTCATACAGCCAGTCCTTTTCGTTCAGGCGTCATGATTTCTGTTATCCTGTACAAAATAAATAATATCCCAGAACGAAAAAAAGTTCAATTCAGAGGCAGGTCTTCATAATATTGATAGCGGACAATGGAAACTTCACGCGTAATAAAACATACTATGAAAAGTCGTTTTAGCGGGATTGAAGTTTAATAATTGAAACGCGTCACGCGGCAACAATTTCTTCGATATCATCGATCTCTTTCGGGATCTCCTTACCGAGAACTCTGCTTCCTTCTTCTGTCACAAGCACATCATCTTCGATCCGGATACCGCCGAAGTCTCTGTAATCCTCAAGACCATTGTATTGGATGAACTCAGAGAAATTATTTTCAGAAGCCCATTTGTCAATAAGGGCCGGAATAAAATATATTCCCGGTTCAACCGTCAACACATAGTCCTTTTTCAGTTCTTTAGCCAGCCGTAAATACGCCAAACCGAATTGATCGCTTCTTTTGACTGTCTCATCATAACCGACATGATCCTCTCCTAGATTTTCCATATCGTGGACATCCAGTCCCATCATGTGACCTAGACCGTGAGGAAAGAAAAGCGCATGTGCACCTGACCGGACGGCTTCTTCGGTGTCTCCCTTCATCAATCCGAGTTCCTTCAATCCTTCTGCCATTATTTTCGCCGATAAAAGATGGATCTCTTTATACATGATCCCTGGTTTTATAGATGCGATCGCTGTTTTCTGCGCTTCAAGAACGATACTATATATCTCTCTCTGTCTATCCGTGAATTTCCCATCTACAGGTATCGTCCGAGTGATGTCTGACGCGTAGTGAAGAGAGGATTCTGCACCAGAATCGATAACTAGAAGCCTTCCATTTTCAAGTCTGTTCCCATGATAGTGATTGTGCAGGATCTGGCCGTTGATGGTCAATATAGTTGGGAAGGCCATCTGACAGCCTGTTTCCAGCACAATTCCTTCCATCTTGCCCACAATCTCTCTCTCGTAGATATTTGGTTCAGCAGTCTTCATGGCTTGGATATACATATCATATGTCGTCTCCAGGGCTTTCTCGGTTTCCTGAATCTCATCTAGAATTTTAATAGAACGCAGTTCCACAACTGCTTTTATCAATTCTTCGGATGATTTTCCTTGTATCTCTTTTGAGCTCAAAGACATCATATCCATAAGAGTCAAGGACGTCTCCGGCTTATATGGCGGCAGGTAATGGATCAGCCGTCCTTTTTGTTGAGCAGCCGCGATTTTTTCATTTATCTTGTTTTTCGGAAAGGTCATATCTATCCCAACCTCCCTGGCTCGATCAGCTAAGAGGGGCTTAGATCCCATCCAGATGATATCCTCCATATCCACATCATCCCCGAAGAGAATATCCTGACCCTCATCAAAATCGAAAACAGCGGCTATACCTGGGGAATCCAATCCAAAGAAATACAGGAATGAACTGTCCTGCCGGAATGGGAATGGATTGGCGGGATAGTTCATTGGAGTTTCTTCATTTCCAAGGAAAACAGCGATCCCTGAACGAACCATTTTTTTGAGATTTTCTCTTCTCTTGATATAAACACTTGCATCAAACATCATCGTCTCCTTTTTTTCTAGCTTTTCTCTTCATTTGCTTCTCTATGTCTCTGATCTCTTTGGGAGCATATCGAGACAAATTTTCAAAGCCTTCTTTTGTAACCAGGATATCATCTTCGATGCGGACGCCGATATTCATGTATTTTTGCACTACGGGTTTTACCGCAGAAACAAATTCCTGGATCTCTTTTTCATCAACCTTGAAACGATCCCCCAATTTATCTGAAATACCATTTAAAGATCTTTCATTGATGTAGACTCCAGGTTCCACAGTTAGGACCATGCCTGGTTCAAGCATTCTTCCGGCATCATCATCCCCTCTGCCTCCCACATCATGCACATCCAATCCCAGCCAATGACTGATACTGTACATCAACCAGACACGGTGCTGCCAGTCACTGGTTTTATCAATAATGAGTCCCAACTTGTGAAGCCCTTCTTTGAGAACCTCCACTCCCCTATTATGGATCTCACGTATCCCCCGCCCGGGTTTGACATAAGCGATGGCAGCCTCTTGAGATGCCAGAACAATCTTATAGATTTCCGCCTGTTCTTGGGAGAATGTTCCATTGACAGGAATCGTCCGTGTGACATCTGCCTTGTAATGATCGTAATCTGCCCCGATATCCATCAGGAGGAGATCTCCGTTTTGTGACTGCCGGTCATTGCTCTCATAATGAAGGATGGTCGTATTCTTTCCTGACCCGACTATCGAGTTAAAGCCCGGACCAGATGCGCCCTCTTTTCGAAAAACATATTCTATAAGCGCCTGGATCTCATACTCATACATTCCTGGCTCGACAGATCTCATGACTTCCACCAAAGCTCTGCAGGTGATGAGTGCTGCTTCCTTCATAAAAAAGATTTCCTGTTCGTCCTTGATCAAACGCATTTCATGGATCATTGGAAGTGGATTAATAATCTGTTTCCCGGATTGAGTCCATGTGTTCTTAAATATCTCAATCACTTTCGTGTTGAGTGCATCATCTTTAAAATCATAAAAGATTTTTTTTCTGTCTTTTATTTGCTGCTGGAAAACCTGATTGAAAGAATCAAGAGGATAAACCTCATCCGCTTTGAACTGTGATTTTGCGCTGTCAAGACTGAATCCTTTTTCTGTCCATATGGAGTGCAGCGTAATTTTAGGTTGAATGAACAAAATGAATGTGTCCTTTTCATCTGCACTAAGCAGACAAGCAGCATGTCCTTCTTCAAATCCTGTCAGGTAGAAAAAATTGGCATCATATTGATCTGTTTTAAAGATGACGACTCCATCATTTATTTTTTCAAACAATCTCTCTCTTCGATCCTCAAAGACACTCTTGTTCTCAGAGAAATTCGAATAAGAAGTGGTTACGGAGGCAAGAAAAAGAATGATACTTAACAGGAATATTTTTGGATGTTTTGTTTTCATACACACTCCAGTTAAATACAGAATTTACAATCCTGCTGCTGTTTGAAATGAGGTCAGGATATTATAATATATACCAAAAAACATCAATCCCCCAGGCGCATAAAGGGAAAACTCTATGGCCAGCAGATCTTGTAGAATTTTGACTTGTGGACAGGAGAGATGTTTCTAACTATACTCTGAAAAAGTTGAGGAGTATCAAAGAATGTTCAATATAATCTTCGGATTGTTTTTACTTGTTTTGTCTCTATTTATAGTGGTTTTTCTCGTTCTCTGGAGCCGTAAAACCATAGACTTCATCACGAAACAGGAACCGCTTTCTGCAAGAGAAATTTTAAAAAAACTCCATGAAAAAAGATAATCCACAGATATCCTCAGAACTCTCTCGAGAATTATCCCTCTTTCACATCACCATGATGGGTTTAGGGATGATGATAGGGGCCGGAGTGTTTTTAGGAATAGGCAATGTGCTTTTCCACGCAGGCCCGGGAGGAGTGCTCCTGACATTTGCTCTCAATGGTGTTATCGCCATCTTCACCGCTCTCTCGTATGCGGAACTCAGCTCGGCTATCCCCCGTGCCGGAGGGGCATATAATTTTTCCCGATTGGCATTCGGCAGGGGCCCCAGCTTCATAGCAGGATGGATGGAATGGTTCGCATCCAGCGTTGCAGGCAGTCTGTATGCCGTCACCTTTGCCATTTACACTGTCCGCTACTTTGAAGGCCTCAAACTTCTGAATTGGATTCCTTTCACCACATATACACTGGAAAAAATCGTAGCTCTTATTGTCGCCTCTTTTTTTATATATATAAATTACCGGGGGGTATCAGAAACCGGAAAAGTGGGAGCGATATTCACCCTGGGGCAGACCCTTTTTCTTGTTTTTATAGGCGTGGTCGGCATCGTTATCACTATTATTGATCCTTCACGTTTACAGAACATCACTCCGTTCTTACCTCACGGGTGGTCAAAACTTCTTATCGCCATGGGTTTTACATATGTTGCATTCGAAGGATATGAAGTGATCGCTCAAGCCGGAGATGAAACCATAGAACCCCAAAAAAATCTCCCAAAAGCAATGATCTATTCGGTCGGGATCGTGACTATCATCTATGTGCTGGTAGCTTTCGCCACTCTCGTTGCCGTTAAAGCCGGATCTCCCGGAGTTGAGGGAGCTGTATGGGAATGGATCGGAAGTTTCAAGGAAAGAGGATTTGGAGAGGCCGTGTCCCGTCTCATGCCCTTTGGGAACACCCTCCTCACTTTAGCTGTGATCTTTGCTTCGATATCTGCTCTTAATGCAACCCTCTTCTCAGCTACGCGTGTGTCTTATGCCCTCGGAAGAGACCGTATGCTACCAAAATTTCTCTCAAAAATTTCTAAAAAAAGAAAAACTCCGTGGGCAGCACTTCTCGGAACAGGGTGTATTGTGGTTTCGGTTGCCGTACTGCTTCCTACCATTGACGTTGTTTCCAGTGCCAGCATTATGTTTTTATTTCTTTTCTTTCTGGTCAACATCAGTGTTATAAAAATCCGATTGCACATGGGAGATGAGTTGAAATACGGATTTCTCATGCCCTTTTTCCCATGGATCCCTCTGGTGGCGATCATCTGCCAAGCGGTTTTGGCTGTTTGGCTCATCAATATGAGCCTCATCGCCTGGATCGTGGCTCCGGTATGGATCATATCAGGCGTATTGATCTATATTCTTTATTCAAAAAGCCATGCGATCGCAACCGATGATGAGATTCATGTCATCGAAGAAGAGAAGGCTCCTGAGGGAGACCAGTACAGGATTATGGTGGCGGTAGCTAATCCGAACAACGCCCTGGATATGATACGAACCACATATCTATTGAGTGAGGCTAAACAAGCCAGGATCGATCTCCTGCATATGGTTCCTGTACCTGACCAAACCCCTCTATCTGAAGCTGAGAAATTCTTGATGGAGGGAAAAGAAGGTATTGTGGAGGCGATGCTCTATCTCATCCTCAAATTCCCCCTAACAACGACGATCAAGTATTGCCGGAATATTGCGCGGGGCATCCTCAGCACTGTCAGGGAAAAAAGAATCAATATGCTCATAATGGGATGGCACGGCAAACCGCGACGCCTTGCTTTCAGCATGGGTTCAACAGTGGATTATATTATCGAGAGAGCCCCTTGCAATGTCGTGGTCCTGAAAGACTGCGGGAAAAAAGAGTTCAAGCGCATTCTCGTCCCATTTGCCGGAGGGCCTAACAGTGAATTCGCTTTGGAGATAGCGCAAATTATTGCAAAAGAGAGCGGCGGGCAGATCACATCTTTGATTATTTCTGACTCCCTTGCGAAAAGATCAACCCAAGAAGCTCAAAGATCAGATGAAGCTTCTCCCTCGGTTAAAATTAAACATATTCAGGTTAAGAAGATCTCTTCCCGTCATGTGGGAGAAACCATTTTAAAGGAATCAGACATGCATGACCTTGTGATCCTGGGATCAACCCGAGATCCATATATTCGTCAAGTCAGCCGGGAATCCGTTTCTCATCATGTTGCCCAATCATGCGCAAAACCGATGATCATTGTTAAGGCCTCGGGCGGTCTGCGCTCCTGGATACGGATGTGGCTCTAAATCCCAATCATCCACAGACATCTGTAGAAAATCTGTTTTCTCAAACCTTCCTGCTACAAAATCCAAAGAGACCGACTTTTGGGATAAAATCTGTGACATCTGTTTGACAGACGCAGTGCATGCCTGTATAAATATTTCTTTAAGAAAGCAAAAAAAACGGCATCCAGGAGGAAAACGATGAATTTTAAAAAACTTACAGGATTCGGATTTTTGATCATTCTCCTTATTGCAGGATCAATTTTTCTCCTTCAGAAAAAAACAGAGCCAGAGCCCTTTCTAGCAGATTCCCCTGAAGGATGTACGGTCATCATCGTCGGGAAAGACGCGTCCACTGACGGCTCGGTAATGACGACCCATACCTGTGACTGCGGAATATGTGACTGGACCTGGGGGCACGTCCCGGCTGCAGATCATTCACCCGGTTCCATGCGAAAGATCTGGCATATCCACCAATACAAGACATGGCCGGAAGCCCAAAAATGGGATATCTATCAAAAATACGGGGCAACAGATATCGAGATCCCGCAGGTTGCTCATACCTACGGCTATCATCACGGCGAGTTCGGGTATATGAACGACAAACAAGTAGCTATCGGTGAATCCACCATTGGATCACAAGAAAGACTGGTCAATCCCACGCCCACCCCTGCTTTTGATATCACCATGCTGACGCTGATCGCTTTAGAAAGAGCATCTACAGCCCGGGAAGCCATAAAGATCATGGGTTCCCTTTCAGAAAAGCATGGATATGGATACTACGATGATGGAGAGATGCTAGCTGTTGCCGATCCCAATGAGGTATGGATTTTCGAGATCCATCCGGTTGGTCCGCTGTGGACGCCCAAAAGCGGAAAGCCTGGAGCCGTCTGGTGCGCACAGAGAGTTCCGGATGATCATGTCAGCGTCTGCCCGAATTCATCTCGCATAGGAGAGATTGACCTGGATAATCCTGATTATTTCATGGCTTCCCCAAACGTGATCTCTCTGGCTGTCGATAACGGTTTTTATGATCCAAGCAGCGGAGAGCCCTTTAACTGGAAAAAAGCTTACTCTCCCACAGATGGAAGCGCCAAAAGCACCACTGGCTGGATTGCCCGCACATGGCGGCTTCTGGATCTTGTTGCGACTTCGCAAAAGATCGATCCGGATACGCCCGAGATGGAACTTCCCTTCTCTGTCAAACCAGACAATAAACTATCTGTCGAAGATGTCATCCGGCTCACGAGAGATAAATATGAAGATTCACACTTCGATCTGAGGGGAACTCTTCAGGCAGGTCCGTTCTCCAATCCCAATTACCGGACTCGGCCTTTTGAATTCGAAGGCAAACGGTATCTCACCAAAAGATTCATCAGTGACAACCGGGCAGAATATGTCACCGTTACCCAATCCAGAGGATGGCTTCCCGGACACATCGGCGGGATCATCTGGTTAGCCTGGGGAGCTCAGGACACATCCTGTTATGTCCCCCTTTACATGGGAATGGATGACCTTCCCGAATCTTTCAAGATCGGCGATCACTGGAAATTCGACAGGGAGTCCGCTCGATGGGCTTTTGATTATGTTGATTTCCATACTCAAGTTGCTTATTCTTATGCCATCCAGGATGTTCGAAAGGCCCAGGAGAAATGGGAAAAGAAAGCCATGGATATGATCCCGGATATCGACAAAAAAGCCATAACCCTCTCAGAAAAAGACCCTATGGAAGCAAAAGCATTCCTGACTGAGTTCTGTTCGGATTTTGCAGGTAAGGTCATCCAGGCCTGGTGGACATTAGGCGATGACCTGCTCGTGAAATACAATCATCTTTGGCACTACGACGTTGAGAACAGAACAAAAGAACAACTTACATATCCTGACTGGTGGATACGGGCCATCATCGAGCATGACGGCCTGAAATCTCAAGAAGAGATCAAGAAGTGACCTTCAGGCGAGGCCGCCGCCGTCTACCACAAGAGCGGTGCCGGTCACCCAAGAAGACATGTCACTGGCGAAAAATAGAACTGCCCGGGCCACGTCATCCGGATGCCCGATCCTGCCGAGAGGGCGTTCTGAAGCCTTTCTAAGAAATTGTTCCTCCTCTTCTCCCAGTTGATCGGCCTCTGACCGTAAAAGAGGAGTATCCGTATCTCCAGGGCATATACAATTTACCCGTATTCCCTGGGGCCCGTGATCAATGGCCATGGCACGTGTCAAATTTACTAAGCCGGCTTTGGCAGCGCAGTAAGCCGCTGCTTTCGGTCCCCCTTTGAGTCCCCATCCTGAGGCGATATGTATGATGCTCCCCTTTCGCTTGTTGATCATGTGCGGAATGACACTTCTTGACAAAAGAAAGACGCCTTTGAGGTTCACGTCGAGAACCTGCATCCACTCTTCCTCTGTTGTGGAGGAAATATCTTTCCGTACGATCATTCCGGCATTATTCACCAGAACATCGATATGTCCCAGTTCTGTTATGATATTTTGAACTGCTGCATCACATTCATCGCTTTTGGTTACATCACAGCGTATGCCTAATGATTTTTTTCTCTGGGGATCTATTTGATGTACTGCTGCTTCGATTTTTTCATCATTCATGTCCAAAATATAGACTGAAGCGTTCATCTCATACAGAAGTTTTGCAGATGCCAATCCGATCCCTGAAGCAGCTCCGGAAATAACGACATTCTTTCCTTCAAGAGAAATAAACCTAGGACTGCTTTTGGGATTATTCATGACAATTCCCCTCTAACCAAGAACACTTTATCAAAAATTATGACCCAGACATTTTTTTGTATTCATCATATCTTTTTTTGGCTTCTTCTGCCGCTTGCTTAAAGAGTTTTTCAGCTTCTTTGGGGTATTGCTGAACGAGAGTCCTGTATCTGGTTTCGTTATCGAGGAAATCCTGGTAGTCGACTTTCGGCTCTTTTGAATCCATTATAAACGGATTTTTCCTTTCTTGAGAAAGGACTGGATTATATCTGTAAAGAAGCCAATAGCCTGTATCCACTGCCAGCTTTTCTTCTTCTTGAGTCCTGCTCATATCGATCCCATGATTGATGCATGGAGCATAAGCAATGATCAAAGATGGGCCTTTATAGGATTCTGCTTCCAAGAACGCTTTTAAAGTCTGATTTTGACTCGCCCCCATGGCAACAGAGGCTACATATACATACCCATAAGTCATGGCCATGCGTCCCAGATCCTTTTTCTTTGTTTTTTTCCCGGAAGCAGCGAATTTGGCTACAGATCCAGTGGGAGTCGCTTTGGATGCCTGGCCTCCGGTATTGGAATACAATTCGGTATCCAGAACGAGGATATTCACATCTCTCCCCATGGCGAGAACATGGTCCAGTCCTCCAAATCCGATATCATAGGCCCACCCGTCTCCTCCGATACTCCAAACGCTCTTGTCGACGAGAAACTCTTTCTTCTCATCGATCCTTTCGATCAATTTTTTGTTCTTACCGCTCGCTTCCTTTAATGCATTCTTCAACTCCCGATCGATTTTCTGAGCAGTTATTTTTGCTTCGTTATCCGTTGCATCCCATAAGGATTTGTATTTTTCCAGAGAATATGCCAATTCCTTTGTCGTGCCGACTCGCAACAGTTCATTGATATAAAAAAGGAGCAGTTTTCGATTAGCATCCACTGCAAGACGCATTCCGAATCCGTATTCAGCATTATCCTCGAAAAGAGAATTGGCCCATGTCGGCCCCCGTCCTTGCTTATCTTTACAATACGGGGATGTCGGAAATGTCCCTCCCCAAATGGAAGAGCATCCTGTCGCGTTGGCTATGATCATCCTGTCTCCAAAGAGCTGCGTCGCAAGTTTCACATAGGGTGTTTCTCCGCATCCTCCGCACGCGCCGCTGAATTCTAAGTAGGGAACAAGGAATTGGCTTCCCTTTATTGTCTCTCGTTTTACACCGTCAAGAATGTTATCCGGGAGATCCTCAAAAAACACCTCGTTTTCTCTCTCCCCCTCTTTTCGCGCACTTTCTAAGGGGATCATCTCTAAAGCTTTTTCTTTTGAGGGGCAGGTATGAAAGCAATTGCGGCATCCGACACAGTCCTCGGTATATACCTGGATCCGGAATTTCAAATCCCTTGTGTTTTTTGTCTTTGATCTGACGGTGAGGAAATCTTTGGGCGATCCATCAAGGTCCTTGGGATCGATCTGCTTGGGACGGATGGCGGCATGTGGACATACCAACGCGCATTGATTGCACTGGATGCAGTTTTCAAGGATCCATTTTGGCACGTCAGAAGCTACTCCCCTTTTTTCCAATCTGGAGGTTCCGGTCGGAATACGTCCATCATACGGCATTTTAGAAACAGGGATGACATCTCCTTTGAAATGCATGATAGGATCAATAACAGACACAGTAAATTCATCTGCATCATCCGGGATAAATTTGATCTCTGAAGCTGATTTTGTGATTTGTTTTGGTATTGCAACTTTTTTCAAGGCGGCAACCGCCTGATCGACCGCATCCCAATTCATTTTTACAATATTTTCGCCCTTTTTATAGAACGTCTTTTTTATGGATTCTTTAATGAGCTTGATGGCTGTTTTTTCAGGCAGAACTCCGGATATTAAGAAAAAACAAGCCTGCATGATCGTGCTGATGCGTTCTCCAAGTCCGATCTCCTGGGCGATGTGAAGGGCATCAATGGTGTAAACGTCTATCTTTTTTTCAATGATAGTCTGTTGCATATCCAGAGTCAGATGGTTGAAAACATCTTCTGCTTTCCAATTTGAATTCAGAAGAAAAGTCCCTCCGTCTTTGATCCCTTCCAATATGTCATAGCGGCCAATATACGATGATTTGTGAAGCGCCACAAAATCCACTGTAGTCAATAGATATTGTGACTGGATCTTTTCCCTTCCAAAACGAAGGTGGGAGATTGTCACGCCTCCTGACTTCTTGGAGTCGTATTGGAAAAAACCTTGCGCGAACATATCGGTATTATCTCCGATGATCTTTATGGAGTTCTTGTTCGCGCTCACCGTTCCATCGGATCCATACCCCCAAAATTTACATCTGATAACGCTTGACGGTTCTGAATCAATATTTTCTTCTACAGACAGAGAAATACCTTTGACATCGTCCTCGATACCCACGGTAAAACCGTGTGTGCATGCACCGTCGAGATGGTTATAGACCTCTTTTACCATACTGGGAGTGAACTCTTTTGATGAGAGCCCATAGCGCCCGCCTATGATCGTCTTCTCGGATCCGCTCAATGCAACCGCGACGTCCATATAGAGAGGCTCGCCTAATGCTCCCGGCTCTTTCGTGCGGTCAAGCACCGCGATCTTTTTAGCTGTATCAGGTATGACTTTACGAAACTCATCTGCTGAAAATGGCCGGTAAAGCCTGACTTTTACAGCTCCGACCTTCTCTCCGTGACTGCCTAGATGATTCACTGTCTCTTCGATTGTTTCGGTGGAAGATCCCATGGAAACGATAATCTTATCCGCGTCTTTGGCACCGACATAATCAAAAAGTCTGTAATGCCGTCCAATTCTTCCCGCGAAAGTATCCATATATTTCTGGACGATTTCAGGCGTAACTTCATAAAATCGGTTGACTGTTTCTCTCCCTTGAAAATAAACATCCGGATTTTGAGCTCCAACTTTTATGACAGGCCTTTCCGGATTCATGGACCGCTTGCGAAAATCCATGATGGTATCCTTTTCTACCAGATTGTCAAGAATATCGTATGGGATCATTTCGATCTTCTGGATTTCGTTCGATGTCCGGAAACCATCAAAAAAATGCAGGAAAGGGATTTTGGATTTCAATGTCGAGAGATGCGAAATGACAGCGAGATCCATGACCTCTTGGATCGAACCGGATGCCATTAAGGCAAATCCAGTGTTCCTGGCAGCCATAACGTCTGAATGATCCCCGAATATGGACAAGGATTGACAGGCAAGTGAGCGTGCGGAGACATGAAAAACGGTCGGCAGCATCTCACCAGCTATCTTGTGCATATTAGGGAGCATCAACATGAGTCCCTGACTGGCAGTGAATGTCGTTGTCAGTGCACCTGCGGATAATGAACCATGTACCGCACCGGCAGCTCCTCCTTCTGACTGCATTTCGATGACATCGACCGTCTGTCCAAAAATATTTTTCCGTCCTTGTGCAGACCAAGCATCCGCCAGTTCTCCCATTAATGAAGATGGAGTGATAGGATAAATGGCCGCGACTTCACTGAATGCATACGCAACGTGTGTAGCTGCTGTATTTCCTTCGACAGGTTCATAAACCTTGCTCATTTTCAACTCCTGATAACCTCGATTCCTTCATGATCGGCCATTAGAGAAAATCTCAATCCTTTAATTCCGTCCTTCCCTCTAATGCTTTTTTTATGGTTACCTGGTCAGCAAAATCAATATCGGATCCAACAGGCAACCCCATGGCTAATCTTGTAATCTTCTGGCAAGACCCCTTTAGGACTTTAACCAGATAGGAGGCTGTTGTCTCTCCATCCGTTGTCGGATTGGTGGCAATGATCACCTCTTTAAACTTTCCTTCTCTGACCCTCTTTTCCAAACGATCGATCTTGAGCTCGTCCGGCCCGATCCCCTTTAAGGGAGAAAGCGTACCGAGCAGAACGTGGTATCGTCCTTTAAAAATTCCTGTTTTTTCAATGGACGAAATATTGAAAGGCTCTTCGACTATACAAAGGGCCATATCGTCTCTGCTGTCATCCTGACAAAACTCACAAGGATCCTTGCGGGTGAGACTGTTGCATATCGAACAGGAGATGACATTCTTTTTTGCAGACAGGATAGCATCGGCAAGATTTTCCGTTTCTTCTAAAGGAAGTCCGATGATGTAAAAAGCGATTCTCTGGGCTGTTTTTCCACCGATGCTTGGGATCTTTTTCAACTCCTCGATCAGCTGCGTTAATGGATGTTCTTGATCAAGCATCAGAAAAGTCCGGGTATTTTGAGTCCCGCTCCCATGGCTCCTAATTTATCTTTCAGCATTTCATCCGCTTTGGAATTGGCGTCGTTCAAAGCGGCAATGATCAAGTCCTGAAGCATTTCAATTTCTTCCTTATTAACGACCTCTGGATCGATTGTAAGGGATAAGACGTTTTTATTCCCATCGATAACAAGATTGACCATCCCACCACCGCTCGAACCTTCGATCCTCATCTCGGCAAGTTCTTTTTGCATTTTGTCCTGCATTTCTTTTGCTGATTTGAGCATTTTTTGTAAATTTGCCATTCCTTTCATTCTGTCCCTCCTCTATACGGGATCAATGCATCACTTTTTCCCTTTTTTTATCTGCTCGACAGACAGGACTTGTGCTTTAAAAGAATCCATAAAAGATTTTACAGATGGATCTTCTAAAGCTTTCTCAAGCTCTTTGTTTTTCTTTCGCGCGGTTGGAACATTCTGATTGGAGGTTTCGCTTGAAGAGGGTTTAGGAGAAGGCGGGGATCTCCTTCCTGCTTCCTCTCGAACGGAAGGGATCTCTCTCTCGAATTTTTCAGAAGGTGTGGCTCTTGGTGGAACTTGTATTTCTGATTTTTCTATAAGCTTGATAAGATCTTTCAGGGGAACGATCTTTTTAAACAGGCAAAGTTTGATCAAAACTGATTCAAGGAAGATCCTGGGATGGGATGAAAATTTCAGTCCTTGGTCTGCCTGCTGAAGAGCAAGAAGATATCGAAGCAGCTCGTCAGAGGTGACATCCTCTGCTTCTTTTTTTAGCTTCACCAGATCATCTTCGGATAGGACCAGCACGTCACTAGGATCTTTCATGTTCTTGATGACAAGAATATTCCGGAAATGATGGATAAGCTCCCGATAAAAGAACCTTAAGTCATAACCCCTATCTATGATATCTTCAACAAGTGTGAATAATTGATCCGGTTTTTCCCCGATTATGGCTCGTGAAAAAGCGAACAAAAGCTCTTTGTTTATAACACCGAGGAGATCCTTTAGGTCTTCGTCGCTGATATTGTCCCCAGAAAATGCAACTGCTTGGTCCAAAAGACTCTGGGCATCTCGCAGGCTTCCATCCGCAGCTTCGGCTATCAAGTTCAATCCTGCCGAAGAGATGGTGATCTTTTCCTTTTGAGTGACAGAAAGAAGATGATTGATGATATCCTTTTGAGTGATTTTTTTGAATTCAAAATGTTGACATCTGGATATGATCGTATGGGGTAGCTTATGAAACTCGGTCGTCGCCAGGATGAAGACAGTGTTTGGCGGAGGCTCCTCCAGGGTCTTCAAAAGGGCGTTGAACGCCTCTCGTGTCAACATATGAACTTCATCAATGATAATGACTTTATTTTTACCGTGGATGGGTTTGTACTTCACTCCATCTCTAAGGGAACGGACTTCATCGATCCCCCGGTTGGACGCTCCGTCGATTTCCAGGACATCCATAGACCTGTCTTCATTGACCTCTGTACAGGAATCACATTTGTTGCAGGGATCAGGAGTGGGGCCTTCCTTGCAATTGAGTGCTTTCGCAAAGATCCGCGCAACAGTCGTCTTGCCGATCCCTCTCATCCCGGAGAAGATATAGCCATGCGCGACACGGTTGTTTTTGATCGCATTTTGCAGGGTCTGAACCACATGCTGCTGACCGATCACCTGGTCAAACATCATAGGCCTATATTTGCGGGCGTATACTTCGTAACTCATTTTGGACAATGTGATATTTCGAAACAAAAAGCATGAACTTTCTTGTTAAGCCTTATACTACCATAAACTCCTCAAGATATAAAAGAAAAACCTCCTATTTTCAGAACCTGGTTTGCCAAAATCTGAAGAGTCGTATATCTTTTAGGCGTGAAAATTCAGAGAAGCCTCCTCGAAATCCACACAGCCGTTTTTCTTTTCGGCCTGGCAGGTTTATTCGGAAAATGGCTGGACCTATCGCCATTTATCATCGTCCTCGGCCGGGTGTTCTTTGGCGGGATCTCTTTAGGAGCCATTCTTCTTATAACCGGCCGGTCTTTCAAGATCGGACAAAGAAAATCAATGATACTTTTTATCCTCCTGGGATTCTTGTTGTCCGTGCATTGGTTTTGTTTTTTCCGTTCGATCCAGATATCTACTGTCGCAGTAGGGCTTTTATCTTACTCCAGCTTTCCATTGTTCACCGCTCTTTTAGAACCTCTTTTTTTCAAAGAAAAGATCGAGGCAGATAAGATATTTTTTTCCGTTGTATGCTTTGGCGGGATCCTTTTGATCATCCCCCGGATTTCTATGAGCAACTCGATCTTCCAGGGAGTTGTTTGGGGATTGCTTGCCGGGCTGTCCTTTTCAGTGCTGTCGATAATAAACAGAAGACTGACCCAAAATCATTCAAGCTTGCTCATATCTTTCTATCTGAATGTAACCGCTGTTGTCTTTCTAATCCCTTTTCTTTTTATCATCCCCACCTTTTTTAATACACGTGACATTCTTCTACTTGCTTTCCTAGGTGTATTCTGCACAGCTTTAGCCCATACTCTTTTTATCAACGGCATTAAATGGATTTCAGTTCGAACAGCGTCTATCATCAGCACTCTCGAGCCGGTTTACGGGATCATGATTGCCATGATCCTTCTCAAGGAGATCCCTTCGCTCCGGACGATCGTTGGAGGATTGATCATCCTGGGAACAGCATCGACCGTGAGCCTTAAAAGTGCCGGAAGATCTTCTCACTGAAATCAATATCATGCCAGGAGAGGAGAATCATGACCAAGAAATTTGAAACAGAAATCACTGTCCGTCCCAACAAGATCGATTACAACAGACACGTCCATCAATCGGTTTATCTGGATTATCTTGTTCATGCACGAATCGATCAAATGGAAAGATGCTACAAGATGTCCATCGAAGAGTTTTTTTAAAGAGGTTATTCCTGGGTTACAAAATCCATCATTCTCCGGTACCACAGTCCGCTTTTCATGAACGACAAAGCGGTCATCCGTACGTGGATCGACGAGATGAAACAATCAAGCGTGAAAGTCTGTTTCCAGATCCTGAAAAAAGATGACCAATCGCTCTGCGCGGATGGAGAGGCTGTGTTTGTTCTGATCGATGCCCGTTCCGGCAGACCAGAGAAAATCCCTGATGACATTAAAAGCAAATATTCAATCTGAGGGAACGGTTGAATATCCTGAAACTAAAAGATCAATCCCTATTTTTATCGTCTTTCTTTTTAACTTTCTTTTTCTCTGTTGAGTGCCGGGTGATTATTTTCGATTTTTCTGCCTTATGTTTTTTCTTAAGATCGTTCATCCGTATTTCAATTGCACCGCTTGATTCTTCCTGCTTTTCTTTATCAATCTCGATCTTTTGTTTTGATTCCAATTGTTCTTCTATTTCTTCCAGTTCTCTTTTATGCGATTCTTCCAGAAGTTTTATTTCATGCTTCTGGCTTTCTTCCAACCTGTATTCACGTTCCTCTTCCGGTAGCTCCGATCTCCTTTCTGTCTGATACCTGTTTATCTCCTGTATTGCCTGCTTGTTATCAAAGACCATTTCAGGTTTAGCACCGGTGTTTTCCTGAATCTCCGGTTTGAATATTTTTACACTATCCGCTCTTATACGTGTCCTTCCTGGTTTTTCTGCATCCTCAAGTATGACCTTTGTGACTTTCCGTCTCAATACTTTTTCAACATCCTCCACATCGAGTCCTTCATTGACTATTTTGCCATTCCTCTCGTAAATCTTGGAACGCAAGGATGTTATATTGATAATCGTTCTATTCCGTTCGAGTGGGAGGATACGCAGATACAGATAATCATCAAAAAAATATCTGTGACTGACAAAGATCCAATAGTTGTCATACAGTGAAAACGGAATGGAATGGATACCCCTTCCCCGTATGAATAGAATATCCGGCGGCAGTGGCGCCCATCCGATATAAAGAGAGCTGCTTCTCCAGGCTACCCATGCAGGAGCCCAATCCGTCCCTGGTACCCAAAACCATCCCAGGGTATGATCCCATCCCCACCTGCCGTAATGAAACGGGATCCATCCCCATTCAAAACGTGATGCCCACATCCAACCATAGTCTGTCCATATCCAATGGCCGAAGGTGTAGGGCCGCCAGCCATATCTGTCAACTCGAGGCAGCCAGACATATCCATAGGGAGAATGATACACCCAGTACCCATGTGGCGCTAATTGATCATAGAAATAAGAGACATCCCAGTCATAATCATCATAATATCGGTCCTCATAATACCCCTCATCGCGATATGGATCATCGTCATAGGGAACCGGTATGTATATGAGACAGCTTGAAAATATGAGAATGACCGGTAAAAGAAAAAGGATTTTTTTCATGGGTCCACTCCTCTGATATAATTCTAATATACACCAAATGCCAGCATCTACAAAATCTCCGTCCTTTTTTCTGTTTCACCAGCCGGATTTTTTTCCTATTAATTCGTATACTGTTATCTTGACAATCGTTAAAGCATTCAGCTTTTTTTCATCCATCTTATAGACCTGAGATGAATAATGCCGCATGATCACATGCAGTGCCTCTAATTTCCCATTTTTTTCTTTCAAGACCTCGGCTTTTCCTCTCCCAACCACAGATCTATATTTAAGAGACCAGGAGCATGCTGTTTGGGATTCACGAAATTCCACATCTGTATCCATTTGAAAACACACGTCATTATTCGTCCGGATAATGTCTAATTTGCGTCCTTCTGGCGCGCAATGAAAATAAAGAGCTTTATCTTCATAACCATAACAAACAGGGATCACATAGGGAAGGCTGTTATCGCACAGCGCCACCCGGCAGGTTTTCGCTCTCCGGATGACGTCTTCGATCTCAGAGAGAGATGTGATCTCTTTTTCAGGCTTTCTCATTCCAATCAGTTCAAAAACACCCCGTGAGTCAGAGAATCATTCCATTTCTCTGAAAACAGATTTCACTTTTTTAAAAGTCCAGTTCAGATCTTTCTGCTTGATGACCAACGGAGGGGCAAAACGAATAACATTCTCATGGGTTTCCTTGCATAAAAGACCTTCTTTTTTCATGGCCTCGCAAAACCGCCTGGCTCCTCCTGCTTTTTCTTTGAGTTCGATCCCGATGAGAAGTCCTCTTCCGCGCACATCATGAATATGTCTACTCCGTATCGTCTTAAGTTTATCCAGAAAATATATTCCCTGTTGTTCGGCGTTGCGAACGAGTTCTTCATCCTGGATCACACGGAGCGATTCTCTTGCCACCGCACTAGCCAACGGATTGGCGCCGAAGGTGGATCCATGAGAACCAGGGGTAAACAGCTCCAGCACTTCTCTGTCTGCCAGGATCGATGATATGACATAACAGCCGCCTCCAAGCGATTTACCTAAGATCATTACATCAGGTCTTACATCTTCATGTTCGCAGGCAAAGAGCTTTCCAGTCCGCCCAAGACCTGTCTGGATCTCGTCTGCCATGAAAAGAACATTGTTTTTTTCGCAAATCTCTTTTGATTGTTTTAAATATCCTTCAGGAGGAATATTTATACCTGCCTCTGCTTGAATGGGTTCCACCAGGAAGGCAACTGTGTTTGCAGAGATGGCTTTCTCTAAAGCACCGGCATCGCCATATGGAACCACTTTAAATCCGGGAGTGAAAGGCCCGAAATCTTTTTGGTAGAGGGGTTCTGTGGTAAAGCTGATAATCGTGATAGTCCGGCCGTGAAAATTATCTGTACAGACTATGATCTCTGCCTGATCTTGAGGAACATTCTTTCTCCTATAGCCCCACATTCTCGCTGCTTTGAGTGCTGTCTCGACAGCCTCAGCTCCTGAATTCATAGCCAGGGCCATCTCGTAGCCCGCAAGGTCGCACATCTCTTTTGCCAGCATAGGCCACTGCTCGTTTCGAAAAGCTCGTGATGTCAAAGTGATTTCATCTGCCTGTTTTTTTAGGGCTCTTACTATCCTGGGATGGCAATGACCCTGATTGACAGCCGAGTACGCGCTTAAAAAATCGAGATATTTGTTGCCGTCAACATCCCATACCCAGATACCACGAGCTTTAGAAATGACAACATCAAGCGGATGATAATTATGGGCTCCGTACAGGTCTTCCACATCAACAAAAAATTTCGTATCCATATTTATCTCCTGATCCTTCTGAACGCTTCATCTATATTAGCATATAAAACCAAATAAATTGACATTAGAATACCACCAAAAGTATAGTTCACCAAACCGATCCGGTGGCGGAGAGGGTGGGATTCGAACCCACGGTACGGAATAACCGCACACACGCTTTCCAAGCGTGCTCCTTAAGCCACTCGGACACCTCTCCTGATCTAACTCTGATGATGATCCATCTGGCGAGGAGGAATAAATTAACAGAAACTGGACTTAAAATCAATCGCCCCTGATAAACATCATAAAACATAAAAGTTCCTTTTGATCAAACACGATCAGCGATAATAAATGAAAAATGAGGTTTGTGTCTGGATTATTTACGGATCTCTTGGGGAATAAGACTCAGTGTATAGAGTAGCGACGACAACGCATTCCAATAGCGTACTGAAGACCATTGGCGGAGAGGGTGGGATTCGAACCCACGATCCCGAAATATCAGGATAGCGGTTTTCGAGACCGCCGCCTTAAACCACTCGGCCACCTCTCCATTAAATTCAATGGTTCTTTTCCATATTGTGTGGGTTACTTCTATGAAGGCAAGTTCAAAGGAGATATTCGGGATGAAAGCAGCGACATTGAAGATTTGGCCTTCCCGAGTCCTTCTTCGAGGTAATCCAACAGAGATGGGCGGCGAGTATGTTTGAGCGAAGCGAGTTACGCAGCCGCCGAGAAGAGCGGGAAGGGAATGGCGTGAAAAATCTGAATAGAGCGCGCCCATTCCGAATATCTCCTTCTAATACCCACACAATATGGAAGAGAACCAATTTAATTATCCTCTCTTTTCTTTGAAAAAATCCTTCAAGATCTGCCCGCACTCTTTTTCGAGGATGCCACCTGATACTTCCATCTGATGATTCAATTTATCGAACGGTATCCCGACAGCTGATCCACAGGCACCTGTTTTGGGATCATAAGCCCCGAAGTACAAACCGTGCAGCCTGGCCTGCAAGGCAGCTCCTACACACATCACACAAGGCTCTAAGGTCACATAAAGATCACATCCGGATAGCCTGTAGTTTTGCAAGATAGAGCATGCATTCCGAATAGCAATGATCTCGGCATGCGCTGTCGCATCATGAAGGGAAATAGACTGGTTATGTCCTCTGGAAAGGATTTTTCCTTCAGATGAGACGACAGCGCCGACCGGGACTTCTCCCCTTCTCTGGGCGAAATGAGCTTCTTCAAGAGCTGCGCTCATGTAAAACTCTTTCCTTTCTTTGTCCTGCATGGGAAATGATTTTACATTTTTCTTTCTAAAAATGCCATTGGACACCTTTAAAAAAACATGAATAATCACAGGCATCCAAGAGTATATAGTATAATCGTTTCCTGATAATTGCAGAGTGTGTTATCATGTTGCAATAACTCAAAAGAAAGGAGGCTTTTATGAGCAACGGTGATTTTCCTTCACTTGAATTCAAAATGCCCAAAATAAATCCCACCTATGTAAAAATTGGTGTCGTTGTTTTGGTCGTGATCCTGGTGCTTGCCGGTTCCCTTTACCAGATAAGCCCAGAAGAAACCGGCGTCATCCTGCGTTTCGGAAAGTTTGTCCGCACCTCAGATCCGGGGCTTCATCTCAAGGTGCCATTCGGTATCGAAAAGTTGACCAAGGTCCCTATCCAGAGGCAGTTGAAACTGGAGTTTGGATTCCGAACTACCAGACCCGGCATCCGGTCTGAATACGGGGTGACTACAGAATCCCGCAAAGAATCCATCATGCTCACAGGTGACCTTAATGTGGCTGTTGTTGAATGGATCGTTCAATACAAGATAGAGGATCCTTATAAATATCTCTTTAAACTGAGAGATGCCGAGGCCACATTTCGTTATATGAACGAAGCGATTGTCCGCAAGATTGTCGGAGACAGCGCCGTGGATGAGGTGATCACCTTCGGAAGGGCAAGAATTGCGCTAGAAGCCAAAGAGGAACTGCAAGAACTATGCAATCTGTATGAGATCGGAATCGAGGTCAACCAGCTCATCCTTCAGGATGTTAATCCTCCTGATCCCGTCAAACCTTCATTTAATGAAGTCAACGAAGCCCAGCAAGAAAGAGAGCGTAAAATCAATGAAGCCTGGTCTGAATATAACCAGGAGATCCCCAAATCACTTGGCGTTGCGGAACAGACCATCCAAGCAGCCGAAGGATATTCCACAGAGCGCGTCAACAATGCGAATGGAGATGCCAATCGTTTCCGGTCCATATACCGGGAATATGTCCGGGCCCCATTGGTCACTCGAAAACGCCTTTACTTGGAGACGCTCCGAGATATTCTTCCAAAGATAGAAAGAAAGATCATCTTTGACGAAAACCAGAAAAACGTTTTGCCACTCTTGAATCTTAGTGATGAGGTGAAGAAATGAACAAGCAAACAAAAGCAGTTCTAATAATTATTATTGGCTTTGTACTGGTCGTGGTGGCGCTCAATACATTTTACATTGTATCCGAGACAAATCAGGTCATTATCACCCAATTCGGCGAGCCGATCGGAAAATCTGTCATCTTACCTGGTCTTCATCTTAAAGCTCCTTTCATCCACAAAGCCAATTATTTTGAAAAGCGCTGGCTGGAATTCGATGGGGATGCGAATGAGCTTCCCACGAAAGAAAAAAAATATATCTGGGTCGACACCTATGCCCGGTGGCGCATCAAAGATCCTCTTGTTTTTTTTCAGCGCGTACGGGATGAAAGAGGAGCCCAATCAAGGCTTGACGATATCATCGATGGCGAAACACGGAATGCTGTCGCCAACTTCGATCTCATAGAGATCGTTCGTTCCACGAACCGGGAGTTCGAGTTGACAGAAGAGACAAAGATTCTGGATATAGATGTCCCCAAGATCAACACAGGGCGAGAAGAAGTCGCTCACCTTATCCTTGAGAACTCTTCCAAGATAACTCCAGAATTCGGTGTCGAGCTTAAAGATGTGCAGATCAAACGGGTCAATTATATCGATGATGTCCAAAGAAAAGTTTTTGAGCGCATGACCGCGGAGAGACAGCGGATTGCAGCAAAATACAGATCCGAAGGGGACGGAAAAAGCGCTGAGATCCGGGGACAGAAAGAACGAGAGCTGAAAAGAATCCAGTCTGAAGCCTACCGTAAAGCTCAAGAGATCAAAGGAAAAGCGGATGCACAAGCCACCCGGATCTATGCTCAGGCATACAACCTCGATCCTGAATTCTACCAGTTCATGCAAACCCTTGAAACATACCGTACTACCTTTGATGAAAAAACCTGGCTTCTCATTTCCACAGACAACGAATTCCTGAAATATTTCAAGAGCACAAAGAAAAGGTGAATAGAAGTAACATTATTATCATCGATACTTGATATTCAGAGCTTCTTGGTACATTTCATAGAGCCAAGACCGGAATCTTTCCCCATAAATGTATAATATGGGTATGATTATTAGGTTAAGAATTGTTGAACTTATCAGCCCTCCAAGGGCAGATAAGGCTAAAGTTGACCAGATCTGTTCTTTTCCCTTCCCAACATGAAGGAACACCATGGGAAGGACCCCAAGTACAGTTGTTCCAGTTGTGAGAACAATAGGACGGATCCGTTCATATGTTCCATCAAGAACAGCTTGATCGAGAGACATTCCCTGCTTCCTTTTCAAGTTGATATGATCGACCAGCAGGATCGCATTATTGACAACGATCCCTCCTAAAAATAGAAGACCGATGTAGGCAGAGGTATCGAAAGTGAAATCGGCAAGTACAAAAGCAATGAACACTCCAATTAACGCCATTGGGACCGATGAGAGGATGAGGAAAGGCTGGATGAGGGATTCAAACAGCGACGCCAGGATCATGAATATTAAAACCAATGACAAGATGAAAGCGAACCGAATTTGTGTTTTTTCTTCCCCAGTTATCATATATGTATCATCTTTGGATGCGGAAAAACCAGGCGGCAGCTCTATTCGATCAAAAATGCGTTTTCTGTGCTCCTCTGCAGATTTTAGAGGACCTCTATATTCCCACATCACTGTTTGTTGAAATTTTTGATTCTCTCTATCAATCGAACCCTCCCCTGATCGCACCTCCAGAGATATGATCTCGTCAAGCCTGACCAATTCCCCTTTTTTTGTCTGAACAAGAGAGTCCAGGAGGGAATTGATATCTCTTTCATCGATTCGGGACATCTTTATCCTCAGGTCTGATTCCTGGCCTCCGATCTTGATCTTCAAAGGAACGGAGACACGGCCATTGATATAGGTCTGAAGGCCAGCAAGCAAGTGCAATGGATCGATATCGCGCTCCAACAGATAATCTCTGGATATTTTCAATATATATTCAAATGCCTGGTGTTTCCACCAGCCTTCCTTGCTGGACAAAATCCTGATCTCTTTTATCCTGGGATTCTGCATGAGCCTTTTTTCAAGCCTCGACGTTAATTCTTTAAGTCTTTTCATGTCATAGCCACAAATATGTATTCTCCAGCTGGGAGGTGATCCTAACTCCAAACCAGAATGAAAACCCTGTAGATCGAATCCATAAACTCCCACTCGGACACCACCGATTTTCGACGCCATTTGAATGAGTTTTTCTTTCAACACATAAGGCCTGATGGATCTTTCTACTTCAGGAGGAAAATTGATCTCGAGCCAGGCTTGATCGTCGAATACCATAGTATTCATTTCTTTTTCCTTTTCGATTTCGTCCACCTTCATTTCAAACAGTCGGATGACTGCATCCGTCTGTTCTATCCTTGTTCCTGGAGGCATTCCTATAAACACAACAAGTTTCATATCATTAGACCAACTAAAAAAATCCCCAAAGGATACGGTTGAACGAAACCAAAAAAAACTTCCCATAAAGATTGCTGCAAGGATGACAAGGACCTCTAAAGGATGATTAAGCAGTTTTTGAAGGCTCCATTTAAAAAGGAATTTGCGCCTTTTTTTTATCGCAAGTTTGATGTCTTTTATCAAAAAAGTGCTCAAAACCGGGATCCATGTGAATGAAACCAGCAGGGAAACCAAAAGAGCGGAGGAAATAACAATGGCAAAAGGGAAATAGTATATCTTGAGTCTCTCCTGGAAAAGGGCGAATGCGAAAAAAACACTCATAGTGGTCAAAGTGGCCGCCAAAACAGGGAGGAACACTTTCCTGGATCCCTGAACAGCTGCCTGCCGGGGAGAACATCCCTTTTCTCTTGCTCTTATGATATTCTCCAAAACAACCACCGAATTATCGACAAATAGCCCTAATCCGAGCGTTAATCCTCCCAACGTCAGCAGATTGAGTGACATATTCAAAAAATAGACCAGGTTGAAGGTTATAAGGACGGAAAACGCTATGGAAGTAAGTATGAGAATGGAAGGCATATAATTCCTGAAAACGAGAAAGAGTAGACTGAATATGACTGTCAAGATAACGATTCCAAGAAAAAAAGCTTCTTTTAGTTTTATTAGGATCTCCTCGCTTTCATCATGGACAGTTCTCAAGGATATCCCAGATGGCATTTCCTCCTTCAGGACACCCAATCGTTTTTTTACATCCCGCCCGATCTTAAGCGAACCCTCTCTTCCCTTTTCCTTGTATAAGGACAAACTGAGGGATGGCTCATTGTTTATCCGGTTGATATAGGACACTTCTCTTGTATGATGCTGGATGAGAGCTATATCATTCAGTCGAACCGGAACATAACCAGAGTATGCGACAACGAACTGTCCCAGTTCATGGAGATCACATATTTCATGAGAAATTTTAAGAATATACTCATTCAATCCTTTTTTAACTGAATGAGCAGTGCTATTTTTAAAACAAGACCTGATCTTTTCATGGATCAGGTAAGGATGGATGTTCAAGGCTTCCAACCGGTTTTGATTCAGTTCGATCCTTATCTCTGTATCTGCTCCGCCTTCGAGTTCGATCTTGGAAATACCTTTCACACCATCGATCCGGTTCACGACCCTCTTTCTCACAATTTCCTTGAGATCCTGAAGTGAATATGGGCCGTAAATTGAATATTTCATGAAAGGCCCCATTTGGAATTGATCTGGAACATGAGGAATGATCCTGGGTTTGATTCCGCTGGGTAAAGTTCCTTTTAAATGAGAGATCTTTTCCTTCAGACACAACTCAGCAAATTGCATATCGGCATATTCTTCAAACTCGATTATGATGTGTGAGAATCCTTCTCTGGAGGATGAACGGATCCTTCGGACTCCTTTTACCGTAGATGCCAATTCCTCAAGAGGAGAGGTTATCTCTATTTGTATCGTTTCTGGAGACACTCCTTGCCAGACGGTATCAACACTCAACTGGGGATAGTCTTCCTTTGGAACCAGATCGAAAGGGATACATAGCAGCGAATAAACACCCAACAGAAGGAGTCCGAGAAATAACATGGTGGTTGCCACCGGGCGATCAATAAAAAATCTCATCTGTTGTTTTCGGCGAGCTCATAGACGACTGGTATCAGGATCAGAGTCAACAATGTGGAAATTGAAAGACCACCTATGATTGAGATGGCCAACGGTTGCTGTAATTCTGATCCGTTTCCAATTCCTAAAGACATGGGTAACAATCCAAAAGCAGTGGTGATCGATGTAATGAGAATAGGACGCAATCTGATCCGGCTTGATTCAAGAATAGAATCTCTTAGTTTTCCCCCTTGTTTCCGGAGTCGATTCATGCAATCCACTTTTAGAATGGCATCATTGACCACAATTCCAACCAGAACAACCATCCCGATCACGGAAATCACGTTTATTGTTTGTCCAGAGATAAATAAAGCCCAGACAACACCGATCAAACCTAAAGGGAGTGTCAGCAATATCAATAATGGATGCACAAAGGATTCAAATTGAGCTGCCATGATCATATATACAAGGATAACGGCTATTAAAAAAGCGGCCAGCAAGCTTTGGAACGACCGAAACATTTCTTCTTTTTCCCCGCTGAAATCTATTCTGTAGCCAGGCAAAAGAGTGATTTCATCGATCTCCTTCCGGATCTTCGGAATGACATGATTCATTTTTCCTTTTTGAAATCCAGCGGTCACCAGCACCACCCGCTGTTGGTTCTCCCTTCTGATCTCTTGAGCCCCGTCTTCTATCCTACAGGTCACCAGCTCATGCAAAGGCACCCGAATATCATCTGAAATGAATTCTTTTTCAAGAAGCGCATCTATAGTCATCCTGTTCTCTCCTTTAAATCGAAGGAGAACATCGATATTCTTATCCCTCTTTTTGAATTGAGTGACAATTTTTCCTCTCACAGCATCCACAATAAATGAACCGACTTTATCTGAAGAAAAGTCATATTTAACAAGAGATTCTTGGTCAATAAAAATGTGATATTCAGGTTTTCCCTGATGAATACTCGTATGCGTACCGTTAATTTCAGGAATGTTTTGCAGTCTCTCTGACAAACTCTTTGCATACATGTCCAATTGCGGGATGCTTTCACCCTTGATCTTAATACTCACCTCTGAGACCGAAAATCCCAAAAACTCGGACAGGGTAAGCTGCTTATGGACAAAATATCGGCTCACTTCAGACATTTTTTCCAATCTTTTCTGCAAGACCTCGACAATCCGTCCTGCTGTCTTTGGATCAATCACAGATACATGGATCTTTGCCGAATTTCTGGAAACATCGGTATCAAAGATTTCAAATCCACTGACCAAACCTATTTGAGAAAAAACGTTTTTTACACCTGTCTGTTCAGCCAGCCAATTCTCCACCCTGGATACCACATCCTCTGTCTGATCGAACGAACACTCAACATGTGTTTTAAGATCCAGTTCAAAGAGGGGCGTTTCCGGTTTTGGCATCAGTTCTTTTGGGATCTGTGTGCTTAAAAAAACTGTCGACCCAAAGACAATAAAGCTGCCGATAAGGATCCACTCTTTGTGATCCAGGCTCCAAACCAATCCTCTGTGATACAAAGCGCTGCATTTCTCATACAAGCGATCGGACAATCGGAATAAAACCAGGGTCACAGGCTGTATTAAATTAACTGCTTTATGGATGATCAGAAATCCCAATCGGATCATACATTTTAAAATCTGATTGACTGCATCGCCAATTATTCGCATCAGCACGGTTATCATCCAGAGCAACATCCACGCCGGGAGAAAAAGTATCCTGCGTTTTTTTTCGGTCAATTTTCTTGGTTGTAAAATCCTATCAGACTCTTTTTTAAGCAGGTCTTTTGGGTAAACAAATTTTCGGGATAAAAGCATCGGAACAAGCGTCAAAGAAATAACAAGAGATGATAAAAGAGAGAATGTAACTGCCAAGGACTGAGCTCTAAAAAGCTGACCAGCAACTCCATGGACGTAGATCACTGGAAGAAAAACGGATATCGTGGTGAATGTGGCTGCGGTTACAGCCATGCCCACCTCTTTAGATCCGGTGAGGGCCGCTGTCTCAATGTCTTTTCCCATGGCGTGGTGCCTATGGATGCATTCCGATACTACGATAGAATTATCCACCAACATACCAGTCCCGAGAGCAAGCCCACCCAGCGACATAAGGTTCAAAGTGATGTTCCGAATAACCAGCAGATTGAATGTCGTAAGGATGGAAACAGGTATAGCGAGTGAGATGATGAATGGAATCCTTATATTTTTGAGAAAAACGAACAAAACCATAAATGCAAGAATTCCACCGAATACAATGGAGCGAACTACAGATTGGATAGCGTTTCTGATGTATCCAGCCTGCTCGGTGACAACAAGCAGTTCCATAGAGGGATATTCTGATCGTATCGCTGTAAGAGTTTTTTGGATTCCTTTTGATGCTATGATTGTGTTCGCTCCGTATTCTTTCCGTATCAAAATCCCAATGCATTCTCTTCCGTTCAACTTTGTCATCCCTTCTTTTTCTTTTGTGCCGCTCTTGATAACGGCAATATCCTTCAATCGAATGATGCCTTTTTCTTCGGTTGTTTTGATAATTGTTTCGCCGATCTCATCCAGATTTTCGAATTCACCCACAACTTTTACAGCATATTCCGAATATCCCCTTCGGATCATCCCTCCCTGAAAATTCCGATTCTGATTATCCAGTCGAACAGCGATCTTCTCCAGTTCTATCCCATACAAGGACAATCGGCCGGGATCCACTAAAATTTTGATCTCTCTTTCATCGCCTCCGACAATCTCAGCAGACGCGATTCCTTCCAACTGCTCCAACCTGGGTTTTATTAAATTTTCTGCAAACTGTTTCAATTCCAGTAAAGTATTATCTGCCCTTAGAGAAAGCATCATTATTGGTCTGGCTTGTGGATCCAGTGAAACAATCAAGGTTTCAACATCCGCCCCATCCACCTGAACACTGTCTGTTTTTTCCATGGCGTGCAGAAAAGCAAGATCCATATCTTCCCCCCAAGAAAATTCTAGGACTGTAATAACAAGTCCTTCTTTCAATACAGTTTCCAGCCGTCTCAGACCAGGGATCTTTCGGAGTGAAGATTCAAGGGGTATGGCGACCAGGGTTTCCAATTCGTCCGGCGAGACTCCTGCATACCGTGTCAAAACAGATAAGCGCGGATATTGAATATCAGGCAGAAGATCCAACCTCATCTCATTGAGTGATATCCATCCAAGAAAAACAAAGGCAAGAAAAACCATGCAGACAGTCACAGGCCTCTGAACAGAAATTCGGGTTATCCTCATTTCTCTTGCCGTCAATATGGTCTTTTATGCCTGTTGCAGATCTTTGATATTTTTTAAACTTTTGAATAATATTGTTTTTTTTGAGGATAAAAGAACCGATAATTATTTTTCATATTCAGATAGACGTAGACAAAAACACATCCTCTCAAAAAATAAAAAACTTCAGGCAGGAATTATAGAAATGTTTAAAGAGAGTATATAAAACCTCTTCTTATGGATCAGGATCTATAAGACAAAATCCCAGACTTTGATCATTCCATCGTCACTGGCAGTTACCAACGAATTCCCATTCGGGCTGAAATCGACGGCGCGGACATCTTGACCGGAACCGTGCTTAATTTTAAATGCAAGTTTTCCGGAGGAAACATTCCAGATCGTTGCCAATCCGTTTCCATTTCCAGTGAGCACATATTTCCCATCCGGACTGAAACTCACCGCATGAAAAGAATATCCGGTCAACGTCATTACGGAACTCCCTTGAACGGCATTCCAAATAATGGTCTTTCCAGACCGGCCTGTTGTCGCCAATCGATTGCCGTTTTTATTGAACGCAACGCAGGAGATCGCTTGAGTATGCCCTGAAAAGGATTTCAGCTGCTTTCCACTTGAAGCATCCCAGATGCCGAGAATTTTCCCACTTACACCGGCGGCTACCTTGTTCTCTCTGGGATGGAAAGCGACATCATTCACTGACCCCTTATCAGTGACAGAAACAGTTAAAATCTCTTTCTTGTCCGACAATTTCCATATCTTGAATGTTCCATCCTCACCGCCCGTCACTACACGGTTCCCGTCATGACTGAAATCGGCCGTCCAAACCCGGTTTATATGGCCTTTAAAAGCGGCTATCATCGTCCCTGCAGGAATTTCCCACACATGCGCAGCATCCTTAGCTGTCGTAACAACATGTCGGCTGTTTGGGCTGAATCTAGCACATGTGATCTTTCCATCTGGCCTTAAAGTGGCAACAACATTTCCATTGTTCGCATTCCAGACCTTTGCCGTGCCGTCCGCACTAGCAGAAACGACATAGCGTCCTCTTGAGCTGAATTCAATCTTCTCAATTCTTTCGGAATGTCCGTTTTTTGACCACCTTAAATTAGCACCCTTAGGAGATGGCTTTGGTACCGGGCCGGAAATAACGCGCACATCCGTCCATACAGCCCAATCATTGTCTGATTTATTTCCAGCATAGACGCTTAAGACAATAGATCCTGTTTCTCCTTTTATTTGAGCAAGATCGCAATCGAGGTTCTCGATTTTCCCATCATTCTTGGCATCGACAGAACAAAGAGGCACTCCTATCATGGCTGTGGTCTGAGTTTGTTTAAGAAAACTAACATAGAATTTGACTCCATCAGTCCCATCTGCGCCTTTAAGAAATCCGACATTCATAACGAGCCGCGCATCTTTTTCAGGAATGGTAACATTCTGAATCACGCCTTTAATATGTCCCCCTGTCTTCCACTGGGGATGAGTGAAAAGAACCTTGCTGTACTTTTTCCCGTCTTCTAAAACGACGTCGTACCGATATTTTGCTGTGCCCAATGCTTTTCCGTCGGAACCAAAACGAATGACAGTATTGTCGGTATTGAACCATTGCCCTTCTTTTGCTTTTTCTAAAAGATCAATATCAGCAGAAAAAACTCCAAAGGTGCAGATGCATACAAAAAGAATTAAAAAAAACAATATTTTCTTAAGCATATCAAATCTCCTTCATTAGCCTGACTTATTCATAAAATATGTCGACACCATTATATAAGATGAATGATTGAAGCATTTCATGCCTGATTTCGGCAAAATCCAGGTTTGGACTTTTTTTAATTATCTTCATATCATTTTATGTCGACATCTTTTACCCTATAGGCGCCGACCCAACCTACCCGCCAATCTTATCGCATCAGCTTCCTCACAGCCTGTTCGACGTACATCAGTACACCCTCACAGGCCACATCGTCGCTGCTACGGCAATCTTGACTCGTTAATAATCCAGGTAGATGACAATAACTTTATCAATAAAAAAAAAAGGAGTCAATATGACTAGCGGTGTTCCCCTCCTCCCATTTTCAGGCAATCAATATTCTTCAAGAGATAAAATCGAATCTTATCTTTTTTTATCCATTATCACAGGGACATAAAGAATGAATATGAGATATCCCTGTCGTGTTTTTTCTGATCTATCTGATAATTCTAACGGCTGAATCATGTCCAAGGGTGAAATGATTGTCGACGATCACCTGCTCACCTTCTTTTACTCCCGCAAGAATCTCGATCGATTTGCTGTTTTCCAATCCAAGAGTGACATACCGCCATTTGGCCAATCCATCGTGAACAACGAATACCAAAGCTTTCCCTGACCTAACAAGAACAGCATCCTGAGGGACAAGAAGCCGCATGGGATGGATCTTAGAGACAATCTTCACCTCAGCATGCATTCCTGGCTTTATTTTTTTCGAAGGATCAACAACATCGATGATAACCTTACATGTCCTTTCTTCTGTTCGGACAATTGGGCTTACAGCTTGCACTTTTCCTGAGAATACATCCTTGGGATAGGCACTAAAACACAGATCCACAGCATTGCCCGCATTCACATTCCTGATCTCGCTTTCTAAAATACTTGCATGAACCTGGATGGAAGTTACATCCACCAGTGTGAACAATTCCTGTCCTGCAGAAACATATTCCATAGGCGAGATTTTGATGTCCGTGATAATGCCTGAAAAAAGGGCTTTGATCTTTGTCTTCTCAAGGAGCATACGTGCCTTTTTCAGATTGATCTCTGTCTGTGTAAAATTGTTTTTTGCAGCCAGGATCTCTTCTCTCAGCCGCCCGGATTCGATCAATGCATATTCCTGCTCCGTGCTGAGACTTTTCTTTTGGATCTTCTCTGTGGATTCGAACAGAGAAACTGGTATATCCAATCCATTTTCACTGTACAAATGGGAAAGAGACTTCAACCTCTCGGCTTCAATTCTTTCCACCTCCAACCGGTGCTCCCTAGCGTCCATTTCGACCAGCAGATGCCCCTTTTTAACCATCTCGCTTTCCTTTACAGGAAGGGAGATGACCAAACCGGAAATACCTGCCTTGACCGTGATTTTTCTTTTCGCGACCGCAATTCCATAGGATCTAAGTCGGATGGCAAGATCTTTCCTTTCTACCTGTGTCACTTTAACATCAAAGGGAGTTATGGTTTGCGTGTTTTGTTTTGGCCTGGAATTTTCAAGAGTTCTATTATTCCGGCTTTGATCCCTCTTGCTGTTCATCCCGATAGAAACAACAAGTCCCACACCGATCAGAAGAGAGATTGCCATCACCAGTTTTTTAGGAGCGATCATCGATTTCATGAACAAGACGTTTGAACAAAAAGTTTCTATTTATTCACAACGATTATTTTCCGACCATGTTCTCATTGTACATAGTGAGTTGGCCTGAGGAGAAATGCTTATCAGGCGTGCAGATCAGAAACATTCTTTGGAAGATGAAACGGGAAGGGAAAATTCGGTTACCGGTTGTCGTTTTTTACGGCCTCGGCCAATTGTTTCATAATGCCTGGTATGGCCGATGTCACTCTATGCCAGTTCGGTATGAGGTAACTCACGGAAGGATTCTGCCAAAATATCTTGCTGGCTTTATTGATACCCTCAGCAAATGCTTCAACACAGAGCGATTCATCATGCCTGTCGAATTTCAGTCCGTTTATCGCAGCATCATTCTCGTATTGCACGATAGCTTCTTGAGCGGTTCTTAAGTAGATCTGGCTTAACGACTTAAAGAAACCTTCAGAAAACTCAACCCCTTCAAGAGCAAGATTCCGAAAAATCGTTTTTGTGATATCGATCGTCATCTTAAGAATACCTTTATCCGAATCAGCGGGATCCAGCGGCTGGTGTTTGTGCTCATAAGCATCGGAGATATCAACCTGGCATACCCTGTTTAAGGCCATATTCCGGTACACCTCAGCAAGTGTCCCCACTTCAAGACCCCAATCACTGGGTATCCTGAGAGCCATGGCCAGATCCCTCCTCAAAGCAATTTCCCCGGATAAAGTATAACGGAAGCTGTCCAGATAGACGAGAAAAGGCAAATGTCCCAGGATCCTTTCCAGGGCTCTGATGAAAGGAGTGAAGAAAAGGCGTGTAGCCCGGCCATGCATCTTATGAGTTATTCGGCTGTAATATCCTTTGCAAAACTCATATTCCGAATGAGGAGATGTAACGGGATAACAGAGCCTTGCCAGAAGCTGGCGGTCGTAAGTGACGATATCACAGTCATGGACAACGATAACACGGCTCCTTCTTACTGCCAAAACATAACCGAGAGCGATCCAGACGGCACGTCCTTTACCTGATTTCCCTGGAGATAACTTGTTTTCATTCAGGATCTTGTAGATCTTTTTCATCTCCGGCCCATCATTCCAGATAATGGTCAATTTCTTGATATGGGAAAAATGCCGTTTGACCTTCTGAAATTGGGATTCAGTGGCTTTGTCCAAGCATAAGACGATCTGCTTGAGATATCGCACCTTTTCGATCTTGGACAGAATACTCGGCAGAGCACCGCTGGAATATTCTCGGAAAAGGGAGGGCAGGACGAGAGCGATCGGTCGGATCTCTGAGTAATCTTTCAGTTCGGATTCAAGACGTTTAAGGTCGGTTTGACCTAGTTTATGGAATGTAGTGATAACTCCATTCTGAAAAAAATCAGACATCTTTCTCTCCTTTCCAACGCGAGGAGTGATCGCTGGTGCTGGTTCAGGGAAAATTTGCGTTAAAAATAGGATAAAATAAAATATGCTTCAAGTCAACGTAGATACAAAGGAAGAAAGTCGTCGGGTCTCTCAGAGACCGTGCCCGTAAGGATAGAGATCCGGGATAGAAACAGGGAGTTTTCCGGACGTCAAAATTTCTCCAAAAAGAGCTTTGGCAGCTGCTACCTGAGCTTTAAGGCTGTGATGATAAGCACAAAGATAGCCATCCACTCCAGGAAACTGCTCTATGAAATATGGACTTCCAAATGAAATTGCTATGACAGGCAAATTTTTCTCCATCATAGATTTAATAAACCTGACATGCTGCCGGTGGATGTTCAGGTGCCCTTTCTTATCCGCCATTCTTGAAAAAAGAGCCAAAACAATGACATCATTCTTTTCATCAAACTCAATATTACGAAGGATCCTGTCAAGGTCTGTAGACGGACCGGCGAAGTAACCGCGTGCTTCCGGTACCCGTTTCTTCACTTCATCTATAAAAGCCGATCCCGCATAATGATTTCCCGTATCGCTGTTCAGTGAGATCACGGTCGGGATTGCCTCCTGGGCCTCCAAGGGAAATACGTTGTCTTTGTTTTGGATCAAGGTCAAAGATCTCTCATAGAGCATTGTGGATCGTTTCTCGCTGCTTTTCTTGGCGATTGTCCGATTCAAATGCTGGATATCCACAAAACGCTCTTTATGCAGCTTCAGCATGGCTTTCGTCTTGAGGATTCGCAGAACAGATTCGTTGATCCGCTCCTCACTGATATCTCCCTTTCTGACAGCCAGGCACAGGGCATTGAGAGTCTTGTCAGGCTCTAAGGGGAGAAGAAGAATATCAACACCGGCCTGCACCGCTTTAATGGCAGCTACTTCTGGTGTGACGACGGTCGTGATCCCTCCCATTTCCATAGCATCGGATACGATGAGTCCTTGAAATCCCAGATCCTTTCTTAAAAGACCTGTAAGAACGGCTGGGGATAATGTCGCGGGAAGATCTTCCGCAGGCTCTAAAGCAGGGATCCAAAGATGTGCGGTCATAATGGCTTGAACACCCGAATCAATAGCTGCTCGGAAGGGATACAGCTCCACGTTTTCCAACCTCTCTTTTCCGATATTCAATGTGGGAAGGGTGCTGTGGGAATCCTTGTCGGTATCGCCATGTCCCGGAAAATGCTTGGCTGTAACCAACATTCCGTTTTTTTGACACCCTTTCATGAAAGAGATGGATAGGCGGGCGACGAGTTCTGGATCTTCTCCGATGGAACGGGTATTTATGATGGGATTCTTCGGATTGACATTCACATCGACAACCGGTGCAAATGTCATATGGATACCGACGGCCCTTCCTTCACGGGCAGTTATTTCTCCCATGCTATAAGCAAGTTTTTCTGACCGGGTGGCTCCAAGACCCATCATTGGGGGAAAATCAACTGCACCTATGACCTGATGCCCAAGTCCCCTTTCCAGATCGGATGCGATCAAGAGCGGAATATCTGCCATGTCCTGGCATGCATTGGTCAGGGCTGCTGTCTCATACACCATTCCGCGGAACATGATCAATCCCCCGATATGCTGGTCTTCGATAAGATGTTTGAGTTGGGCGAAATAATCACTTTCCTGGTTCACAAAACGCCCAATATAGCGGCATATGATCATCTGGCCGATTTTTTCTCTGAGAGACATATTTTTAAGACTTCGGCCCACCCATCTCAAACCAGATGGTCCCGCGGTAAGATCAGAGGATGCGATATAGACAATAAATACGGAAACGATGATCAAAAGTCCCCAGCAGAACAATCCAAAACCACTCGATGAATCTTTTGGTATCTTCAAGTATCTAGACTTCATTTGAGTCAACTGACGATATATTTGACGATGAATAAAACTGCAAACATGTAGATCAGCCAGTGTACATCTTTTCCTTTTCCGGTGACGAGCTTTAATAGTGCAAAAGAAATGAACCCGAACGCGATCCCGTCTGTGATCCCGCTCAACGGCATCATGATAATTGTCAAATATGCAGGGATCGCTTCCGTGATCTCATCCCATCGGATCATGGAAACGCATTTCAACATGAGATATCCGACAATGATCAAGGCCGGGGCGATTACGGGACGAAGGATGATCTCTTTCACGGCAGCTTCGTTTCCGGTGCCTGCCGGAAGAGTGATCACATATTCTCCACCGAACATCTCCGCCAGGGGGCTGAAGAAAAGAGCCACGAGGAACAGTAAAGAAGTGAAAACATTAGCTAAACCTGTTTTAGCGCCATGTTCGATCCCTGATGCGCTCTCTACATAGCTGGTGATAGTGGAAGTTCCGAGAAGTGCCCCTCCAACGGTTCCGACAGCATCCGCGAACATGGCCCTGTTGGCTCTGGGAAGCCTGTCCCCTTCCAAAAAACCGGCAGGTCCGCTTACTCCGATCAAAGTGCCCATCGTGTCGAACATGTCAAGAAAGAAAAAGACAAAGATGACTGTGATAAGACCGGTGTCAAGAGCCCCGAGGATGTCGAGCTTAAATAACGTTGGTGACACGCTGGGCGGCATGGAAAAGACACCATGATATTGAACCAATCCTGCTGGTAAACCCAGCAGAGCCGTCGCTAGTATCCCTAACAGGATGGCTCCTCGTACTCTGAGAGCCATCAGAACAGCTGTTACCGCCACTCCGAAGAGCACGACCAGGACAGGTTTGCTTGTCAGGTTTCCGATCGCTGCTATGGTTCCCTCTCCCGGAATGACGACACCTCCCCACTGAAGCCCGACAAGGGCAATCAATAATCCGATGCCGACAGCGATGGCATGTTTGAGAGAATTCGGAACCGAGGCAACGAGTTTTTCCCACGCGCCCACCGCAGATAGAATGATAAAGATCAAACCGGAAATAAAGACCGCCCCTAAAGCAATCTGCCAGGAATACCCCATCGTTCCGCAGACAATGACCGCAAAAAAGACATTGTGGCCCATAGCAGGGGCAAGAGAGATCGGGTACCTGGCTAAAAGACCCATAAGCAGAGTAGCCAGGGCGCTGGCAACACATGTTGCAAACATCACCGCTCCCTTGTCCATACCGGCGCCAGAAAGGATGACGGGCTGAACAAAGATGATATACGACATGGTCATGAAGGTCGTGACACCTCCGACGGCTTCGGTGCGTATGGTCGTCCCGCTCTCCTCGAGACGAAAAATACGGTCTAAAAACCTTTTCACTTGGTCATCCTATTTATCGAATTGGATCAATGAGAAAACAGATACGTCTGGATGCGCTCCTTGTATCTTCTCGATCCCTTTCAAAAAAGAAAGATCGACGATCGAAGCAAAACCGACCGTTTCTCCTCCCAGTTTTTTTACAAGATCTATGGCGCAGATCGAAGAAGAACCTGTTGCGATCAGGTCATCCACAATGATCACTCGTTCTCCCTGTTGGATGCTGTCCACATGCATCTCGAAATGCTCCACTGCATATTCATTCGGAGCTCTGAGACAAAGTGTCTCAGCCGGAAGTTTTCCTTTTTTTCTGATCACCGTCAATCCAAGTCCCAACTTGTATGCAACCGGCGCGGCAAACAGAAATCCCCGTGATTCGATCCCTGTGATGACCTGAGGTTTCAGTTCCCGGACCCAGTCCGAGATTCTCTCGATCACATAGGAAAATGCTTCTGCATCCTGGATCAGAGGCATAATATCCTTAAACCCGATTCCAGGTTTCGGGAAATCCTTTATCTCACGTATTTTTGCCTTTACTTTCTCTATCATAGCTGATGCCTTTCAATAAATTTGCCTTCATTTAAATAGAATTTAGGATGGATGTCAATCATCATCATGCAGACGTTACCTGAAAGGATGATTTGTTTTTACAGAGGAGGATAAGGCCTATTCCATAAAAATAAATTATCATTCGGGAAACGATTGGAAAAGGGTAACTCAGCCCATCTCTTTGGTGAACACAGTATGTGTAGGAAAAGGAATCCCTATGCCCTCTTTCCCGAGAGCCAGGTATATATCATTCGTCACAGTGAGCTTCATGCCATAAGCGTCGGTATATTGCTCTACCCATACCCTTGCGACAAAGTCCAAGGAATAGTCCGACATATTCAGGAACTGGATGACCGGTTTAGGTTCTTTTAAAACTCCCTCGATATTTTCTACCGTTTTCAGAACAACCTGGCGCACTTTTTCCGGATCAGAGCCGTATTCCACACCGAAATTCACATTGACCCGGATAGAGAAATCAGGCTGAGTGAAATTCATAATCTTGGTATTGGCCAGATTTCCATTCGGGATAAATATCACTTCATTGTCATAGGTCTTGAGCTTTGTGCTCCTGAGTCCGATATCCAGGATAACTCCCATTTCTCCAGAGTCCAGCTTCACTTTATCGCCAACCTTGAAGGTCTTGTCGAGAACAAGCTGGATGCCACCCAGGATGTTATTCAACGAATCTTTGACGGCCAGACCCAAGGCCAGTCCAGCGATCCCGGCTGTTGTTAAAAGAGGGGCAAGATTGATCTCCCAAGCGGAAAAGATAAAAAACAGGCCTATGACTATAACAACTGCTTTTAGGATCTCTTTTAAAATAGGGATCAAGCGCTCGTCTGCGGTTGTTTTGGTTTTGTTTTTCCACTCTTTCAACCACATCTTCGAAAAATTATTGATAATTCGGATGAGCAGGATGCAGATAGTGATGATAAGAACCGTATCAATGATATTGGGCAGGATAGAAGACGTCATCTCAAAATGTTGAATGCCTATACGGACTCCTATGACAAGAACAATATAAAACAGGATGTTGGACAGGCTTTTAATGATGAGATCATCGATCTTTGTCTTTGATTTCTTGGCGAGAGGTTTTAAAACAGTTCTTAGAATGATCCTGGCTACAAAGGCGACAATGATTGCTGCACCAAGTATGAAAAGAAAACGCAAGATATCATTCTGAAATACGTTTTTAAAAAAATCGGCGATGAAGTCCATTTTCAGTCTCCTCTCTTGATTTCTTCCCATATATACATGAACACCGGGAATAATTCAATTCAAAACCCATGGATAATTGACTTTACTTGCAGTTATAAAAAAACAAAAATCAGCTTAAAACTTTACTGTGAGTAAAGTCTTGAGAAGACATCCGTTTATCAATATTTTTCCTGTTCTTCCCCATATAATTTGAAAAATCATGACCATCCCCGTTAAAATAGGTTCAATGTATGACATAGACTGGACATTCTGTCTTATTGCGGATGTGGATGCTGCCGCGGGCCGGGCCCTTGTCCAGATCGTCGACGAATCTGTGGGGGCAGGCGCCACTCTCATCCAGCTCAGGGCAAAATCAATCCCGACCCGACAGATCTTTGACCTGGCTAAGGGGCTCGTATCTCTGCTTCGTCCCAAGCATATCCCTTTGATCATTAATGACAGGATCGATATCGCTCTTGCCAGCAAAGCAGATGGCGTACATCTTGGTCAATCCGATCTTTCTCTTTCCTCTTCCCGTGAAATATTGGGAAAACAAAGGATCATCGGCATCTCTGCTAATAGTCTATCAGAAGCCATGACCGCTGAGGCAGATGGAGCTGATTATATTGGAGCCGGTCCTGTCTTCCCGACTCACACAAAAATCGATACTGGACATATATTGGGTATTGAAGGTTTCAAAGCTATCCGGAAAAAAGTCCGCATCCCTCTCCTTGCTATAGGCGGAATTCATGCAAAGAACATATCCGAAGTGATAGCATCAGGGGCAGACGGAGTTGCGGTTATCTCCGCTGTCCTTGGAAGCGAGGATGTTCGAACCGCAACCGGGCAATTGATCGATATCGTAAGGCATTCAAGAAAAGTATCTAATACCTATTAGACTATTGCTTGAGTAATCTTGATCCGACGTTTATCGTTCTCAAGCATGGTGATATTAATGAGGATAGAGCCAGGAATCCTTTCCATCTTTTCTGCCCACTCAATGATAAGAACACCTTCATCGAGATAATCTTCCAATCCCAATTCGGCAATCTCGGATTCTTTTCCCAATCGGTAAAGATCGATATGGAATATCGTGCATCTCGCCTGATAAATATTGATTATCGTGAAAGAAGGACTACAGACCTGTGCGGTGTTCTTTAATCCTAAACCTGCTGCCAATCCCTTGGCAAAAACCGTTTTTCCTGCTCCCAGCTCGCCGGACAGACATACGACTTCATTTCCTTTAAATCCAGAAGCCATTTCTTCTGCCAGGGCAAATGTTTCCTCCTCATCGTTCGAGATAACCTGTTGCAGACCTAAATTAGGATTTTTGTCATTTGCCCGGCGTTTCATTGTCGACTGATTTTAACACAAAACCAATCGATTTCCGATACGATTCCACTTTCCCTCCATTCCCCTTTGAATGTCCCCTTTTCAGGCACGCAGCATGTTGATTATTAAGACCTTTTATGTTAAGAAAGTGGATATATTTTTTTGCATTCATAAGGAGGTTTTCATGAGCATAAAAATTGGAATTAACGGCTTCGGCCGTATCGGCCGAAATTTCTACCGCGCCTCCTACCTAGATCCCGATCTCGAGATCGTTGCCGTGAATGACATCGCAGATGCCAAAACACTCGCCCATCTTCTCAAATATGATTCTGTTCTTGGGATTTTGGATGCTGATGTCAGATCTGAAGAGGACGCCATTATCATCAATAATCAAAAAATAAAGGTCTTCTCCGAAAAAGATCCCGGGAACCTTCCATGGAAAAACATGGGTGTAGATATTGTCATCGAAGCAACAGGGCTCTTCAGGAAAAGACAGGATGCGGGCAAGCATCTAGAACAGGGCGGAGCCAAAAAAGTTATTATATCCGCCCCAGCAGTTGAACCGGACGTAACCATCGTTCTTGGAGTGAACGAAGATGTCTACGATCCAGAAAACCACCACATCCTTTCCAATGCTTCCTGCACTACCAACTGCATTGCGCCTGCAGCCAAGGTGCTCAATGATACTTTCGGGATAGAAAAAGCATTCATGACAACGATCCACGCCTACACCAGCGACCAGAGGATCCTCGACCAGCCTCATAAGGACCTTCGGCGTGCCAGAGCCGCCGCCGTCTCACAGATCCCGACTACCACAGGAGCGGCCAAGGCAGTTGGGATCGTCATTCCAGAGTTAAAAGGAAAGATAGACGGAATCGCCATCCGGATTCCCACCGCGAACGTCTCATTGGTCGATGTCGTGGCTCTCTTAAAAAAAGACGTGTCCGCCGAAGATGTCAACAAAGCCTTCGCGGAAGCCGCATCCGGCCACCTCAAAGGGATCCTTGACTACACCGAAGAGCCTCTTGTCTCTGTTGATTTCTTGGCAAATCCACATTCCTCAATCGTAGATGGCCTGTTCACAAAAGTTACGGAAAACAATATGGTCAAGGTTCTTTCCTGGTATGACAATGAATGGGGATATTCCTGCCGCATGAAAGATCTCGCCAAATACATCTCTCGATAAGCCATGCTGACCGTAGATGAACTCGAGTGCGAAGGAAAAACCGTTTTTCTTCGGGTGGATTTCAACGTCCCTCTTGAAAAAAACCTTGAAATAAGAGATGACACCCGCATCCGAGCCTCCCTCCCAACACTGAATCACCTTATCCAAAAAAATGCCAAGATCATCATCGCCTCCCATCTCGGCCGCCCAAAAGGGAAAATCGTTCCAGAACTGAGTATGCTGCCCGTTGCCCGGCGTCTAGAACAGCTGATATCACGGAAAGTCAATCTTGCTCCGGATATCATCGGTGATGATGTCGAAAATATGAAGAACTCTCTTGACGAAAACAGCGTGCTTCTTTTGGAAAATCTGAGATTCCACCCCGGAGAAAAGGAAAACGACCCTGAATTTGCCCGCAAATTGGCATCCAAGGTGGATCTTTACATCAATGATGCTTTCGGAACATGCCACAGAGCCCATGCATCTGTTGTCGGCATCTCCCCTTTCGTGAAACGATCAGCGGCCGGATATCTTGTACAAAAAGAGATAGAATACCTCGATCAAGTCATCCACTCTCCGAAAAAGCCCTATATAGCCATCCTCGGCGGAGCAAAGGTTTCTGATAAAATTCCCGTCATCCGGAATCTGCTCCACAAAGCGGACAGCCTGCTTATCGGCGGAGCCATGGCTTTTACCTTCTTTGCCGCGCAAGGTTTCTCAGTTGGAAGATCCCTTGTAGAATCCGATAAAATCGACACAGCTCGTGAAATCATACACCTTTCCGATAAAGAAAATATCCAAATACTTCTTCCTGAGGATCATGTCGCCTCTTCTTCGGTCGATGACACACAGAATATCCAGACACTGTCCTCTTTTCCATTTCCTGACAATCTGATGGGATTGGATATCGGGCCCAATACAATTGCTCGGTACAGTGAAATGATCACACAAGCGAAAACGATTTTTTGGAACGGCCCTATGGGCGTTTTTGAAAAGGAAGAATTCTCCGTTGGGACGACGTCTATCGCCAGGGCTGTGGCCGATTCCCCTGCCCTGTCTATCGTCGGGGGAGGCGATTCGGTGGCCGCTGTTCTTAAAGCAGGTGTGTATAAGGATATATCTCATATCTCAACAGGCGGAGGAGCATCGCTCGAATATATTGCCAATGAGACGCTTCCCGGAATCGAAGTTTTAAAGGAGAAATAAAATGACTCCGACCAATACAATTCCATTCATTGCAGGCAACTGGAAAATGCACATGACCATCTCTGAATCTCTCGATCTTGTCACTCCTTTCGTTGAGTCAAGTGAAAAATTCACTGATTCTGAAGTAGTGGTCATCCCTCCCTTTACAGCCCTTCATGAAGTCATCAAAATGACCTCTGACAGCTCTCTTCGGGTTGGCGCTCAGAATCTTTTTTGGGAAGAAAAGGGAGCCTTTACAGGAGAGATCTCTCCCTCGATGCTTAAAGACATTGGTTGCACCTATGTTGTCATCGGTCATTCAGAAAGACGCCAGTATTTCGGGGAAACCAACCAAACGGTCAATAAAAAGATAAAAAGTGCCCTTGCCTGCGGCCTTATACCCATCATGTGTTTCGGCGAATCCCTTGAAGAAAGAGAAAAAGGAGAGATGACAGCGAAAGTGGAAAGCCAAATCGTCCAAGGAGTACAAGACTTGAGCTCTGATGATTTCAAGAGAATCATTCTTGCCTATGAACCAATATGGGCCATTGGAACAGGACTGACCGCAACTCCGGACCAGGCCCAGGAAGTCCATGCTTTTATCCGGGCTAAACTCGAGGAAATCTATGGAAATGACTCCGCTGACTGTGCTATAATCCTTTACGGCGGGTCTGTCAAACCTGCTAACACATTCTCGCTTTTAAGTGAGAAAGACATAAACGGAGCCCTTGTAGGAGGAGCTTCGTTGCGATCTGATTCATTTATTTCGATCATTAAGGAAGCAATAAAAGCTAACAAGGAAAAAAATTGAGCACATTACTGACAATCCTGCACGTTCTAATCTGTGTCATTCTTATCTTGGCCGTGCTTCTCCAATCCGGAAAATCCGCTGATCTCGCCGGTGCTTTCGGTGGAGGAGGTACTCAAACCGTCTTCGGTCCTCGAGGGGCTGCCACCCTTCTCTCCAGAGTCACAACTATCTCTGCCGTGCTCTTCATGGTCACTTCATTCGGTCTTTGGATCATTTCGGCCAAAGGAGACCGCTCCGTATTTCGCGGAGAAGAAGCGCCTATTGAGGAAACAGGAACTCAAACACAGCAGCCTGAAGAAGCGACAGAGAATAACGAACAAAACGGACAGAAACAGGACGACAAGAAACCAGATAAAGAATAGCCTTTCCTCCGATCATATGCCGAAGTGGTGGAATTTGGTAGACACGCATGGTTGAGGGCCATGTGAGCGATAAGCTCGTAGGGGTTCGAGTCCCCTCTTCGGCATTATCCCCAAATACACAATACCAGGTTGATCATAATATGATCCCCATGGCCAGAATTTTCTTTATACAAATTTGGGAAGGATTTTGTATTAAAACCTGATCTTAAATCCGGCTCGAAAAGAAAAACCGGATATATCAAATTCTGATAAAGAATATCCAAAATCTCCTTGTTCCTCTATTCCGAGCAGTCTTTCCGCATACAGAAAATAAGATCCCCATTCCTTCTGATTTGCTTTTTTGATCCCTAAAGCCTTTTCCGGTCCTGCATAGTGATTGATACGGGCGGTATCGGTCTCTGCCCCATAATAGGTTGAATTGAAATCGTTGAACTGGGCCGATCTGTAAAGGGTTTCAAAACAAACATTTATGTTCCAGGGCAGCTTTATCTCTATACCAGTACCAAGATGGAAGCCTGCCTGTTTAATGTCACTCTTGAAGGTATAGGTCAAATGATTCCACTCATCCCAATCTTCCCGCTCTTCGATGATCCAGTCTGTATTTACACAGGTTAGTGTCCCAAAATAATAACTCACTCCTCCCCAGAGATAAACCTGCATCTTGGGCAGAACGGAAAAGGAGAATATCCCTGAAAGATAGAAAGGGGTGATATCGGCCGCAAACTGAGGAGCATAGGAAAAACCCTCTAAGTAGCCGCTGGTCGGGGAAGGAACGAATCGCATCCGGCCGGCATTGATTTTTTTTGAGAAATAACCCAGTCCGATCGAAAAACCGAAATTTTTGTGAATCATATATATGACATCTAAAGAAACATCCATGTCAAATTTGGACTCCTGATCCGACAGGGGCTGAAAGGTGTAATATGTCTGAGTCTGGGTCCACATATCTTCGATCTTCCCTCCGGCAGAAAATCCAAAATTCATCTTCATTTCAAAACCCTTTGACAAGAGAGGGGCGTGCAGCAAGAAAATAAAAAACAAGACAAACACAACAACAAGTTTCTTCATCAGTTCAGTCCTCCTGACTCGAGTAAATCGTCCACTGCCATGGATCGAATACATTCTATGCGGCCGTGACATTTATATTGTATCACTTAACCTGACTTATTTATAAGCAATGACTATACCTAGATATAACATGAATGATTTAAGCTTTTCTGCTTGATTCCGGCAAGATCCTGATTTGAACTTTTTTTGATTATATTCATTTCATTTTATGTCTACATCTTTTCCCCTACAGGCGGCCGACCCAATTTAGTCCTTAATCTCAATGCATTGGCTTCCTCGCAGCTTTTTCGGACGGTACATCAGTAGTACGCCATTGCAAGCCGCGTCAATGCTGCTACAGCGGTCTAAGGCCGTGAATAATCCAATTTATTGAAGCAAGAATCATACCAATATCAATCTGGGAAAGAGAGAGCTGGAATGTGTGAATTTTGTCATAAAAAGAGAGCAGTTGTCAGTTCCGGTCGAGGCTTTCTTCAGAAAATGGACTCAACAAGACATTGTAAAGGTTTCCCATGAAAAAGGATTCGATCTCTTGGATGCTTCTCAATCCAAAAATCAGAGCAATCGCGACCGGATCTGCCCGGTAGGATGTATGTCCTTCATAAAATCCGTAACGCAGGATATAATAGGGATTCATCTCGCCTATGTGCATATACGATAGCTTGTTTATCATTTCTTCATAATGATCCTGCGAAAGAGATGGATAGGCTTTTTTCAGAAAATCCATTTCTTCAGGATCCAATTCACGCCAGATCTCAATCTGAAAAGATCCTCGGATCTCGTCATTGAATATGGATTCCTGAAATCCTCTTGTCGACATTGCTTTTATGAAGACCTTGTGTCGGTTGTAATGGACGTATTCAAACGGCTTCCATTGCCTTGTAACTCCTTCTTGTTCCATAAAAAAGATCAGAATGTTCCAAATATGGAATAAAGGTCTTGCCATCTGAGGATGGGTCAATCCCATCTTTTCAACCAGTTTATTGTCCCCTTTTAAAACAGATATTATGTCTTCTTCATCTCCCATAAATCCAATACCAGAGCTTTGTTCCGGACGCCCAATCTCAGTTATTTCAGAGATCGGTTTATCCGTAATCGTTTTTATTTTCTCAAGGTCTTCTTCGGAATGAAGCCCAGACTCTGCAAGAGAAGGGAAATCCTCATCATCGACAGAAAGCTGATCACCTTTCATGAACTTTTCGTAATAACTCTCATAAGGCTCCCAGTTTCCGATTGTCATAGGAATAATACTGTATCCTTTCTCTGAATAAACCGTAGCCATCTCTTTTTTGTCTTCCGTGATAAAGGGTGAAGAGAAGGGAGGTATTTCTTGATAGAAAAAAGGATAGATTTTGAGCGTTTTCTTTTCCTCTTGGGGAACGGGTGCCTGCAGAATCCTGGCTCCCTTCTTTCCCTCTCTTTTTTCACCTTTTTCCACGTCTGATGAAGCGAGTCGAGGGGACGTCGGCATTTCCTTTTCTGGAGATTTTATTCCTCCAACAACCTTTGTTTCTGGCAAAATGTCTTCTGCAAGTTGTGGCTGGACTCTTTGGAAGAGATCTGAATAAAAAACCAGAAGAACAACCATAACGGCTGCAGCCACACTTCCGACAGCGAATCGAAAACTCCAGGAAAAAAAGAAAGATCGGGGCTTTTTTTTCATCATCTCAAGCTGCTCATAATGCTCCTGTTTGGGACGAATATCCGGAGCATTTTCCATTTCTTTGGTCGCCCATTCATCAAGGATCTGCGAAATATTTTTCTTATTCACCTGATCACAGCCCTCTATTATTTAGATACGATTAACGCCTTACATTTTACGTCATTTTCAGTTTATAGAGTCAATCCCTTTCTGCTCAAGGCATATCCTTACCTTCTCTAAAGCCCTTGACAGCCACTTTTTAACCGAACTGATGGAATACCCAAGGATATCCCCTATCTCCCTGTATACCTTACCTGCTGAATAGTATAAAACAATAACTTGTCTCTCCTCTTCATTTGTTAATGCATGGATACATGAATTGACAGCTTCATGTATTGACATCCTGATGAAAGCCGGCTCTACTTCCACTTTTTGATCTGATAGGGACTCCGATAAATTCTTATGACTGTTTGCCTCGTTCTCTTCTTTGTTGTCTTCTAAAGATACGAACCTAATCTTTTTTTCGTGTCGGAGAAAATCGAGGCAATGATTCCTAGCAATAGAGAAAAGCCAGGTCCTGAAGGCCGCTTTTTTGGGATCGAATTTATTTGCAGCTTTGATGACCTTTAAAAAAACATCATGGATCAGATCTTCGGCATTCTTTACCTGCATGGAATAGGCAAAAAATAGGTACAGCTTTTTTGCATATCTCGAGTAGAGTTCATCCAGAGGTTCTGTTTCCCCTTCTCTTAACCGGGTGATCAGTTGTTCATCTGTTAGATTTTTCAAACGACAATTTTTCTCCATGCGATTTTTTTTCTTCCATAAGAGCTTCCAGCGCTTCCGGTGTTCCGATCTTTTTTAAGCCTTCAGCAGCCCAAAAACGGACCTCTCGGTCCGCATCTTTCAGGGCCTGAGCAAGCGGTCGGACAGAATATTCTGAAGCCAGCTTTGATAAAGCCCACGCTACTGCCCGACGGTTCTGGACATCGACGGTCACGAGTTTATGTATAAGAGGTATTTCGGCTTCCATTGATCCGATCTTCGCCAGCGCCATGGCAGCAATCACGCTATAATCATCCTTTTCAAGCAGTTTTAATAGAGGCTCGACAGCATCCTGTGATCGGATCTCTCCTAAAATCCATGCAGCAGACTCACAGGATTTTTTATCTATGCCACTCAACAATCCAATCAAAGGAGCGATAATTCCTTTTGTATTTATTAGAGCCAGTGCTACAGCTGCCTCATTTCGTATCATCCAATCATCATCTTTTAGAAGAGCCACTATTTCGAGAGACGCTTTCTCTGCCTGGATCTTTCCAAGAATACGGACAGCCTGCCATCGTGCAGGATTTTTCTTGTCCTCAATTATCTGGATAAGAATGTCCACAGTTGCATCTTCTAATTTAACCAAATCTTCAATGGCATCTTCACGCACGCCCCAGTCTTTATCCCTAAGGGAAAGGGTTAAAAACTCAATGTTTTTATCCGGCTTCAGTGTTCTCAAGTAAGAATATGACATTCTTCTCACATATCCATCTGTGTCATCTAATGATTGAATGAGTCCATCCACAGCTTCATCCGTGCCGATCTGGCCTAAAGCATATACGATTCCCATGCGAACAGCCGTATGGTTATCATCCAACGATTCAATCAACATGGGAACCGCTTTCACTGCCTTTAAAAAACCCAATCCATATGTAGCTCCCCTTGTGACAATAGGATCTATTTCCTTATCCTCCAAAACCTGAATGAGAGAATCCAAAGCATGTTCTGATCCTGTATGTCCTAAAGCCCGGGCAGCCTCGTTCCGGGCCCATACATGCAATGTTTCATCTCTTACAATCGAGATCAGAGCTAAAACCGCCATCTCTGTTTTTATTTCCCCCAACGCCCATACAACGCGTCTTTGATTCCATTCCTCCTCCCTCCCCGCTTCTGGCACGGCATTCTTCTCGGCAAGTTTTTTCATAAGCGGATTGATCAAGGGATCTCCGATTTCTCTAAATGTTTCTCTGTATAAATCCCAGCTTCCCTTCTTGACGCTCCAGAATTCATGAAGCACATGAGAAATACGAACCTCTAACTGATCTGGATTTTCATGTCCAAATGCCAAAAGAAAAGTCATTGTCATATAGAAGGTAATAATGATCCATCCGATAAAATTCTTCATCTGCATATCCCTTATTCCATTTTGTTTTTTGTGAAAAATTCTGTGAGGGCTTTATACATCCGACCGTTCAAGGCTTTGTCGATCTCCTCTATGCTCTTCAGTCTAAAAATGAATGCCAGGGCGATAGGATCTGCACGGTATTCTGTATGGCCTTCGTAAAATCCATACCTCATGCTATAAAAGGCTGCCATCTCTCCGATATGGAGCTGGGATACCTTTTCCAGCATCTCACTCCTTTGGTCTTCTGTAAGATGAGAGTATGATTCCATCAGATAAGACTTTTCAAAGGATTCTAGTTCCCTGCCGAGATCGATCTGATAATAACCCCTTATCTCATCATCAAATATGGAGTCCTGCCAGCCATGACCGCTTTGCCATCCGGAAAGACATATTTTGACACCATTGTAAAGGAGATGATCGACACTCTCCAAATCTATATCAAGTTTTCTCTCCCATTCTTCATGCAGCCTAATGAGATTAAAAATATGAAAAATTGGCCTGGAAAGTTCAGGATGTGTCAATCCCATCTGGCTGACAAAACGATTATCTCCCTTTAAGACCGAGAGGATATCCTCTTCCTGTGCCATGAAACCAACTCCTGATGAACACCCAGGGCGACCGCTTTCTGTGATCTCCGCTAATGATTTTCCGGTGATCCTTTTCGTGTCCTGGAGTTCGATCTCGGAATGAAGACCTGTTTTCGCCAGATAAGGGAAATCCTTCGCATCGACTTTTAATTGATTCCCTTTTCCCCGCTTGTTATCGATCAGCCAGGATTCCCCGTTCTCGACCGTAACCGGTACGATCGCATATTCTCCAGTTTTGGTGATCACCACCATTATCTCCAATCCTTCATTGGTCAAATAGGGTGAGGGAATATCGGGCGGCATAACCATTGTTTCTGGATAGAGAGGATATGATCTTCCTTCGAATGAAATTTGACCTGACCTGTCATCTACAGAAAATATCATGGATGACAGCAGGAGGCAGAAAAGAAAGCTATGGATTGAAAATCTGTTGACACGCATTCTTACCTATTCCTTTTTTTCGCTGCACGCATCACTGACTTTGCTGTATCCACACATTTTTGGCATATCATGAAAATATTTTCTTACATTATTTTTTATTTTCTCTCAATAAGCAACTCCATCTTTCCGGTCAAAATTGATGAATCACTGATAATATTTTTGTGGACAGCGGACTCCCTCCTGGCTTATCTTTCCTCAACAGAAGGGAACCTCCAGGGAAAGGCTTAAAATAAAAAATATTCTTGGAGAAGTGATCTTATTTAGAACTTGGTGCTAAGGTGCCTAGGAAATCAATTCCTGCACTTGTGGCTGTAATGTCTTTGTAATCGATGATGGAATCATCTTCATGAACAGGAATGGCTTTGATGAATTGCTCTTCACACAGATAACAAATATGTTTGAGGATAACGTCTTTTTCTGGATGATTTGGAAGGAGATCCTCGGCATTTTCAACTGGATTCGGGTATTCATCTTCCAATGTACTCAAGATCGCCCAAAGAATATTGTCAGATAACATCCCATTTCCCCCTTTGGTTATAGCATGTTATTTTTATATTATACTAAAAAATTATGAATTTCAAATTCTTTTGATCCTCCACCTTTCGTCTTGATTTCCTTCAGAAAAAATGATTTTTCAAAGAAAAGGCATCACTTCATCCAAACCCTGGGAACATCTGTCGCTTGCATGGCAATTTCTCCTACTGCATCTAATACTCTTCTTTTGGAATTCACCAACCTCTGGCTTTCGGGCATTCACGGCAAGATTCTGGGAATGGGAAGTCCTCCAATGTTTTTTCTCTCTCTTTATCTGCAGATTCTAATTTTTCTATGAAACGATATCCCGGCTCTAATTCAAGAGAAGAAAGAAATCGTTTTTCAGCTCCGAGTCTTTTTCTAAACGGCAGAATGAACTCTTGCCGTGTCTTTGAGGTCAGGATATCTTGAAGAGTCATAGGATTTATCTTTCCGAAAACAACAGGTTTGATATGGATTTCGCCATGCGGTGAACACCGGGGGATGTTTCCTTTAACAGGAAGAAGAAGATTCACGCATGGTCCTACTTTCCCTTCCCAGGAAACATACGCAAAATGAACAGGATCCAGTGCGCAAACAAGAACATTCTCCCCGTGAACAGGAGGACCGCGAAAGTAAATCCCTTCCTGCCGGGCAGCTTCACGCGCTGCCGTCAGAGACTCTTCGACACCCTCATGAAGAGAATCCTGGTCAAAGGTCGCCATCTCCTGCACGACCGCAGAAGAACAGAAATCCAGATGGATCACATAAACTTCATCTGCACCGATTGAACTCGCTTTTCTTACGACATCCTTCAGCTCATCATGATTTTCTCGTGTGAGAAGATAACATATCTGGATCTTGATCTTCGCTTTATTTTTTTTCGAAAGTTCGGAAAGCCGTCTGACAGAATGGAATATTCTTTCACTATTCGCACCGCCCCTCAACCTCTCATTCATCCGGTCCCTGCCGGCAAGAGAAACAGTAAGATGTGTAATGATTCCTTTCAGAAGCCATGGAAATGCATTTTCCAGATCATCGCCATTGGTTGTGATGCCGACGGAACACCCCTCATTTCTCGCCCTCTCTGCCCAATCGAATATTTTAGGATGGAGAAGAGGCTCTCCCCATCCCTGGAGGTGGACATGTTCTGCTTTGTGAAGATCTCTTTCTAAGGTCTGAAATATTTCTTCATTTAGATCTCCTTCACGCCACTTGTGGCTTAAAATGGAACGAGGACACACACGGCATCTTCGAGAACATCGACTGGTGACTTCAATTTGAAGAGCACGTATAGGTCGGAGTTTCTTTCTCCTCGCCAGTCTTTTCTGAAAAGTTTTTTTCACATCAGGAACAAGTTTAAAAAGCAGGTACCTTGAATATCACACCGCCGAGCAACAGCCAGGCGATGAGTAGAGTCAACAGCACATTGAATATCTGGCCTACCCAATAGAGTTTGAGCGGTTTTCCTCCCTTGAAATACTTGCCCAGTTCATGGAAATTGCTGTTCAATCCAATACTAACAAACGCGAGCGCAAAAAATTCTTTACGGAAGACCTTGGATAACTTCAGTATTCCATTCACCGCATCATTTCCCATAGAAGGGATCAAGATGAATGAAAAAACCAGTGAAGCGGCGATGAAGCCCACGATGAATTTGGGCATACGGTACCAAATCTCCCAGGGCGACGGCTTGGGAGCATCAGGAGTCCGTTCCACTTTGGTCACCCAGAGTGTGGCGACCACAAAAGCAATGATCCCGATGAGGACATTCTGGATCATTTTTATGGTCACAGCGGCTTCCATGGCTAACGGCCCCACCATTTCACCGGCGGCGGGAACTGCGCCTGTAGAATCAACAGTACCTCCGATCCAAGCTCCGGATAAAAGTTCTCCAAATCCAAAAAGTCGGCAGAGTGCAGGCATGGCTACCATCATCAAGACAGTGAACACAAGGGTCTGTCCAACTGCGATGGTGATATGGTCTTTTTTCGATTTGCAGGCAGCTCCTGTAGCTATAGCTGCCGAAACCCCGCAGACCGAGGCTGCTGCTGCGATCGGAAGAGCCAGTTCCCTCTCCATCTTCAAGACTTTATGGCCGTACAGATACATGAGATAGAGAACGATAGGAGTTACACCCCAGGCGATCCCCAAACCATAAGGACCTAAAGCAAGAATTCTTGTGAAGAGAATCTCTGCTCCAAGGACGACCAATCCGCATTTGATGTATAGTTCGGTCCTGACTCCGACCTTGAGCCATTTAGGGACACCTACGGTATTGGATATGATAAGCCCAATAACGAGCGCCCATAATGGATAGGATAATCCATACGTTTTAAAGGTTGTCTGATTCCCGATTATCATGCTGAGAAGAGCAATGATAAAAACAATCAGGAACGCGGGAATGAATGTGCGTACTTTGTCTCCCATGAACCTAATAGCAATAAGAAATATCACTGCCAATCCCACAAACATGATCAAATAGCTGATCAAAGCTTCTCCTGAGATAGATGATAATGGGTTGGCAACCCATTTAGAGAGTTTTGGAACCTTGTAGACCGGACCGATCACTCCGACAATACACAATGCCAAGATCAAGAATCCGACCCAGCAAGACCACCAGTCTTCTTTTTTGTAAAGAGAAGACAGACCTTCGTTCGATTTAGTTTTTGCCACTCCACACCTCCAGAGTAAGATCTTTTTTTATGACGGGATGACGATGATATAACATCCATCCCCAAGGCAGAAAACCCAGCATTTCCCCTGCTATTATCATATGGATATCATGAAGTCAAATAAATGTTTTTGCCCAAAGACCTGCATTTGAAGGAAAAAATAGGCCATACACTTTCAACGATAAATGGCTGAGACTTTTCAAAGATTGAACAGGAATAACAAAGTATTTAAAGAATGGATCGTGATCTCCACTCAGTCTTATGACATCATCTTCTATCGATCACTTTTTTATTTCTCCCGCTTGCTACTTTCCACACATGCACCAAGGGCCGGTCATTGTCTCTATCTCCCCTGAATTCAAAAACATAAAGGTAACTGAGGCTGGGGTTAAAGCATGCGGCTCCCAAACGATATTTATTCTGGTCCGGAGGAAAATCAGGGTGATCGATCTTATCCAAATGGAATAAATATTGGTCGATATTCAAGACAGAATAAGGCTGTGGCTCGAACGGGTCCTTTTCCTTCATGGCTACAGCAGCAAGATCATCCGGATCATAAAAAAGGATCTGAGCTTCGAAGCGAGTGCTCCACCAACCTCTGTCATCATGAGGGTAAGGAGGAACAGTTCCTGTGAATTCAGATCCATCGGTCGGAACACGTGTGCCGTCGGAATATCCGTACCAGTACTCCCCTACTCCTTTTGTCCCGACGAAGATCACTGCAGACCGGTCGCCGGTAGTGATCCATTCTCCGCCCGACCATTCATCAGAATGATGATAACCGTCCATTATTCGGGCTGAGGTGTCATGAATGACATCGATAACATCAGAGCTGTCATATTTTAAAAGAGGGACATTCGACAGAAATGTTCCCGGTAAGGGTGGATTGCCGTCATTCCAGGGCCCATAAGCGAAAAGAGAAGGGCCTTGTCCCGACCATCCTCCGTCCCTGTATCTTCCTGTTGCTAGAAGCATACCCGGTGTATAGACATCTGCCCAGGATAAGGGAATCTCAAAAATGTAATCATTCACGCTGTAGGGGATCTGATCGCCGATCACCCACCCTCCTTTCCGATCAGGTTCTGCCAAACTCAGCTCAAACCAACCATGTGTGACATCTGAATCTTCCTGAAAATGCTGTCCCAAACAAAAATGTATTTTATCTGAGACCTGGCTGCCTTGTTTGGAAAGATACTCAAGCCCGACACGGGCGATCTCCACATAATCGCCTAAAAAATCTCCTCTGATATCTTGAAAATCTTGCAAGGTGACGGCTGTATTCAGCACATCCAGATTTTTTGTTGTCGAAACAACAGGGACCGGAATTGAGATCTCAGAAACATACTGGTGTTGTTCATGCCCGGTTCCAAAAATCGAACCTGTATATCCATCATCGGGTCCAAAAGGATCTCCGGCGGGATAAAAGGTCATTGAGGTTCCTCCCCAATCCCAACTTTCCGCGTCCGAGAATCCTCGAGAAGGCATTCTAAAAGCTCCTTTATACTCCAGATCTGAGGGCATGATGCGTGTTGGTTCAGACAAGGGATGAGATGGAATGCTTATTTTTCCGTCAAATGCCACTAAAACCATTGCAATACAGAGGGCGAACAGAGAACACATGATAATTATGACATGTCTTTTCATTTTCTCTCCATCCGGGACAGGACAAAAGACTGCTTGAACCCAACTTCAATTAAACGCATGCTGATCTTGAGAAAATTATACCTTTTTACGATTTCTTCCACCACCAAGAATCTTATAAAAAGGAGTCAGCATATCTCACTTTAACCTTGATAATCCTGAATATGATAAAATAGATATGGTAAGGGATAAAATCTTGTCCTGTATGAACTCAAGAATGCAGACGCATATCAGCATAAGTCAATGAAAAAACAATATTATTTCTTGCAGGTCATAGGCTGCGCATTTCTCATAATGGCATTCCTCCTCATAAGCCGGCTCTATTGTTCTCCGGCTGTCCATTTTAAGGTTAGGACTGTTGATATCAAGATCGCTGCTGATGATGACTTCCGCAAGCAGCCCCGATGGCGGATGGACATAGAGAGATGGATGCAATCCATCTCCACTCTATTCGAAAAAGAGTTCGGTATCAGGTTTGTTATTCAGAGTTTCGTGAATTGGGAGTCTTGCTGCCTCGGAAATTCTTTAGAGGAAACGTTCCAGGACCTTCGTCGAAAAATCCCTCTTGAGAAATCAGATGTCGTCCTGGGTTTCACAGACCGGTCCGACCTCCTATCTCCCACAATGGGATTGGCATCCTATCTTCAAGGATATGTTCTTTTGAAAAAAGGATCCTCTGAATCCCAGACAGAAAGGTATCTGTTACACGAGATCTGTCATCTTTTCGGAGGTGTGGATCTCAGCCGAACAAACTCCATTATGCGGTGGGACAACCCAACAAAACATTTTGATGACACGACCCGACAGCTCATCCTCTTGAACAGGATTCGAAGGTTCAATCCAAATGTCTTTCCTCTCCCCGCGGACAAGGTCGATGAAGCCATCTCCATATATGAAGAGATCGATGAATCCAAACAAAAGGACGATGTCGTCCCTGTGATCCTCGCTTCCCTTTATCTGGAGAAGGAAGATTATGCATCTATGATGACAACCTGTAAAAGGGCAAAAAATAATTTTCCTGATTCCGTAGAGACCTCGCATCTCCTCGGCATCGCTTACAGACGCATGGGACATGTCGATCTGGCCATAGCCGAATACCTGAATGTCATCCAATTGCAACCCTGGCTTCCTGATGTGTACTACAATCTCGGCATAGCCTATAAAAAAAAGGGGCAATTAATCGATGCTGCCCAAGCATACTTAAGATCTATCGAGCTCAATCCTCATCATGCTAAAGCACATTCCAATCTGGGTTTGGTCTATCTCGAGCAGAACCACCCTGAGAGGGCGATCGCCGAATGCCAGAAAGCCATATCCCTCTATCCATGTTTAGCAGAAGCTTACTCCACCCTGGGGGGAGCTTTTCTCCTTATGGACAGATTAGACAAAGCGGAAGAGCACTCCCTGAAAGCGCTTTCTCTCAACGCTGAATTGCCCGGAGCCCATAATAATCTCGGGACCATTTATGTAAAACAAAAAAAGATCGACCAGGCCATCAGGATGTACAAAAGATCCATCGAATTGAATCCCGGCTATCATGAGGCTTTATACAATCTGGGGCGTGTGTTTTATTTGAAGGGATCATTCGACGAAGCAATAGAATATTTTCTTGAGGCGATCAAGAAAAAACCGGATTACTACCAGGCATATTCAAACCTTGGAGTCGCTTACCTCAAAAAGGACATGATCAGAGAATCGGTGGAAGCATGCTTAAACGCAATCGCGATAAAATCAGATCATGCCAACGCTTACTCAACCCTCGGATTTGTCTATTTTCTTCAAGAAAAATGGGATCAGGCTGAAGCGGCGGCCATGAAAACGATCGAACTTTCCCCGTCTCTTCCAGAAGCGTATAACTTGCTGGGTATCATCTACGAAAAAAAAGGACGAGATTCGGAAGCCGAAGGCAAATATCTCCATGCGGCAGACCTCAAACCCGATTATCTCGAAGCTCATTTAAACTTGGGAAACTTCTACTTTAAAAAGAACCTGTTTGATCGTGCATTGACCCACTATCATAAAGGTTTAAAGATCGATCCCGGACAGGCATTGATCTGGAACAACACCGCTGTCATTTATTACCTTAAAGAAAGATATTCTAAAGCATGGGAATACTTAAAAAAGGCAGAAGAACTCGGGCACACGGTTCATCCGGATTTTAAAAGACAGCTGGAAAGAAAGCTGAAAAGCATACATCCCTCCCTGTCTCCCTATTCATTTCCCTCAAGATAGACTATGTCTGCGAAGACTTTTATTATTCCGTATCCAGCGACGGGAAAAGGACACCTGATGTTTTTCTTCCACATTATCAAAAATACACACGGGCTCTGAGAAGTCCTCCATTCCCGAGATTCCTGCCGAAAACCTTCCCTTCCTCACCCAAATTGAAATTCAAATAAGCCATGATATCCACATTGTTAGAGAGGTTGTAGGTCAACATAGGGATCAAGATAAGGCTTTCATCCGAAAAGCTGTAAATACTGGAAAGGCCAAAATTCAACAGGTCGGTCATAGGATGTTGAATGAGACAATAGACCTGATCTCGAGAGATCGTTTTCTGTTCAGAAGCGAACAGCCGCATCCAATCATTAAGATCGTATTGCTTGAAATCTGTTTTTCCGAGTGTGTTCCTGTAAAATTCGGCCATGATGTACGTCTGGAAGTCAAAGGTATAATCAATTCCAATGACCAGTTCATAAAAATCATCCGAGATCTCCATGCGGCTATAGGCATATTCTGCCCAGAGGCCCGCACCCAACAGTTCTCCTGCAAGACTTCCGCCCAATACCTGCCTTCTCTCGGGATGTTCTAAAAAATTCAAGGCCAATAGATTGAAACGGGTGTAATCATGAAACGTCAAGCCTTTTTCTACGGCAATGATAGAAAAATCGAAATGAGAGATCCGTCCCTTTAGCTGAATGAGACATGCAGACTGGCGCCAAGAATCACCGGGAGAATAAAGGGTTGTCAAAGTGAATCCAGGACGGATGGGAATATCCATTCGGATCGCGTTATGTCCGGGCTGTTCATAGGTGGGATCAAGAGGATCTTTGATATTGAAAACATCTGTCGGATTCCAAACATAACCTGTCCCGAGCGAGATCTGTTGTTTTCCCACTGTGAGATCAAAATATTTAAAGGCGATCTTAATGTATGCATTATCCAAAAAAGTTCTGTCCGAGAAAGGGATGATATAGAGATTCTGCATCCCCGTAGGGATAGCCGAGACAATTTCTGAAGACAAAAAATCAAGGATGTTCCACTCTGTGTTGCCATGATAGACGATGTAATCAAAATTGGCGGCAAAAGTGATCTTATCAGATAAATTTGCTTTGAGGTCTATTCTGAGTTTATTGGTATAAAGTTGATAGAATTCCTCATGGGCGTAAGCTCCTAAAAATTGAGACTCAAAATATCCGAACATCTGCAGCACATCCTGAGCACCTAAACATAATGGGACAATCAGCAGCAGCAGCAGAACAATTAACCGTCCCTTCCTCACTTCTTCAAGCTCCTCTCGGTGAAAAAACTATCCTCGAGTTCAATATCGTACTTCACTTCGACAAGAATCATCTTCGTTTCAGTATTATCCATTTCATTTCTCATGACAACGTTCATCGCCGTCGGGATGTCATCTATGATACGTATATCGCTCTGAACAAGTCTTTTCAATAAAAACTCTGGATCATTTTCATCATAATAATCTATAGCGACAGGATAATAATTTTCTTTTATCACCCACATCGCCAACCGTGAATAAGTAGCTTCCGTCCCCTTCTTGCGTATCAGTTCAACCGTATAACAATCAAAACCTTCCTTTTTCTCATCCTTGAGTCTTTTGGAGTTGTAATCATCGATAAATGCATCTCCACTCCCCATGTCCTCATAGGAAAAATCACTTCCCTGCATTTTCTGTTTCTTGGCATGGGTAGCAAGTTTTCTGACTCTTTGAGTTCTTGGGAAAAAAGCCCATATATCATCCGCATTGTTCAGCATGAGGATCGCCTGCCCCATGACCCGCCGGGGCTCGAGATACCGTATGAGGGTTTTCTCTCCTCTGTTCATGCTCCATGATTCATACACGAATGTCCTCTCCTGCCCCGATGTTGTCACGATCGTCATCTTGGCCTTGCCATATGTGGTCGAGGGATTCAAAAGGGCATTCACCTCTTTGATGATCTCCTCTCCAGTGAGATCATCCGCCGAGGCCGATGCCAGCAGAAAAACCACAATAATTCCTATCATCCATATTTTTTTCATTTTTCTCTCTCTTTGGAGACCATTTTAGGCTTTTTTTTCTTTCCCTCTCGTCATCTCGGGTTTCATCATCCAACGGGTGCTCAATATTATTATATATCAAAGAAATGGGACCAACTATCAAAACTTATTATCGGAATAAGATCTAGGTATTTGACAATCTTCTTGGAAAAATATAGTTTCATGAAATAAGGAGGACACGATGAAATCACACCGCATGAAAAAGAATTATATCTTTCTTCTCGTTGTTTTTATTCTTTTTGTTTTAACAGCGCAAAGTTCTGCTTTTGTCCGTATAATCACTCGTCCGAGTTATAATTATTATGTCCCTTATGATCCGGGGAATCAATATACAGACTGGCTACCGAAGGATTTCTGGTTTCCTTTTGAGGTTCGACTTGACCCTGGCTGCACGATCGTCGATCCAATCGAAGAATTTTCCATCGAATGGAGAGGTAATTACTATAATGCCAAAACCTTTATCGACAGCCCTTTTCGAATCCTGTTGAGAGTTTATATCGACAATACGATACAAAATATCCAGAGAAGCAGAGTCACGAGTCTATCTGGCCTTCCATGGCCGATATATTGGAGACTTGATGCAAACTGGACCCAGCTCCCAGTGTGCGAGACCATGGTAATCCGACTTAAAGGATGGGTAAAATGTCTTCACCAGACAGCCCACTTTGACGAGCGAAAAGAGATTAAGTTTTGCTTCCAGCCAAAAGGACGGGGAGCACCACCGCCGGGTGTTCCTGGTAATATTGGGGATTTTGAATTGACTCCGAACGGCACTCTTTTATGGAGAGGATGTCCATCAGGGCCGGTCACTGTCGCCTCTCAAGTCCCTCCAAATGGATTTAGAGCAAACGGGACAGTGGTGATATATCAGACCGGAAACAATGTTCGCTACAAAATGTACGACAGTGTTCCTTCAAGCTGCCTTCTGGTCGCCGAAGGAAACGTGGGAAACGGCAGGCTGGTGGATGTTGAATTCGATCCGGGTCAATATGGTGCGACAGCCCTTATCCAAATCGAAGAAGGAGGAGCACAGGTCTATTATGTGCACAAGATCGATAAATGGGGTGGTAGAGCAGGAAGCACAGGACGTATCGGGCGGCCTGTCCGCACACGCCTCCCACATTGGGTGGTTCGCTGGCGGTCATATATTTATCTTTATGAGTTTGACCCGGCTATTAGAACTCTAACCTGCAACAGCAATCGTTTGACATGGACCGGGAGAAGGATGGTCGATACAAACATCACCGGTTTGATCGTTCCGACTTCCACGGGCGGCGGTCCTGTTGTGGTCTACGATAAAAACAGAAATGTTAATGTTATGATGCACAAATGGGACACTGGAGCAAAGATCCGGACTGTGTCCCTCGGGTACGGAACCTTGTTAGACGTCGATTACACATTACGGGGATCGTATGGTGCAGAGGGAGTAGCTACCATCCGCTCATCGGAGAAGGAGGTCAGGTTTTGTATCGACCTGTGGGGGGAAAAGCATGGATGCAACAGGATCCAGAGCACGACAAACCTGCCCCCAGGTACTGTGACACTGCCCGATCCACCCCCTGGATTTCCAGGGAGCGGAGAATCTCCAGGTGGCGAGACAGATGCTGCTGACAGCGACGGCGACGGATTCAGCGATGCGTACGAGCAGGCTGCGGGAACCGATCCGAATGATCCGAATTCACTACCGGATATTGACACATCCATCGTTCTTTTGATCGATAAATCCGGGTCCATGCAGAACAATAACAAGATGGAGAGCGCAAAAAAAGCCGCCGTTGATTCCCTGGCCCAGATCGACAAGTCCATTGAGATCGGCGTCATGGCCTACTCAGGAGACTGTGGAGAAAATTTTCCTGTAGTTGCTGATTTTTCCCAGGACAAAACGTACCTGACACAGCAGATCCAAACCATTCAACCCGGAGGAGGGACACCTATGTCCCCGGCTTTGCTCCAGGCAGAACAATTCATGAGGAATAAAGCACACGGGAAGAAGGGTTTGATCGTATTGCTGTGCGACGGGCAGAATGATTGTACCCCCAATGAATCAGACGCTGCCAGGCAGATCTCAACGCGGAAGGTCCCAACCAAGATAACCCTAAGACCGGCAGGCAGGCTTTTTCAAAAAACCCATCCATTCCGTCCCCATCAAACCGAGAATTATAATCCCTTTATTCCTGCAGCATACGCGGCTGTTCAGACCGATCCTCAGCAGCAAGGCGGTCCTAATTCTATCCCGCCCGGCCAAAGCCAGCCTGACGTCATTCCGGAAGAATTGGTTCCCGCCGATCAAACAAAAGGAGGAATTTTTGTGCCGCCTCCAGGAGTTGACGCCGAGGAAAACCTCCCCCCAATCGATTACACGCCGCCTTACGGTAGCACAGGAGTGGATACGACGCCTGTCATCCCGCAAAACCAGACGGTGAATCAAGACATGGGCATCAAGATCTCAACCATAGGATTCGGGCTCCAGAACGATCCTCAAGCCCAAAAAGCGATGGCTGATGTGGCCCAGGCCGGAGGAGGCCAGGCATATGGTGCAGAAAACCTCAAACAGTTGACATCCGCTTTCTCCCAGGCGATCACGCAACAGCCGACACCGAGCGGCGGCGGTGGTGGATATGTCATCGGAACACCAAGCCAGCCGAATTGGGAGGTCATCTTTCTTGTCTTTTTAGGAGCCGGATCAGTTCTATTGATCCTTGCTATTCTCATTGTTATCCGCCGAAGGATGTAAAAAAGGCGCTTATTTGCTGGAACGCTTTTAAGTTTAAATTTATTTTTTATCAAAACATCCGTGGGAAATACCTGTGATGTGTTCTAAATAACGGTTTTTCTCTGATTATGTCTTTCTGGCAACAGTAATGAGTCCGAAGGCTTTTTTTGGAAAGCTGTATCCCAACCGGAAAAGGAGCCTCATCAACCAGGCATTATTTGGTTTGTTTCCCTCTCTTTGAAGATGATCCTCGGTCCACCATCTGCGTTTTGTCCACAATTCAAGATAAAGTCCTCTTTTTCGCACAACGTCATAGCCGTTCTGCGGGAGGAGGCTATCATTGAGCTCTTCAAATGAAAATTCTCGCAGATGATCCGGACTTATAGGCCAATCCTGCTGGTTCAGCACATTGATCCGTCTTCTTCTGTTGGGAGTGGTAACGATCAGAATCCCATTCTTTTTTTGCACCCTGTTCCATTCCTGCAGTGCAGATTCAGGATCCGGCAGGTGTTCCAATATCTCACCGGCGAAAAGGGACATAAAGGAATTCCTCTTGAACGGGAGTTTGGATGCATCGAACACGACCCAGTTTATATCCGGTCTGTCAGCTCGACGTTCTTTCATGCGTCCAAACACGATATCTCCGGCGAATATCTGAAACGGCCAGTCTTTTTTTCTATAAGCGGTAAAAAGAGAAAGACCGCATCCGATATCTAAGACATGTCCTTTAAAATATTTCTTGAAATACTTTTTCAGGATCTTCAACTTGTAATGATGAAGCAGGTCCAAGAAAGGAAGCTCAGGCGAGTAGGCATCTAGTTCGTGATGTTTCCTATAAAACCTGTCCAAGATTTCTGTGTTCTTGCATTTCAAGAGGACCCTTTTAAGAGTAAGAATCTCATCTTTAGCATTCCAGAAGACAAGTTTGCACTCCATGAGCGGAACAAGTTCATACTCCGGATTCACCCAGTGATTGATAGGAGAGATCTCCTCCTCTCCCTCAAGAACCTGCAGTGAATGTTTTTTTATTTGAGTGAGGTCGATATTCAAACGAATGGAATGTTCTCCGTTTTCAAGCTTAAACTGCCACCAGCCGCAGTGGTTGTCCGGATGTGTCTGGGGCTGGGAAGAATAGATATCCACTGCAAAAATAAAATCTTCATGAATATCAAGGTTCATATCTACTTTTATCGAGCCGCGACAACCCTCTAAAGAAAGCTCCGCAGGGTGAATACTCAATTCAATTGTGGTTTTCATCATAGAAATACTCATGACGATCGAGACACAATCTGAAAAGAGCCTGAACGTGGACTTGATTCTGGCCTTTTTTTTCGTTGTCTTTGATAAACCAGCTAAAGATCTGTGTGTTCGATCCTTCAAGAATTTTCATCGATAAATACTTTTTTTATTTCATAAGAAAAAGGGATCAGTTTTTATCGGAGAGAGTCGTCATAAATATCACGATCAAGTCTTCCTCATGATCCATCAGCCCAAGATCTCCCATTTCATCCACATTGACATTTTCCAGGAATTCAGGAGGAGGCCAGTTCTCGGAGTCGACATCTCTGGCGTTATAGAAATGCACGATTTCTTTTAGAGTCTTGAAAAAACCATTGTGCGTATAGGCTTTGACAAACGTTTCGCTTTGTCTTAAATCCACATTCCTCAGAGTAGGCACTTTTTGTTTCCCATAGTTCTCTTCAGCAAACTCTGTATACTTCTCACCGGTTTCAAGAAAACCGCCAAGGCCTTTGTCTACCCAGTTATCTCCATCCGGATTCCACTCAACAGGCATGGAATAGAAAGGATTGTCTGGATTTCGAGGGACTCCAAGATTGTCATAGGTGAAATCCGTAAAAAGAGGCGGTTTGCCGTTCACGGAAGTTAGGACATGGCATTCTGCACACATTCCTTTGGTATTGAAAATCATAAGGCCTTCCAACTCGTCATCTTCCAACCCGAGATCCTTGAATCCTTCCCAATTTATTTCGTCGATCTCGGCGACATCGAGCTCCGCGGTTTTTGCCCTGCGCCAGAACTCATCGAACTTAGAGCTGAACGGATTGACTTCAGCAGACCGCTCGAAAGCTGCAATAGACCTGGCAATCTTTTCAAAAGTTCCCTGGATGTCATTTTTTGGATCAAGCGAACCACTTCCCCAGACTTTTTCGAACAGATCTGCATACTCCGATGCAAGAATTATTTCTATGACGTTTTCTTCTTTTATATTTTGTTCGAGAGGATTGAGGAAGGGGCCCATCGCTTGTTCAGCAAGAGGATCGCCCAGATCGAAACCGGCAGCTCGTCCGTTCCAAAAAAGGCCTCCCACAAAAGTGCCTTCATCATCCCTGTAAAGCACAGGACTGTCCCCTGCATAAGCTGCAGAAGGTGGTTTCGTGTTACCGAAACGCCCGGGAACAGCTCCCTCATACACTGCTTCTTCAGCATTGATGGCGCTGTCCGGTCCTGTCCATCCCACAAAAGGACTATGACAAGATCCGCAGGCCTGGCCTTCGGGCGATGAAAGATTTGTATCAAAAAATATTTTCTTCCCCAATTGCTCAATGGGTGACAATGTTGTATTAGCCGTCACATGTTCTGGAGATTTCTGACAGGATATATTCAATCCACAGAATAGAGTGAAGATGAGTACAAAACTCACAAACGTTTTTTTCGTCAACCGATTTCTCCTTTTGAATTGTTTTTTAAAGAGCTCCAATAATGCAACATTGCAACAGATTTTCATAGCAATTATGGGGATGCTTGTCAAATTCACCGAAGATCGAAAAACATTTTACATCCAGGAAGCAGGGGGAATGTTCCTTCCAGACCATTGAAGGAGCCGTCCTGTTAAAAAAGACTGAAAACATACATAACCGCAGCCCCGATAATACCGACACTGAAATTATCATTGACACCCAACGGGAGGACCTCCACAAAAGAGGCCGCAAAAGCCCCGGTAACATATATATGGATCGGAATCGGAAAATAATATGAAAACACATACCCGATAATAAGACAAACCGTAAAATGTGCCAGGCTCCCCTCTAAAGTTTTTTCGAAGAGTTTCACACGACCGAAATAAATCCCGTAAAATTTGCTGAAGAAATCCCCGAAGATAAGAAATGTGATGGCAACACTGGCAAGATGTTTCTCGAAAAGCAATCCAGTCAGAAAAATGGCAACGAGAAACAATGTGATGGAAGAGAATTTCTTGTATTCTTTATCTTTATATAGCTCTTTTACCTTGGTGAAAAAGAACACATTTATCCCTTTGGAAAAAAGCCGGATGAGGTCGAGGAGGATGAAAAAACAAGCGATGCTCCCTATTAACGTAAGCGCCTGTGTCTTCTCTACTTTCAGAAGATAATATACAAGAAGGAACGCAAACGGCCTGAGATATAGACGCCAGTTGATCTCCTTATGAATCTTCTCTTTATCAGCCTGCAGCATATCCCGGTGCTGAATATTCCAGATATCGATAAAGACAATAAAGACAATGATGGATATTAAAAAATGCTGGTAGATGGACCCAGGAGAAAAAACTACGACAAACAAGGCAAGGACAGGAAGTGTGATCGTAGCTACAAACTCTCCGGTCTTGGTTATATAGGCAAAAGCAACCACACATATCGTTAGAACAGCCAGGCTCTCCAGCGGAAGCCATCCTTTTATGTAGAAGAGAGAGAGATAATAGAGGAGAATACCCGTGGCCGTGGCTACTCCCTGCCCGCCCCTGAATCTGAGATAGAACGGGAAGATATGTCCCAGGATCGCAGACAATCCCACGACATGTATGACCACAGGAGCCACCCCGAAACGAGATGCGATATACATGGAAAGAAGTCCTTTGGAAAGATCAAAAACAGCATTGATAACCGCCGGCCAGAGGCCAAGGACTTCATGGGTGTTCAAGGTCCCGGCATATTTTTTCCCATGATCCCTAATATCGATTTTTTTCAGGATCCTTCCCAGAAAATAAGAGAGAGAGATGGACCCGATCAGGTATCCGATTCCTATGACGAGAAATACAGTCATATATTCAGTCCAAGACTATAAAGAAAAGGAAAGGAACAGATGAAAATCTTATCTGTCGAAACGATTTATGTCAAATCGCAGTCAACATCCAAAAAGACCGTTTTTTCCAGACAGATTTGAGTAGGGATATATAAAGCGCTACGATTACTTTTAATCCTTATCTATCTCTTTTATGCCTCTTTCTGTCTTATGTTTAGAAAGCTTGGCTACGATGAAACCTATGACAAAACCGACAAGCAGCATGAATGATATCATGATGATCCGGCTCATCCCGATCTTCCAGAATAGAAGATGGAATGTGACAATTTCGGTATTCTGGATCAGAATAACACTGAAAAGAATAATCAGGACCAATATGATGACAATTTTCGCATTCATGATTTTCCTCCAAAACAGATTCTCATTCTATTTTATAACCACTTTTTTCTCTTGAAAAAAACGAGCATGATCATAGCGATGACAAGCAATACTCCTAATACTATAAAATATCCCCACTTCCATCCGAGTTCTGGCATAAATTGGAAATTCATCCCGTAGATCCCAGCTATGAACGTCAATGGGATGAAAATAGTGGCGATGATGGTCAACACTTTCATGGTTTCATTCATCCTGTTGCTGACACTCGAGAGATAGGTGTCATGCATACTGGAGATCATATCCCGGAAAGTCTCAACCGTATCGATAACTTGGATGGTATGATCGTAGACATCTCGGAGAAAGACTCTGGTCGTCTTCTGAACCAGAGGATTATCATCTCTTCCAAGGGAGTTCACTAGCTCCCGTAAAGGCCAGACTGATCTCCTCAACAGGATCATCTCTCTCTTCAGGCGATGGATCTCCTGCAAGGTCTCCGGTTGGGGGTGAGTGACGACTTTTTCCTCCAAGGATTCAACCTTTTCACCAAGTTTTTCAAGTATTAAAAAATACCGGTCAACAACAGCATCCAGCAAGGCATATGCTAAATAATCTGCTTTCATCTTTCTGATCCGGCCTTTCCCGCTTCGAATCCGTGCTCGGACTGCATCGAAGATATCCCCTTCACGCTCTTGAAAAGAAATGACATAATTTTTGCCAAGTATAAGGCTCACCTGCTCCAGTTCGACGCTTCCTGATTCTTCATCGTAATCCAACATTTTCAGGACAAGAAAAACATTTTGGTCGAAATCCTCCATTTTCGGTCTTTGTTCGGTGTTGACAATATCCTCCATGATTAGAGGATGAAAGGAAAAATGTTTTCCGACTTTTTCGATGATATCGACTTTATGGATCCCATTGACATTGACCCAGGAAATAGCAGAGGTGTCTTTGCAGGCAAAACAGTCCTCGATGTTCATAACCTCTGACTCATGGACCTGCTTTTCGTCATAATCGATAACTTTGATCTTGACTTCCTCTTTCTTCATTTCTCCTACATATACAGGCGTTCCTGGCGGCAGACCGAGCGTTTTTCCCCTTTTTTTCAATATTTTTGACAGTCTGACCATTTTCCTTCCCTTTCTTATTTAAGTTTCTTTTTTAGTTCAACTGATCATACAAATTAGTCAATAGATGATCATATCTTATTTTAACTTGAATATGTCCAAAACATAGCGTTATAACATATTCATTGTCAACTCAACATCATATCCTATTGATACCTAATCCTATTTGATTAATGACTACAATGAAGGCAATAAAAGATCCCTATTTGCGATTTGATTGCGTAAAAACAAATTAATGCATAAAATATAAAAAAGAGCATATCGAAAAGGAGTGGGATATGAAGCTCAAAAACATCTATGGAAAGGCTATCAAGATCGGTATTAATAACGATCTTAGAGAAAAAAGTGAGATTAAAAATGTCCTGAAATCAGAAAAAGAAAGATTTGATCAATTGAAAGGAAAAGAAAAGAAACTTTTCGATAGAGAAAGACTCCTAAATCCCTTTTCCGATACGCGTATTCTATATGGAGATCCTGAAAAGGATATAAAACGCATGATCGTTGGTATAGACATGCAAGTCGGAGAGATCCTTCTAACCTATATCCTTAATAAGGATCATAAAAAAAATATAGACCTGATCATCTCCCATCATCCGGAAGGCCTGGCGCTGGCTCAGCTTTACGATGTCATGAAGCTTCAAGCCGATCTTCTGGCTCAATTCGGCATCAGTATCAGTGTTGCCGAACAGCTGATGGAAAAAAGGACAAGCGAAATCGAACGGCGGCTTCTGCCAGTTAACCATAATAGGGCGGTGGATGTGGCCCGGATTCTTGGAATCCCAATGATGTGCATCCATACTCCCGCTGATAATTGTGTGACAAAATACTTGAAAAACAAGTTTGACAAGGTTAAACCGGCTAAACTCAAAAACCTTATCGATATTTTGAATGAGATTCCTGAATACCAGAAACAGGCCCAACTGCAGGCTCCACCTAAGATCGTCAGCGGCGCAGAAAATAACAAGTGCGGTAAGATCTATGTTGACATGACCGGCGGGACATCCGGCTCGAAAGAGATCTTTGATAAATTCGCTGCCAGTGGAGTCAGCACATTGGTCGGTATGCATATGAGCGAGGAATACTTGGAAAAAGCTAAAAAAGCCAATCTGAATGTGGTCATTGCCGGGCATGTCTCAAGCGATGTCCTAGGCTTGAATCTCCTCTTCGACGAGATTGAAAAAGAGGAATCCTTGGATTTCATCGGTGCCTCCGGTTACGAACGGATCAGAAGATAACTCCGATCCGTTTTTTATGTTTCTTCAACCTCAATTCTCTAAATAAATCTCTATCCAGTAATAGAAAGAATCAGTGTGTGTGTGAAAAGAGAGAAGCTGGCTGTTTTTTTTGGGGATTAATAAGCAAAAAGGGGATAATGAAGGAGAGGTAACATATGTCTTGCCCAGCCAGCGAAACAAGACTTATATTTATTATAGCAGACTAGTTCAAATATTCAACTTTTAATAAGAACGAAAGAATTTCGGTCCCATTCTAATGGCGGTGCAAATCTTTATGAAGGATCTTCCTTAACTCTTTGACGCGTTCATTTTCCGGCATTTCTTCAAGTCTCTTGGTTATCTGTTCATCATTTTCTGCCCGGAGAAGTTTGATGATATAGTCTATAACGCTTTTTGGGAAAATGTCTTCTCTTTCATATAGATCTCTTTTTTTATCAAGGCACCTGCTTGATTCCACGCAGCTTGAAGGAAGAGAAGGAAATGCGCTTAGATCAGCAGAATCCTGTAGTTTATCTTGAGAAACAAAATAATGTTCCGCGAGTCTTAAAGATCGGTCATCTAAAAAGCCCCAATCCGCAGCCATCACGATCCCCGCCATCAAAAGATGGATCAAGGCGCTGCCGTCAGGACTTCTCAGCTCAATGGTCTGCCGGCTACTGTCATCATCAAAAGAGGTGTTCTCATTTGGATTGATGGTTCCAGCCAAATTGTTGACGTGTGTCCAGCCTAATGGGACCCTGACAAGCGCACCTCGGTTCAAATCACTCCAGAAAATTCTCGTCGGGGCTTCATGGTCCGGAACAAGACGAAGATATGACGAGGTTACTGTGTTTCCAAAAGCTGTTAAAGACGAAGCATGCTCGCAGACTCCCCCAATAAGACGAAGCGCATCCTGAGAAAGTTTCTCTGAATCCTGCATGATATTTTTTCCATCTTTTACGAGAGAAAGATGAAAATGAAATCCGTTCCCAGCGGCCTGCTGATCAAGTTTGGGAGCAAAGGTGGCCACACATCCATGTTTAAAAGCTACATTCCTGATAATCCAGCGTCCAAGGACAAGAACTTCAGCCATATCTCCAGCAGGACACGGGAGAAACTCGATCTCGAGTTGTTCTGCTTGCTTTCCGTCTATCTCTTTAAATTCGCTCTCAATGTTCCTGATAGCTCCAACTTCACTATGGGCATACTTTACGGAGCCTGTTATCTGTGTCAGATAGCGAACGATCTCGTTCAAGATCTCTCCACTTTTCAAGAAAGGCGTGGATTCGTGATATCCTCTTTGTTCATAAATGGGAAAAAGATTTTCCTCCCTCTGAGAAATAAGGAAAAATTCGATCTCTCCTAGAGCATAGAGATCGCAACCTGTTTTTTTTCTGAAAAGAGAATAGGCTCGGTTGAGGATATTATCAGGAGTAAAAGACGCTGGTTCTCCTTCTTGGGTAAGGTAACGGCAAATGAAATCAAGGCTTTTGTCATCAAAAGGATTTAAAAAGGCTGTTTTGTAGTCAGGGATAACATAAAGATCTGAAAGTCTTGTATCAACAATCCCCCTGAACAGGGAAGAACCATCCACCCTTTCCCCCTGTGCTAAAATGGGCTCAGCCTGATCGCGCTGCCAGACGGGCAGCTTCAGCTCCTTGAGTCGTCCATCAAGGGCTGTATAATGAAAGGTGATGCGTTCGATCTGCTTTTCTTCAATGATACGCAGGAAATCCTTTCTCTGGAATTCTTGCGGAGGTTTATCCAGCAGCACTGAAAGCGGATTCATAAGAACATACGAGTTATTATCTGTTTTCATTATAATATCCAGATCCGATTGTAAACTTTAAAGAACTATGTATTTTACGAAAAAACATGCAGCTTTATCAAACAACATATGTTAAGAATCTGTCTTTCTATCAACGAAAACTTTTCTTTTGCAATTTAAAAAAGGTTTTTGATAAAATCTTTGCTTGAATCAATATAGTTTAAAGAAACAGCACGGAATGCAATCTGAACTGCATCCTTTCCAAATACTTTTCTCGGAAGGATAAACATATGTTTGTATGGGTATTTCATCGTATCAGCGGGCTTCTTCTTATTCTTCTCCTTGGAGTCAAATTTTTAACGTCTTTTTTTCTTATGACAAAAGGACAGAAACCAGACTGGGCGCTTCTTCTTCATACCAATCCCCTTTCAGACACGATCATCATTGTTGCTGGTGTGTTCCACGCTTTTTATGGACTTAGGACTGTCATCAGTGATATGGGAGTCAAAAAAGAAAAACTACTCTTTTGGATCTTTACCCTCCTTGCATCCATATCCACAGCCCTTCTTCTTGCGCTCTATTTCACCAGGGACTATTGAATGATAACACACGACATTTTGATCATCGGGGGGGGACTTGCCGGTCTATCCGCCGCTCTTAGTTGTGACCCTGATTTAAAAGTCGCAGTCATCTCTAAGGTCCATCCTCTCCGCTCTCATTCTGTCGCTGCCCAAGGCGGGATCAATGCCGCTTTAGGAAGTGTACCAGAAGGAAAAGATGATAATTGGGAAAAACATGCCTTTGATACAATCAAAGGCAGCGATTATCTGGCAGACCAATCAGCTGCAGAGTTGATGTGTCAAAAGGCGATTCAATCCATATATGAACTCGATCATATGGGTGTTCCATTCAGCCGGTTAGCAGAAGGTGTCATTGCTCAGAGACCATTTGGAGGGGCTGGATTCCCTCGCACTTGTTTTGCTGCTGACCGGACAGGACTCGTGATCCTCCACACACTCTATGAGCAATGTTTGCGTAATCATGTGAATTTTTATAATGAATGGCTCGTCACCCATCTCGTTGTCTCGAATGAAAGATGCTCGGGTGTTGTCGCTTACGACCTCAGTTCTGAAAAAATTCTTCCCTTAAAGGCTCGGGCCGTGATATTCGCCACAGGAGGATATGGCCGGGTTTATAAAAAATCAACCAATGCCTACATCAATCTTGGAAGCGGTTTAGGGATGGCCTACAAGGCAGGGATCCCTTTAAAAGATATGGAATTCGTTCAATTTCATCCGACCACTCTCCTTGGAAAAAATATCCTTATCACTGAGGGGGCCCGTGGAGAAGGCGGATACCTAGTAAACAACAAAGGGAAACGTTTCATGGCAGATTATGCTCCGACTGCAATGGAACTAGCACCGAGAGACATAGTCGCCAGATCCATCCAGAAAGAGATAGAAAAGGGAAACGGCTTTCAAGACGATTGCGTGAAACTCGATCTGACACATCTCGGTCAAGAGAAGATATTGAAACGACTTCCCAGTATAAGAGAAATCTGCATCCATTTTGGAGGATTGGATCCGATTAACGAATTGATCCCCATCCAGCCCGCTCAGCATTACTCTATGGGGGGAATAGATGTGGATGAGAATTGTGCTTCTGGAATAGAAGGTTTTTTTGCGTCGGGAGAATGTGCGTGTGTCAGTATCCACGGAGCAAACCGGCTCGGAGGGAACTCTCTGCTGGATGCTGTTGTCTTTGGAAAAATCTCCGGAGAATCCGCCTCCCAATACATCCATGGCAGCTCAAGCCATAAAACAGATGAAAAGATGGTGTTGCAGGAGGCAGGAAAACTCGAAGAAAGAGTCGAGCATTTGATCAAAAAAGACCAAGGCCAAAATGTCTTTCAGCTTCTCCACCATCTAAAAAGAGTCATGAGTGAAAAGGTAGGGATCTTTCGGAATAAAAACGATCTTATGCAGGCAATCACAGAAATAGAGGCCATCCGGAATTCCTATAAAGATGTCTTTATCCACGGGCGGTCCATGAGGTTTTGCCAGGAATTCATAACCATCATCGAGTTCGAATCCATGCTCGATATCGCTGAGATCATCACTCTCGGTGCCCTGAAAAGGGAGGAAACAAGAGGATCCCATTTTAGAACAGACTTCATGGAAAGAAATGACATTCTCTGGCTCAAACACACCTTGGCCATGTTTAAAGACGGGAAACCCTCTATTTCTTACCAGGATGTCAAATTGGGCAAATATAAACCTGTCGAAAGAAAATATTGAAATGACACACACATTCAAGATTTTGCGGTTCGATCCGAACCATGACCAACATCCCTATTTCCAGGAATTCATACATCAACCTAAAAAGGCTGATTCCATCATGGAATGTCTGATGGACATCCGAAATCAACAAGATCCTTCTCTCTCCTTGCGATACAGCTGCCGTGAGGCCATCTGCGGGTCTTGCGCCATGGTCATTAACGGGGAAATTGCACTTGCCTGCCGGACTCCTGCCACATCTATAAAAACACAAAAAATCATCATTGAACCTCTTCCTCATTTCGACATCCAGAAAGACCTTGTCGTCGATATGGATCCTTTTTGGAAAGCCTATGAACGAATCCAGCCCTATCTCCAACCAGAGGGAAATCCACCGGAAAAGGGACACCGAGTTCAAGAAAAACAAATGGATAAGATCAACCAATTCACCAACTGTATTCTGTGTGCAAGCTGTTTCAGTGCTTGTCCGGTGACCTCAAGAGATGATGACTATTTGGGCCCAGCTTCTCTGGCAAAATTATTTCGTTTTATCAAAGATCCCCGCGATTCCAGGCCATTCGACTCCTGGAGCGATGTCAATTCGGAATCCGGCATATGGGGATGCGATACAGTATTCAAATGCAATGAAGTCTGCCCGAAAGATGTCCGGCCGGCTGATGGGATACAAGCCCTCCGCAGACGTATGATTCTCGAGATTATAAAGAATATAGTCAGGAAAACCAGATGAAAATCAAAGAGTCCCTTTTCACCCGCCGCCGTTTTCTAAATGCCCTCTTAGGAGGCTGGTTCGCATCTCTTTTAGCTGTTTTTGTTTATCCAATAGTTAAATTTGTATTTCCACCTTACAGCGAGCCTGATCGTGTGGACCTCCCCCTTGCCGAGTATTCAGATATGTCTCCGAACACTGTTCGTAATTTTCCCTGGGGAAATAAACCTGGCATATTAAAGAAAAATGACGATGGAACGCTTTCTGCTTTTGTGGCAGTCTGCACGCATCTTGACTGCAATGTCACTTACCTACCCGATCAGCGAAAGTTTTTCTGTGCCTGTCATGACGGGTGGTATGATGAGAAGGGACTGAATATAGGCGGCCCTCCTCCACGGCCTCTCCGTTCTCTTCAAGTCTTCATAACGGAAGATAAGATCGAAATACTAAAATCAGGTGAAGGATCCAATGAAAAAACCTTATGAATGGTTTGAGGAACGTTTTGGGATCACAGCCATAATGTCTTTTCTTACAAATAAGACGATTCCTCAGCACAAGCATACAGTTTGGTATTACACGGGAAGCGCCATCCTTCTTTTTTTTGTGATCCAGATGATCACCGGATTCATGCTTATCTTTTATTATAAACCGACTTTGGAACTAGCAAATGCCAGTGTTCTGAGGATCATGAATGATGTGCCGCTGGGATGGGTGATTCGTTCTGTCCACAGCTGGTCCGCATCTTTCATGATCGCTCTGGTTATAATTCACCTCATGAGTATATGGATATTAAAATCATACACAAGACCCAGGGAATTGACGTGGATGAGCGGCGTTTTTCTTCTCTTTGTCTCTCTTTTCTTCGGTTTTACTGGATACCTTCTCCCCTGGGATGATCTCTCTCTTTCCGCGACAAAAGTCGGAACGGATATCCCCCGATCTATCCCGATTATCGGAAAGTGGGCGACCATCTTCCTCAGGGGAGGCGAAGATGTTACCGGAGATACACTGACGCGTTTTTTCGGTTTTCATGTCTGTATTCTCCCTGTTTTCGCTTTTCTCCTGTTGGCTTTTCATGTCTATTTGATCCAGAAGCACGGGATCAGTGAGCCGCTTAAACAAGAAAATCAGAAAACTAAACTTAAGGGTTTGCCCTTTTGGCCGAATTTTATTTTCCGCGAATCCATTATCTGGCTTTTTCTCATAGGTGTCTTGCTAACCATCGCCATCTTCTTGCCTCCCCACCTCGGTCATCAAGCGGATCTCATGGCGCCCGCGCCCGAAGGGATCAAACCCGAATGGTATTTTCTCTTTCTCTTTCAGCTCTTGAAGATCTTTCCGGCAAAAATTCTGTTTTTCACGGGTGACACTCTCGCGGTTTTCTTCATCATGGGCTTAGCAGCTCTCTTTTTCTTTCTTCCTCTGATCGACAATAAACCTCTGGAACAAAAAGGAAAAGCGGTCACCGTTTCAGCCTATGTTTTTCTCCTTTTTGTTGCTATCATGACGGTGTGGAGCCTGTTATGAGAGTGAAAGGAGTTATTCTCTGTATCCTTTTCCTTTTGCTTTGCTCTTTTCTTATCTCATCTTCAAATATCACCATGCCTGATCCACAAACAGCCAAGATGGAATCAATCCCTTCGCAGGAAAGCGAAACAGACATCATTATCTCTTCCGGTCCGAAAGACATCAAAGAAAAGACTGGGATCCTATTTTTCCTAGGCTGGGTCTGGCTGAGCATTTTTGTCCTCATCTATTTCCTTCGCCAGAAGATAAAAGAGACGGACCGTCTCTATCAATCTGGATATTATTCGGACGGCAAGGATAAAATATGCCTGGAAGAATAGCGGAAAAAGAAAGGGAAAAGATCGACCCTTTCTTGACTTGGTGCGGGGATTACTGCAAACATTGCTTTACCTGTATCCAGATCTGTCCAGTAGATAACTTAGAATTCCAAGATGACAATATGACTTCCCTCGGAAAATGCATCCAATGCCTGCTGTGCATGAATTACTGCCCTGATTACGCAATTGAAGCAAAACCAAAGAAAAAATGAATAAACTTGTTATGGGCAACGAAGCCGCCTCTCTCGGCGCATTAAAGGCAGGAATGACTTTTTTTGCGGCCTACCCTATCACTCCGGCTTCAGAGATCATGCATTTCTTAGCAGGAAAGGAAAAAACGATCGAATTCATCCATGCTGAGGACGAGATCGCGTCAATTCATATGGCTATCGGTGCCAGTTTAGCGGGACGAAAGGCCCTTGTCAGCACCTCTGGGCCGGGTATGTCGCTCAAACAGGAGGCAATCGGGCTTGCGCACATGATGGAAGTCCCCCTGGTCATTATCAATGTCCAACGTGTGGGCCCAAGCACCGGTATGCCGACCCTGCCTTCACAAGGTGATATACTGCAGGCCAAACACGGAAGCCACGGAGATTATATCCCAATCGTTTTTTATCCAAATTCTGTCGAAGAATGTTTCAAATACGTGATAAAAGCCTTCAATGCTTCTGAGGAATCTCGCAGTCCAGTCATCTTTTTAATGGATGGATTCCTCGCACATCTCTCAGAAACAGTCGATCTGTCTAAAATCAAGGTCAGGGCCAAACCGAGAACCTTAGAGCCACTGGGAAAAGGGAATCGACACTTCACTGGACTTCTTTCAAAAGACGGAGTTCCTAAAACAAAGGACACAGAATTCTACAGGGAATGGTACAGCAGGATAAAAAACAAGATGCTGGAAACAGCCTCCCGTTACAGTTTCTTCGAATATATCGAGAATCCGACAGCTTCCTCTTTGCTCATCGCTTATGGAATCGCATCCCGGGTAATCCTGCCTCTTAAAACAAAATATTCCATTTTCAGGCCCATCACTCTATACCCTGTTCTTGAAAAAGAGTTAAAGAGAACCGCTCGACGATATAAGAAGGTCATTGTGATCGAGATGAATGACGGACAATATAAGGAAGAAGTCGAACGGATCTTAAAAAGGGAGGTCGAAGGAATCTCTGTTTTAGGTGGCACCATTCAACTGAAAGAGATCAAAGAGAGATTGAATGCACTATAAAGACTATGTGAACTGGGAAAAGATGCCGACATCTTGGTGTCCGGGCTGTGCCATCGGAATCATTTTCAAGCAGTTGACATTCGCTCTTGAAAAACTTGAAATCAGAAAAGAAGAATTGGTTATTGTCTCGGGGATCGGCTGCAGCGGACGCGCAGCAGGATATTTTTCCTCTGACAGTGTTCACGGGACACATGGGAGGGCTATCCCCATAGCAGAGGGAATAAAAAGGGCGAATCCGGCTCTTACAGTCATTGTTTTCAGCGGGGACGGGGATCTGGTTGGCATTGGTGGAAATCATCTTATTCATTCTGCACGGCGCGATATCGACCTGACTGTCATATGTATCAATAACGAAACCTATGGGATGACCGGAGGACAGATGTCCCCTACGACCAAAGAAGGTATTAAAACTCCGACAAGCCCTGGAGGAAACAGGTATTATCCCATCAACATTCAGGGGATCCTCACTTCAAACAAACGGCATTTTTACGCTCGCAGCTCGACATACAAGATCAATCACCTTCAAAAAGTCATTCAGCAGGCCATAGAATGGAAAGGTTTCGCTTTTATCGATGCCATAGCCTTTTGTATAGAGAATTTCGGGCGGCATTTGGGATTTAAAAACGCATTTGAAATGCTGGAGAGAACAAAGACCGATTTTAAAATTCCAGCTAATAAAGATAAAGTTCTTGCAGAAAACGAGTTAGGGATCATGAAAAAATGAAGATCCGGAAAGCCATGAAAAAAGATTGTCCTTCTGTCAGCCGGCTTATGGGAATGCTGATCGATGAGATATATGAAAATGAAACTGAAAAAATTCGTAGAATCCTTAAAGCCAATTTCACAGGAAATGCCCTTCAGGAATTCTGCCAAGAGGCCCAGATGGCCCTCTATGTCGGTGAGAATGACGGCAAGATCGTTGCATTCGCTTATGGATGGCTGTTCCATAACGTCTGCACGTTGTACTGGATTTACTGCATAAATAAATATCGGGCAAAGGGAGTCACGAAGGATCTTCTCCAATATCTTGAAGATGACCTTGTCAAACAAGAGGTTTATAAGATCGAGATGTATGTGTATGCCGAGCATTTACGATTCCTGGATTTCTGCTCAAAGCTCGGCTTTAAAAAAGGGATCTTGATCAGAAAAAGCATGTTCGGTATCAAGATCCGCAAGCTGTATAAATACATCGGGGATCATGAACAGGCAGAAAAAGAACGCAAAATAAAGATCATGGGAGAAGCCGGGCAGGGAATAAAACTCCTTTCCTTTACGTTGGCTTCTATCCTCTCTCAACTCGGATATGAAGTTTCATTGAATCTTGAATACGATTCTGCCGTCCGAAGCGGAAATATCAGCTCCGACCTTATCTACTCTGAAAAAAAGATCGAAAATCCTATCATCGATGAAGCCGATATTTTGATCAAATTCACTCAATACAGGGAATGGTTTCCAGCAAGGAAATTGGTAATCGATGAAAGTCTATGCCCGACGAAAGAACTGACCTGTGAGATAAAAAGCATTAAAGGAACTGCCTATGGATTCGCGGATGTGGCCATATCCAAATTCGGATCTAAGATCTTTATCAATATGATCGCCCTGGGCCGTATTCTGCGCTATCTCGGGATCAACATCATGCTGTTAAACATCAAAGACATTCTTCCCCCAGTGTCTGTCGATAAAAACCTTGCCGCGATCAAATTCGGTTTCCAATATCGTGATGACATCTGAATAGGAGTTTGTCTTCCTATCAAAAAAGTCCATTTTTTTGACACATCCCATTCTCTAGAAGAGTCATGAGTAGACCTTGCAATCTGGAACGATTTTGTATATTTTCAACAAAAGAAGATAATATTGGAGAAGAAAAAAGTCATGAAAAAGACCGTTGCGCTAATATTCGTTTTCATTCTTTGTCTAATCCCGTTTAGCTTGATCCTTGCTGCCTCAGCTGATGAGGAGTATGAATCGATCGACAATAGCTCATGCACAACCTGTCATGAAGAAGGAATGCACGGGACAAACATCATCGATGACCTCTCTCACTCGATCCATGAAGGATTGGATTGCCAGGACTGCCATCAAGACAAACTCTTTTTTCCCCACAAGGAGCTTCTGGAGTTTGACAAAAAGAGCCACGGATGCCGGGATTGTCATGAGACAGAGTCAGAAGAATACCAGATTCATGGGCGTGCCGGAATTGGGGAGTTCGAAGACATGCCTCATTGCTCGGACTGCCACGGTGACCATGATGTCCTCCCCTCTTCTGTCAAACTCTCTAAAACCCATTCCTCAAATCTTCCGACCACATGCGGGTATTGTCACGAAGACCTGAACATCTCCTCCAAATATGGAATTCTGATCGTTCATCCCTCCCAGATCTATGAAAATAGCGTGCATGGAAAAGCAACACAGAGCGGAATTGACGATGCTGCGACATGCAATGACTGCCACTCTAAAGCAGGTACGGCGCATATCATCCATGACTCAGGACATCAAGATTCTTCTATCAACCACTTCAATATCCCGGAGACATGCGGCAAGTGTCATGATCAGGAAACAAAAGACTTCCTAGAAGGCATACACGGACAGCTTGTTCTAAGAGGAAAATCAGATTCTCCAGTATGCACGAACTGTCATGGGGAACACGGAATTATTCCTCCCGGGGATTCCCTCTCCCCTGTCTCGAAATCCCGTCTGACAGAGGCCACCTGCGCTCCATGTCATGAATCTATCACTTTGACCGAAAAATACGGTCCGCCCAGGAAAGGAAAAGGGAAATTTATTGACACCTATCATGGATTGAAGAGTAAAGCCGGAGACATTCATGTCGCCAATTGCGCTTCCTGCCACGAGTATCATCTGATCCTGCCAAGCTCAAATCCCATGTCATCCATTCATCCCGATAATCTTCAGGCGACATGCGGTGAATGCCATCCCGGCATCTCAACCATCCAAGCCGCCACCTCTATCCATGGGATCGGTGAGAACGAACAACAGAACAGGCTTGCAGATATCATCAAATATATCTACATCATACTGATCATCCTTGTCATTGGTTTTATGTTCCTCTATGTGGTCATTGATTATATCAGGCACATTATCCTCACTATGAAAAAATCCCAAATAAGGAGGATGGACAGGGATGAGCTGTGGCAGCACATACTTCTCATGATGAGTTTCATCGTTCTTGTCATTTCTGGTTTTGCACTGAGGTTCGGGGATCTCTGGCTGACTCGATTTCTTTTCGGATGGGACCATGGTTTCGAGGTAAGAGGTATTATCCACCGTATTGCGGCTGTAGTGCTGATCTTGACTACCGCTTGGCACACATTCTATCTTTTCTCTAATAAAGGAAGACGATTCTTCAAGGATATGTTTCCAAACTTAAATGATCTTAAGGACCTCATCCAAAAGATATTGTTCAATCTTGGATTTATCAAAACCCAGCCTCAGTTCAAGCGGTTCAGTTATGTCGAAAAAGCTGAATACTGGGCTCTCATCTGGGGAAATGCAGTCATGATCATCACAGGCCTCTTTCTCTGGTTTGATAATTATTTGATTCGAATATTTCCTAAAGGAGTCTTCGAGGTCTCTCTTGTCATTCATTTCTATGAGGCCATCCTGGCCACTTTGGCAATTATCGTTTGGCATCTTTATTTCACGATCTTCAATCCAGGTGTTTATCCAATGAATCCTTCTTGGTTGACCGGGAAAATGCCTAAAGAAATGTATGCACATGAGCATCCTGCTGAAATAGTGGATGAAACAAAAATCGACTGACAACTATTTATAACCGAACAACATACTGTAGATGATCAACAGTATTAAGGTCACTCCGATCGTCAGGAATGCATAGCCGAATATCCGGACCAAAAGCATCTTTTTGGGATTGACCTCTTTTAACATTAAAAATTTCTTCAGCTTGCCGGATTCTTTAAGATATTTGTATTCTTCAGGCCGATCTTCCTTATATTCATCAAGTGGAACGATCCCGGTGAAAATGACAGGATCCAGAGGGAAGGATTCTGGACGGAGGTGTGTGTTGAAAAAGTGGATGGTGAAGATAAAACCAACGGCCAGCAAAGCCTCATCGCTGTGAATGATCATTGCCACATTGATAAACCAACCCGGCAGGATCTTTGTGAAAATTTCCGGGAACCATAAAATGAGCCCTGAAAATCCGATGATCCCAACTCCCCAAAATACGGCAAGGTAATCAAATTTCTCCCAATAAGTCCAGCGGCCGTATTCAGGTCGAGGCCCCATTCCCAAAAACCACTTCACAGAACCTATGAAATCCTTCAAATCCTTTTTATTGAACCAGATAGATCTCTTGCCGAATATCATTTCTTTTGCAGGGGTCTTGGTTTTTATTTTTTTTCTGATGAGAGAGAAGATGTGAACAAAGAAATAACCGAAGGTGACGGCTGCTCCTAAGCGATGCATCAATCCAGCTGCTTCCACTCCCCCGAAAATACTAGCCAATGTCTTTGCCCAAGGCATATTCGCAAATTTTAACATCATCCCGGTCAGAGCGAGCATGACAAAACTCAAAATGACAAAGATATGCATCGTCCGTTCCAACATATCAAATCTCTGGATGTAGTAGCGTTTATGAATCCTTTCTTTCTTTCTTTTCTCCCTCATATATTTGTAAGATCGAGGAAGCCAGAGGAGCGTATGAACTCCAAAAAAGCCAAATACTCCTATGAGTAGAATTGTCATCGCCCAGAAAGTGAAATGAAGGATAGGATATTTCTGCTTGTCATGATGTGTAGCATGCGTCAGATATCCAGTAAATCGTCTGTTGGCATCCGGATGGCATTCCTGGCAGGTATCGACAACTCTGGTGAAACCAACGTGAGATTCAGGGTCGTCAACCTTACGGATATCATGGGCTCCATGACAATCGGAACATTTTGCCGAAAGTGATGACCCAAGAGTATAGGCTTTCCCATGAATCGTCTCAAGATATGTCTCTGAAAGATCCTCATGACAGGAGCCGCACTGGTGGGTGACTTCCGTCAAAAACTGGTCCTGTTGAATTTCGCGTATCGAATGAGCAGAATGACAGTCTTCACAGGTTGGAAGATTTTCTCTGCTCTCAGTGCTTGAAATATTGTGGATGCTGTTTACGTATTCTTTGTAAATACCTTTGTGGCATCCAGCACAGGTAGAAGAAATATTCTTGTAATAGACTGAGGACTGTTCATCCTCCTGAGCCAGGATGCGGTGTGTGTTGTGGCAGTCAGTACAGACTGCGCTAGGCAGAAGTCCTTTTCTGATAAGCCCTTGTCCATGGACACTGCTTGAATAATCAACAAGAACATGCTCTTTATGAGTTATTTTAGTCGCTGGATGGTCCAGTTTGTCATGACAATCACCGCAGAGACTCGGAATGTTTGATCTGTAGGTTTTATCCCGGTCATCCAGATGGGAGAGAACCTCATGCTTGCCATGACAATCTGTGCAGTAGGGAGCATCTGGACTTTTTTTGAAAAATGCCTCGCCATGACCGCTTTCGAAATAGTTCTCAGCCACCTGGGCATGACAATTCGAACAATCGACACGCCCTGCTGTTTCACAAGGACGATGTTTCTGAGGGCTGACATCGGAATGGCACTTTACGCAGGGTATTTCTCTATGTAATGAGCTTTGCAAGTCTTCTTTCTTAACCTGCATGGATATCGTTTCCCCATCTACGCTCTTACGAATATCCTCATTTTCATGACACCTCAGACATTCCTTGTCTGAAGTTCGTAAAACTAAATTAGTGCGTCTAAGCTTGTGAGGTTGATGACAATCAGTACAGGCAGGTATCGCCGCAGGTTCTGTCTCCCACAATTCTCCTTTTATAACCTTGAGATGGACCTCCTCGATCCGGGCATGGCACTTTGTGCATGTCGCAGCCACATTCGCCACTGAGACCGTTGATCTTGAATTTGTATGAGGGAGGACAAGATGGTTGCCATGGCAATCATTGCATGTAGCAGTGACGATCAGCCCGCTTTTAAACAGTCCCTCCCCATGTATACTCTGGGAATAGTTACTAAGGATATCTTTTTCATGAATGTTATAGACTCTAGCCACCGGTGCCCCTTCACGGTGACACTTTCCGCATAGGATCGGAATGTTCATCTTATACGTACGAGATTGAAAGTTAGACAGTGGAAGGATATAGTGGTCGCCATGACACTCTCTACAAGTGGGTGCATAGGGCGCCCCTCTTTTTAAAGCTTTTCCATGAGTTCCAGAATCAAATTCATCCTGAGCATCATCATGACAAACTCCACAGCTCACAACTTCCAAGGCTTCCTCGTGGGGAAATTCATCCACGTCAGCATCCTGATGACATTCAATACAATCCAACCGTTGATGAACGGAATTGTTAAACCGTTCAAAATCAACATAGAGAGACACTGTCCGACCTGCTATCTTCTTGGTCAAATCTGGATCAGTATGACAGATCTCACAATCCTCGTTCGACACAGAATATGCAAGAGGAGTGAAGATGAGCAGAAAAAAAATAATAACACGCAGAACGCTGTTTTTTTTCACATATATTTCTTTCAATAAAATACTTCAAATAAGACTGTTTCAATCAAACAGTCTGTTCATAAACCCTTAAATAAAGCTATGTTTCTATTCTGGTTCCGGTCTCGGGTGTTTTGCCTTTTCCCAAGCGGATTTAAAATCAAATGGCTCATCATGAGCATTCTCATGACAGGTCATGCATAGTGTTTTAATATCCTCGATTGAGGTGTAATCTGTTATCCCATTCTTCACAGACTCCTCATGGCTTTTCATGATGGTGAGTTTTTTATAAGCACTCCCAGGACCATGGCAAGCCTCACAGGACACTCCTTCTTCCTTAAGGTCGGGAGCCTTTTCAAAAAGTGGAGAGTGGCATTTTAAACATTCGGGATTATCCGGTGCATCTGGGACCTTTGCCAAAACCTCTTCAGAATTCAGCGCAGAAAATGACTGAGAATGTTTTCTTTCCTTCCATAAGGGAAACTGCATGCCGCTTTTTTCGCTCTTATGGCACATTTGGCATTTTTCTGCACCGACATACGTAAATCCTTCTTCTCCTCCTGCATTCATAATGAAAAGACACCCAATGAATAAAATAAAGACAGGAAGTATTTTTTTCATGCTGCGCTCCTTTCGTTTTTCATTCAACATGTTATTAGAAATATTTTCTAATTTATTTTCTTCGTTCGATGTAAACAGAGATAAAATTAACGATCTTATCTTGTCTAATTCGGACTTTTTATTCCTTTCTGTTTAAATTCCTTATTTTCAAATATAGAGCAGTCGCAAAAAGAAAGATAAACAAAGTAGCAATTATTAATCCGGTCTTCCGGAACTGAGCTTCCTTCAGGGCATCCTGTCCTGCAATTTTCACTTCATCTAAAATCTTTATCCCTTCACCGAACTTCTGATCGATCTTTTCGAGAGAAAAACCATGAACTAAATTTCTGATCTGAATGAGGACAGTATTTGCCTCAAGCAGCAAATACTTCGATTCACTTATCTCTACTCCTTGTCTATCCGCCTTTTCTAAAAGCTGTTCTGAAAGATGCATTTGTGTCTTATACTCTTCCAGTCTCTCTTTTATGGAATCTACTACCTCAGAGACCTTCGTCCCTGCCTCGTGACACTCGATACATACTGCATCATCATTCATTCCGAGCATGTCATCAGAGGGAGTAATGATGTTATGGTTTCCATGGCAGGCTTCACACTCAGAGATCCCCATCTCATCAAAGGCAGTCTTGTGAGGACTCTGGGAAAAAAGTTCTCCTGCACTTGGATGACATTGTCTGCATACGAAGGCAATGGATGAGATCTCGGGTGGAATGGCGCCATGATTTCCATGGCAATCATTACATGCCGGTGCTGACAGGTCTTTTTTCTCGAAAAGAGCCCTGGCATGAACACTTTTTTTAAAGTCATCAACCTGATTGACTGGTGATTCGTATTCCTTCATATAATCTGCATCTGAGTGGCATTGACCGCATGTGTCGGGAATATTCCAGGGAAAAACACTCGATTTTGGGTGGGTGGCAGAAAGAATTCCATGGGATGCATGGCAATCCGTGCACACAGCAACTTGTATATCTCCATTCATGAACATTTTCCCATGTTGACTTGTCCAGTAAAGATCCGCCTGGTCGACACGAATATTCGGATTGTACTTTCGCATATAATTGCTATCTGAATGACAAGAACTGCATAACTCTAGGATCATTTTTCTTTCGGGGATTCCTTTAAAAGAGCTGTCCTTCGCCAAGTCGAAATCTTCTTCGTCTGGATTCCCTCCATGACAGATGGAACAGTTCAGACCGAAATTGTTGTGCACATCTTTTACAAACAGATCAGCAGGTGTTTTTAATACATCCTCCATTTCCATATGGCATTCCAAACAAGTGTTTGCACTGACAGTAAGTGGAATACTGATGATGCAAAGAAAGAGCGACATCAGATAAATAATGTTTCTATTTCTCATTTCTCTAAAGTTTCGAGGACAAATACGTCACAGCCGTCATAGCAACGATGTAAACAAGGAAAATAAATCCAATGATCGAGAAGCCTAAGCTTTTTTTCTCTTTTCCGGCATTTTTATCCAGGAAAGGCACAAGCATCCAAAATATGCCTCCGACCATGAATCCCAAAATCGCAAGTACTTCACCTTCAATAAAAAGAACATGAGCCGGGATAAGTTTTAAAGTGGTGAACATAAACGTGAAATACCACTCCGGTTTTATTCCCATAGGAGTCGGTGCAAAAACATCTGCTTTAATGCCGAGTTCCCAGGGGAGGAACACGCAAAGCACACCGATGACAGCAAAAAAGAGCATCCAACCTAAAGCATCCTTGAGGACAAAATTTGGAAAAAATGGAACCTCTTTGATTTGATCTTCCGGCAAGCCAATCGGTTTGCTCATTCCCAGAATCTGGACCAGAAGTACGTGCATGCCAAGGAAAGCTATGGTAAAAATCGGGAGAATTGCAATATGAAACCAGAAAAATCGTGTTATTGTCGATCCGGATACCTCAGGGCCGCCAAGAACAAAAACCTTTAAGGATTCACCGATCAGAGGGATTGATCCAACGATATCCGTTCCGACCTGAGTAGCAAAGAAAGACAGCTCATTCCAGGGAAGAAGATATCCACTGAAGCCAAAAGCCATGAAAATAATCAAAAGGAAAAATCCAGAGATCCAGGTTAATTCTCTTGGGCGTCTGTAAGCTTTCATAAAAAAAGTGCTGAACATATGCACAAAGATGACACCGATCAATATATTTGCGCTCCAGGAGTGAACAGACCGGATCAGCCAGCCAAATTTTACCTGGCTCATGATGAACTGAATGCTTTCAAAAGCCGCGTCCATCGTCGGTTTGTAATACAGCAATAGCAGTACACCGGTGATGACCTGCACTATGAACAGGAACAAGCAAATACCGCCAAAATAATACCAGATAGAATGTTTGTGTTCCGGTACTGTCTTTTTTTTTGCAAATTTTCCGATCTCTGACAATAGAAATTTCTCATCGAAGAAATCGAAAATCTTTCGGCTCAATTTTGTCATTATTTCAACTTGTTTTTATTACGATGATCTCCTCACCCCTTGTTTCCACCTCATAGACATCAAGCGGAGAGGGAGGAGGCCCGGAGATAACCTGCCCGCTCATGTCAAATCGTCCATTATGGCAGGGACAGAAAAGAGATTCTGAATCACCCTCATAAATAATGGTGCAGGTCAAATGAGTACAAACAGCAGAAAAGGCTTTATATTCTCCTTCTAGAGAATGGATCAAAATACCGGGAGTTGTCCCAAAACGAAATATTTTTGATTCATTTGGGGCAAGTTCCCCTATTTTTGCTGCCGTGACTGAGTTTATTCCTATGTCGGCTTTTTTCGGTGGAATAACATATCGGATTATTGGGTACATCAAAGAACCGATTGTGCCGATGATGCTTCCACTAAGAAAACAATCTAAAAACCTGCGTCTTTTCATGAACCTGTTTTCCCAAGTTCTTTTAATATCCTTTTATACTCAGATAGCGTCTCTTCAAAAAACATGAAATTATGAATCCCAGAACTTCCGTCGAGTTCGATCTGATCGAATACTTTTTTGATCTTGATTAGAACCTCTTTCTCCTCATCCGTCAGCCACACTTCTTTTTTTTCCTTAAGAGACAATTGAGCCTCGTTTTTTAATTCTCTTATGCTTTTCTGCCACTCGTCGAACATATCAGAGTAATCAACTTCGTGGCAATCTTGACATTTCATCCTGTCTGACCGAATAAGATCTTTATTGTCCGCACGATGACAATCCTCACAATTGACACCAGCTTCACTCATAATATCAATAGGCACATCGAGCTCTGAAACAGTTCCTCCCCTGTAAAATGTCCCTTGTATAGGATGGCATTCTTCACAGCTTTTCTTGGGGTTATCATGATGGCACAGGGCACAGCTCTTTTTTGTGGCAATAAACTCACCGTGTTTCCTTGCATTGGAGTGACAATTCGAACAATTCAACTTCCTCTCGATAAGATGTCTTTTATGAGAAAATTCAAGCCCGAATACTCTTTCTTCAATTTCGTCGATTCCGGAATGGCAGTTGGAACACTGAGTCGGGATCTCTTCCTTAGCAATCATAAAAGGATCGGGTCTATATGCTGATTTTGTTAGATCAAGAGCTTCCTCTATCTTAATAAAAGCTGCTGATAAAAGCTCATAAGAAAATGCCATATTGTGGACGCTCTTTCCCTCATCCACAATCTCGATGTTGAATAATGCTTCATCAAGCAAAGAACGAGCTTCTTTTTTATTCGTATGTTTCGTTTGCTTGATTTCCTGATCTGTTCTTTCGTAAATCCTTCTTATCTGTAATAATTTTTTTTGGGTGGCAACCTCCCAGTTGTTCAAAATTCGAGAAAATCCTTTCCCATGGCAGGATTCACAGGCTTCTTCCTCAGAAATGAACGTTTCGCTCTTGAGCAACTTGCCTCCCGCTTCTTCGTGGAAGACATGGCATCCTTTACAGCTCAACCCTTTTTCCATCATGATGTTAGGTATGGGATGGGAAACACCCTTTCCTCCCTGTCCGGTGTAAAGGATCTTCTGTGCTTTATGAAAATCTGTATGACAAGAACGGCAATCCGCGATGTTCTCTATATCTTTAATAATTTTATGTTGAATTTCCATATGGCATTGATTGCATTCTATCTTCGTCTCAAAAATGTGAAGAGAGTGCATGAGTTCGGTGTCATCATATTTCTCTAAACGATCCTGCTCCATATGGCATTTATAACAATTTTCATGCGGAACTTCTCCATCTCCTATGATGGTGTTCGTGTGGCATTTATCACAGGAAAATCCATTGTCGAAAACAATTGAGTGATTGTAACGGCTCATATCCTCTCGTATCAGATAATCTTTTTTGTGGCAGTGGGAACAATCATCAATTTTGGGATAATGGTCACTTTTTTTAAAATGACATATAAAACAGGAACTCTCCGTGACTGTTATGTGTTCTCCTTGGACAATCTGTGAATGGCAGCTGGTACATTGAAGCTGTTTCCCTCGTTTCAAGTCTTCGAAATGAATTTTATGGTCGAATACGACTTTATTAAATTCCACTTCTCCTTCTAACAGTCTTTTTTCATGGCACCCTTCCCGCAGACAGCTCTCATCACGAATTTCTGCCCATGGAGTTGACTTGACATAAAGTTTTGTCCAATACCGCCCGACCATGACAAGGCCTTCAACTTTCTTCCTTATCAGGGATCGGATTCCGCCAGTTGGAGGATAATGACAGACATTGCATTCGAATTCACTATGAGAAGACTCTTCCCAGCTTTTAAAATAAGGTTTCATATAATGACAGGCGGCACAAAATCCAGAATGAGATGTGAATTCTGCAGCTAGTATGATAAAAATCAAAAAAACGCCAAGGAGAATACCTGCAATGATAAGTCTTTTTCTGATTTTACGTTTTTTTGGAGATTTTTTCTCTTTGTTATTCTCTTCTGTCATTAACTCTTCCAATGCGCTCATTCGATTCCTCGATCAAGCATAACTGTGTAAGCCTGCCAGCAGATAATTGACTCCAAAATAGGTAAACATGGCGGCTAAAAATCCGATGATGGCAATGATGGCTGAACGCTGTCCTTTCCAGCCCATGACGATCCTGGTGTGAAGATATAGGGCAAAAAAGATCCAGGTGATCAGGCTCCAGACCTCTTTAGGATCCCAGCTCCAGTAGCTCCCCCAAGCTTTATAGGCCCAGACCATGCCGAAGATAAGCCCCCCCAACGTAAAAAGAGGGAATCCGATAGCGATGCATTTATAACTGATATTGTCTAATTTTTCCGCGGACAGAGAGGTTTTTCCCGTCCTCTCATTTTTCTCTTTCGATTCTGCGAATAGGAACATGATGCTTGTTACAAAAGCAAATGCAAAGAAAGCTTCGCCCAAAAGAGTGACTGAGACATGAAGCCAGAGCCAATAGCTCTGAAGAGCTGGAACAAGAGGAGTTGCTTCTTTCGGCATCAGAGGCGAGCTGGCTAGAGCCATCAATGCAATCACGATCAACATAAAATAAGGACCGGCTTTCCGGATCTTGAACTTTCCCTCGACGAGAATATAGGCGAATATAGCAGACCAAGCAAGAAATGAAAGCGACTCATACATATTCGTAAAAGGAGCATGCCCGCTCTCAATTGTCCTGAGTATCAAGGCGATAGAATGGATGATGAGCCCGACAAATGCAATTTTGTACCCGATCTTGGCAGAACTTTCTTTTTTTGAAAACATGAAGACAAAGTAAAAAAGCGCTGCCAAAGAATAAAGAATAAAACCTATGAGGAATAATAATGATTCATTCATTTCGAGCTCCTGAGCGATTTCACGATCTCATCAAATTCATTCTGGAAAGCTCCTCTGTTTTTTGAAGCTATTCCTCCGGCAAAAATCTCTACTCTGCCTGATTCTTCTCTAAGGATACATCTGACTTCTCTCGGAGGCCAGTAAAAAGCGAATATTAGTCCCAGCATAAGGAATGCACATCCGATCCAGACGAAATTTACACCAGGATCCTTAGTCATTTGGATCCCTGAATACTGGGCCGCATGGAACCTGTCAAAGTGGAAAGAAAAATCGCTTTCGCCTTCACTGTGCATACTGGTAAAATCAGGAAAATTCGCAAAAATCCATCCTGAGAAAACAAGTTCATCCCCCTTCTTGGCATCTATCAACACCGCTGGATTGTTGGGATCCCGAGAACGCGAAGCGACCTGCCTTCTTTCATCGAGTATGAAATCCGGCACAAACCGGAGAACAGTGACATAGACACTATCTCCAATCAAAACATCCTCTCCTGCCTTCAATGTCATAATCTCCTGATAGGCAGGATCGCTGTTTTTCTTAACTGTTATATCAAAATAGGAATTTTCCCAATCCCAACCATATCTGCTCTGGTAAAACACATATCCTTTAAAGGATAAGGGATGGTTGACTTCGATCACCTTCTTGGTCTGAGGAACTCCATCTTCTATGACAACTAATGTACTTTTCCAATCTTTTATTCTTCCGTTTTCATAATACAGTGTTTCGAATTGCTCCAGTTTCAAAGCAAAATCGGCGTTTGGGATAGCAACCGTTTGCCCCTCTGAGATGTTGATGTTTCCCCTGAAACCCAGGATCCCGCTGATTATCCCTCCTAAAAGGATGACAAGAAGGCCAAGATGAACAAAATCAGAACCGAAATGGCCGAGAGTTCGTTTCCTGCCCAGAATGTAGACACGGTCTTTCTCTTTTTCTTCTCGAATTCGGAATCGATGAGATGAAAAAATACGCTGAAGATGGGAGATGGTCTTTTCGATTTGGCCTTTCCGGCTGAATCTCGCGTTTAATTTCAAAGTCTTGAGCGATCTTTCATCCTGAATTATTTTAGGTTTTAAGAACTTTTTCAGTTTTTGCCCCAGTCTTGTCAAAGTACAGGTGATGGTATTGAGAGTAAAAAGGATCAAAAGGGTCAAAAACCAGAAGGATTGATAAAGTTTGGTGAACTGGAGCTTGATGAGCATGCCGGAGAGCTGTCCATATCTGGCCGCATACTCAGCCTCACTCCTGAGCTGGGGGATCAGAGTTCCGATGATAAAGGCCACAGCGATCAGCAAAAACAACACAATGGCCAGTTTCACGGATTTGAAAAAGTTGATTATCGTTTTCATTGATACATTTTTATTTTTCGATCCGACTAAAAGATATTCTTTATTCTTTTAATCCTTCCTTAGTACTGCAGCCATCTCCTTGATCCGCCCCAAGCTCATCTGCATTGCGCTCCAACCATACCAGAGAGAGTAATCGGGATTGGCATGGAAAGTCCCCTGAAATGCTCTCATCCTGTGTTCAAGGAACATGACAAAAAGCTCCTGTTCTATAGGAGTGGGAGCATCATGAAAAGTGAGAAGGTCGGGAAAAGGATACGCATAACTATCCGGCTTTTCTAGTAAGCCGTCTTCATACAAACCAGCTACTATAAGAACAGCCTCAGCCATTAAAGCATCCGTTTCTCTGATCATATCATCGCCTTTTTTCAGTTCCGCTTCAGCAAAATTCAAGGAATGGCATTCGTTGCATACGGCCAGCATCTTTTTTCTTTCTTTTTCCCAATCTTCCTGGGACAGCCTGGCAACTTTAGCAGCTTTAACGACATCCAATCGTGGGGTTGGATTTCCTTCAGGATCAAGGACTCCAAGTGCTTTTAAAAGAACAACCCTGTCTTCGGTCCATTTTCTGTCTTCTGGCATGGGAAGGCGGACGGCAAGAAAACCCCAACCGGTCATGACCGCATGGTCTCCTTTCTGCATATGGCACGTCTGGCAAGTTGGCGCAGCAACAGTATCCGGTAGAGTTCCGTTTTGTTTCAATAGATATCGCACGCCATGTTTTGATCCGGAATACATCTCCCAGTGGGGGTGATCGAATCCCATATGGCATGTCTGACAAGCCTGAGGTTGCCTTGCTTCCTTGACTGAGAAAATGTGACGTGTATGGCAGGCATCACAGGAGGCAACGCCAAAACCTGTTCCTTCTTCCTTTAGTTTCTTTATCTCATCTTCCGTTTTAAGACCGATCTTGTGACACCCTCCACATCC